>Ga0256828_1000394_pt1 | contig 29662 bp, 26 predicted proteins | sample CV88metaG_FD_185993 | JGI IMG/M metagenome (GOLD analysis project Ga0256828, IMG submission 185993) | Hydrothermal vent microbial communities from East Pacific Rise, Pacific Ocean - CV88 | ecosystem: Environmental > Aquatic > Marine > Hydrothermal vents | place: Pacific Ocean: East Pacific Rise...
TCAGGTAAAGATAAAAATGCAAAAATTCTCAAAAATAGTTTTTTAAAGCAGTTAATAAGAGTTTTAACTTATCAAGATATTTTTTGAAACAAAAGAATTGTTTTAAAAAATGGACAAAATATTGTAAAACTTGATTTTGAAAATATTGTAGATAGTCAGTGGGCTTCTGGTACTATGGTGGTAAAAAAAGAAGTATTTGAGAATTTTTGTTTTCCTAAAAATTTTGAAAGATGGAGTTATGCTGAAGATGTGTTTTTTTCTTATCAAGTGTTTAAAAAATACTGAAAATGATCAGTTAAATTCATATCAAATTTAGTTTTTAATCATATAAAATCAGATCAAAATAGAATTTCTTGAGCTTCTGAAATAAAAATGATGATTATTTATAGATATATTTTTTGGAAAACAAGTATTTATAATAATTCTTTTTTAAATTTAATTTTATATATTTACTGAGAATTTTTTAGAGGGCTATTTATTTGAAAAACTAAAAAATGAAATTTTAATTTTGTTTTTAATACTTGGAAATATTTACTTAAATACTATAAAGAAATTGATAGAAGTAGTATTAATTTTAATGAATTTATTTTTAAAAAATAAAAGACTATTTTAAAATAGTCTTTTTTAATTTTCTAATGAAACTAATATTCTTCTAGTAGTTTTATTTTGTCTATAACTTGGCCAAGAATTTTCTGGAGAATTTGTATCTATTTCTGAAAATACTATATTTTCATGAGGTATTTTAGTATTTAGTATATCAAAAATAAGAGATTTTAAATCAAGATTTCATTTTCATTTTTCAGTTGGTTGAAAATAATCTCAGCTGTTTAATAAATATTTATCACACAACTTTTGGAAGTTTTTAAAATATAATTCTTCTTCATATTCAAAATTTTCTCAAGCCATTGGTGCTACATAAACTTTATATTCCTCTAAATTTCAGCTTATTTTCTCTAATGATTCCATTAAATTTCAAACAATATCATTTGCTGTTCCTTTATGTCAGGCATGTACAAGTCAGATAGTTTCTCAGCTTTTAGAAACCATTGATATAGCTCAACAATCAGCTACTCATAAAATAAGTGCTACTTTGTCATTTATTTTATATAAGTTAGTTAGAATTACTCAGTCAATTCAAGCTTTTAATAATCTAGTTTTGTTTTTTATATTTTCAGCATTTACTGTAATTACTTTATTTGAATGTGCTGTTGCATTTATTCAAATAACTTTTGCTGCTTTTTCTTTTGATAATTCTATTAATTCAAGTTTATCTAATGTTTCTTCTTTATTTCAGAAACTATATTCAAAAAAGTTTCAATTTACTTTTGTTTTTATTCAATTTCAAAAGTCATGATTTAGTATTAAGTTTTCCATAAAAAATAAGATAGTAATAATTTACTATCTTATACTTAAAATAATTTAAAAATCAAATTAGTTATTGAATTTAAATAATAATACATCTCCATCTTGTACTACATATTCCTTTCATTCCAAACTTACTTTACCTGCTTCTCTAGCTCCAGCCCAACTTCATTGTTCTACTAAATCTTTCCAATTTACTTTATCAGCTTTTATAAATCATTTTTCAAAATCAGTATGAATTACTCAAGCTGCTTGTGGTGCAGTCCATCCTTTTTTAATAGTCCAAGCTCTTACTTCTTGAACTCATGCAGTGAAATAGTACATAAGTCATAATGCATCATAACTAGCTTTTATTAAATCATCTAATCCAGTAGTTTTTAGTCACATTTCTTCTAAAAATTCATTTTTTTCTTCTGGAGTCATTTCTACCATATCTGCTTCTAGTTTAGCACAAATAGGTATTACTGTTTGATTTTCATCTAAACCTAAGATTTCTCTTAATTTTTCTGAAGCTGTATCCATCATATCTTCAGAAACATTACAAGCATAAACAAATTGCTTATTTGTAAGTAAATGTAAGTCTGCTATATGTTCTAACTCATCTTCAGATAATCACATATTTGATACTAATTTTCCTTCATTTAATCATTCTAATATTTTTTTATAAGTTTCTAATGCTTCAGCTACTTTTTTATCACTTCTAGCTTTTTTTGTATCTGATACTATTCTTTTTTCAACTGTTTCAATGTCTGCCATTATTAATTCTGCATTGATAACTTCTATATCAAATTTTGGATCTACTTTTCAGTTAACATGAATAATATCATCATCTTCAAAAACTCTTACAACTTGTAAAATTGCATCTGCTTGTCTAATATTTCAAAGGAATTTATTTCAAAGACCTTCTCATTTAGAGGCTCCTTCAACAATACCTGCAATATCTATAAATTCACAAGTAGCAGGAACTATTTTTTCTCAACCAATTACTTCTCTTATTTGTTCAAGTCTTGGATCATTTACATTAACTATACCAACATTTGGTTCAATAGTACAAAATGGAAAATTTTGTGCATCTGCTGAATAGTTTTTTGTTAAAGCATTAAATAAAGTACTCTTCCCTACATTTGGTAATCAAACTATACCTATTTGCATATTTTTATAATTAAGTTTTAAATTTAGATGATTATATAAAAAAACTTATATTAATCAAAAATAAAAGCCAATTATTGGCTTTTATTTTGTTTGTTTAATTATTTCAAGAGATATTTTTGCATCTAAATAATTTATCACATTTTTAGTTTCTTGATATTTTAATCAATTTTTATTTTTTAATTTTTCTTGTAATGCTTTTATTTTTTTATCTAATTTTAATAAATTATCTAAATTTTTACTATATTTAATAGTTAATTTATCTATTAATTTTATGTATTTTTGTCATTTTAAAGATTTTTGTAATTTATGTCTAGAATTTGCTAATAGTTTTAAGTAATTTAATCTCCCATATGATAATTTTTTTTGTTCTTTTTCTTTATTTATATCTTCTACCTCATTTATTTGAATAAGATTTTGACATGCTATTAATTTATTTTCTTTATCAATACAGCTTTCAATTTCTTTTTTTGAAAAAAACACATTAAATTTTGTATTTAAATTATTGATTTCAATATTAGTTATTTCTTTTTCATTTCAATTTATTGTATAAATTGCATTTATTTTATCTAATATTATTTCAAATTTAGAATCTTTTACATAAGGACTACTTTTTCTAAGTTTTAAGTGTTGTTTATTTTCTAAATCTTTTTTTAGTATAAAAGGTTTTTCAAAGATGATTTCTCATTTTTGATTAATAATTCTTTTTCAAACAATAGTATTATTTAAAATTAATTTAAATTCTCCAAGCATATTATTTTTTTCATTATAATCTTTTATTTTGAATATTATTTTTTTTATTTGAATATCATTAATTTTATTATCTATTTCATAATTTAATAATAGATTATTTTTTATGTTTTGATTTATAGGATTAACTTCAATATATGTATTTTCATTTTTTAATTGATATATTTTTATTTTAGGATTTAATTTTTTATTATATATGTATATATCATCTAAAGGTGTTTCTATTCATATATTGTTTTTAATTTTAAAACTATGTATTCATGGTTTTATATCAACAGGAAGGTTTACTTCTATTTGATTTGCATTTATATATTTATAATCAATTTTTTTATTATTAATATATAATTTATCATTTAAATGGAAATAGCTTCAAAAAATTTTAATTATATCTCATTGTTTTACTGTAAAACTATTATTTTTATTAATTAATTCCTTAAAAATAAATTTTCAATTTATTTGTTTGGTATTTAATTTTTTGAAATTAAAATTTAAAGAATTAGTAAGTCAATTATTTGTAATTGAAAGACTAGAATTTTTTTCTATATCAAAATCTTTAGGTAAATATCAAATTATTTTATTGTCACTTATTTCAGTATCAATTTTTTGTTCATCATTTTTTCAAAGTAAATTACTTTCAGAAATTTGAGAAAATTTAAAGTTTTTTCATGCTATTATAACTTTTGATCATGCTCTAAGTTTTCAGTCTATTTTTATATAATTTATATATGGTGTTTTTTCATAACTTATATCAAAATATTTTACATAATTTAATCTTTTATTATTTCTTGAAAAACTAAAATAGCCTTTAGTTATATTTTTATTTAATTTTACTTTTATTATATTACCATAGTAACCATAATCAGATATATATCCTCAATTAAAAAGTAAATTATCAGATTTTTTAGAAAAATAATTAGTAGTTAATCTAAAAATTCTTTTTTTATAATCAGGGGTTAATCCTTCAACAGTAATGTCTCATATAAATGGTTCTTTATCTCAAGGAATAAATAAATTATATATATTTGAAGTTAATTTATTTTTATCTTTTCAAATAATGAGTTTAATAAAATTATTTCATTTTTTTAAAGTATCATTTTCTTTTAAAATTATTTCTTCAGTATTAATTGACTCTATATCTTCACATATAGTTTTATTTACATATATATATAAATTATTTGAATTAATAAAATTATTTCAAGTAATTTTTAGTATTTTATCTCACTGTTTATTTATTCATTGTGTAACTTGCTTAATTATTGGTATTTCTCAAGTTATATTTAATTCTACAACATTTGACTTTAAAGAATCTTGAATTATAAATATTCTGATTTCTCAAATATATTTATCATCAAGTTTGATTTGGAAATAATCTTTTTTAAAATAATCTTTTAATAAATTAATATTCTCTTGTGTATTATCTGTTTCTATGATTAATGAAGAATTACTAGAGAAATTAAAATTATCAAAATAAATTTTTAAATTACTACCTTTTTTAAATCAATTATTTGATTTAATATATTTAATTATTGGTGATTTAATATTTAATTCTAATTTATTAGATTTATTTCAATTTGATTCAATATATATTTCATTATTATTTATTTCTTTATTAAGATTTGCTAATATATATCTATCATTTTTTTCTTTAAAAGAAAGTGTATAATTTCAAATATATAAACTAGAATTTTCTCAAAAATTTTCTCAAAAAACTTGAATTATGTTATCTTTATTATTATCAAGTTCAATTTTGAAATTAGAAATATATGGGAAAGCAAATTCTTTGTAATATAATTGACCATTACAATTTAATAATATTGTTCATTTTTTATAATTTTCTCATAAATCTTTTGTGTTAAACTTTATTTTTCAATTTTCATTTACATATTTAATGTATTTATCTGAAATAGATACAAGTTTACATTTATCCAATGAATTTCCTTCTATATAAACATCAGTATCATTTGTTAAAAATCATTCATATATTACTTTATTTATTGGGTTTATATATTTTGTATCTTCTCAATTTGTAATTTGAAAAGAAAAAATTAATATCAGTAATAATAAAAAATTTAATATTTTTTTCATAGATTTATATTAATAATTATTGTTTCAATTATACTAATGTCCTTTTTATAAGCAAAAAATAAAAGCCATTTTGGCTTTTATTTTTTTAAAATTATGTTTTAATAAAATTAGTTTAATTTAGCTAATTTTTCTTCTAATTTACTTAATTTATCTTGAGCTCCTGCTTTTTTCTCCATTTCAGCTCTAACTAAAGCTTCTGGAGCATTTCTTACAAAAGATTCATTTAATAATTTTTTATCTAGAATTGCTATATATTCTTTTGTATCAAGAATTTGTTCTTTTAATCTTTCTATTTCCTTTTCTATATCAAGAGCATTTGCAGTATCTACATATACTTCTACTCAAGCTTTAATTACTCAGTATGCAAGATTTTCATCTTTTGGTTTTTTGTCTACTAATTCAAATTCTTCTGCTTTTGTAATAGCTCAAATTAAATCTATTACTTCTCAGATAATTTCAGCATTTTTATTTTTAGCATAGATTTGTAATCAAATAGTTTTACTTGGCATTATATTATTATCTGCTCTTAATCTTCTAATTTCTTTTATTATTTCAATAATCAATTTTTTATCTTTTTCAATTTGTTCATTTCTTTCAAGTTTTACTTCTCCCCAATTTGCTACTATTAAATCACCTTCAAATCCTAGTTTGTTATATATTTCTTCTGAAACAAAAGGAATATATGGATGCCATAATTTAAGTAATTTATTTAATGTGTAAGTAATTACATCATTACCAAATTTTGATTTATCTTTAGTAAGTTTAAATTCTTCAATATAGTAATCACAAAATTCATTTTTTGTAAATGCTTGTAATTCAATTCATGCTTCTGAAAAATTGTAGTCTTCCATAGATTTTGTTACTAAATCTGAAAGATGCTTTATTCTAGATAAAATCCATTTTTCATGGAACATTAAATTATTATAATTTTTTATTAAAATTTCTTCTAATTTTTTATCATCTTTTTCTTGTTTTTCATCTAGGTTTGTAAATACAAATCTAGAAGCATTCCAAAGTTTGTTTATAAAAATTCAGTTATTTTTTACATTTTCTTCATCAAATTTTAAGTCATTTCAAGGAGTATTTCAAATACTTAAACTTAGTCTTAGTGCATCAGTACCATATTTTTCAATCATATCTAACGGATCAATACCATTACCTAATGATTTACTCATTTTTCTTCCTAATTTATCTCTAACAAGTCCATGTAAATATATTTTTTCAAATGGTTTTTGTTCTGTAAATTCATATCAGAAAAGTAGCATTCTAACTACCCAAAAGAAAATAATATCATGTCCTGTTTCTAAAACTTGAGCTGGATAGAATTTTTTATAAAGTTCTGGTTGCTTTTCATCTGGTTCTCAAATTTTATGTCCTAAAATTGAAGAAGCCCATAATCCTGAACTAAACCAAGTATCAAGAACATCTGGATCTTGAGTTAATTTTACTCATTCTCAAGCTAATTTTTGTGCTTCTTGTTCATTTTCTGCACAATATTCTTTTCAGTTTTCATTATACCAAACAGGTATTCTATGTCCCCAAATAAGTTGTCTTGATATACACCAGTCTCTTAGGTTATAAATCCAGTCTTCAAAAACTTTGTTATATTTTTTAGGAATTATTTCAAAATCTTTAGCTTTGTATCATTTTACTACTTTTTTTACTATTGGATCAACTTTTACAAACCATTGATTTGATATAATTGTTTCAATTTTTGCTCCTGATCTTTCTCAATAAGCTACTTTTGAGGTATGAGGTTCTACTTTGATTAAGTTTCCTTTTGCTTTTAAAAGTTCTACAATATTTTGTCTAGCAGTCATAAAATCTTGTCCAGCAAAGATACCTGCAACTTTTGTCATTTTACCATTTTTATCAATAACTACATTATCAAGTGGTAAATCATGTCTTTTTGCAGTAGCAAAGTCATTTGCATCATGAGCTGGAGTTATTTTTACTGCTCAAGTACCAAATTCCATATCTACCATTTCATCAGCAATGATTGGAATTTCCTTATTTACAATAGGTAAAATTAATTTTTTACCTGCTTTTAATAATTTTTTATATCTTTTATCTTTAGGATGGACTGCAACAGCTACATCTCAAAGTAATGTTTCAGGTCTAGTTGTAGCAATAACTATTTCATTATCACTTCCAGAAACAAAATATGTAATGTGATATAAGTGTCCTTGTTCTTCTTTATAAACTACTTCCTGATCTGATACAACAGTATTTAAAACTGGATCAAAGTTTACCATATATTCTCATTTGTAGATTAATCATTTGTTGTATAAATCTACAAATGCTTTTCTTACATTTTTATTTAAATCTTCATCTAGTGTGAATCTTTCTTTTGACCAGTCACAACTTGCTCAAGTTTTTCTAATTTGGTTTGTAATGATATTTCCATATTCTTTTTTCCAATTCATACATTCATTGAAAAATTCTTCTCTGCTAATATCATGTTTTGTTTTTCCTTCTTTTGCTAGTTTTTCTTCTACTTTTGCTTGTGTAGAAATACCTGCATGATCAGTACCAGGAACCCAAAGAGTTGAGTCCCCTTTCATTCTATGGTATCTTACCATAATATCTTCTAAAGTTGTCATTATAGCATGACCTAGGTGTAATCTACCTGTTACATTTGGTGGAGGCATAGGTATATAAAATTGTTCTCCAGTAGTTGATTCTCTTGGTTTAAATAAACCAGATTCTTCCCAGTGAGTATATAATTTTTCTTCAAACTCACTTGGTTTATATTTTTTTGCAAATTCTGTATTTGTCATAAAAATTATAAGTTAATATATAAATAATTGCCTGTTATTTAATTAACTGACTTTTAAAAATATGTTGTCATATTTAAGTCCTTTTTTGTAAACAAAAAATAAACTTGTTTATTAGTATATAAACAAGTTTATTTTTGTGAAATTTTTTTTAGAATTTATTATCTGTTTTTGTTGGATCATATTTTTGTTTTTTTTGTTTTGCTACTTGATTTTTGTATTCAGCTATCAATTTATTTTTTAAAGAATTTATATATTCCATTATTTGATCATTTGTTTTTCAGACTATTTTATCTATATTAATTTGTATTTCTTTATCTGTTCCAGGTTGATTCCAGGCTGAATCAAGTATTAACTTGTCTCAGTCTATTTCAAAATTTAAATCAAATTTTTTTCATTTGTAATCACCTGAATCTATTTTAATTGTTGTTTCTCAAATAATTCAATCTTTTTCAAGTTTATTTAATATTTCTCTAAATTTATTATTTTTTTCTTCTATTTCTTTTGCTTCTTCTTTTACTCATTGTAAATTATTATCTAAGTCTCACATGATCTTCTTTAATTCTACTTTTGAGTTAATTTTATTATGTCTTTTAAGATAATCTTTTAATTTTTGTTCTTCAGGTGTTAAGTCTTTTTGATTTCTTATTTTGTCATCAAGTTCTTCAATAACTCATAAATAAGTTCAACTATCAATTATAGTTTGTCTTAATTCTAATTTTGATAAGTTATTTATATTTATTAATCAAGAATCATCATTTATAAATATTTTTCAATCTTTTATTCATATATTTATGTCATTTGTTCCCCATCTATCAATTTCTAATACTTGATTTCAATCTTTTTCTTTTAAATTATTATATTCTGCATCTAAATCTGATGCAATTATATTAAGTTCTTCTCTACTAAGTCCTATATTTTTTATTATTTGTTTTTCTTTATAAGAATCAGTTTCTTTGATTTCTGCTTCTTTTTTTTGTATTAGTAGTGTAATTGCTTTCTTAATATCATTTAATGTAGTTCATTCTACATTTTGATCAAGGTCATCAATAAATCATTCTCAATCTAATTCAACTTCTAGTTTTCAAGTAATTCATTTTTTTAATACTATATCATAACTTTTTCAGTTTTCTAAAGGAATTTTATAAGTTCAAATAGATGCATCTGTGTTAATTAAAAAATTGACTATACTTTCATTGTTGTTTAAAAAATCTTTTGCTGCTTTTATTCTTTCATCTTTATCTACTCCATATTGTACTTCAACTTCATTTATTTCTTGTTGTTTTTTTCATTTTTTTTCTTTTTTCTCACTAGAAGTACTCTTTTTTTCATTTTTGTTATAAAAAGTATTTGGATTTTCTGCACCTAATGCTTTAAGTGTATTTTTTCCTGCTATTCAATCTACTGTTAATTTATGTCTTTTTTGAAATTTCATAATTTCAGTTATAGTTTCTTTTCAAATTATTCAATCTATAGTTATTGTATTTGATTTAGCTTTATCATCAATATTTTTAATATTTAATAAACTTTGTAAATTTTTAATACTTTTTTTAGGTTTTCATTTATACCAAGTAATTGCTTTATCTATTTTTTCTTTACTAAATTCTGATTTTTCTTTATTTTGTTCTTTTAATTTATTTTTTATTACTTTTATTAGATTATCAATTTTTTCCTTATAATCTGGGTGCTTTTCTAATATTTTATTTATGTCTTCTTCTCATATTATTCTTAATAATTCAGAGTATTTTTCATTTAAATATTTATCAAAATCTTTTTCAGATTTTCATTCAATATTAAAATCATTTATAATTTTTATTGCATTTTCTAATAATTTTATTTCTTTTTTATTTTCTTTTGTTTCTATAATGTTGTTTATGTTATCATCTAGGATAGATGTATCAATATTTATAGTTGAATCAGTTTCTGAAGTATTATTATCTTTTGTTTCTGACCATTTATTTATTCTAGTAGATAATTTTCAAGTATCTTTAAAATAATGTAAATTTAACGTATCATTATTATCAAATGGCATTATTCAATCATATTCAACTTGTATAGTATGATGCTTTATTGTTAATCATTTTAAATTATTTTGATTATACATTGTAACATTATCTTCAAGTCTTTGTATTATATTATTCCATTCAGGCACTATTACTCCAGTACTATTTTTTATTAAATTTTTAAAAGAATTATATGCTTTTTCATTTTTTGCAGTAAAACCATTCCTAAGCATTTCACCTGCTATTTCTTTTAATCATAATTTTGCTTCTTCTTGAATTTCATCCATATGTTTATTGATTATTTCTGCTTCTGAAGAAGTTAATCAATTTTTTAAATATTCCTTCAATTTTTTTAGATCTTGTAAGGCATCTCAATTAAAATTAGTATCTTCAGGTTTTTCTTCAATAGGTGTACTTAGTGTATCTGGTGCAAAATTTTGTATAATATTCTTTTTAAATAGTTTTTTTATATTATTTAGTGTATACATAAAATTATTATTAATAAATATAAATCATAATAATTTTAACATATTTTATTTTTAAAAGTCAAAAAAAAGAGTTATTTAACTCTTTTTAAAATTTAATAATTCAAATATTTCTCTATTTATTTCATTTATAAATAAATAGTTATTGATGTTTTTTTTATTAATATATTTTTTGTATCTTGAGATAATATATTTTATTTTTTCTATTTCATCTGAAGTATATCTGAGTTCTTTTTCTGCTTTATCTCATCAAGTTAATTTTCTACAATTTATATTACATATTTTCTTTGCTCAATTTTCTCATCTATCACAATATCATTTACATCAATTAGCTCTTCTTTCTGGATTACTATTTGGTATATCATTCATAATATATTTTAAATATATAAGTATTAAATTTATTTTAACATATATTCTATTTTATCTCAAATATTTATGTATTCTATTCAAATTAAATTTTTAAAACTAACTTCATCAAGTTCATCTATTTCTGGAGCTTTGATTTCTGGTCTGATAAGACAAATTCAGTTTTGTTCATCTATTTGTTCTATAAATCAGATTTGTTTTGTTCATTTTCTTTTCTTATCTTTTTTGTCATAAATTTTATTTAGGATTTTTTTTAGTCTATTTAGTCTATTTTCTATAATTCATTTTTCTACTTTTTTAGCTAGTTTTGAGCTTGGAGCTAGTGGTTCATCATGGTAGCCAAAAACTGAAACTGAATCAAATTCATATTTTTTTGCAAAATCTAGTAGTAGTTTGAAATCATCTTCTGTTTCTCATGGAAAACCAACTATAAAATTTGTATGAAAAAATGGATTTTTAAAGTTGTCTTTTATATAATCAAGTAGTTTAAAAATATGTTTTTCATCATAAAATCTCCCCATATTTTTTAAAATTTTTGGAGAAATATGTTGAAATGGAAAATCAAAATATGGTAGCATTTTTTCCAGTTTTGAAAGTCTTTCTAAGTGTTTTAGACTTAAAATATCAGGATACATATAAAATAATCTGTATTTGAAATCTCAAGGGATTTTATCTATTTGTTCAAGTAATTCTAGTAATTTAGGAGCTTTATATAAATCTACTCAGTATCTTGTTGTGTCTTGAGAAATTATTTCTATTTCTTTGATTCAAGAATTAATCATTATTTTAATTTCCTCTAAAATATCCTCTATGTTTCTTGATTTTTGTTTTCATCTTATTTGTGGGATAATACAAAAAGAACAAGAATTATTACATCATTCAGCTATTTTTAAGTATTCATAACCAAGTCCAGCTTTTAGGAATGCTCTTACTTTTTTTGTGTCATAGATAAATGCCTTTTTTCATATAGACTTTTCAAATTTTTTTAGTTTAAATTCATTTATTTTCTTTTCAAAAATTGCTTTTTTCTGACTTAAATTTTTTAATTTTTCAAAATCTTTGTAGCTTAAAACTTGATAGAGATTTTTTAAAGTATTCAAAAAATCATCATTTTTTACTTGTGTATAACAACCTATAATTATTAGTTTTTTATCTAAATTATCATAGTATTTTATTGTGTTTTCAGCTTCATCTCTACTACTACTCAAAAATCAGCAAGTATTTATGATTACATATTCTACTTGCTCATCTTCTGGAGTTTCAAAAAAGTTGAATTTAGTTCCTCCTGATAGGGGGGCTAGAGGGTTTTCTTTTAAAATTTCTCCCAAGAAAAATTCTAAATCAACTAAATTTTTTGTACAACCTAAATTTATTGCTGAAAAATTTATTTCATTTTTTGTCATTATTTTAAATTATCACATATATCATGCTTCCCTTTCTATTTCAAGGAATTTTTGATTATCTTTTTGGAACATTAATTCAATATTTCAAATTGGTCCAGCTCTATTTTTTCTTATTAATATATCAGTTACTCATTTTCTTTCTGTAAATTCATCATAATATTCTTCTCTATATAGCATCATGATAATATCTGCATCCTGTTCTATTGCTCATGATTCTCTTAGATCAGACATAACTGGTCTTTTATCAGGTCTTGATTCAAGTTGTCTAGATAGTTGAGAAAGTGCAATTATAGGACAATCAAGTTCTCTAGCTAGTGCTTTTATTCATCTAGATATTTCTGATATTTCTTGTACTCTGTTCATTGAATTTCAATTACTCATCAATTGTAAGTAATCTATAATAACTAAATCAAGTCATGATTCCATTTTTAATCTTCTACATTTTGATTTTAAATCTGTTAGGTTTCAGCCTGCTGTATCATCTATATAAATATTTGCTTGGCTTAATTTCTCCATGGCTTCACCAATTTTCATAAATTCTTCATCTTCTAATTCTCATTTTGCAAGTTTCCAAGAATTAATTCACATTGCACTTGCTATCATTCTGTCTGTAAGTTGTTCTTTACTCATTTCTAGTGAAAAAATTGCAACATTTTTATTGTCGTAACCTATGTTTTGTGCAAGATTTAAGGCAAAGGCTGTTTTTCACATTGAAGGTCTGGCAGCTAATACAACCATATCACCAGCTTTCATTCAACCAAGTTTATTATCTAAACTTTTAAAACCAGTAAATATTCTATTATTTTTAATTGAGTCAGGATTTTCATGAACTTCTGCAAATTCTTCATATCTTCAAGTTAAGATTTCATTTATATGTACTAGTTTATTTCTGATAAATGTTTGTGTTACTGAGAAAAGTGATTTTTCTGCTTTTTCAAGTAATTGATTTAATTTTTCATCCTCAGAATAACCTAGTGAAATTATTTCATTTCAAGTTCTAATTAATCTTCTTAAAACAGATTTATTTTTTACTGTTTGTGCATATTGAAAAATATTTGCTGTTGTAGGAACTATTTCAGTTAATTCACTTAAATAAGTCATTCAGCCTATTTTGTCTAATAGTTTTTTATCAGCTAATTTGTCTTTTACTGTAATTAAGTCAATTGGTTTATTTTGTTTATAAAGATTTAGCATGATTTCAAAAATAATAGAGTTTGAATCATCATAAAAATCTTCATGAGTTAATACATCACTAATTTGTATAAATCAATCTTTATCTATAAGTAAGCTTCATAAAACCGATTGTTCTGCTTCAATACTATGTGGAGGAACTTTTATCATTGCTAATATTAGTGTTAAAATTTATAAGTTAAAACTAGTTTATAAATTAAGAAAAAAAAGTAAACTTCAAGTTTACTTTTTATGTATAATTATTGTTAATAATTTTTGTGAAAAACTATAATCCTTCTAAATGTTTAATCTTTTCAATAATTTGTGAATTATAGGGCTGTAATTCTAAAACTCTATTGTATGCTTCAAGTGCTTCTTCATTTTTTCCTAGTACTTCATAACAATAAGCTTTCATTTTTAGTTTTTCTGTATTTCTAGGATTCTCTTTTAGAAATAATTTAATAAATTTAAGGGCTTTTTTGTAATATTTAAGTTCATACATCAAGTCTGCAATTGTTTCAATAGTTTCAATATCGTTTTTTCTTTTATTGTGTGCTTCAAGAAAAACTGACAAAGATTCTTCAAATTTTCTTTGCAGAGCAAGATTATAACCTAATTTTTTTAATATAATAAAAGTATCTTCTTGCACTTCTAATAAATCTCTATAAATAAACTCTGCTTTTTTATAATCTTTGTCTGCTTCATAAATTCAAGCTAATTCTATATTTAATTCTTTATTATATTTATCTATTGCAAGTCATTCTACTATTAAAGACTTTGCTGTATCATAATATCACTTTGATGTATTGATTTGTACTCTTTTTATAATTTCTTTTATCTTTTTGTTTTGTTCTGGAGATAACTTAATTGCATTAGTTGTTTTTCTTTTTTGTTTAGATTTATTTTCAATAGCTTTTTCTTTTATTTTTTTGGCTTTTTCTTCAAGAGTTTTTCTATCAGGTTTAATTATTTTTTTAATGTTTATATATGTTAAAACAAATTTTTCAATTATGTAATAGAAAAAATAAATAAATGATATAAAAAATATTATTATTTCTATTCTGGTGAATGTATTTTCCATAATTATTTTTAATTTTAAAATTTAATAAATAATAATAAAATACTTTATTTATGCAAGTTTAGTTTATTTCATATTCTCAGTTATTATTTTTTTTGATTATTCAAGTTATTTCAAGCATAGATATATTTGTTAAAAGCTTATTTGTGTCTATATTTATTTTTTTTGATAGTTTTTCTATATTTTTATTTCAATTTAGAAGTTCATTATAGATTTTTTCTTCTATTTTATTTGAAAACTTAGGATAATTATTAGTTTCATTCTCTTTATTTATTTTATTTATGTTATATTCTTCAAGTATATCATTAGTTGAAATTGTTATCTTTGCTTCTTGATTTGAAAGTAGTAAATTTGTTCATTTTGAATTATTTTTAAAAATTTCTCAAGGTATAGCAAATAAGTCTTTTCAGTTATCTAAAGCTAGCTGTGCAGTTATTAAACTTCAGGATTTTATAGCTGCTTCAACAACTAATATTCATTTACTTAATCAAACAACTATTTCATTTCTAATTGGAAAATTATATGGATTACCTATTTCTCATATTGGAAATATTGAAATTATTGCTCATCAATTATCAATAATTTTATTAAATAATTTTGTATTAGAAACTGGATAATTTTTATCAATTCATGTTCATATTATAGAAATTGTATTTCAGTTATTTTTTAGTGTTTCTATATGTGCTTTTGAATCACATCATGCTGCTCATCATGATACAATTGTAAAATATCTAGACAAATCAGGTATAAATTCTTCTATTATTTTTTCTCAATAATTAGTTATTTTTCTTGTTCAAACTATTGCAAGTTTAGGTTTAGTACTAATGTTTCATCTTATGTATAATAAGAAAGGAGGATTACTGATATTTTTTAGATCTAATGGGTATTCTCTTTCATTAAAAGAAATAATTTTTACATTTAGATTTTTGATTGTATTAGTAATATATTCTTTATTTAAATTATTATAATTTTTAATTATATTTTCACTTTGGTTCTTATTAAATCACAATTTTGAAAGAAAAGTATAATTTATATTTTCAAAAATATATTTATAATTTTGCTTATCTTTAAATATTTTATGCAATTTTTTGTGATTTATTCAAATCTTGTGCAAATAAGTTAAATAAATTTTTTCTGACATAAAAAAACAACTATACATATAATATATAGTTATAGTATATAAAAAATATATAAAAATCAAATTTATATTGAATTTATAAAATTTTTTAACATTGTATTTAAAATATAATTTTGGAATTTATTTATTTCAATTGCAATCTCTAAATCACTTGCTTTTTTATTTGTTATATGATTTATATGTTTTTGAAATGATAATTTTTCATCAAGTGTATACTTAGGATTTTTTCAATTTTTTATTAAATTTAAGATTATTTCATTTAACTCATCTATTATACTATCAAGTAATCAATGTTGTATCTGTAATATTTCATAGTTTGTTTTTATCTCTTCAATTTCAGATAAATTTCATTTTTTTAAATCTTTTTTTAATTCATTTCATTTTATTATATCAATTGGATTATATTGACAATTTTTATTTGTTTCTAACATGATCTTATTTTATATAGTATTATATATATTCTTATTATTTAAAATAATTTGTCAAGTACCAATAAGTTTTTTTCTTGCATTTTGTTTTTCATAATATAATATATTTTATATTTTATGATTTAATATAAATATATGTCTATAGAATCTTGAAAGCTTGCAGAAGAAGAAAAGAAGAAAAAAGAAAAGACAGAAAAAGAGAAAAAAGAAGAGCAAATAAAAATTATAGAGCAAGAAAAAATTAAGAAAGAAGCTAGAGAAAAAAAAGAAAATACAGATGTTTTAAAAAGACTTGAAGAAATGCTTGAAGATTGAGAATTAAGTCAAGATGAAATCAAAGAATTAAAGCATATGGTAGAGAATGTTGATATAAGTCAAGAACAGGTAGAAGAAATTCTTGAGAAAATTGAAGAAATTGAAAATATAGAAGATATTGATAAATATTTACCAAAAGAATTTAGAATCACTACTGAGGAATATAAGCAAAGTTTAACTGATGATATAGTTAGATTAAAAACTCTTACTAAGCTTTGAACTGCTTCTACTATACTTGCAGAACAAGTAAATCCTGATTCTTCATCATGAATGAACTTATTTTCTTGATATATGATTATTTTGGATAAAAATTTGGTTAAGGTTCAAGAAAATACTATTGATGTAAAACAAAGTCTTCAAAATATTGAAGAAAAAAAATATCCATTAAAAAAGTTGTCTTTTTGGGAAAAATTAAAAAGATTTTTCAAAGAAATGTTTGAATAAAAATTTTATGATTTAATTAAATTAAAATGTGTGGAATATTTGCTTATATTTGAGATAAAAATGCAACTAATTTTTTAGTCAATTGACTTAGAAATTTAGAATATAGAGGTTATGATAGTGCATGATTATGTATTATAAATAATACTTGAGATTATTATTTAGAAAAATCAATTTGAAAAGTTTCTAATCTTGCATCTAAAATTGATAAAATTCAGAGAGATATTGAATGATATAATACTTGAATTGCACATACTAGATGGGCAACTCATGGCTGAGTAAATGAAGAAAATTGTCATCCTCATTATTCTGAAAATAAAAGATTTTTTATAGTACATAATTGAATAATAGAAAACTATATTGAATTAAAAATTAAACTTGAAAGTAATTGAGTTAAATTTTATTGAGATACAGATTCTGAGGTTATTGCAAAATTAATAGAAAATGAATTTGATACTGATTTAGAGACTACAATAAAAAAAATAACAAAAAAAATAACATGAGCTTATGCATTAGCAGTTATAGATAAAAACAATCCTGAATTGTTAGTATGAGCAAAGATTGGTTCACCATTAGTTTTATGATTTTGACAAAAAGAGTTTTTTCTTAGTAGTGATCCTAATGCTTTAAAAGAATCTTGTGATAATTTTATACCACTTGAAGATTGAGAAATAGTTGTTATTAAAAATAAAACATTTAATATTTTTAATTTAGATAATAAGATTTTAGAAAAAAACAAGGTTGAATTAGAAAAATCTGATGAAGATAATTGATTATGAGATTTTAAACATTATATGTTAAAGGAAATTTATGAAATACCTGAAGTGTTAAAAAGATCATTAGCATGAAGAATAGACTTTGATAAAAAAGAAATAACAAATAAAACACTTGAAGAGCTTAATAGTAAAAAGATTAATAAAATAGAAATTGTAGCTTCTGGTACTAGTTATAATGCTGGTTTAACAGCAGCTAGTTGGTTTGAAGAACTTGCAGATATAGAAACTCAAGTTTATGTGTCTACTGAATTTAAATACAAAAAGCACTTTATAAATAAAAAAACTCTTTATGTATTTATTTCTCAATCTTGAGAGACAGCTGATAGTTTAGAATGTTTAAAGATAGTAAAAAATAAATGATGAAATACATTTTGAATTGTCAATAGTGTTGGTTCAAGTATTGCTAGGCTTACAGATATGTGACTTTATACTCATTCTTGAGTAGAAATAGGTGTAGCTTCTACAAAGGCTTTTATAGGACAACTTTGAGTATTATTACTTATGGCTTTGAGTTTATGAAATGCTAGAAATCTTGATTATTTTAAATTTAAATTAATTATTGAAAATCTTGAATCACTTGATAGCAAATTAAAAACCATATTAGATAATTCAGATAGTATTAAGTTTTTATCTGAAAAATATTCTGTATTTAAAAATATGTTTTTCTTAGGTAGAAATCTATTATTCCCTATTGCTCTTGAATGAAGTTTAAAACTTAAGGAAATTACATATCATCATAGTGAAGCTTATTCTGCTTGAGAATTAAAACATTGACCTCTAAGCTTAATTGATGAAAATTTCCCAACTATTTTAATTAATCCTATTTCTAAATTACAAGAAAAAAATATTTCAACATTAAAGGAAATTCAAGCAAGAGAAGGTAAAGTTATTTGAGTTTTAACTGAAAATGATAAACATAAACAAGAATTTGATGATAGTATTGAAATACCAAAAACAATAGAAGAATTAAATCCTTTTTTAGTTGCAACTGCTCTAGATTTGTTTGCATATTATATGGCTCTTTATTTATGAAAGGAAATAGATAAACCTAGAAATTTAGCTAAATCTGTAACCGTAGAATAATATGAGTATAATTTTATGAATAATATCATCATTTTTAAATAGTATAACTGATAGTATTTGGAAAAAGGCTGTGTTAATCTCTAAATTACCACAGTCACTTTTTAATGTGTTTTGACCTATTTGGTGAATATTAATTGTTTATTTTCTTATTTTTTCTAGAGATTTAGGATTTAATATCTATACTGATTATAAAATTGTTTTATTAATTTTATGAATTGCCTCTATTAGCTATTTTGTAACTGTAATGTATATTAATATTTATAAAAGAGTTAAATTATCTGAACTTTTGCCATACAAAAATCTAGATAAAATATTTGTAGTTTTATTTTGATTTATTTTGTTTTACTGAACAAAAAATGGATCGAGTTTTACAAGTTTTTTTATAACACTTCTTACTATATTTATTATTATTTTATTTAGTGTTGATATAAAAAAAATTCATTTTTCAAGGCATATTTTACAGTTTTTTCTTGTAAAATTATTAGAAGCTATTAATACTTTACTTGTTTGATATATATTTTTAAAATATACTACAATAGAGTATTTGTCTGTTGAGACTATATTCTATATTTCAATAGCAATTATTGTTTCACTTGTACAAAAGAATAGTTTAAAATTATTGTTTACACAGGAAAAAGAATTTTATAAATATAGACTTTGAGCTTGAGCAATTTGATGGATTGGTTTTATAATTTGATTATATATTATAGAAAGTTCTTGAGTTTTAATAGCTACTCTGTTATCATTTATATGATTGGTATTTCAAATTTTTTCAATGAAATTTATTTTAAATGATAATCCTGAGAAAAAACAAGTGGTATTAGCCTTTATTGTTATGTTTATGATTGGTTTATGATATTATTTTAAATAATTAAGAGATATGTATTGAGTTATATTATGAATTATTCAATCATTTTTGAATGCTACATGAATGATTTTAACAAAGAAGATAGTTGAAAATAAAAAGGTTTGAAATAATTTACAAACATTTTTTAATAGAACTTATCATTTTTTAATTATATGAATTTTGTTTTTAATATGATTCTTTGATTATAATATTGTTTGATCTTGATTTTCATTATTAGATTTCTTTCTATTGTTATTAGCTACTACTTGATTATATATTACATATCCATTAAGAAGAATTGCTTATGCAAATGAAAAAGTTTCTGTTTTGCAGCCTTATGCTATGCTTTTTCAAGTATTTCCAGTTATAATTTGATTTATTTTTATAAGTACTGAAAGAGCTAATGTGGTTACTTTCCTTACTGCTATTTTAGCATCTTTGATTGTAATATGAACTAGTATAGATTATAAGAATTTTAAATTTAATAAATATAGTTTAATGGTTCTTGCTTCATCAACTATTAAATCTTTTCAAGTTTTTGCAGTTTTATATTTTTTAACTAAGTTGAATCCAGCTAGTTTTTATTTTACAGAAACAATATTAATTATTATTTTCTCTTTGTTATTAATGTTTTTCAAAAAGGAATTTTGAGAATTTAAACTTTTAGAAAAACCATATATTAGATTAATGATATTTACTAATTCTATTGTAGTAGTTTCTATTCTACTTTCTCTTACAATGTATTCAAGTCTTTGAGTTGTTCTGACTTCTCTTCTTAGTTTGTTATATTTAGCTTTTATTTACATATTGGGATTTTTTATTTTATGAGAAAAGCCTACAAAAAAAGATATTTTGGTAACCTTGGCTGTTGCTTGTTGTATAATAATTTGAGTTTTAGCAAAAAATTAAAAAAGACCTTTTTTAAATAGGTCTTTTTTTTGTACTTTCTACTTTTTACTTTTAAGTAATTTACATCAACCATCAATTTACTCTTTCATAAGCTGAATCATTTTGTATATGTTCCCATTGTCCTGAATAAATGTATCAGATAATATTTCCTAGTTCAGGAAGTTTTGGAAAATAATCTTTTTCAAGATAATCTCAAAAATCATACTTTTCTAAGAATTTTTTAGTAGTTATATAAAGTCCAGAGTTTGTTAGATTCATTTGACTTGCCTTTGGTCTTTCTACAAATTCTATTATTTTATTTCAGTGAATTTTTACATTACCTAGTTGTTCAGGATTTAAAACAAATTTTAATGCAAATGAAAAATCAGATTTTTGTTGTTTATGGTAATTATAATATTCTTCTAAGTCTAGATTTCAGTAATAAATATCTCAGTTTGAAATAAGTAAATTGTTTGAAATATTTTCTTGTTTTAAGGCTTCTTTTAATGCAGTTCAAGTTTTAATTTCTGGATCTAATTCTACAAAGTTAAAGATTAGATTTGGAAATTTTTTAAGTAATTCTTTTTTAAAAACTTCTGTAGTATCTTTTGGTATAAGTAAAACAAAGTTTTTGATTCAAGGTTTTGAAAAAATCTCAATTTGTCTTGTAATAATTGATTTTCATTTTACTTCAAGTAATGCTTTTGGAATATCAAAAGGATATTCTCTATTGTCCCATTTGTAATCATGAGTAAAAATAATACCTGTCATATCAGTAAATTCTCAATATCTTTCTTTTAATATATTTTCTATCACACTACTTCTATTTTTTCACTCACCTTTTTCTACTGATTTATCTATTCTATCAAGTATATTTTCATCTAAACTTATAGTTATTTTCTTTTTCATATTAGTTGATTTAAAAAGTAATACTAAAGTAAGAATATTTATTTTTACATAAAAGTCAAGTAAAAGTCATACTTTTATATGATAAATTTAAAATTATTATTTGATTTTGTAAAGAAAATAATTATATTTTTTCTTGCTATAAAAAATAAAAAGGAGTAGTTATGGTAAAGGTTTTAAATCAGGAAGTATTTCCTATAACAAAAGACTTAGAGGTTTTTGTTCCAGAGATAGAAACAATTCAAGGTAAAATGTTAGCTGAACTTCCACATATTTTATTTTTAATGGTTTTTTAGCTAAAGAACATTTTACTGTGGAAGAAGATCCATATGGTAATCCATTTATTTCTCTTGGAGACATAAGAGTGTCATTGGTAATTGCTATTGTTTCAAAAGGTGAAATTTGTACCTATAAAAGAAAAGGTACAGAAATAAATCAGAATCATGGTATTGATGCTATTGGTTCTGTTGGATATGGAGTTCCATCTATGTTTTTTAAAATTCCATCTGAGTTATGGTCTTCAAAGATCAAATCTGCAACTCTTGCAAAAAATTATGCAGAGGAATATACTGATGGAGATGGAGATAAAAAGCTAATCAAGATGCCTGTTATTATCTTGGAAATGGAAGAGGAGGTCTTTTGTACAATACCTGTATTAGAAATTCAAAATCCTACTGCAAAGATGCAGGTAGTGATTGAAGAACTTTCTTAAACAAAAGAGGCTTTTGCCTCTTTTAAAATTTTTTAAAGGTCATACTTTTTATTGTTTTTTTTTGATAAAAAAAATTAAATTAATCATACTTTCCTTGAAAAACTAAAAAAAGCTATATAATGAAATATAATATTTTGTTATATAGCTTTTTAAATTATGAAAATCTCAGATTGTAAAGATAATGAAGTTTTTATTAGACCAAATTTTTGGTATGATTTAGAAAATTCAGCTAAAAGATATGCTCATATTATAATGATTGCAACTAAGCCTGATATTATTAAACAAGCTCCTTTGTATCTTGAATTAAAAGAAAGATGAGAACTTGTTGTATTGATTCATACTGGTCAACATTATGATTATAATTTAAGTAAATGAGTACTTACTGAATTTGGAATGGATGTAGATGTAAATTTAAATATTTACTGAGATATTCATAAAAAATACTCTTTAATAGTTGAAAGACTTGGTGATTTGCTTGTAAAAATTTATAATGATTACAAGAAAATCCCAGTTCCATATGTTCATGGTGATACTATGACTGCTACTACTGCTGATAAAGCTGCATTTTTAAATAAATTTGCTGTTGTTCATGTAGAAGCTTGAATTAGGACTTTTACTCCAAGTAAAGAGTTTTATTATAAATTATTTGAAAATTATGATAAAGATAAGTTTGATTGGAATGAATACTATAAATCACTGCAAGATTTTGATATTTATGAAAGATGAAGTATAGAACCTTATCCTGAACAATTTGATACAAGAGCAATAGAAGGATCTACATGATTTTTTGCTGCTCCTGTTGATTTGTATAAAAAAACTTTGAAAGATGAAGGTTTCCCTAAAGAAAATATAAAAGTAGTTTGAAATACAGTAGCTGATGCAATAGCTATTTCAATGAAAAAAGTGCAAAATTCAAATGCTTTTGACAAGTTTCCAAATATGAGAGGTAAGCCTTTTATATTTATCACTATTCACAGAAGAGAAAATACACAAAAAAAAGAAAGATTTTTAGTAATTTATAATGCTATAAAAAAACTTATTCAAGATTGAGTTTATGTTTGTTTCTTGGGACTTTATGCTTCAGAGTTTGCAATTGATAATTTTGGTTTAAGAGAAGATATAGAAAATTTAAAGAAAAAATATTCTAAAAATTTTGCATATTGACCTGCTTTAGCTCATCATGCTGAAGTTATGGATATGATTTCAAAAGCTTGAGCTGTGGTTACAGATTCTTGAAGTATGCAAGAAGAAGCAAATATTGTTTGAGTACCTTGTGTTACATTTAGATTTGGTAGTGATAGAACTGAAACTATTCTAGATTGAACAAATATTATTGCACCACCTGTTAATTCTAGATTGATGGCAGACATAGTTAAATGAGCTATATGAAATAAAAAAATGATAAAAAAGAAACATTTATATTGAGAAAATGTTTCAAAAAAAATTGTTGATGAAGTATTGAAAATGCTTGAAAGAAAATGAAAATTATTTTTATTTGATGATGAAAGACTTGATTTAGGTAAATTTTTTGATTGGAAGATATAAAAAACCAAAGTTGATTAGACTTTGGTTTTTTATATTATAGTAGCTAATTCTCTTTTTTCTTCATTTGTCATATATCAAATGTATTTTAGAAAATTTAGCTTCTCTGCCTGTGTAAGTATATTTGATTTAGCAATTTTATCTAAAATGCTTCATTCAACTATTATTTTTGATTTTTTCATAGTTTTTTATATCATAGAATAAAAAGGTTACGAAAGATAAATCAAATATACACTTATATTAAAACATATTTTTCTAAATATGTCAAAATAATTTAAAACATATGACAATAATACTTTGAATAGATCCTTGAACTACTACAATTGGTTATGCAATAATAAATAAACATTCAAGTAGTAATTATGAATTGATTGATTTTTGAGTATTTTCAACTACTCCAAAAATTGATTTAAGTATAAAATTACTTGAAATATGAAAAGATATAAAAGAATTAATCAGAATTTATAATCCAGATATTCTATCAATAGAGAAATTATTTTTTCAGACTAATTTAAAAACCTGAATTGATGTTGCTCAAGCTAGATGAGTAATAGTTTATGAAGCAATAAAACATAACTTAGAAATATTAGAATATACTCCTCTTCAAGTAAAAAAAGCAATTACTTGAAACTGACAAGCAAAGAAATTACAACTACAAAAAGCTATTCAAATAATAATGAGGCTTGATGAAATTCCCAAGCCTGATGATGCTGCAGATGCTATTTGACTTGCCTATATGTGAGCTTTAAATAGTAGAATATAATTTAACAAAAAAATTATGAAATTTTCACAAAAAGAATTTGAATCAATGGAATTAACTTTTAATGATGTTTTTATTTTTCAAAATTATTTTAATTGAAAATCAAGACTTAATGATACTGATATTATACCAAATACACCTCTTTGAACTTCAATTCCTATTATTTCTGCTAATATGAATCAGGTCACTTGAAAAAGAATGTGTGAAACTCTAGCTAGATATGGTTGACTTTGAATTTTACCTCAAGATATGAATATTGATAAAATGATTGATATTGTTGATCATGTTAAGAATGCTCATTTAGTTTATGATACTCCTCTTACTTTAACAAAGAAAAATAATGTAAGAGATGCTTTATGAATTATAAATAAAAGAGCTCATAAAGCAGTAATACTTGTAGATGATGATTTTAAGCCTTTTTCTATTTTTACTCCAAGTGATTTAGAGAAATATGAACAATATGAATTACTTTGAAATATAAAGAAAAATAAATTAATAACTTGAGAAAATTGAATTTCAAATGGACATGCTTTTAATTTAATGGAAGAAAATAATATTTCTAGCTTACCAATAGTTAATAATAAATGAAAATTAATTTGAATCTTATCAAAGTGAGATACTATCAGAAATAGTATATATAAACCAACTTTAGATAATAAATGAAAACTTAATTTATGAGTAGCTCTTTGAATTAACAATTTTTTAGATAAAGCAAAAAAATTAATAGAAGCTTGAGTAAATATATTTATTTTAGATACAGCACATTGATATCAAAAATCAATGATTGATGCTATTAAGAAATTTAGATTAAATTTTTGAGATAAACCTGTTTTAATTGCTTGAAATGTAATGACTTCTACTTGAACTGAGGAATTAATTAGAGTTTGAGCTAACTGAGTAAAAGTATGAATTTGACCATGAGCAATGTGCACTACTAGAATGATGACTTGAGTATGAAGGCCACAATTCTCTGCTATTTTGGATTGTGCTAAAAAAGCAAAAGAAATGTGATGATTTGTTATTTGAGATGGATGAATTAGAGATCCAAGAGATTTGTCACTAAGTATGGTTGCTTGAGCTAGTCATATAATGATTTGAACATTGTTTACAGGAACTTTTGAATCAACTTGAGATATATTTTATGATGTTGATTGAAATATGTACAAAAAAAATTATGGTATGGCATCAAAGAGAGCTGTAAGTTTGAGAAATTCTGATAAATCAGCTTTTGAAATTGCTAGAAAAGAAATTTTTGTAGAATGAATAAGTGATAGTAAGATTTATTTAAGAGAATGATATAAGTCAGTCTGAAATATTGTAGATAAGTTTACTACTTGATTAAGATCAGCTATGACTTATGTTTGAGCAAAAACTTTAGATGAATTTTATGACAAGGCAATTGTTTGAGTACAAAGTTCTGCTTGATATTTTGAATGAACACCACATTGAAAAGTAAAAAAATAGTATCAAAAGATACTATTTTTTTATTGTACATACATTTAGTGGTTTGTTATTTTCTTTTTTAAAACAAATATATTTCCAAATTTGATCTATTTTGTCACTGTCAATTGTTGAATAATGATTTGTTTTATTAATATTTATTTTTTCTTCATATTTTGAATTAAAATTATCTACTAGTAATTTTCAAAATAATAATTCTATAATTAATATTATTATAAATATTATAATAATATTGAATTTATTTAGTAAATTATTATATTTTTTTGATATATAAATTATATAAAGTATAAAGAATATTATAATTATAACTAAAAATATTATTATCAAATATATATTATTTAAATAATTGTCAAAAATTACAGAAAAAATTCATATAGCTGCAAATGTAGATATAAGTATATCTTTTATTATTTCAAACATTATTTCAAATTGTTTATCATTTAAATTAAGATTGTTTAATTTTTTTTTCATATGTAATTAGAATTAGAATAATAATATAAGTAATATTAATTTTATAAATTTTACCTTAATTAAACCTTAATTTTTGAAAAATAAAAAAATAGCTTGATAAATATATTTTATAGATATAATTATCAAGCTTATATAAGGACCTAGCTTAATTCGAAGAGTGCCAGGATTCCGACCCCTGGAGGCGTAGGTGCAATTCCTACGGTCCTTGCCAGTTGATAGAAAAAAATACACTAAAATTAGTGTATTTTTATTTTCTCTCAACTCTTATTTTTTCACTATAATTTTTATCATCTCAATATTTTATAGATAAATCATTGATTGTGTAATACTTTCTTGCTTCTTCTAGACTTAATTTAGTGTCAATTAGTCATTGTTCATATGCTATTTTATCTGAGTTAGATGGAAAAAAAATTCTTAAATCCCAAGGAGATATTTTGTTATCTCTAAGTTCATTTACATGTTGTAAAATACTTGTTGTGCAAGTTTTGTATATTGTGTTGTAAAATTCAGGCTCCTTGCTTAGTTTGTCTGCTCTTTTTAGCACTGATACAAAAAGTTTTTGTAATTGTTCTTTTGTAGCTTTCATTGGATACATTCTTACAATATCTTTTCTTACATTTGCTCTGAGTTTAACTAAATCATTTTCATCTCAAATCATATACATTATTTCATACTGATTCAAAATTCATAAAAATGGGTCAAAACTTTCTCCTACTTCTTTTCTAAGTTCAGCTGAAACAACAACATATTTTCAATCAGAAAATCAAAAAGAAAGCATAGTATGTGCTGGTCAATCAAAATCAGAAAAAGGTTCAACTATATAATACAGACCATTGATTTTATCTAAATCATAATTTTCATCATAATATCAAGGAAGTGCTTCTGATTCAGTTATATGTTTGAAATTTCTAACATTTATTATGTTAATTAAACTTCAAGAAAAACTAATTTCAGGAAGAATTTTATCTGTTTCTACCCAGTTTCTATCAAGTGATGGAGTTTGACTAAACCACCATATAAAAAATATTGAAATTATTCATAGTAATATATATTTTATTTTCATCTTTAAAATTATTTTATTTATTATTGCTTTTAGTTATTATAATAAAAATTTACAAATATAAAATAAATATGATAAAAAAATATAATTCTAAGTATTTTAACTTCCCTATTGAAGTAGAAAATGAAAATTGAGAAATAATAGTAAAAATATTTACTGAAAATAAAGAAGAGATTATTTATTCTTATTATGATTTAGAAGAAAAAACTAGTTATAGTCCTTATATAAAAAATGCTATTTTAGCTAGTTTTATTTGAGAATTACCTAAAAATATTTTAGTTTTGGGATTTTGAGCTTGATCTTATGCTAAATATTTTAAAGACTATTTATGACAAGAAATAAATATTACTTGAGTTGAAATAGATAGTGCAATGATAGAAATTGCAAAAAATGAATTTAAGTTGCAAGATATAAATTATTTTAATTTAGATTATTTTGAAGCTATAGATATTTTAACTAAAAAGAAAAAATATAAATTTGATAATATTTTTATTGATTTATATGACCAAAATTCAAAAATACCTGAATCTTTAAATAATACAGATATTTTAAAAAAAATTTCATCATTACTAACTGATAATTGAAAATTTACTATTAATTATTCAGACTTTGAAGAAAATAAGGACTTTTATTTAGATTTAGAAAAAAACATTTTAAAAGCTTTAAAAAACAAAGAAAAAATATATTTATTAGCTTGAAAAGATGATTACTCTAATGTTGTTTGAGTTTACAATTTAAAAGAAAGAATCAATTGAGAAAAGCTTATTTTAGATTATTTAAGTAATGTTCAAAATTGATTAATAAATTATGATTGAAATTTAATTTCAAAAATATTTGTAAAATAATTTTGTTTTTGCCTTGTTTTATGATAAACTAAATTGGTACTTTATTATTAATTATAAAAAATTATGGGATCAATAATTTTGACACTAGAAATTTTAGTTTGAGTTGGATTATTTTTTATACCAACTGTTTGACCAATTATTGCATTAGTTTATTTTGCAATTTTACTTTTTGCTTGAGTAAAAATAGTAAGTCCAAATACAGTTAGAACAAAAGAAGTATTTGGTAAATATACTGGTGTTTTAAGACAAGGTTTAAATCTAGTAGTACCTTTTGTAACTACTACTGTTAGACAAGATTTATATAGAAAAAACTTTTCAGTTGAAGTTCAATGAGTTACTCATGATAATGTTACTGCTTATGTTTGATTAAATGTTATTTACTATGTAAATGATGATAAAGATGATTCAAGAAATGGTAATATTTATAAATCAGTATATTCTATTGATGATCCTAGAACAATGATGAGAGCTGCAATTGACGAACAATTAAGAGCTATGATGGTTCATTTTACTCATAAAAATATTTTTGAAAAAAGAGAGGAAATAGGTCAAGCTATCGAAGAAAGATTAAGAGAAAAATTAAAGGAGTTTGGTTATAAATTAGATTCTATCCAAGTTAGAGATGTTACACTTGATTCTACTGTAATGCATGCCATGAATAAAGTTGTAGAAACAGAAAAATTTAAAGAAGCTGCTATGAATGAAGCTGAAGCAAAAAAAATCATGCAAGTTAAAGAAGCTGAAGCTGAAAAAGAATCAAAAATTTTACTTTGAGAAGGTATGGCTGGTCAAAGATTAAAAATTGCAGAATGATTTCAAGAATCTATTCAAATGATTAAATGAGCTGATGATTCCTTAGATGCAAAAGCTATTTTAGATTTCTTACTAGATAGTTCTAGAATTGAAACTTTAGGTAATATTGGTGCTAAAGATAATAATAAACTAATTTATTTAAATGAAGATCTAGAAGGTAGACAATCAAAAAGAGAATCAAAATTAATTGCAGGTAGTGATATAATGTAAAAGAAGTAGGTTTCCCTACTTCTTTTTTTATTCTCCATGGATTAGTTTATCCATGAGTTCTTTAACAGATATTATTTCATTTACTCTGAAACCATTAGTTCCAGTAAAGAATAATCCTGTATCTTTTCTATTTAAAATAGTATCTGATAGTCTATCTGCAATGCAGTATCCTACCTTTTTTGCACCAACACCATGTTTACAAGGTTTAACACAATTTGATACACATTTTATTTTAGGAGCCTCTTTTGTCTCAATAAGTTTGTGAATATTACTAGTAATACTTCTAGAAGGTAAACCAACTGGAGAACCTTTTAAGCTTATATCTTCAGCTGAACATT
>Ga0256828_1000395_pt1 | contig 29656 bp, 29 predicted proteins | sample CV88metaG_FD_185993 | JGI IMG/M metagenome (GOLD analysis project Ga0256828, IMG submission 185993) | Hydrothermal vent microbial communities from East Pacific Rise, Pacific Ocean - CV88 | ecosystem: Environmental > Aquatic > Marine > Hydrothermal vents | place: Pacific Ocean: East Pacific Rise...
GATCTTTCATATTCTGCTTCATAAGCCCAAAGTCATAAACCATCTGCCCATTGTCCAAAAAATTAGACTCAAAGAGCAACTCAACTTTGTAGGAGTGTCCGTGAATAGAGCTACGACACTTCACAGTTGAGCAACCTCGCACTATATGTGCATTTTCAAACTTGAACATTTTTCTTATAATCACGCTTCATCCTTTTATAGTTACAGCAAGGATTTAGAAGAGAATTTATAAGGCTCAGACCACAGGGAGGATTTGTCCTTGTAAATTTTCTTTTAAATCCTAATGCAAATAAGATTATATATTATATAACTCTATTTTGAAAGCTCAAACCAAAGGGAGGATTTGTCTTCTAAAATAGAGTTATACAATCGCCCATCTCAGCTACACACCCTTGTTTTCATCCCAAATACGAATATGCAGTCTGTCACTAAAGTTATACCCCTTCACTTTACAAAACTCTATAAGCGGCTCTGTATTTGCTTCCACTTCGGCTTTGTTTCCACCTAAAGGCATACAGTAGATAGGAATCTGCGCTGCATGCTGTGTTATGGAGTCTATCTCATCTTCAAGGGCTATATCGATGGAGTCTTTGTCGATAGAGAACTTAAAAAAAGCCTCTTTTGCCTCTGATGCGATGCTAAATATCACATCACCTCGCACACGCTTACTGAGTGGTTCATGTGAGTTTGCAAGCTTTACTGAAAGTGCAAAGACACACTCCTTGTAAACCGGATACTTCTCAAAATCAACACCCAAAGAGCCGTTCGTCTCAAAAGTTATGCGGTGTCCTCGCTCTACCAAAGCCTCTAAAAAAGCAACAAAGATGGCATCATTTGCATAGATAAGCGGCTCACCGCCTGTAAGGACAATATCCACTGCACCAGGAAGCTCATAGAGCTCTAAAACAGCCAAGAGCTCATGATGGCTCGCAATTGGTGCCCAATTCATACTGAAGTGCTCTTTGTTTACGGCATACACAGTATCACACCCTACTACTTTTGTTCCATCAGGGGCTACTTCAGAGCATCCAAAACCCTCACACTTCATATTGCACCCACCAAAACGAAAAAACAGACTTGGTGTTCCTACAAACTTCCCCTCACCTTGAATAGAGTAGAAGTGTTCAACAAGATAGATCATCCACCCGTCTCATAAAATGCACGACTTGAGAGCTCTCCATCCTCTCCGCCCCAGCGATTTTTTTCAGGTTTGTTTTTGACTACCTCTTTTAGCACGAGTGCCGCAGTTTTAATATCACCCTTTTTGATAGCCTCAGCGATACTCATCGCCTCATCAAAATAGAGACATGGTATAAGATGCCCCTCTGCAGTCAGACGAATCCGGTTACACTGTTTACAGAAGTCATCTTCATATGGCTCGATGATACCAAAACGGTATCCATCTTTCATACGATAATAGTGTGAAGGTGAAGAGCCGTCAAAGCCCTCATCTTCAAACTCATAATGCTCTTTTAAAATTGCTAAGAGCTCATCAGATTTTAAACCTTGAATATTCTCTTTTGCGTGAGCATTTTCCATATATTCAATAAAACGAATGGTAATGTCTCGCTCCTTGCAATACTCTAATACATCGACGATTTCATCAGAGTTTACACCCTTCATAGGTACCATGTTCGCTTTTACTTTCAGCCCAACTGCAAGTGCCTCTTCAATGCCTTCAAGTACATTTTTCAAGACATCTTTTTGTGCTATCTGCTGCGCTACTTCAGGTTTTAGTGTATCAATACTTACATTTATCCGTTTAAGACCTGCATCTTTGAGTTTTTTTGCTGCACCTTTGAGTAAAAATGCATTACTTGTCATTGCCAGATCTATATCTGGTGCATAATCATAGATCATCTTTATAAAAGTATCTAAATCCTCACGCAACAGAGGTTCACCCCCTGTAATACGAATCTTTTTGACACCCTCATCAATGGCTACTTTCATAAACTCAAAAAGTTCTTCAAAAGAGAGGAGATTCTCCTTGGGTACCCAAGAGAATGGTTTCTCTGGCATACAGTAGTTGCATCGGAAGTTGCAGCGCTCTGTTACAGAGACTCGAATGTAGTCAACAACGCGATCATAACTGTCTATTAGCATATTTTTTCCTGCTGATTATATTAGCTCTATTATAGCTTGTGTATTTAAATACTCTCTTTATTTATCAGTATAAATTTCAACTGTGTTACAGAGTATGTCATGGAGTGCTTTTTTATCTTCTCTGTAAAAAGGAACTATCAGTCCCAAAAGAATAGTAGCTGAAAATAAAAAGGCTACAAAACGAAAAAACGCACGAAAAAAACCGATATTTTCATATGTTTTATCATCAACCACTTTTAAAAGATAGGCTTTTTTTCCAGGAGTCTGTCCAAACTTACTAATGAGTATGGCATAGATAAGACCATATAAACTCACCCCAAGTAGTGGTGCCCACTGAGAAGATTGAAACTCATCTTTTCCATTGAGCACGACATAGGTAATCAGATATAAAATAGGAGCATAAATCATAAACATATCAGTAATAAATGCTTTGATTCTATCTGTATAGCGTGCATACTTCACAGAAGGTTTTGATTTTATTTTTGCCTGTTTGGCTTTTTGTTTTTTTAGTTCTCTAAATCTCATAAAAATGATTATATCGAAGCTTAACTTTAGAAAGGGTAATAAAGAAGTTCCCATACAAGAGTATGTACGGGAGAAGAAGCTCTCTTTGTAATCAAGAGAGCTTTAGTGGAAAAAATTAGTGAAGATCTCTCCACACCTCTTTTTTCCAAAGGATTGCAAAGATTGCGAAGATAATGATGTAGATCATTACATATCTACCAACAGTCTCACGCTCGTGACGTTTAGAGTCACCTACATCTTCTAAGTGTTCGATTACCTTATCAGCAGACTCTGCAGTAACACCAACACGTGGCATTGCAGTACCTTTAAGGTAGTTTTGTGGGTTTTCTACAAATGTTTTGATGTAGTGCTCACCACGTGAACGGATATACATACTTAAATCTGGTGGTAATGTACCCATGTATTTTTTAAGTGCATCTTGATAGTCAAGAACTTTTTGCTCAAATGCAAGCTCATCTTGTTTTTTCTTAAATGATGGTTTCTCACCAATCTGTGTCCATGCTGGATGAAGTTTTCCATCTTTCATATACTCATAGTGAATAGCATGACATCTACCACAAGCAGTTTCAAATGCCATTACTGGAGTCAACTCTTCTTGTTTTGGAGCAATTGATTGTAAGTATGCAACCATATCAGCTGTATCTTGGTCAGTTTGCTCTTTATCAACATTTCCATTTGCATCATATGCTGCATATGCACTCATAGGGTGAACTTTTCCTTTAGCAGGATCAAATTTATGTTCAACCATAAGTGTTTTTGCAGGATTCTTAATAAGTGATGCGATGAATTTTGGTGCAAAAACACTCCCTGCATTACTTAAGTCTGGTGGATTAACACCAAAAGACTGTGCTGATGTAACAGGATCCATTGGTGCTGGCATACCAGCTTTTTGGATTCCATGACAACCTGTACAGTTAGCAGCTACAAGGTCAGCACCACGTGTTGCATCACCTTTTTTTGTAATTGCTGGGATATCTTTATATGCAAATCCTTCACTCTCTACATGCTTATGCATTTGCGAATGTGCAAATGGTTCAACAAGATAGTATGTTAGTAGAGTAAAAAATGTTACAACCGCTAATATTAATAATTCTTTCATTTTTTACTCCTTAAACTTTTCTTTCAAATTTAGTGATGATTGGAAGAACTATCCAAAGACCAATAAACGTTAGTGCTGCATAAAGCCCTATTGTGCTAAACATACCTTCTGGTGGTACTTTACCCATCGCTGTTAAAATAATCATATCGATAAGCAATGCCCAAAACCATACTTTAAAAAGACCACGACGTGATGCAGGAACTGCATTAGGACTTCTATCTAAGAATGGAAGTAAAAAGAAAATGACTTGTGCAAACGCAAATGCAATCAGACCAACATCAGTAGAGAATGGACGCAGAATCTCATAAGACCATAAGAAGTACCATTCAGGATAGATATGTGCTGGAGTCTTAAGACCATTAGCAGGGTCAAAGTTAACCGGGTCCATCGCAAAATCATAATGATAGAACACAAGATAGAAGAAAAGAATCAAGAAGATTCCAACAACCATCATATCTTTTGCTAAGAAATCATTTGCAAAACGAATAACTTTTGAACCGGCTTTATCACCAGCAAGATATTTTTTCGCTTCAGCATCAAAGTCAATCTCTTCACCATCTTGATTGTTTACGTGAGGGATACGAAGTGATCCAAAGTGTAAACCAATAAGAGCTAAAATAGCTAAAGGAATAAGAAGTACGTGTAACATGAAGAAACGATTTAAGAACGCTTGACCAGGAACATAATCTCCACGAATCCACTCAACTAAACCATCAGCATGCAGTGAACCACCTGAGAATAGGTTTGTAATAACCATACCAGCCCAGTAAGACATTTGTCCCCATGGAAGCATATAACCAGAGAATGCCTCTGCAGAGAATGCTACAAAAAGAAGCATACCTGAGATCCAAATCATCTCACGACCATTCTTATATGAACCATAGTAGATACCTGTAAACATGTGAATGTAAATAATCAGGAATACTACTGATGCAGCCACACCGTGAATGTGTCTCCAAAGCCATCCATAACCTACTTCTTGCATAATCGTGTAGTTAACACTGTCAAATGCAAGATTTACATTTGGTTGATAGTACATAAGTAAAAATATACCAGATACTAAAAGCAATCCAAAAGTGATTGCAAGTATCATCCCCATTGCCCATAAAAAGTTAATATTTTTTGGAATCCAATATTCCGTTGCCAGAACACGACGAAGTGTATCAATCGCTAAACGCTGATTGAGCCAGTCGTGTAGGCTTGTAGCTTTTGTAAAATGTGCCATTTATCTTCCTTTCCCCTACGCTTTGAGTGTGACGCCAGTCTCTAGCATCTTCTTATATTCTGGACCTTCTTCACCAAGGACTAACTTGTTTCCATCGATTTTAAATGGAGGAATATCAAGTCCACGTGGCGGTGGAGCTTTTGTCACTAGACCAGTAAAGTCATACTGTCCACCGTGACATGCACATAAAAAGCCCTCTTCATCAGGATTGTATCCAGGAATACAACCAAGGTGTGTACAAAGACCTAAACAAACCATAAAATAAGCATCACCTATTTTAATGAGTCTGTCCATATCTTTTGGATTTTTCTTCGCTTTTGCAACCATATCTGCAGTCTGTTTTAAAACGAAGATAGGTTTTCCCCTCCATTTTTCAGTTACCAGTTCATTCTCTTTATATGCACTCATATCAAGAGTTGTAAATCCAGCTGCTTTAACACTTGGTAATGGGTCCCAAGTTCTTTTCATTGCATAGAGTGATGCAACAGCACCCACACCAGCAACAGCACCGAATGCTTTTCCCATAAAACCTCTACGGCTACTATTTTTCATTTTTCACTCGCTTCTTGTGAATTTTTTATTCTAAAGTCTTATTATATACCAAATAAGTTTTAATTATTTATAAAGTTAAGCTTTCTTTCAGAAAGTTTGCAATTTTGTTACTATCTGGACTAATTTTTTCATATTTTCTATTATTTATGGTGGATATTATCTCTGTTAAGTGATTTTTATCATAATTTTCAACAACTGGAATATTTAATTCTTTAAAAAGTGTGACAAACTCATATGTATAGTCCTCTCGTTGGAAATAGATAGGCTTTCCTCCTGCAGCAAGAGAATCTAATACTGCTTGTGGTGAAGCGCTTAAAAGAACTTTAGAAGATGTAATCATGCTATCATACTCTTCAAATTCAAAGTACCTTTTGAACTTTTGCTTAAGCATATCTTCATAGTCTAAAAAATAGTAATACCCAAGTTGTAAATGTGGATTCAAGTCCTCCACAAAGTCAAAATGCTTCTCTAAATCCTTTTCATAATCATCATCACCAAAAAAGTAGCTCAGTTCTACGCTCTTTTCAAATGTTCCAAAGTACTTGTCATCTACTGCTATTGCCTTACAGATACCCTCTCCTTCCAAATAAGGAGAGATGAGCAGTTCATTTTCAGCTTTGCTGTCATTTTCATCATCGCTCACGCGGACAAATGTAGAGAAGTACTCACGCATATCTTCAAGCATGATAGGGTTTGCCTCATCTGAGTCAAAAATAAGCTGATCACCATTGTTTGCGATGTGAGGGATGTTTCTAACCACATCAATACCCACACTCTTCTCAATACCAAACTCACGAGCCTCTTGTGCTATACGGTAGTCTGATGTAAGCAGAGTAATATCTGCATCTTCTAAAGAGTTCAAAATCGCAACAGCTCGACGAAACCTGTCAAGCCCTATGCGGTGTCCTGTATGGACATAGTAAAATGTTCTCACTTCTTTTTCCCCATTGTCATATCTACTAAAGTTTGAGAATCATAATTCTTCATCTAAAAAACCTTATTTTTGGTAGTATTGTACTATTTATGAGATTAAAAATACACATATCCTGAATCTAGTTTATCTAATAAAGCTTGATAAATATTCAATAAAGTATGAGAATATATCTGTTTATTTTGCTATTGTATAATTTGTCTATTATGATTAGCTTTCCACAACGCCAAATAAAGAAGAACTACCGCTCAGTAACAGGGCACTTTCCAAGTGTTAAAAATAATAAGTCTATCGCCTACGAATCCAAATTAGAAAAAGTATTTTTCTTGACTCTTGAATTTGACGATGATGTTACATCCTACCAAGAGCAGCCTCAAATAACAATCGATTTTCAAAACAGAACCAAAACATACAGTGCTGACTGTTTTGTAAGATATGCTAAGAGCTCAAACAAACAAGACAGCCTCATTGAAGTAAAATATACTCAGGAACTTGAAAAAAAGCGAGAGTATTTTGAGGAAAAGTTTACATCTATTCAAGAGGCATGCAAAGAGTTATCAATAAACTTTTCTGTTTTTACGGAACAACAATATTCACAGACCTATATTGATAATATAGATTTTCTTTACCGCTACAAAACGCATGGAAGAGAAAGCCGTTATGATGAGCAGATATTATCACTGTGCGCTACAGAAAAGCTTACGGCATCAGAGCTGGCCAATAATATTACGACAGATCCAAAAGAACTCATAATTATCTCCAATGCTATTTGGGGCTTGGTAGCTGTTGGAAAACTCAGAGCAAACCTATATGATACAAAAGTCAGCATGAATTCCTTTATAGAGTTGTCCTCATGAGTATAATTCGTTTTGATATAGGGAAGCAGTTTACTTGCAATGATACAATGTATGTCATTAAAGGCTATGCATCTTTTAATGAAGTCTTAGCAAAAGAGATACATCCTCCCTATAAGGAGAGTATCATAAAAGTCAGCGAGATTATAAAAGAGTCTAAAAATGCAGTTGCTATCAAAAAAGAGCTTGTTGACATCAGTGAAACAGAATTTGCCGAAGCAAAAGAACGCTATCTCATCATAAAACCATTACTTGAACTTGAGAAAAGAACCGCAAAAAATGTTCAAAAAATTGCCAAACAATATAAAAAGAGTACGGCAACCATCTACAGGTGGATACAGAAGTTTGAAACATACGGTACCGTTAGTGCTCTAAGCAATTCATTTAACCATTGTGGCGGCAAAGGAAAGAGCAGACTTGATCCGTCTGTAGATACCATTGTGCAATCCGTCATTGATGAACTATATCTTCACAAACAACAATACCCACTCTCATTCATATATTTAAAAATTGAAAATAAATGTAAAAACCTAGGACTAAAAGCACCAAATAAAAATACTGTACGAAACCGTATCAAGCAACTCAATCCCAAACTTATCGCAAAGCATAGAAAAGGTTTAAATGTTCGTGACACCAGAGGCACTCCCGGAAGTTTTCCCGATGTTCACATGCCTTTGGATGTGATTCAGATAGACCATACACCTATGGATGTCATCATTGTAGATGAAGAATCTCGTCAAGAGATAGGAAGACCGAGTATCACCTTGGCTATTGATGTATACAGTAGAATGATCTTTGGCTTTTATATCTCGCTTGAAGCGCCAAGCTATTTCAGTGTGGGGCAAGCACTACTTAATGCCATCTTGCCAAAAGATGATCTGCTCAAATACCATAATATCACCGGTGAGTGGCCGGTATATGGCTTACCTCGAGCCATTCACATGGATAATGCCGCAGAGTTTCGTAGCAAAAGTCTTCAAATGTTTGCAGAAGAGTACCGTATTACACATATATTGCGTCCAGTAGCAAGACCTGAGTTTGGAGGGCATGTAGAGAGTGCCATCAAAACAGCTATGAAAACCATTCATATTCTACCGGGAACTACTTTTTCCAATATAACAGAAAAAGGTACTTACAACTCCCAAAAAGAAGCTGCTTTAACACTTAAAGAACTTGAACAGTGGTTTTTGGAGTTTATCGTCAACATTTACCATAAAACCGAACACAGCTCCATCGGCATGACACCGGAAGAGAAGTTTTATCAAGGAATGCTTGGTGTCGGTGAAGGAGCTATTCCATACCTGCCAACTGTTCCGGCCAATACACTTAAGCTGAGAATGGCACTATTGCCTGCCATGCAAAGAACGGTACAGAAAAATGGTATTACCATTGATCACATTACCTATTTTTCAGAGACTCTTCGTAAATGGATTATCCCTGTAAGTTATAAAACAATAGCAAAAAACATTCAACCAAAAAAAGTAATATGCAGAAGAGATCCAAGAGATATCAGTAAAATCTATGTGTATGATGATGAGATTAATGACTACATCATTGTACCCTATGCAAATATCAAACGACCGGCTATAAATCTCAAAGAACTTCGCCGGGCAATCTCTGAAGCGAAAAAGACAGTAACGGGCCGAGGTATAGAGTCTCATGATATCTTTGAGGCCCATGAACGGCTTTATCAATATGCCGAAAAATCAAAACGGGAACAAAAATCAATAAGACGCGCAGCCAGTTCCAAAAAACATATGAAAAGAACAATCGAGTTTGAAAAGAAACAGATACCTGAAATTTCTCCACCGTCTAATACAATACTACAAAACAATAATATAGATGATGACGATGATTTTGAATATTATACGGTAGAGTAGGAAATTTTAATGCAAAGAAGACTGACCAAAAAAGCACGCGAATATCTCAATAAAAGCGATGAAGAGAGAATCAGATGTTGCAAAGAAGATGTTTGGATAGGGTATAGTGCTGCCGTAACACTCCTTGATATACTTGAAGATAAATTTAATGACCCCAAACAACTTCGTCATGAAGGACTTCTTATCTATGGAGACCCACACAACGGAAAAACGGCAATACTAAGAAAATTTTATGACAGGCATAAAGCTACCCTTGATAAAGTTGATGAAAACGGTGATACGGTTTATGAGATACCTATCCTCTATCTTGAGGCTCCCAACAGTCCAAATGAGAGTAAGCTCTATAGCTATATTCTTGATCAATTATGTGTTCCACACAAAGGAACGGAAAAGGTCTTGGAAAAAGCAAGGCTTGCTGAGCACTATCTCAGCAAACTTAATACAAAAATGATTCTCATTGATGAGATTCACTCTGCTCTAACCGGTAACCTTACCAAACAGCGTGCTTTTGTCAATGACCTTAAACTACTCAGCAATAAACTCTCACTCACTATTATATTGGCCGGTACACGAGAAGCACACTCTGCACTCAACATAAGCGGTGAGACAAGTTCCAGATTCCCATCAATTGAACTCCCGAGATGGAACAATGACAAAAAATTTCGCTCATTTGTTGCGACTTATGAAACCTGTCTGCCACTCAAAGAGGCTTCCAACCTCGTTACAAACACTGAGATTATGAGTGCACTTTACTATGCATCTGAAGGTCTTATCGGTCGTACCGTTAACCTACTCAAAAAAGCGGCAGTCAAAGCAATACGCTCCGGTAGAGAAAAAATCATTCTTGAAGATATAGAATATATGCCGACACTCTCCTAAATGTATAAACGCAATCGAGAATGGATAACAAACTACAAGTTTCACATTGTTCCAAAAATACTCCCGGATGAACTACTGAGTTCTTGGCTGACCCGTAATGCATTTGCACATGGCAGAACACTTTCTCTTTTTACGACGACATACATCAAAAACGAAGGAGCCAATCTTAGTAGAATCGATCTTGATTTTAGATATGACGAGCAGTTATTTAACTTACTCTCCAACAAAAGCCAACTTCCAATTTCAGAGATTCTCAAAATGTCACTCCGAAGTGAAGAGGGGTACCTCTTTACATGCAATGAATGTCTCTACCCTCCAAAACAGATAAGAAAACTTCTCGATAAACGTACACATTTTGGGTTGATGTTCTGCCCTGTATGTCTGCGAACCGACAACGTTCCACATTTCCGTAAACAGTGGCGATATCTTTTCTATAATGCCTGTCCCAAACATCAAGTTTATCTCGTAGATAGATGCGGTAACTGTTTTGAGAGAGTTCGATTTCATAAAATGGCTTTGAATGATGCAATCATCTACTGTCATAACTGTGGTAGAGATCTGCGAAAAACACGACCAAAAAAAATTGATGAAACTCATCTTTATGCACTTGAAGCTATCAGGTGGTTTGAATCAGGACTTAAAAACGGTTACTTTGCCTTAAGAGGTGTACGAGTGTATTCGTTATGGGTTTTTCAGACTTATACAATTTTTTATGCATTAATCAAATCTACTAAAAAGTTCAAACTAAGAAGTTTTCCACTTTCAAAAGAATACAGAGAACTCCAAGCGAAATTACAACGATACAGTTCCAAAAAAGCATCGCTTATTTATGAAAACTTTTTACTTACTGCAATGGTATATCACCTTTTTCAAAACTTTCCTCGGAACTTACATTATTTTATAAAAGATAATAACTTAACACATAGAGATTTTACACACGGATTTAAAAATGTACCGTTTTGGTATCTAAAAACCATTGAAGAGCTTGTGCCTGTCCAAAATACAATAGGTAGAGAGATCAGCAAATCAGAAGTTGTCGGGGCTATTAACTATCTCAAAAAAAGAAACCAAAAAGTCACCCAACAAAGTGTTGCTCAAATTGTTGGCTGTCATTTTAGTATTCATAAGCAGTTTGTAAAAATTTATCAACGGCAAGCCGACTAGGATAATAATTTTACGCTCCCCTAAAGTAATTCTATTTTAAATAGACCTCTATCATTTTACTCTTTGCCATAAAATTTGTTCCGTAACCTAGCAGTTCATAAAAATCTTTATCGCTAAAACCTGCACTATATAACTCTTCTAAATCATCCCTACTAAATTTATCAGCATTATATATAGCATCAATAACTTTACTAAGTAAAAGTTTTTGTTTTGCATCAAACGGCAATTTTGAAATATTAGAGCATATATCACCGAGTATCACTTTATCTACTCCCATCTCTTGTAACATTTTTGTATTAAAACTTATACAATACTTCCTACACTCTTTTTGAGCTATACAGAGTCGCAAATATGGAAGTAAAAATTCATCTATTTTTGGATGATTTTTAAAATACAGATTGTACTCCATAAAATCCATCAAAGATTTAGCATCAATTGTTGCAAATAATTCAAAGTGCGGCGGTACAAATCCAAGTGTTTTTTGAATTTTTTTATATATAAGTTTTAACTCACCTGTTGCTTCTTCTGCTTTTATGGGTTTTATAATAAACATTGCCTACCTTTAGTTTAAAATAGACCTATCGGTCTGTTCTAAAAGTATAGTAATTTTATTCTTCAATTAGACTGAATGGTCTAATTTAGTTTTTAAGTGATTGTAAATAATTTATAAGGTGTTGTACTAAGCTGAGATATTTCTCTTGAGAGGAATTTGAAGGGCTAAGAGAGAGTGCACCCCATACTGTCGTTATGATATATGAAGAAAGAGAATCTTTATCTATACTTTGTTGTATTGAAGAGAAATTAAGAACTTTTTTTATTTTTATTTTTATATTTTTATAGATAATGTTGATTGCATTTTCAAAATCTTTATCTATCGGTGACATCTCTTGATTCAGTCGATTGAGTGGGCATCCATATATTAAAAGATTCTCTTTTTGTGCTACTTTTAAAATTGATTCTATTATAGTATCTATACCATCTTTATCATCTCTTACATCAAGCGCATAAAACTCGTCCATTCTAGGTGAAAGTCGCTCTTTTATAACAGCTAGCACCATATCTTTTTTTGATTTAAAATGATGATAAAGTGAGCCTTTTGGTATACCACACTCTTTAAGTATCATCGACATACTTGTACCGTTATACCCATGGATATAGACAAGTTCAAAAACTACATCCAGGATTTTTTCTCTGGTTGGTTGATTCATTTGTTCTTTACCCATTAGCTAAATAACCTTTTGTAGAAGCTGCCACTCAAAAGCTTGCTCTTGATTTTTAAAGATAGCCATAGCAGTATTCATTTTTGCAAATCCAAGTTTGCGATAGAAGTCTTCTTTCCCCGGATATGAGTAGAGAATTATTTTATTATAACCGTTAGAAAATTCAACAAGTTTACTGACTATGCTCTTGCCTATTCCTTGACCTTGATACTCAGGATGTATCGCGACATCACATATATAAGAACAGTCTACTCCATCTGCCAAAGCTCTTCCGACACCTATGAGTTTCTCTTCTGCATACACAAAACATTTATACAAACTATTTGAAAATACTACTTTTAAATCTTCTGCTTTTTTATTACCAAGTGGAGCTATTTTGTATAGGTTTGAGAGCTCATGAAAATCAACATTCTTAGTATCATATATCCATTTTAAATTTTTATGTTCATCTATTTGCTGCATTTGTTATCCTCAACATCTCATTTGCCCCTTTTTGAAACTCATAGTTGGACTTTTCTATCTTACATTCATAACCGTTGTGCTCTAAAAACCGTATAACACCATCAAGGTGTGGTGATATTTGATTGTTGAGATTCAACAGAGGAAAAATCCGGACCTCTTTAGCAACCCTGAGCATCTCCAAAACAGATTTTTTATGAAATTCAAGATCAAAATGTTCACTATACAAAAATAGAAAATGGCTACTCCACACCAAATCGAACGCTTGATCTTCAAAGCCTAATTTAGGTAACTCTTGGTATTGGTATCGCCCTTCTTCTTTACCAAGATCGTAATCATCTAAAAACTCTCTCATAGCACTCAGTCGTAAGTTTATAAGGGCATCGACATTAGGTATATTTTTCCACACAAAGTCGTCTTGGTTTTTTCTTAACTGCTCACCAATGACATCGGAAGTCTCTTCAACTCTTTTTGCAATCTGTGCTTTTGAAAACCGGTAAACAGGGTCAATCGAGACGATATCTACTCCAAGCTTTGTCAGTTCGCTATTGACACTTGCAGGGCCATCACCACATCCAAGTATCTTTTTAATTTTATCTGTATCACTATATAAGCCCATCTCTTGATATTCTTGAAGATTTCTACCCCAAGGGACTACATTTTCAAGTTGCATTATTTCACCTTTTTCAAATTAACAGGAATATGGTGCGATTCTCCATACCTCACAAATTTACCATTATTATCCATCTTTACTGCCCACTTTTAAGAAATTTTCTTTTTTCTTTATACCCCCATTACAACTACAGTTTTACAAAAATTCCAAAGTATATTTGTCTTGTTAAACAATATTTTTAACAGCTTCTTTGTATTCAGTTGTATCAGCCACTTTTTCTATTTTTGATGCACTTTCAATAACATTTAAAGCTTTTTTCAAAAATACATTTTCAGTTTTTTCTTTTAAGAAAGTAGAAAGTGCTTTAGCTCTTACTATTGCTTTTGTTTTATCTAAATCACCTACAAATTCATGGTCTTTAAACAATGATATAAATATTTTTATTTCATCATCATGAAATCTTTTAATAAATTCATTATAAAAAACAAGAGCTCGTTCATCTACACCTTCTCTATAGCCTAAACCATTTCCTATATAACATATTGAGATAATTTTTACAAAGTCTTTTTGTGCAGCAAGGGGTAAACTAGACGATGGCAGTGATGAAGCTATACTCTCAGCATGAGGATATTCATTATAAAAATTATTATTTCCATAATGTGCTGTACGAAGATTTTGTAGTTTTTCAATTAATTCAGAAGCTAAACTATCTTCATCTTTATATGTATTCCCATTAACTACATTTAAAAATCTTTGTACAAGATTTTTACGATCATTGTCTGCATGAACTCTGTAAAATCCATATTTTGAACCAATCTTATATTTTAATGATTCTTCAATAAGTTGCCATAATCCACTTGCTAATTTATTAATATTTTCAATTGTCTTTTCATCTTGCCTTGGATCAGTATATAAGCCAAATAAAGTAAGTGTAAAATCATTGATTCTTTCTTGTTGTAGTTTTGATAATTCTTTTATAATTGCTTCTACATCTGATTCTTCAATTGTTCCATTTCTTGTATTTTCTAATAATCTTTTAACCTCTAAAATTGAATGATCATATTCAGCATTAATTGCATATTTAATACAGTTTTCTAAAAATGAAATAAGTTCTAAACCAGATAGTTCATGTTCGTTAGGATGAGCTGAACTTGCATGATTTCTAAAATAATTTACTGTTTCTAGCCTTTTATGATTCAGATTATTAAGTAAACCAATTCTACGACAAATTTCTAATAGATCATGCTCTTGGATAGCCTCTATATCTTCTGCTTTTGAAAGTCCCTTATATCTTTTAGACATACCTTCTGCAATACTATAAAAATAATGTAAATCAAAATCTATTACCATTTTTCGAAGAGCATTGACTGTTTCATCCCATAAAAATGTTAATGCACCTTTAAACATGCCCATGCTAACAGAGATTGTAAATTCAGAAAGATAAATTGCTTTTTGCCTTTTTTCAATAGATAATAGTTCTAAAACTGAACCAAGTGAAGTTATTATTTTTCTTCTCTCATCTATTGGAGCAAATATATTATCTGTTGGTAAGTCATAATGATTTAAAAAGTCACTTAGAGGATAACTTAAAGCTGTAAGATTTTCTTCTATTTTTGTTGGATTATTGCTTTCTGATGGAACTATTGATATTTCTTTATTCATTTTATTGTTTCCTATTTACTATGTTGTCTAACGACTGAAGATAGTAAATACATTGTCGCTAGATAATGTATTTACTCTGCTTTGTTATATGCTTTATAGTTTAGTTAATCGAAATATAAATTTCTATCTCATTTTGACCTTTATAATACTCAAAATCTGTTTTATATTTTCTTTTATATCGAGAAGTTTCATTTGAAAAATACTCCCAAACTCTACCCCAAGTTTCAATTATTGCTTGTATTCTTGTATTATCATCAGTTTGTTCAAATGTTTTATTGAATACTAAATATTTACCTTTTTCTATTGTAACTTTATCTAGTTTGTCATTCGATATTTCATATCCTGCTAGTACATCAAACTCACCATTTTTATCTGATTCATAATTATAGTAAACACCATAAACTCTTTCACCATCTTGGTAATTGACTTCTACTGTACTATCGAACTTTTGCCATATGGTACCAATCTTTGCAGTTTTAGGATTCATTTCATTTGAATTTTTTGTTCTTGTTGAAATACCATAAATTATTTTTTCTTCAATCTCTTCTACTCTCATAAGTTTCCTTTATGTTCGTTTTGTAGTTGTATATCAGGAAAATTTGCTACCATATCACTATAACATTTGTTCTTTTGAAGTGCCTCTACAACCTCCGGCAATGGTTCGCTGTATAGTCCTTCTAAATCATATTCATTTTTTTGGGGAATAAAAGCCAATTTTTCAACAGGAGGAACAAACTGTGCAGATACATCCTCTTTGTTTCCTCGTGCATCAACTCTGTACCATCCGTACTCTTTGAGATAAATGGCATTGAGTCCATGAAGACAATAAATACCCTCTTCATATTCACTGCACGATAAACGCTGATAGCAAAATGCAGTGGGGATGTTGTTTGCGCGAAGCAGTGCTGCTAAAAGGATCGCTTTTGCATAACACCACCCAGTTCTATGTTCTAACACTTCACTTGCTTTACATGTAGTGATATCGTCTTGATAATCTCCACTATGACGGATCTCATCTCTTACAAATAAAAAACACTTTCGTGCTATTTCTGTATCATTTTTACAATCTTTTGCAAGCTCTTTGGCAAGAGTAATTACTTCTTGATTTGAAAAGTCCACTATCTCTGTTTCATTTAAATATCTATGCACTATTATATAAGTCCTATTTTCATCTTTCTACCACCTGTTATCTCAAATCCATTCTTTTTGTAAAAATCCAATGATCTTTCAAACTCTGGCAAGGGAGGAGTTGTCACTTCAACTCTTCTATAGTTATTTTCAGAAGCATACTCTTTTACTTTTGATATAAGCATTTTACCTATATTTGATGAACGATATTCATACTTTACATAAAACTCTGATATCGTGCCATAGCAACCACCTGCATATAAAGAATGATGCTCTTGCAATGAGATGAAACCCACTATTTCTTGTTTATGGAGTGCTATAAAAATCTGGTAAATGTTTTTTTCTATAAATTCATATGCCAGCTCTTTGGCTTGCTCAATATCAAAATGAAACAAATAATTATCTACAGCACTCATAATTTCACCCAGAAGTTCACCTGTCAATATTGCAACTTGTGCAGCATCTTCTTTTGTGGCGATGGCTACATGTACATCCTTCACACTATCTCTCCACTATTTTTCACCTCACAAAAAATGCCATCAAGTGAAGCCATAAAAGCTTTATGAACATCTTTTGCTTGTATCACTTCATCATGAAAAGCCAAATCTTTTGTAGCACAGGCATCATTTACAAGTTCTATTTTATATCCCAAATCAAATCCGGCTCTTACAGTCGTATCGACACACATATGTGTCATAGCACCACACACTATAAGGTTTTTAATCCCTTTATCTTCTAACTCTTGTAGCAAAGTTGTCTCTCTAAAACTATTTGGATAGTGCTTTTGTATAATAATCCCATCTTCAGTATTAAAAGCTTTATGTAACTCCACTCCTGCACTCTTTGGTAGAAAAAAAGTTGCATTTTTTCTTAGTGATATGTGCTGAATAAAAAAGATTGCATACTGTTTCTCTTTTGCAAACTCTATCAAACGAAGAGTATTATCCAGAGCTTCATCCATTTCTACCAACTCCATCTTCCCACCTGCAAAATAATCATTTTGCATATCAATTATAATGAGTGCTTTTTTCATTATTCAGCCATTACAAGTGTTTGGTAAGTATCTAAAAGCTTTGCATCGGTGATAGAACCGTGATGATGGAGTTGTTTGTATCTGCCATTCTCTTTTGCATAGATTCTGCTTGTTCTTATATCTAAGGCTATCTCTTGTCCATTTTTTCTGATATATCCTCGCTCTCTCCCTGCTGCAAAAAACATATCTCCCTCTTTGTGTATAGAGTAGTCATAAAACTCAACATACACTTCGGCTTTACCAAAAAATATCTTTTTATACACCTCTTGAATATCCTTCCATCCTCGCAATATTCCTCCAAGTGGATTGTCCATTATTCCACTCTCTGCACTCCAATTTTGCTCCATAAGTTCTATATCTTGTGTATTAAATGCCTTATAAAATTCCACTAAAACCTCATGTTCAGGTGTGAAAAATTCACTCTCTTTTCCTGTGGTCGCTTCACTATAAATTGTCATTTTTTCTCCTTTATTGACTATTTAGTCAAATTATAATCTATTTTTGACTAAATAGTCAAATAATATTTTGCTACAATTTTATTATGAAAAAAATATCCACAAGAGAAAAAATTATTAACAGTGCCTACAAACTCTTTTATGAGAGAGGTTTTAACGGTACGAGTATTGATGATATTTTAAAAGATGCAGGACTCAACAAAGGCTCACTCTATCACATTTTCAAAAGTAAAAAAGAGGTACTGCTTGCCGTTATAGAAGAAAAGATAGCTTACAATTTAGAACAAAAGTATAAAGATATAGCAACAGCAGAACAGCCCTTAAAATATTTAGAAGAAAAGTTACTTACTACAGATAGCTTTGACTTTAAACATGGATGCGCCCTAAATAATCTCGTCCAAGAGATGAGTCCTGTGGATGAAGATGTAGCAAAGGCACTGTTAAAAGTTTACAACGACTTAGAACATTACTACTTTTTAGCACTTAGAGATGAGGATATGAGTGATAAGGAAAAAAGATCACTTGCAAAAATGATGGTAGCTACGGTTGAAGGTGCTATTATGGCAGCGAAAGCTGCTCAAGACAAATCACCGTATCTACTTACCATTAAGCAGTTATTTATTCTACTCCATTTTCACGCATAATATTGATGTATGTTTGTATCCCTGTAAAGTCTTAATATATAGTTTTCCGATATATTTTATTGACACTTATAGTGCTATTTCTTGATTTTTAAACTCCTTCATAGCTTCTATAGTAACGCTATCTACAGCATCTCCTCTTGCAGACAGATGCTCTATAATCATCTCAAATCTCTCCTGTGAAAGGTGCTGCCCAAACTTAAACTTTGCTCTAAATTTTTCCACATTCAACTTATAAATCAAAGTTGCATTAATTGCTTTTGCATATGCCTCATCATTCAGTGGTTTATAGCCACCTTCGGGTTGGAGTTTTTGCATCAAGGCACTCAGGGCTTGTACTTTTTCATCATATTTTTCTACAAATGCAATAGTTCCATCAACTATTACAGATTTAAAAAATTGTGTTGCAGGACAGGCAAGCTCATCTCTTGAACTAAAGTAAGACTGTATCATCGAATAGGGTTTGACAACACTAAAAGATGCATGTGTATTTTCTTTTAATATATCTATTTTTTTGCCTTTTTTTGCACCGTGAAAATAAAGTGCATCCCCAATTTTTACAAAGTTTAACGGTAAACTATAGGGCTTATTATCGGCACAAATTGCAAGTGTTCCATATTCTACTTCATCGAAAAGCTCATTTATAATCTCTTGATCTTTAATCTCAAATATCTGCTTCATCTTATCCTCTCGTTTAAATGTTTTGTGCTATTATATGAAAATTTTGTACTCTTTAAAAGATACAAATTATTCTAAAAATAAAAGGTCAGTTTTGTATACTTTAAACCAAAATTCTAGAATACCACTTCATATACAACTTTATAATGCACTTAAAGAAGATATACTCTCCAAACTACAAGCAGGTGACAAACTACCATCGATTCGCAAGCTTGCCACCCTTTACAACATCAGTAAAACTACCGTAGAATCTGCCTACTCTCAGCTTTATGCCGAAGGATTTATCGAATCAAAACCAAAAAGTGGATACTATGTAGCCGATATCCTCTACAAAAATTCGAACAGCCACGCCACACCTCCACTATTCACACCACAACAACATTATAAGTACGATTTTTTCCCGGCACAACTAAGAAGCAAAGACTTCCCCTTAAAAACTTGGAAGCGTTGCTTTAACAAAGCGATGGGTGAGAGCCTCGATTTTGGCTCGTACGGCGATGGTCAAGGTGAACTTGGTCTTCGAGATGCTATCGCTTCGTATCTTAACACTTTGCGAGGCGTAAAGTGCGATAGCGAGCAAATAATTGTCTGTGGTGGATTTAGTGACTCCATGACTCTTGTAGCAAAACTACTCAAACACAAATTTGACGCCTTTGGGATGGAAGAACCGGGATATCATGTAGCACGAAGAGTTTTTAAAGAGTATGGATACAAAATAAAGAAGATAAAAGTAGGCAATGAAGGGATGCAACTTTCATCTCTCAAAACTTCAAATGCAAAGCTCATCTACATAACACCATCACACCACTACCCGACAGGCGTAACGATGCCTCTTGCAAAGCGGGTGAAACTCTTAAAATACATCAACCGTATTTGTGGATTTATCATCGAGGATGATTATGATAGCGAACTTGTCTACTATAATCGCCCCATCCCCTCACTTCAAGGGATAGATAATAACGACAGAGTAATCTATATGGGTACCTTTGCAAAATCTCTCTCACCAGCTCTGCGTGTCAGCTATATGGTACTACCCAAACAACTTCTATCACTATACAAGATGAGTTATGATGCTCATTTTCCACGAGTGAGCATCACAACCCAAAAGACATTGGAGCTTTTTATAAAAGAGGGGCATTGGGAGCGCCATTTACGAAAGATCCGCACCATCAACAAAAAAAAGCATCATTACCTAAAAACCTTACTCAAAAAACATCTCAAAAATAGCTTTGAAGTTGTTGCTGAAGGTGCAGGGCTTGCTATACTCATCAATCCAACAGTAGCATTTGATTGGAATAAATTCAAACAACTCGCCGAGAAAAACAAAATCAAGCTCTACTTTGCAAAAGAACGAAGCGGTGGAAATTTTGAAGCTATTCGTATGGGATTTGGTGGATTTTTACTTAAAGAATTAGAAGAGGCAATTGAAGCTTTCTCTCTTATTTGGCATGAATCAATAGATATCAATTCTAGTGTATAAAATTTGTACTATATAATATTTATACATTAGAATATTTTAAAGATATACGCAAAAAATGCTATAATTACATGTATAATATAAAGAAAGGGATAATGTGAATTTAACTGCTATAGACCTTTTTTGCGGTGCAGGTGGACTAACACAAGGGCTTCATGATGCAGGGTTCAAAACATTGTTAGCACTAGATATTGAACCTGTAGCAATAGAAACTTTTAAAATGAATCATGCTCAAAAAGTTCCTCATATCCTTAAACAAGATATTAAAGATTTAACTGCTGAAAAGATATTTAAAGACACTGGTTTAAATAAAGGTGAACTTGATCTTTTAGCCGGTTGTCCTCCTTGTCAGGGATTTTCTTCCATGCGTACCAAAAACGGTAAAGTAAAAGTTGATGATCCTCGTAATGATTTGGTATTTCAGTATATGCGTTTAGTCAGAGAACTTTTACCAAAAGCCGTCATGATGGAAAATGTACCCGGTCTTGCAAAAGATGATCGTATGAAAAAAGTTTTAAAAGAATTAAAAGAACTTGGATATCATGTAGATGATGAAACAGTCCAGGTGGTAAATCTAGCAAATTATGGTGTCCCTCAACGCAGAAAAAGAATGGTATTAGCAACGGTTAGAGAGAAGCCTTTTATACTTAAAAAACCAAATATGAAAAAGAAAACCGTAAGAGATGTTATAGGTGGAAAAAATGCGCTACCTCCCGTAGGTAGTAGCGGTGATATACTTCATGACTGGAAGACAAAAAGAACACAAAAAATGCTAGACTATTTTGAAGTTTTACCAAAAGACGGGGGAAGTCGAAGTGATACTCCAAAAGAGTATTGGCGTCCTTGTCATCTTAAGTACCCTCAAGGATTTAAGGATGTTTACGGGCGAATGAAATGGGATGATGTGGCACCTACAATTACCGGTGGATGCGACAATCCTTCCAAAGGACGTTTTATACACCCGGAAGAAAACCGGGCTATCACTCTTAGAGAGGCTGCTTTACTTCAAACATTTCCTAAAAACTATAAATTTTCAACCTCTAAAGGGAAAACAGGTGTTGCTCTCATGATCGGTAATGCTTTACCGCCTAAGTTTATCAAGTATGTTTCTTCACAGTTAAAAGATAGTTTGCTATCATAATGCAGCACGTCTAATATATTCTGATTCATTATAACCGACACGAGAGAATTTATCAGAAAAAATTTTTAGTATTGATTGTGCTTTTTCTCGTTTAAGCTCTGCAATCCAAGTATATTCTATTTCACTACCTGATTCATCTAAGCCTATAAATTTTAGTTCGTTTGCATATAATGGAGTATTAGAATCAGCATCACCTTTTTTCATCTTAATCATAATAAGTTCTTCGGGCTTATCCATAATTTTAAACTTTTTATAGTCTTGATCTTTAATCACCAGAGAAAACTTGTCTTGAACTTCTTTTAACCCTAAAAATGGATAATTATGTACACCTTCTTGTTTTCGTACGGCATCACATCTAGGAATTATACAAAGATAATAACTATCTTCTTTTTTTATAATAGTTCCGAGTGTCAAGTATGGCTTAGGATTACTGTATTTTGCCGTTAATATAGACAATATGGCAAACTTATCTTCTACCTCTTGCTCATTTTGTTCCGGTTTGTATATCTTTTTGGAAAACTCATGTATTTTTTTTAATTTCTTTTCACTTTGCTTTATCAGTTTACATTCTGTTTTTTCTAAATTCTCTGTAAATAATTTTTTTATTAACTCTTTTACTTTATCTTTATCATCAGTTAATTTTTCTTTCAATAGATCTAATAAATTATTATTTTGCTTTAAAGTTTGAATTTCATCAGGATATGAAAAAAAGTTTTTTGCACCCTCAAGTTTATTATCATTTTGCTTAGTCATAACAAATTCATTATGTAATAATCGTACATAATCATCTTCATCAAAATTCTCATCAAACCATCTCATAATATTATTTATAGCTAATGATGTTACTACCTCATTTGAGTTTAATAAAAGAGCTTCTAACTCAGAAGTTAAAATATTTACCATAAAGAATTCGGCATCATAAGAATTTGGTAACATTAATCGATGGGACAAATATGCTTCATCAAGCTCTTTTGAAAATACTCCAAGAATTTTATGCGTATTTTTTCTAAGTTCTGCTAACGATTGTAAAGCCATATTTGGAACTAAACCTGCCACTTGATTTGTAAAATCATCTATGATTACTTCTACAAGTTCTTCTTCAGTTTTTAAAATACTTATATCATAAGGTGCTCTTTGTGTGGCTCTTTTAGCATAAATTTTAATTTGCAGGTTGTTATAAACTAGAGAATAATCATCCGGTGTTTTTGCTTCTCCAAGTTCACCTTCTAAATCATTTTTTACTGATTCTATCTTTTCTTTTAAGTTATTCTCTCCAGAATAAATAACAATATTTCTTAATGACTTTTGAGCATTGCCATCATTATCTTGTATTATTGACTTTATAAGGCTTTTTGCAGTTTCTCCATCGGACTCTTCAGCTTTAAGCCTCCAATCTAAAATAACAATATCTGCTTTCTTTAATACATTGTTATATGTATCTATCTCACCATCAGTTGGTCTCAGTGCTGTACATAAAAGACCTTTTTGAGCAAATTTATCTGAAAGTTTTTTTGCATTAAGTTGATGTGTATTATCATCCTCCACGGAAGCCTGTTCTGTTCTTTCACTAGTAATTCCTCTTCCTATTGTATCCGGTATGGAAGTAGAAGTTTGAGTAGAGGGTAGACATGCCTCATTTAAAAATGCTTCATCATCCACAATTACAACTGTTTGAAGAAAATTAGCAATCACTTCTTTTGAATATTCCATAAATTCACTCATTCTCTTCATCCTTTTTCAAAATTTCAAATGTAGCACCTTTGTCTGTGTCTAATAGTTGTATGTCGTAACCCAATTCATTTAAAGATTCTTTTGCAATGTATAACCCCATTCCTCTACCTCCGGGTTTACTACTAAAGCCAAAATCAAAAATTATATCCCTCATCTCTTTTCTGATACCCGGTCCATTATCCGATACGATAAAATGATCATCCAATGTATCAAAAGTAATTGTCCTTTGCATTACATTTCCATCATCATTTTTTCTTTCTGGTTTTAACCAATATATTGAGTTATCAACAAGATTAATAAATACCGGGTAAAAAGTAGATGGAAACCCTTTTTCAGAGTGTTTTTTAAAACTATCCGTTACCTTAAAAGTAATGTTATGTCGTTCAAATCGTACTTTAAAAAGATTTTCTATAAAGTCGGATATTTCATATCCTTTTATATCTATCTCTTTTCTGTAAAGTCTTCTATTCAGAGGTGTAAAGAGTGACAGATAACCGTCAATATGTTCAAATCCACTTCTGACATCATTATAAATACTTGCAATATTTTCATTAACATCTGCCCAAGCTTTTAATCGTCTAAGATTTCTTCTAACCGTACGAATACTACTGTCAAATTCATGGTTAATGATGTTGATCGCTATACCAACTTGAGCAAGCTCCATATCTAACTTATGCTGCTCTTGAACCTCACTTAGTATTCTTTCGTTAGCTTCTTGCACATCAAGATCACTAATGATATTACCCTCATCATCAAATTCCCAACCTACTCCCTCAAGTAATGCACTAATCGTTTCAAGTGTTCTTTTCTCTCTTTGAGATACTGTTTCTATAGTCTCTTCATATTCAAGCCTTTTGGCTGCTATTTCATCTTCACTCATACCGGAAAAGTCTGTTTTATTGAAATCCTCTGCAACCGTTCTTATGATTTCTTCAATTGTTTTAATACTGTGCTTTGTTGCTTCTTCAACTTCTTTTTTCACTTCTTCTTTTTTTTCAGTGACCGTTTTCTTCTCATCATTGATCTCTTTTTTTGTTTCTTTGTATATCTCATCTAATGACTGTTCTATTCTTTTTCTTCTATCTATCTCTAATTGTGCCGTTTCAATTGCTTGAGAAATGATTGAACTTATCTCTTGCCTTTTAGGATTAAATATCGTTTCTATCGCATTATCTTTTTCAGCTTTATAAACAATCCATAGTTCATTATCTCTTTTCGTTTTAATGGTTACACCAGTAGGACGAGATATAATATATGATTGTTCAATCTCTTTAAATTTTTCTAAATATCTCTTTTCCAGCGCAATAATTTCATAAGCAAGTTTTTCATTATCGCTAAATGTAAGTCTATTATCTATCTCACTATGAAGATTTTTAATAAGACCATCTACTTCATAAACATGTTTTAGAGCCTGCATATTTTCCAAAGCTGTTTTGAATTTAGTTAAAAATTTTTTTAATTTTTCGCTTTTTCGTTTTTCAATTCTTTTTCTTCTTGCATCAGCCTTTTTGATTTCTTCTTTTTCTTGTAAGTAAATATCTGCATATATACCCTTATCTTGAATAAAATCTTGTGCTACTTTTTTTAGAAAATGAACTAATATATCTCTAAACTGTCGATAGGCTCTATTTTCTTGAAAGCCTTCACGACCTGCTTTTTCTTTAAGTTCTTTATTTTCTTCATGGTTTATTTCAATCGCACCGAACATTCTTCTATAACTAAAATACCAATCACCGGCATTAAAACTTCTTCTTTTTTCAATTTCTAAAAAATCAAAATCGTTATCTCCATACGGTAAAACACGAATACCATTTTTATAAATATATAATCCTCCTATTTTTTCACACTTTTCTTTTAGTATTTTATATGTTTCCATAGGTATGGATGTTTCAGATGCTTGACCTTGTATAGCTGCAAAATTTAGTGAAAAAGAGCCACATACAACTTCTTTCCCTTTTGCATCATCCCATGGTAAATGATACTCAACAGGTTCCTGTCCATACATTGAAATTTTTCCATGAAACGTCCCATATTTATCAAAAACGCCTTCAAATCTATGATCCGCATTCGCAAAATCTTGCGGTGTAAAGAATGCTTCTTCCTCAATAATATCAATAGAAAGATCATCAGAACGATTATGCCACTTAAACCCTGCTTTTATTTTAGGCGGTTTATGATTTGGGGTCATGGTATTTGTAAAACCGAGTAAATGTTTATGAAGTTTGGAATATTCATTTGTATCTATGTCAAGATCTTCTTTAATAATAGGATCGGAAGGTAAAATATAAAAGTGTGTTCCACTTGAAACTCTCAAGTCAGGTTCTTTTAAAAACTCTGCTTCCTTTAAAGGGTCAATAGTAAATTGCTCTAACTCGTTAGATATAGTCTTATATAAATCTTCCGGTACTTTATCTAACAATTGGAGCAAGTTATCTTTAACTTCTTGTATCATATCGGAAACATCCTCAGCATTAGGAAGAGTACCTGATGAAAAGGTTCTAATCGGAATAGTAATTTCATCGATATTTATACCCGGTATTTCAAACATTTTCCAGTTAATAAATGCTGCTACCAGATCATGATAGTTTTCTTTATTGTCAACAAATCGTTTTGCTCTTGTCAAGATTAAAACTTGAGGTCCGATAATAGATATTGCAAGTCTTCCAATTCCTTTTTCACCCATAGATGGACGCTCTTCTTTTGTCGGATCTTTAGGAGGCGGGAGAAGAGACTTCGATACATCTACTTTGCTATCTGTTCCAAGGGTAAGCCAACGATTAATAAAATCATCTAAAGTCATTCCTAAACCGTCATCACGCAATACAAAAAGCCCGTCAGAAACATAATAATCTACCAATACATCATCGGCATACGCATCGTGTGCATTCTTAAATAACTCATTAATTGCGGTAGGAATACCGGCTATCTGCTGCCGTCCTAGCATATCTACCGTTCGAGCTCTCGTTTTAAAACTTACAGCCTTGTTTTTATTACGCAAGCCACCTTTTTTACATATATTTTCAATAACTTCTTTTGTTGTATATCTTACTGCATTTTGTGCATTATATTGTTCTTTATTTTCATGCAGAGTCTCATTTGCATCTTTTAACAGAACTTCATTTTTGAACAGTTGATAATCAACCACTTTTGCATAGTAGTGATCGGTTTCTTTTTTATCTTCAAAAACACTCTCTATTTTACCGTAACCAAAATAGACACCTTTCCCTTTTTTAGACGGCTCATAATAGATAAATTCTGAACCGGGTTGAATATAGTTTTTATGCTTTTTAGGAAAGTGATATAGGATCCCAATAAAATCATTATATTCCGAATTATCTCTATATTGAGATAAAATTAAATAATTTTTCATCTCGTCTCCATAACTTTTTTAATCTTTTCTATACACTCTACCGTATCATCTTCTATCTCTTTTCCCCAAAAGCGTATCACTTTCCATCCCTCATCTCTTAATCTTTTATTAACTTCATTATCTCGTTCAATATTTTTTTTGATCTTTGTTTCCCAAAAATCAGAATTTGTTTTAAACCTCTCACCTTCTAAAAATTTCTTTCCATGCCAAAATTCACTATCACAAAAAACGGCGATTTTTTTACCCTTAAAACAAAAGTCGGGCTTGCCAAAAACATCTCTACACTGTTTTCTATATCTTAAATCATTTTTCCACATTGCTTTTGCAAGTAATTGTTCAATTTTACTATTTTTATCTTTGATTTTTCTTGCTGTTTTTGAATCCATATTTTATTTTCTACCCTAAAATTATTATCTTCCCTAAAACTCCAGCCATCCACTTCTTCAAATCCTCTTCACTCAAGCTTTCAGCTCTCTCATGATATTTAGTAGCAAATCGCATCTGCGTATTATTTTTATACTCTTCTTTCATGTCATTTATCTTTTTATCTTCATCAACAAAATAATATAAAAATTTATCAAATACACTTTTATTAACAGGGTTAACCGAGGAGATGACCCATGTACTTGTTGCTGTACCGGTCTTGTTTTCCAGTTCCAAAAGTCCTACATATATTTTTTTATATTGAAATGTGGCTGTAATATACTGCCTTGGTCTCCCTTCAATATAGCATTTATGATGTTCTCTATCTGTGTAGATATCAATAACTTTTTCCATATTTTTATTTGGAGATACAGTAAGATTTTTTATAGCAGCTTGTTGTTTCAGATAGTTTATATATTGATGAAACTCATCAAAATTATGCGTATATTTTTTCTTTTCTTCTTGCTTTTTTTCATACTCACTAGACACACGGGTTTTTCTGATTTTTTTCTCTGTATTTTTAGAAGATTCTGTAAGGCTTTGATCTGTTACTTCATCAGTTGCTTCTTCTTTGTATATTTTCAAAAGCGTATCTATGCCCTCTACAGTAACCGTATCTTCACTAATGCTAACACCCGCTAAACTGTTACATTTGCTTCGCTTAGTGCTAACTGTACGATGCTGTTTTCTTTTACTTGCCCCTTCAATTTTTAAAACTTCAGTCGTTTTCCCGGGAACTTCTCTAGGTACAGTCGGTAACTTATCAAGTGAATCTATATCTATACTGTTTTGCTTATGCTCACGCAAAACTTGCAGTGTTTTAAAACCAATATAAGAGTCATCATTCACAAGTTCATGTACAAAATAACTTCTCTTACCTTTATGCATAAACTCATGAACCTTTGCATCTATCAAAAAAACATCTTCCATAGGAAACTTCGCTTTTATCGGTGCATTTTTAGGATACTGTCCTAATTTATTTTTCTTATGGTGCACATAGTTTAAAATAAACTGTCCAATAACTTCAAATCTTTCATTTGATTCTTCTACTGTTGCAAATCTACATATAAATGGAGCTTCCGCTTGTGTAACATATTTTGGAATGACGATGGAAGCATTATATCCATCGTTATGTGCAGCACTATAAAGTTCTTCAAGATTACAGTTTAAAGTTGCTTCACGCATTACTGTTGTACGATAATAGTAATATATAGCAATAGCATAATGGGGAACGATAATATTATAATCTTCTTGTTCAAAAACAAAACATCGTATCTCTTTTGCTTCCTTTAAATATTTTCTCCTCCAACCCAATACTTTGCCAATCTCCATATCTTCCATGTAATGTGATAAAGCTACATCATACTTGTCTTTTGGAAGCTCCGTATTAATTCGAAATTGCTTTTTTTGTAGTTTAATATCATTGTTTGGTCGTTTATATTGCCTAAATTGTTTCCCTTTTTTATAAGCCTGATGAAAACGAAATTTTGTAAAAAAAAGTTCAGGAGAAAGCTCGGTAGTAAAAAATTCTGATTTTGTAAGATTTTTGACAGCTACCGTAAAGTGGCTGTTAGCATAATTTTCATAATCTAGTTTGAGATTCAAAGGCATCAAAAACATAAAAATATCATCCGGGTTTTGTATCATAAACTCAGGAATAATACTTTTAGGCTTTGTCATATCAACTTATCTCATTCTCAAACTTTAGTGTGCATATTCTCGTACTTTAATGAACATTCTCACACTTTATTGTTTTTCGCACCCATTCGTATATATATGTGTAGTATCTCAATAGCTGCAGGTGTAATTCCCGAGATGTTCATGGCAGCTTGAAGTGTCGGTGGATTGAACTCTGCGAGTTTTTCCTGGATCTCTTTTGAGAGACCACTTACACTTGTAAAGTCAAAATCTTCAGGGATTTTTACTTTAAGGTACTTCTTCATACGCTCTATCTCTTCACTCTGTTTGTCAATGTAGCGGGCATATTTACCCTCAACAAGAATCTCTTCTTTTATATAGTCATCAAACTCGGCAAGTTCTGGAACGATTTTGAGCATCTTCTCTACATCAAAGCTCTTTCTCGCTACAAGCTGCTGTGCTGTTGAGACATCTTTCAGCGGAGCTTCTCCCATAGATTCTAAAAGGGCATTGAACTCTTTGTTTGGAGTGAAACGCTTCTCTTCTAAAAGTGCCGCCCCAAAGGCTATCTCTTTAGCTTTTTTTTGCACCTTTTCATAAACTTCATCAGAGATAAGACCTATTTCATGCCCATAATGAGCCAGACGGGTATCTGCACTCTCTTCACGCAGCAGCAGTCTGTACTCGGCACGTGAGGTAAACATACGGTAAGGCTCTTTTGTTCCCTTTGTTACAAGATCATCGATGAGTACACCAATGTAAGCCTCATCACGAC
>Ga0256828_1000397_pt1 | contig 29501 bp, 32 predicted proteins | sample CV88metaG_FD_185993 | JGI IMG/M metagenome (GOLD analysis project Ga0256828, IMG submission 185993) | Hydrothermal vent microbial communities from East Pacific Rise, Pacific Ocean - CV88 | ecosystem: Environmental > Aquatic > Marine > Hydrothermal vents | place: Pacific Ocean: East Pacific Rise...
ATAAACCTATGGCTCAACAAAAAGAGATATTTACCCAAGAGCTTGCAAACTATCAAGGGGAAGAGGAACGTAATGATGATATTACACTTATTGGGCTGAAGATTTAAAAAGTTCTAAAAATTAGGCTATCTATAACTATATTATCATTTCATATTCTTCATCTTTAAAAATTATGTTATTATTATACAGATAAAAAAAGGATTCTCTATATGTTTGATACAACAAAAATTTCAGGAGAAAAAGCATTACTTGAAGCACAAAAAATAGCTTTTGCTCCTATCATATTTCAAGTGGCTCGTATTTTACGAGACTGGGGCATTTTTACTCTTTTAGAAAAAAATAAAAATGGATTAACAACAGAAGAAATAGCTCAAAAATGTGAAATAACTCCCTATGCGGCAGAAATTCTTTGTGAATCTGGTTTTTCTATGGGAGCATTAAAGTTTAAAGATGAAAAATATACAATTACTCGTATTGGCTATTTTCTTCAACATGATGAGATGACAAAAGTAAATATGAACTTTAATCATGATGTTAATTATTTAGGACTTTTTTATTTAGAAGATGCACTAAAAGAAGAAAAACCTGTTGGTTTACATAAAATCTTTCACACAGATGAAGAAACTATCTATCCATTACTTACCAAGCTCCCGCAAAAAGCAAAAGAAAGTTGGTTTGGTTTTGATCATTTTTATTCAGATGCTGCATTTAAAACACTTGTAAATATGATGAGTAAAAAAGATATTAAAACAATGCTCGATGTAGGAGGAAATACAGGAAAATGGTCTGTAGCATTTACTCAAGCATCTAAAGAAACAACAATAACAATTTTAGACCACAAACCTCAAATAGAAGAAGCACTAAAAAGAGCAAAAGATGCAGGTGTATTAGAAAGAGTCAAGGGATACCCTATTGATTTACTAGACCATACACTAGCTTTTCCAAATGGAGTTGATGCTGTTTGGATGAGTCAATTTTTAGATTGTTTTGGTGCAAATGATATTATTAATATTTTGAGAAGAGCTAAAAATGCCCTTAATGAGAATGGTAAGGTATATATTGTAGAACCATTTTGGGATAGACAAACTCATGAGATTGGAGCATATTGTCTTATCAATACATCGCCTTACTTTACGGCACTTGCAAATGCAACAAGTAAAATGTATAGAGCTGTTGAGTTTGAACATTTTGCTCAAGAAGCAGGATTAAAAGTAATAGAAGAGATTGATGGAATTGGTTTTGGACATACTCTTATGATATGTGAAAAGGCTTAAATAAATTACTTACAAAGTAAAGTGCTTTGTGCACTTTACTTAGATTTACTAAAACTTATACTGTACTGATGCATACAACAAAGAATTTGTTTGAGTATAATCATCATCATTAGTATAAGTACCTTCGACTGTTGTAAAATATGTATCAGCTTCATAAGCTATACGAAATCCTAATCCATAGAGGATATTTGGCTCAACTTGAAACCCTATACCATAATGAAATCCGATATTTTTATCATCTGTTAAATCTTGATATGCTGGATTCATATTTTCATGTTTTGTAGTCAAATATGCTAAACCAAGATTTACAAAAGGTCGTAATTGTGAATTCCAAAACGAGTATCCAAGATTTGCAGCTACCGAATACGATTGTGCTTCATAAGTATATGGATTTAAAGGATTTTCAGAAACAAAAGTACCGTAATCAGCATATCCCAATTCTACACCAATAACATTGTTAAACTGCCAACCCAAATAAATTTTCATATTCGTATCATCATTATCTGTTTTAACATCATCGCCACTTATTACTTTTGCTAAGCCATCATCAGAGTATCCTGCTTCACCTACACCAGCACCGAAATAAAATCCGCTTCTATTCCCATCACCTGCATAAAGAGCACTTACTAAAGCTGTACTTAATGCTATTAGTTTTAAACTTTTTTTCATATTTTTTCCTTTTATTTTTTCGGAAGAATTATACAATAAAAATTTACTATTGACTCATAATTTTAAGAATTTTATAACGACTATTGTAACATTCTATATAACAACAATCTTCCTTATTTAGAATAGAATCATTAACTATACAACTAATATCTGTTTCAAAATAACTTTTCGTCTGTCGTTGTATCTCTTGACAACGCATAGAAGTATATATTTTTAAAGATGTCATTTGAATATACTCTTGTATCTCTTCAAAAGTATAAAATTTTGTATCAAACTCTAAACAACAAAGAGCATTTATCGGGTTCAATGACATTTTTTGGAACATAACACTTGTAATAACATCTATATCATTATCAATATTTGCTACTCTTTTAATTACTTCAGGATTTTTAGGAACAACATCTATAGCTCCAACAATAGCATCATTATTTCTTTTTAACAGGGACACATATAATGTTATTAACATATGAAAATATGTAAATTCATCTGAAATACAAAAGATACTTTTACCTTTAATATCAAGAGCTTTTGCAACATAAAAATTTGTAGTATTACCAAGCATATTTATAAAATCAAAAAGCTTAATATTATCCCCTTCTTCTAGAATATAATTATTCATTTTAGAAAGAATTTCAATATTACCATAACCACTTGTAATATAGAGTTCACTATCTTCTAGAAAAGAAATATTTTCTTTTAAACGCATAGCACCCAAAAGACCTGCGAAAATAAATTCCTCTTTTCGTCTAATATCTACTTTATATTTTTGCTTGAGCTCTTTTTTTATATCAAGTATCTCTCTATCACTTCGAAAAGAACTTATTGCATGAACATATAATTTCATTTTTGTTCCTTTGTAAGAATAATAGAAGTATTATTTCCACCAAATCCAAAAAAATTCAACATAAAAGTTCCTTCAAAACATTCTTTATGCTCTAAAAGAGGTATATACTCAGTTAAAATACTTTTTTTATGATTCATTGTTCTTGGTAGAAAACCATCATCTATACATGCCATAAAAAGTGCAATTTCTAAAGCACCACATGCACCGATAGTATGCCCTATATAAGGCTTTAATGCTGTAAAAACAACAGAGCTTTCAAAAACATTTTTTATTGCATTTATTTCAGCAATATCATTAGAAGATGTTGCTGTTGCATGAGCTTTTAAAGCTGTAATCTCCTGAGCTGTAACACCTGCATCCATTAAAGAGTTTCGCATCATATTTATAAATTCTTGTCCATTTTCACTTGCTGATGTTATAGAAAGAGCATCACAATTACTATAACCTCCTTTTATTTTCCATGGACTATCCTCATTTGAAACTAAAATAGCAGCAATAGCCTCCCCCAAAATAGTTCCGTCTCTATCTGTATCAAAAGATTTTAAAGTTGTTGAACTTAAAAGTTGCATAGCATAAAAACCACTACTCATCATTTCTGAAAAGACCTCAATTCCAACAACAATAACATAATCATATAAACCAGCATCAATAAGATTTGATGCTTCTAAAAGTGCATTTGCACTTGATGTACATGCTGTATTAATCGTCTGAGTAAATCCGTTTAAACCAAAACTATTACTAATATCTTTAGCATAAGAATCTATACTTCTTTTAGAAGTTGAGAAAGGCTTTCGTTTATATTCATAGTTACTACTTTCAATTGAATGAATACTATTCCAATCTATGATAGAAGTACCAACAATAATAGCTGTTCTCTCTTTTTGACTTTGACTAAATCCTTCAAGAAGTTCATCAACTACATTATGAAGAACACCATAAATTGACTTATAAGTATCTTCAATCTTTTCACTTAGACTATAGTAAGGAAGAGATACTTTTCCTTCTATTGCTTGAATTTCTTTTTTCCCAAGTTCTATCTCTGAAGATTTAATCTTTTCTTTTGCGGTTTGTAAATCACCTAATGAGGAACGGATACAACTTCTTAATATATTAGCCATTAGAATCTTTTGCTATCATTTCCGCTAAAGCATCTATAGTTGTAACAGTTCTTCTAAAAACTTTAGGATCACCCAATTTTATTCCATATTTCTTTTGTAATCCCATTGAGATTTCAAGTGCATCTAAAGAATCAAGTTCCAAACCACTCTCTTGTGAAAATAATTCAACATCATTAGGAACATCTTCAGGAGAGATATCTTCTTTCTCACAATCCTCAATAATCATTTTTTTTAAATCATACTTTAACTGCTCTAAATCCATCTATAATCCCTTTCTTATTCTAAAGTGTAATATTAACATAGATACCCCTAAAAGAAATACTCCCAATAAAGTAAGTTTTATAAAATAAGGAAATACTTCTATTGAATCTGCTCCTGTTAAAAAAATATCTAAAAAACCATCAAGTCCCCAAGACATTGGAGAAAGTTCTGCTATCTTTTGCATCGATTCTGGCATAATAAATTTTGGAACCATTACACCCCCTATAGCACCTAAAAGAATATTTGATATTCCACCTATTGTAGTTGCTTGTTCACTTGAATTTGCACTTACTGCAATAAGTGTTGAAATCCCTATAGCACTTAAACTAAGTCCTATAGAAACTTCTATTATTGCACCTAATGATCCATTAATTTCAAGTGGAGGTGTATCAAAAAATGGGACAATAAACATACCTACTGCAATCATTATCCATACCTGAAGCTGATTAATAATAAAATAAGGAATACTTTTAGTTAATGTCATACCTAAAAGGGATACATTCATAGAGTGAAGTCTTAACAATGTATTCTGTTTTCTTTCATTTATATAAATTGTAGACATAGGAATAATAATAAAAAACATTCCAAATACAATCCATGCAGGAACACTCTGCTGAGTTGCATTTGGAATCATCTTTTGGTTTTGATAAGAAAGAGAATAAAGGCTTTCCGCCGAGAAATTCAGTGCCTCTACCTGTTTTACCTTCTCTGGAGCTATTTCTTCCATCCCTTTAGTCATAGATTTTAATCGTAACGTATAAATATACTTTGAAAACAAAGCTTGAAACGCCTTAATTTTACTCTCTCTAAGAGAACCATGAATATAAAGAGGTAATTTTATACTAACATTATTTTCATATCCATTTGGTAATACTATACTAAACTCTGCTTGTGATTCATCCTGTACAAGATGGAAAGTTGTATCTTTTTGAAGATTTTGCAGAAGGTTTTTTGTATCATTTGTAGTATTATTTTCCTTTATAACAAGAGTAAAAGCCAAATTTTTTGTATTAAATTGATCTCTCATTGCAATCGACATAATAACAATAAAAATAGCTGGCATAACAAAAAGTGCCATTAGAGCATGTTTATCTCTCAAAACTAATAAAAACTCTTTTTTAATCATCGCACTAAACATCATCAATTCCTGTTAATTGTAAAAAATGTTTCTCTAGGTTTGTAGAACCATAACGAATATGCCTTATTGCTATTTTATGTTTTTGTAATAAATCTATAACATTACATAGTAATTCTTGAGTTGTTTCAATTGTTGTTTCATCGATAAGTTTATATCCAAAAGATAAAAGTTTCTCACTATAAATACATTCTATCATCACCTTATCACTAACTTTATTTGACAAAAGATTTTCTAATGTATTATGTTCTATTACTCTCCCTTCACTTACAATAGCTACTTCATCACAAATCTTCTCTATTTCATTTAAATAATGACTTGTATACACAACAGTAATTCCAATTTTCTTATACGCTTTAATTGAATCTAAAATCTCATTTCTACTTTGAGGATCTATTCCTACAGTCGGTTCATCAAAATATATAATTTTAGGATTATTCAGAAGACCTATCGCTATATTTAAACGACGTTTTTGACCTCCAGAAAGTGTTGATGCCTTTTGATTTAAAAGAGATTCTAAAGAGTTTATATGTACAGCATTTTCATAATCTTGCTTTGTTGCATTTTGTATAGAAGCAAAAAAATCTAAATTTTCTTTTACACTCAAATTTTCATAAAATGCTAAATGTTGAGGAATGATAGAACTTATACTCTTTATTTTTTTCTTTTGTTTTTTCAGAGAAAGAGCATTTATCTCAACATCCCCTGCATCAAAATCTATTAAACCATTTAAAATAGAGAGTAAAGTTGTTTTTCCTGCACCATTTATACCTAAAAGACCAAAAATCACTCCCTCTTTTATTTCTAAAGAAAAATCATCTAATGCTTTTTTTTGTCCATAATACTTTGTTAAATTCTTTATTTTTATCATAATAATACTAGTGCTTAGAAGAAAACTGAAGAAGTTTTGTATACATTTTTACTTCCTCATCAGCTATACTCATAAGTTTTTGGGACAACATCGCATAATTTATCTCTTTCTTTGACTTTACTGCTCTTGCTACAAGTAATGCAAATTCTCTCCATTCATCGCCTATTTCCATCAACATATCAGAAACTTCCTGAAGAAGAGTATCATTACCATATAAAACACTTGCTTCATGTAAAAAAGATGCATACAAATAACGAAAACCTGCACCACCTGTCCCTATTTCTTCCTGCATTCTCACAATATGTCCTAAAAAAAGCTTTGCATAACGTTTCTCTTTTTTATCTAGTTTAGCAATATTTTTTGCGAGATAACGAATCCCTTTAATACCTGCAATTGGCACAGGTGTTTTTAGCATTGTTTTTGCGACTTTGTGAATACTTTTTTTAATAACTGGTTTTAAATCAACCTCTTTTGGAACGTAGGTAGGATAATATAAAAGACCTTTTGGAGCCATAACCCCTTTAGCAAAACGAGCCTTTGTTAAAGAATTTTTATCGCATATAACACTATTTTCAAATACAGGATCACTTATTTTATAATCTGCTCCATCCTTGCCATAAATAAGTAAATTATGTGCGTTAAAATGAAAACGCATCTCATCAGGGAAATAAGGCAACCAATACACAGATGTTTGAGCACCTACTATTTTCCCTTCATCTAAGAGTTCATCAAGCCGGTTTTCCCCTTTTTCTTTTGATGAAAAATGTTCCATTTTCATTTTAACACCAAGATTTTTTTGTATATTTTTAATAATAGACTTCGGTAAACTTCTATATGCAATGAGAGGCATTCCACCCATTTTAACAAAAGGAAGATATGCAAAAGTAAGTGAAGATGTAATTCCAAATACCATAGCTTCACTTAAATTTAAACCATGATATCGTAGCATATTGGAGATTACACCACTTTCACAGTGTGCTGAATGAGTATGCTGAAAATTATTTACATTCATATTCTTTCTCCTCTAGTCTTTTTAACTTTTCTAATGTCATACCCATTACTTCTGCATAAATAGACAAACGTTTCTCTTTTATTTTTTTATAATGATTCGGTTGAAAATCTCTTTTTATTGTCCATTTAAAAAAACCTGTTGCATCACTTAAAACTTGTAAATCCATTCGTACTGCATACATATAATAATATAATGGAGATTTATAACCTTTTTTAACTTCACAATATGCTTCTTGAGCTAACAATTCTAAATCTTCTAGCGCTTGTTTAGTAACAATCTCTTCAACCTCCCATCCTGAAGAGCCAACTACTCGAACACTACCATCTTTGTCTTTAGCATAAATAGCTTTTTTATTACTAGCATAAGTTGAACTATTGTCTTGAGGAACTGTATCTATTTCCATAAAAATTATACCACTTCAAGAAGCATAAAAGCAGTTGAAAATCTTCCACTTTCAGGAATATAACAAAGAATTTTTTCACCTTTTTTTATCTTATTACTATTAAAAAGTTCTTCTAGCATAATATAAATTGATGCAGAGCCAGTATTTCCTTTATATGGAAGATTTGTAAACCATTTATCTTGAGGAATATCACATCCAGCTTTTTTCATTTTTTCATAAACTTCATCTCTAAAAAAACCAGAAGAGTAATGAGGTAAAAACCAGTCAATCTCTTTAGGTTCAAACATCTTACGTTCTAACATAGTTGAAAGAGCTTCTGCTACAGTATATTCCATAACATTTTCATTTAAAAGCTTTACATCTTGTTTTACTGAGAAAATAGATTTTTTCAACCATTCATTTGGTGTATATGTACGCCAACCAGATATAGAACCATCATCATTTTTTTCACATCCAGCATACATACAAGTATCTAAAATATTAGCATATGATGTTGAAAATATCCTATTTATTTTTAATGAAAACCCTTTAGTATTTGGTTTTGCACTTAAGGCTACTGCCCCTGCTCCATCACTTAGCATCCAACGTAAAAAATCTTTTTCAAATGCTATCTCTTGATGTTTTTCAAGCTCTTCAACTTTTGCTTCTATCTCTGGAGTAAAATTTTCACTTCTCATAATAGCAGAAGAATTTTCACTTCCTGTTGCTATAGCTAATTCTGCATCTCCAGATTTAATAGTATGATAGGCATACTTAAGAGCACTAACACCACTTAAACAAATTCCTGCTGTAGCAATAACTTCTAAGGGTGCACAGCCTAGTTCCCCATGAACCATACTAGCATGATTTGGCATAAGTTGATCAGGCATAGTTGTCCCACAAGCAAGAACATCTACCTCATCAAGATTAATATCTTCAAGCCTACGAATAGCTTCTGCTGTTAACTCTGTATTTGTATGTGTCGCCTTTCGTGTTAAAGGATCTATAGCATAATATCTTGTTTTAATTTTATTCGACCGTAAAATAATACGTTTTGCACGAGATGGTTTTTCACCAACTTGCCCCAATACTTTTTCTATATTATCATTATCCACTGCCTCATTTGGTAAAAATGCTGCAATTTTATTTATATATACATCTCTCATATAAACTCCTATCTACCACTTGGAAGTTCATAATATTCTTCCATTTTTCTTAGTTTTTCTTTTTGAAATAAATTTAAAATTTTTCTTGTAATAATATTCAATGGAACCACAGTTAAAAGTAAAAGAATTAAAAAGACCACATAAATACTAATAACAACTTTTCTACCAAACGAATATTTTTTTCCAGCAAGTTTAATTAATCTACTCCAAACCCTAAAACTACGTGTTGCTATTTTTTCAGTTGCTATCAGCTTAGCATTGACTTCAACAGCTCCAAGGTTTTGTAACATTGGTTTTGTTGATTTTTCTCTATCTTCTTTAAGTGCTTTATTTAAGCGTTCTCCAAATCTATCACATTTTTTTATATCTTCTTCTTTTATACCTGCTGAAGGTAAAAAAGAAAAATATTTTTTATCACCAGTCAACATATATGTAGGCAATGTTATCAGACTTAAAACCTCACCACCTTGGTCTGTTAATGCAACATTATCTAAAAGTCTTGCATCAAGCTTTTGTAACATATCTTTCATCTTTTCTTGTGCAAGTACCCACATATCACGACAAGCAATAACCGTGACTACAGGTTTATCTTTAAATAATCCTTTAGCTTGTTGAGAATTCAAAAATGCAGTAATCGGAATTGAAGGTGCCATATACCACACTGTGTATCCTAGAATAATTAAATCATAAGACTCATCTAAACCCTCAATCTCTTCTATCTCACAACCATCCATAAAAACTGATTCAGGAAATTCATCAAAAAAAGTATAAAAAGGCCATGGGAATGGATAAGGCTTTTTTGGTTTTATCTCTTTAATATCTACTTGTATCTCTTCATCAGGAAGCTTTGAAATAAAACTGTCTAAAACACTTTTAAGTTGTCCTGTTTGAGAATAATAAAGTACTAAAACTTTTTTCATTTTTCTCTACTTTTTATTGAAAATAATAATAAGACTTATTCTATCTAATTTATACTAAATCTTCAATTATTGTCAAATTAAAAAGATAAACTATCTAATAATATTTATCTTAAATAATTTTTTGTTGTAACTTGTATTTTACTTCATATTTGTGTTAAAATTAGCTCAAATTTAAACATAAGGAAATCGTATGAAAAAAATCCTGTTAGCACTTGTTGCTATTTTTGGTTTTGGACTCTTTTTTACAGGCTGTGGTGGGGCAAAACTCTCTCCTGAAGTACAAAAAAACTTTGATGAAAATGCAAAGCTTTATACAACAAGAAACATGCATTACAATGTAACACGTGGTGGAGCAAAAATTGTTGATACAACAAACTATCAAATTGGTATTTTAATTCCAGTAAACTCTGAAGTTACTATGAAAAGTATCAATAAAAGAGATATTGTATTTATTTACAAAGGTCAAGAAATTATCCTTAGAAATAAAGCAAAATACACAGGTTTAAATATTGATGGTATCGCAAAAAGATATTTTTCTACACAAAAAGTTGATTTAAATAAATTTAGTGAAAAAGAAAGAAAAGCGATTAAAACAGCACAAGTTGTTCCTGGTATGAGTAAAGAAGCTGTAATCATTGCATTAGGAACACCTCCAGCACACGTAACACCATCAACAGAGATGGATCAATGGAAGTATTGGAGAACAAGATGGGCAACTTTTTACATTAACTTTGAGAATGGAAAAACAGTTAATGGAACAAAAATCAATCAAGACAATAAAAAACACGGCTTATCTATACAAGTTAACTAATTAAGAGGTTAAGGAATTTTCCTTAACTTCTTATAATTCTATTCTAACCTTTTTTTTACCATTTTCAAACATTTTAACACTACAAAAAAGATCTTGTAAAGATGCAATAACACCTTTTTCTTGGTAGTCCATATCAATATTACATGCGTCTTTTGTATCAGCTGAAACCTCAATCACTATAGCAGCCCCAGATTCTAAATAAGATGTACAATGGTTTACCTCTTCTACATTATGTATATCTAAACATTCAGTTGCAACACACAATATTTTCTCTTTTGAAACCAATGCTTGAAGTGCAGCAGTCTTTAACACATCTCTTGAACTATTCATACCTGATGAAACTGTTAAGATTTCATCTCTATCTGTATTTAAAAGAGAAAAATAAGATGGAGCTGAATTATAAACACTATTTTGAAAAAGTGTTGGACTAATAGAAGTACCTTCTAAAATAGCATCTGTAATTCCAACTGTTGCCTGAAGTTCACCAAAAGCAGACCCATAAACTATTTTTCCAGAATGAAAAGAACATTTATCTGCAAGATAAAGCATCATTTTCGCATTTCTGGTTAAACGACGACGTAGCATCATTTTAGGAACAATACGTTTCTCTTCTAAATTTTCAATTTTTTGAGGAGCATATACTACTGCTCCACTTAAAATATTTAATACGACTTCCATTCTTATACCTTACCTAATATAATTGTTGTATTGTTTCCACCAAATGCAAAAGAATTACTTACTACATAATGAATCTTTTTCACTTCAACATCTTGAGGAATATAAATTTCTTTATTCTCCTGTTTTTCTAAAGATGTTTGCGGTGGAATTTTTTGATTTTTAATTACCTCACAAGAAATAATTGCTTCTATTGCTGCTGCTGCACCCAACGTATGTCCCGTAATTGCTTTTGTTGAACTAACAGGAACCTTACTGCCAAAAAGTTTTTCAACAGCTAATCCCTCTACTTTATCATTTGCTACTGTACCTGTACCGTGTGCATTAATATAATCAATATCACTTACAGCTAAACCACTATCATCTAAAGCATACTGCATAGCTGCAATAGCACCCTTTGCTTCAGGATCTGGATTTGTCATATGATATGCATCACTACTTGCACCAACACCTAACAGTTCCACTGAATTTTCTGTTTTTATATTTTGAATAAGTAAAGCAGCAATTGCTTCAGAAACATTCATACCTTCTCGTTCTTCATTAAATGGCGTACAAGGCTTAGAAGAAAGAACACTTAATGCATAAAATCCACAAACTGTTGTATAACAAAGGGCATCAGCACCTACAACTAAAATATTTTCATAAGCACCTACACCAATCAATCTTTTTGCTAATAACAGTGCATTTGCACTTGATGTACAAGCTGTTGAAAGAGATCGATGGTCTAAAAAATGAAAATTATCGTCAAGGTATTTAGCTATAACATTAATTGCATGTTTAGCTGGATCAATATTTTTATAACTTTTATCCTGAAAATAATGTTCTTCACTCTCTTTCATACCACCAACAGAAGAGCCAACAATTAGTAATGTTTTTGAAAAATCTTTTAAATTTGATTTATCCAAGACTGAATCCACAATCTTTTTCAAAGAAAGAAAAAAGTCTTTTTCTCCCATTTTCCCTAAAGCAACAGGAGTATCAGGCATATAAGTTGTATCTATCTCAATAGCACTTTTTTTAGTATATATAGCGTCCATTAACGAATCTGTCATCCCTGCACAAGAAAGAGACTCATAAGTATTTATATAAGATTTCTTCACACCCACCAACCTTTTTTTAGTAGAATCATACTATTTTTTAAACTTTTTTACCAGAAATACTCAATGAATTTTTTATCTCTTATATTCTAAAATTTTCATTGCATATTCTAACATTTCATCCTCACTTTTAAAATCCTTAGGATAAATAGGATCTAAAATAGAAACTTTTACCTTTGTTCTTTTTAATGTTTTAAAACAAGGATCACCCTTAGCCAAAATTTTTGCTGAGCCATCTATCTGAATAGGTACAATAGGTCTATTTGTCTTCATAGATAAGCGAAATGCCCCTTTTTTAAATCGTTTTAACTTAAGACCATCACCTCTTGTTCCTTCAGGAAAAATAATAATATTTCTATTGTCATTAAGTATATCTTCTAGTTCCTGATACATTACAGCTATCTCACCTAAATTCTTTTTATTTAGAGCTCTTGCCCCTATTAATTTACCAACATAAGATGCAAAAGGAATTTTAGTAAAATTAAGATTTGTAACTGTTAAATACCTTTTTATAAAGCTTCCAAGTATTGGATAATCAATATTCGACTGATGTGTGGATATATAAATAGCACCGTCTATAAGTTCTTTTTTTTCTATCTCCAACTCTACGACAGGAAGAAGTTTAAAAAATATCCTATATATTACAGAAGAAAGAAATTGAAAATAATCTTGAGGATATTTAGCAAAAAAATAAACTATAAAATAAATTGCTAATGATGGAAAAACAAATAACCCAATAGTTCCCCAAAATAAAAAAAAAGCATAAATACTAAGAAGACATTTTAATGGCATAAACTTTTCCATAAATAATCTGTAATCCTAAAATAATAAGAAAATAAACATACCAACCAAGAGAACTATAAATAGCCCAAATAGTATCATTTGCATTTAAAGTTAAATAAATTTGTATAAGCATATAAACAAAGATAGAAATCGCCCAGTATCTATCCCCTGATTTCAAGTACTCTACTTCAGCCAAAGAAATCTTTTTTTTATAAAATTTTTTTGTTAAAGTTAAAATTAACTCTTTATTTTTTAAAGCTGCTTCAGCAAAAAGAGTAAAGAAGGCCATCGTTGTAAAAATTGGAATAAACTTGACAATACTTAAACTTTCATAGAAATATGCAAAAAACAATAATACTAAATATATACCAAGGATAATAAAATCTTCTAACTTTTTTTTCCTAACAATTGCATAAGCTAACAACAATACTGCAATCACTATATAAATAATAACAACGTTTTCAAAAAGGAAAAAATGAGTAAAAAGAAGAAATGATGGAGCGAAGAGTAGTGTTATTAAACTACTCATCCGAAGGCATTGAAGAAAGAACAAATTCACATACATCACGGATAGTACGCATATCTTGCATCTCTTCTGTCTTTATTTCAACGTTAAGTTCTTTGTCTAAAGTAACCATTAAATCAATAGCATCAAGACTATCTAATTCTAAATCTGTAAATAAGTTCGCATCCATTGTAATTGTATCTTCATCTACTTCAAACTCATCAACTAAAACCGCTTTTACTTTTTCATATATCTCTTCTTGTGTTATCAAAATACTTCCCTTAATAAATTTTATTACATTTTGCATTATATTATATTTTCATATAAAATATCTTAAATTTTATTATTTTATTTCAAGGATATTTTAGAACCTAAAAATCCTAAACCAAAACGTGCTAAACGCCATAAATGTGTAAAGTTAGAAAATGACATTTTTGTATAATACCATAAAACATGTGGTCGTTTATAAAAAGATTTTATAATTTCTTGATATTCTTTATCAAGTTCCTCTTCAGTAAATCCTTCAGCTTGATAAACAAAATTCATACCATTAAGTCTTTCCCAATCTTCTTCTCTAATTGCTGTACCATAAAGTTTTTTATAAATTGGCGAGCCTGGATAAGGTGTAAATTTAGAAAGGTTCATTGTGGTAAGAGGTACACTTTTTACAAACTCTTTTGTAAGAGCTATAGTCTCTTTTGTCTCTCCGGGATAACCCAACATAAAAAGACCCTTTACTCTAATACCAGCTGCATGTGTCCATTCTATAGCTTGACGAGCAGTAGAAACTTTTTGAGATTTTTTCATTTCATCTAATAAAAAATCAGATCCACTTTCCAAACCAAAACTTATTTCCCAACAACCAGCTTTTTTCATAAGTGCTAAGGTATCTGGCTTTACAGTATTTACTCTAGCGGTACAACTCCATGTCATATCAATAGGATTTTTAATGAGTAATTTACTAAACTCTTGTACTCTTTGATTATGTGCTACAAAAAGATCATCTACAAACTGTAAATGCTTTACACCATATTTTTCACTTAAAAATTTCATAGTATTATAAACATGCTTAGGCGAGTTATATCGAATCTTACCACCAAATGTAGATGTATCACAAAATTCGCAAAGAAAAGGGCATCCACGAGATGCAGAGTATGTAGCAACAGGAGCCCTAGGGTAATCATATATAGAAGGAAGATATGCTTGAGGAAAATTTGGTAAAAGGTCCCATGCTGGTAATGGAAGGGAGTCTAAATCTTCTATATTTGGAGGTGGGGGTGTTCTTCTAATGGCACCATATTTATCCCTATACATTATTCCATTTACTTCCTCTAGAGGTAAGTTATTTTCAATTGAATGCAAAAGATTTTCTAGAATCAATTCCCCTTCATGAATAACACTTACATCAAATTCAGGAAACTTTTGCATCGTTTCATACCCCATAGATGAGATATGTGGTCCCCCAACAAGAATAACAATATTTGGATTTTTCTGACGAACAATTTGAGCAATTATAGACGCATTAAAAACTCCAACTGTAAAAAGTGTAATTCCCAAAAATTTAGGATTCTCTTCTAATATAATGTCTGCCACTTTTTCAGGAGACAAACCTTCTAAATCACTTTCTACAATTTTTGGATTATATCCTATTTCCCTTGCTTTTGCAGCAAGAAGAAGAAGACCAATAGATGGAGAACGATTTGTGATATGCTTTAAATAATCTGTTCCTTCACTCACTTGTTCATAAGGAGGATTTACAAAAATAATATCATACATTAGCTATCTTGATATTTTTTAAAAATCAATGATGTATTTATTCCTCCAAAAGCAAAATTATTACTCATAACAACACTACTCTCTTTTTGAATATTTTCATTAAGAACATTTATTGGAGCACATTCAGGATCTAAAGTTTTAAAATTTAATGTACGTGGTAAAAATGATTCATTTAAGGCAATCAAACAAATAATACTTTCAACAGCACCACAACCACCAAGTAAATGTCCCATATGTCCTTTTGTACTACTTACAGGAGTAGTTGAACCAAACACAGCATGTGTGGCATGTGATTCTGCTATATCACCTCGTGGAGTTGCAGTTGCATGAGCATTAATATATTCAATAACTTCAGGCTCTATTCCAGCATCTTCTAGAGATGTTCTCATTACATGTTCCATTCCTTCTTTTGAAGGTGTTGTAATATGAGAACCATCACAACTTGTTGCATATCCTATCACTTCACCATATATTTTTGCACCACGTGCAAGTGCATGTTCCAGTTCTTCAAGAACAAGTGCTCCACTTCCTTCACTTACAACTAATCCATCCCGACTTACATCAAATGGGCGTGAAGCTTCTTTTGGTGTATCATTATATTTTGAAGTTGCTGCGGCCATAACATCAAAAACACCGGCAGAAAGATAATGATGTTCTTCACTACCACCACAAATCATAATATCACTCATACCATATTTAATACTTTCATATCCAGCACCAATAGCTTGAGATGAAGAAGTACATGCAGAACAAGTTGGAATATTCCGCCCTTTAATTTCAAACATCTGAGCAAGGTTAGCAGCGACAGTGTGACTCATCATCTTTAAAAAAGCCATAGAATTTTGTCCCCTAAAACTCATATTTTCTTTTACCTCTGGTACATATTCAAACATAGTTTCATTACCACCCATTGTTGAACCAAAAGCTAAACCACATCTTTTTGAGCTTAACTCTTCTTGGGAAAGTTCTGCATCTTCAATAGCTTGCGAAGTAGAAATGGCACTTAACTGTGCAACTCTACCCATTGATCGACGAAATTTTCTTGGTATAGATTTTAAATCTAAATCCTTTACAACACCAGCAACTTTTGTATTTAAATTTGCTATATCATCCCATTCTTTAATGTATTCTATGCCACATTTTGAATCTTTGAGTGCTTCATATAACTCTTCATAAGAATTACCTAGAGGGGAATTTAATCCAACACCTGTAATAACAACTCGTCTCATACTTTCTCCTTAATTTTCTTTCTTTTGAAAATAATTCATTAAAATTTCTGCACCTAAAAATGCACCTATCAGTCCAGGTGCTATAATATTTTCTCCCGCAAAATAAAGATTTTTCACCCGTGTTCTTGGCATAACTACAGATAAACTTTTTTGCTTAGCAGAGCACATAATACCATAGATACTTCCGTCACAACCATTTGAGTAGTGTTGTTTTGTCATTGGTGTAGAACTATCAATTACTTCAATATTCCCAAAATTATATAATTTTTTCACTCTATTTAGATGATAAAGACACTCTTGCTCTTTTTTATGTTTATATTCTTCTTTGGAAAGAGACTTGTAATCTTCAAATGAACTTCCTGCAAGAATGGTAGCCACAGTCTTACCATTGTGTTGCCGAGAAGGTAAAACTGAAATAAATTCATCTCCATAAAAATATAAATTTCTTTCTATAGTTGCATCAATAAGACAAAAAATTGAAAAGAATGATGGGGATTCAACAAGAGCATCTATATGCTTTTTATAACGTGTCTGCTTTTTATCTAATGTATTTAACATCTTCAAAGTAACTTTCGGATGTACTGTAGATATAATAGCATCATAAGAGACTACTTCACCTTTACATTCAAGAGCATATACACCTTCTTCATTTTGGAAAATAGATACAACTTCAGAACGCTTATTAATAGTAGTCTTAGATAAAAGAGAAACTAATCCATCTATAATAGCTCCTCCTCCACCATGAACTTTTTTTGTACCATCAAGCATATTAATAAAAATTTTTGCATAAAAATCGAATGAAGCTTCTTCATAAAAAGCAGTAGTATAAAAAATAGTGAAATGAAGAAATATTTTTCTTAATGTTTCATCTTGAATATCACGCAAAACATCTTTTAAACTACGAGAATCTATTTTAATAAAATCTTCAGGCTTAGAACTAATATTACTTGCCTCATAACATTTTACAAAAAAATTTTCTATATTTTGAGCTTCTAATGGAAACTCTTGCTTGAGATAATCTTTAAATTCTTGAGCACTATTTGGTACATGATATTCTTGGCCATCAATAAAAAGCGTATCAAAGAAGTCTGGATATTCTTCAAAATATAATTTTTCTAAAAGATTAATATCCTGCATAGAATTATAAAGATAACCTTCTTTTTGAAGTGCTCCAGAATAATGAAAACCTATATCAAAGAGTACCTTTTTTCGTTGAAATGAATCTAATACTCCCCCTAGTTTAGGAAGTCTTTCATAAATAGTTGGAGAGTAACCACGCTTTTCAAGCATAACTGCACATAATAATCCGCTAAGCCCTCCTCCTATTATTGCAATTTTCATCGCACCATACCACCACTTATATTAATTGTTTCTCCTGTAATATATGATGCTTTATCACCCAGAAAAAAAACTGTTTCAGCAACATCCAGAGGATTTCCTATTCTTTTTAGAGGAATAGCTTTTTTCATCTCCTTAAGTGGTAAATCTTTTGTCATTTCTGACTCTATTAAACCAGGGGCAACAGCATTAACTCTAATTTTATAACGAGCAACTTCAGCTGCTAAAGCTTTTGTAAAAGCAATCATCGCCCCCTTTGCAGCTGAATAGTTTGTCTGCCCAGCATTTCCAACAAGACCTGATACAGAAGCAACATTAATGATTGAACCTCGTTTATTTGCTATCATATTCTTTAAAACAGCTTTAGTAACATAATATGTTCCATTTACTGAAGTATCTATCACATTATTCCATTCATCATCATTCATAAAAAAGAATAAATTATCTTTTGTAATACCAGCATTATTAACAACTACATCAAATTCTAATGGTTCAAGAATTTTTCTAACATTCTCTTTATCCACTATATCAAAACCAAGAATTTCAGAATGTTCTAATTCATCACTTAATTGCTGTGCTTTTCCCTTGTTTGTTCGATAATTGATATAAACATAATATCCATTATCATGAAAATATCGAGCACACGCTTCACCTATAGCACCCGTTGCACCTGTTACTAAAACTTTTTTCTTTCTATCCATTATGCAAAAGCTCCATTAAGAATCATTTGATTGATTTTTTTGATATCAATATCCATACGTCTATCATATTCTAAAGGTTCTACCTCAGTTCTTACTTTGTCATAATTTGCTTGTAAAAATTCAGAACATTCACTTTTACCTCGAAGGTCTACAGCCTGAGCCATACCAATAATAGCTATACTTAACATATTAGTTAAATCTGGAAGTTGTGCTGCAAAATGTAATGCTGCTGTTGTTCCCATACTAACTTTATCTTGGTTAAATGATTCTGTTGGACGTGAATTTAAAGAAGCTGGAACAGTATTCATAATAACATCAGCAGTAAGAGAACTTAATGTAATTTGCATTGCTTTAAAACCATGGTGTGTCGATTTTTTATTAAGTTTTAATGATTCACCCAAACCTTTATTAAATTTATGATCTACCAAAAGACCAAATTCTTTATCTAAAAGATCTGCTACATTTCCAACACAAATACGCATAGTATCCATGGCATGACAAACAAAACCTCCATAAAAGTTTCCTGATGTATAAATCTTCTTACCAATATGATCAATAAGAGGATTGTCATTCACTCCATTAATCTCTGTTTCTATCCATTTTTTAGCCATAGCTAAATTCTCATGAACAACACCTAGAACCTGAGGAGCACAACGTATTGAATATCTATCTTGTATATTTTGTTCTGCTTCTAAATGAAATTGATCATATCGCCCAAAAGCTTCATGCGTTAACTTTGAATTTTTACATTTTGCTAAAATATTTGCAGCTGTCTTTTTCTGTCCATCAAATGGTTTTGATTCATGAACAAATGGCTCAAGTGGTGTAGTATCACAAAGAAGTAGTTCAAAAATAGATGCTACAAAACTTTCTGTAGTAGCTAAAATTGTTTCAAATTTCTCAATTGCATCAATAGCAATAGCACTCATAGCTGCTGTTCCGTTCATAATACCTAATGCTTCTTTTGGCTTAAATATATAGGGTTCTATACCTAATTCTCTATAAACCTCTTCAGTAGCACGAATTTCTCCATTATAATAAACTTCTCTTTCACCTGCAATAACTGCTGCAATATAAGAAAGTGGTGTTAAGTCACCACTTGCTCCAACTGATCCCTGTGATGGGATAACAGGATAAAGTTTTTTTTCTAAAAGCATTTCAAAACGTTTAAGTAAATCATAACTAATACCACTTTTCCCTTTTGAAAGACTTATCATTCTAATTGTAACCATAATACGAGAAACTTCTGGAGAAAGAAATTTACCAACACCACAGCCATGAAAACTAAAAAGATTTTTTTGTAATTCTTGAGCTTCTTCAAATGCTGCATAGTTTTGTCCAGCTTCACCATAGCCAGTTGTAACACCATAAATAGGGCGACCTGCAGAAATATTTTCTATAAGAAAATCATGTCCAGCATTAATGAAATCTATAAATTCCTGACTATCATCCAATTTTATACTACTATCATGTAAAAAGTTTTCATATGAAATGACTCTATTATTTATTAACATCTATTATTTTCCTCTACTATAATTAAAAAAATTAAAAAAATTATACCACTGATTTGGGTATTTTTGTACTATTTGCTCTAGAATATCTGTATATTCTTGTGCAACCTCTTCTAGTGTTTTACCATAAACATCTATTTCTCGAAAAATAAGTTTATATTTTGCAAGACCTGTATTAATTACAAAAGTTGCAACTAATTTCTTTTTAAATCTATAAGCTATTTCAAAAGGATTACGGTTTATTAGGACTATAGAGCCTAAAAACTTAACTTCAATTCCCTTATTCTCATCAATAACTCTATCTGTCATCATTGCAATAACTTCTTTATTCATTAAAGCATTAGCTATTTGAATATTAGCGGCTATAGCACCTTCACTAAGGTCAATAACTTTTACTCCTGATTCATTATGTCTCTTTTTTTCCTGTTCAAGTCGCTTTACTTTATCCTGTTGTGTTTCTTTCATAACTATATGCATCGGTGGAATTTCTGCTTGTAGAGAATAGGCTGCTGTAGCCCATCCACCAATATGAGATAGCAGAACAATTCCTCCATCTTGAAGGCCCATAAATGCCTCTGTATTTTCTCGTTCAAAAGATAATTCTTGAGGTTTCATTCTCGAAACAAACCTATCAAAAATAGAATGTGCAAACTTATTTATGTGAAGAAAATAAGCTAAAAAAGTTAATTTTTTTCCTAAATGTTCATAATAACTTTCTAAAGATTTTCTTACTGAAGGAGTAAAAAGAGCATAATAAAAAGAAACAAAACATAGAATAAAAGAAACAAAGCGATACCCAAAAATATCATAAATTTTCAATATTATTTTATGCCCTATAGCATTTCCATACTGTTTTACTCCCATAACCATCCTCGTAATAGTAAATAACGTTCTATTATTAACCTTGTATGTATTTTTGTTAAACGTATATTATCTTTTATTTTATCGAAATGAGAAACTCTCTCTCCTTCTGGTGGATAATAACAATCAACTTCTACATCAATTATTTTTCCACCTCTGTAAACATGTAATGCTAAAACTTCTATTTCAAAATCAAAACGTCTGTTCTTAATGTTTAAATCTAAAATTGATACAGGATATATTCTAAAACCACTTTGTGTATCACCTAGTTTTTTAAATGTTTCTAAAAATACCCAAAAATTACTAAATTTCCTTCCAAATTTAGAACTTTCAGGTACATGAGCTCCACTAAAATCACGATTTCCTATCACTATAGCATTACTCTCATAACTATTTATAAGTTTAATTATTTGAGAACTTAAATGTTGTTTATCTCCATCAAATGTAATAAATGCTTCAAAACCTAAAGATTCTACTCGCTTTGCACCAGTAAGAATAGCCTCACCTTTTCCCATATTTTTTGAATGTCTAAGCACCTCAACATTTTCTAGTAATGATGAAACTTTTTGATCTGAACTATCATCAACAACAATAACCTTGTATCCTAAAGAAGCAACATCTTCAATGACTTCTTCAATATATGGTGAGTTATAAACTGGAATCACTATTGGTAAATTCATACGCTAAAACTTGCCACTTCTTTATCATCTCTCAATACGCGAAATTTGCTGGCTTTTTTTATGTATGTCAATGTTTGATTTGGTACAACTAAATCCATAAATTTTGCTTTTTTTATAGAAGTTATTTCTATACCGAATACATCAGCAACAATCTCAAAATGAAGAAAACCAGGCAACACAGGATGTCTTGGAAAATGTGCCTTAAAAATAGGGTGTTTCTTATTTGTTAGCTTTATTACAACATACTCTTTATCTTTAGATATTACTTCATATAGTCCATCAAACATTATTTATCCTTTTATCTTTTTTTGTAACCATTGAGGATAATTACTTTTATCTTCAGCATCAAAAATCGTTACACCTTTTTCTTCCTCAGAATAAAGTAAATCTTCTTGTTTACATCCTAAAATTCTTGCAGCTGTATCAACACCAGAAAAGGTTGCACCTGTAACACCATGTGCTAATATACTTGCTCCACATAAATAAAGATTTTCTATTTCACTTTCTGCTCTGTATGCATTAGGCCCTATTTGACTTAAACTTTTCTCTGTACCATATACACTTCCACGCGTTGCATGAATAAAATATTCATTTGTTAAAGGCGTAGCCAAATCTTTATATACAATATGCTTATGAACATTTGGAATTACTTTTTCTAATGTTTTAATCATTTTCATTTCCAAATCTGATTTAAAGTCTTTATACTCCTGTGTTCGTTTAGTTGTCGCACTGTCATATTTTTTAAAAGCATCTCTATTGATAAATGTCACAACTTCCAATGTATGATATTTCCCATCAAAGCTCGTTGGATCCTTTAAGGTTGTACAACTTACAAAAAGTCCTTCAAAAAATTCTTTTTTTGCTAAATCCTCATTCATCATATCATCATAGACATCATCCATATTTCTCTTTGGCATAAGCCAGATATTTCCAGAATCTAATCCAAGAGATTTTAAATCCATATCAACTTTTAGAAAAAGAATTAATGAAGTACATGAATACCGAGTTTTTTCAAGTTTTTCAATCAAAGTATCACTTAAAAATTCTTTCCCAACAAGTTTCTCATATGTTTGTGATGGATCAGCATTTGAAATAACACGAGAAGCATAGAGTGTTTCCCCATTTTGTAACACAACACCCTTTGCGATACTACCTTTTTCTGTCTTTTCTACTAAAATTTTCTCAACAGTACTTTTAAGATGAATCTCTCCACCATAAGACTTTATTTTTTTTACAAAAGCATTTACTATTGAAGCTCCACCACCCATTGGGTAGTATCCACCACTTAAGTAATGTTCCATTACAGCAGCATGTAGAGCAAAAGGTGCACGTGAAGGTGGCAACCCATGATCACCTGCCTGTGTATTTAAAATTGTTTGCAATAAAGGATCTTTAACATGCCAACCTACTACCCTTTTTAAAGAAAAAAGTCCATATTTTCCTAGATGTCTTGTTCTCCAAGGAATTGTAACTGCATCCCAAAAGCCATTTATCTTTGGAATTAGTTGAAGCTGTGAGCTCACATCTTTAACTGTCTTCAAATAACGTTTAATACCTTTTTTTTCTTTTGGAAACCTTTGTATTAGTGCACTTTCAAAATTTTCAATTCCTGCTGGAATATCAAAACGTTCATCTTCTATCCAACAATGTTCATAAGCTTTTGGATTCATCCTAAAAAAGGTTAAATCTCTAGCAATACCAAGTCCCTTATATAAATTATTAGAAGACTCTCCCTCTGCTAAAAGTCCTATATAATGTATACCAGGAGTAAAACTAGCACCACCCCTTGAAAAAGTATGACACCATCCACCTGCAAGATAATGCTGTTCTAAGACAAGAACTTTTTGACCAGCACGAGCTAAACTTAAGGCACAACTTAAGCCACCCATACCAGAACCAATTATAATAGCATCATAATTTTGCATACTATTGTACTGCAATTACTAGTGTGCCTTGAGCAACTAATACACTTTCTTCTAAGATTTCAAAACCCACATAACGCATTTTATCTAGTCTATGTTCATCTGAGACAACAGCGTATAATGTTTTTTTTGTAGGATTTTGGATAAGTTTTATATTTTTCAATGAAACTAAATAAGCATTTTCTTTATCATTAACTCGAAAAGCTGCACTACTCTGTGCAGCAGCCTCTACTAGCATTGCCAATGAAGGTAGCTGCGGAAACTCCAATAATACTTTTGCTTTTTTATCTTCTTTTTCAAGTGTAGCAACTGCAAATTTAATGGGAGCTAAATGGGGAAGCTTAATTTCTTGCATTTTTACTTATTTTTCTCATCATTAATATACTTCGTCAGTGAAGCTGAAGAAGCAAAAATATTCTCAGCATCAGCCATATTTGTTATTTTAACACCAAACTCTTTTTCAAGTACTAGTGTAAGTTCTATTGCATCAACAGAATCAAGACCTAAACCTTCATCTCCAAATAATGCCATATCGTCTTCTATCTCATCAACTTCAATATCTTCAAGGTTTAATCCTTCAATAATCTTTTGTTTAACTTCTTCAATTTTTACCATTTCTATTTATCCTTACACTTCTTTAATTCATAAAGTATGATATATTACAATAAATTCACATAATGAGAAATTAAAAAAAGGAAATGTTAAGAAAAAACTACTTTTTTTCCCATAGATGAATAATTAATTTTATCTACATATTTTACCTGAAATGGAATTGTAATTACGCCATAATATTCACTTATTTTTTCTTTTAAAACTTTTTTATCTATTTTTTGAGATGTTTCTAATGTAATAACTATTTGCTCACTTCTAAGTAACTCTTTTTTATATACTAATTCTACAATAGCCTTTGTAACCTCTGGAATCTCTTCTAATATCTTTTCTATTTGTAATGCAGATATTCTTTTACCTGCAATTTTTATAAGTTTGTTACTTCTTCCAAGAAGAATAAAACCATCTTCTTGTATTGTAACAATATCTTCTGTTTGATAAGGTTGTGGAATTTTTTGAATACAATTTGTTAAAAGGTACTCAGACACAAAAGGAGAAACTACATTAAGTTTATTGTCTTTTGTAGCTATATCTACTCCCTTTAAAGGTTTCCAGATTATATTATCATTAAATTTATATGCGATACCTCCTGTTTCTGTGGAACCAAAAAGTTGCATTACATCACAATTATATTTTTCATGAAAAACAACAACATCTTCCCTTGACAGTGGTGCTGTAGAAGAGATAAAAAGGGAATTTTCAATTGGCTTGTTTTCTGAAAGTTTAGCAAGAGCTTTAATGAAAACAGGGGTAGTAACGACTAAACAGTTTCCATCTTTTGTTTCTTCTATAATTTCATAAGGTAAGAAATCTTCTTTTACAACAAGCGTAATATCACGAAGTTCAAGAGGAAGAAGTAGTCCAACAAGTATTCCATAGATATGAACAAAGGGTACAGTTACTATCACTTTTTTTATACTACGTTGAGATAAAACTTCACATAAACTCTTTACTTCATTCTCTAAGTTTTGCTTTGTCTTAAACGCACCAACAGGAAAACCACTACTTCCTGATGTAAAGAATAAAAGCTTTGTATCTAAAGAAAGATTTTCAATACCCATAAACTCATTAATGTTATTTTGAGTGTAAAAATCTAAGAGTTGCTTATGCTTAGGATCAAATAAGACTATTTTTTGTCTACTTTTATATAAAGCAATAAATTTTTCTATAAATTCTAACTTTGACTCTGTTTGAAGATAATACCATCCATCTTCTTTATTATACTTATTATCAAGAGAAATTGTTTTTCTTGTATTAGAAGTATCAATATATTCAAAAATCATTTCATAACCTTTATTAAAAAAAATACTGCAATACAGCCGATACTGATTACAAAACCTATAGAATTAAGTGCAATAATCTGACTAAATACTAAAACACCAAAAGCGCTAAATGTACTTAATAGTGAGTAATAAATTGCTTTCATTGTGTTGGATTTTTGATGAGAATTACTCATATATATACCATAATCTATGCCAATTGCAACAAGGATAATTAGAGCAAAAAGATGCATAATATTGACATTATAAAATGTTGTTACGACAGCCATACTTAAAGCAGATGGAAAAAGAATATAGTTGAGGGCATAAAGAAATCTTTTTTGAACTGTAAAATATAAAAGTAATAAAATGACAACGAGAACAATCCCTCCAAAAATAGTTAAGTACTTATACATTGCATCTGTTGCTTTTTGAAACATTTTTTTTACATCAAGGTCAGATACAAATGCGAACTTTTGTATCTTTGATTTATCATCTACAAGTGCTATTGTGTATATTTTTTTTCCTGTTGAATAAAATGAAAGAGAAAAAATTTTAAACATATCTAATGGAGGTAGCTCACATGTAAGCACATTTATATTTTTATAACTTTCTTTAAAATAGTCTTTCTTAAAACCTATATCATTTGCTTCTTCATTTAAAAGTTTATTTAAATAGTTAAAATCATATTTTTTTAAAGTTTCTAGCTTTTCTTGACACTTTTTCTCAGAAAGAACAAATGAACTAAAAGAGATACTTTGATGCACATTCTTTTTTACAAGTTCTAATCTTTCTAAAAGTTCCTCTTTATTTTTTGCTTCTACAATAACAGGAAAAAGTTTATTTTCATTAGCTGTTTTAAATAATTTTTCGGCAACTTGTAGTTTTGTATTTTGATAGTCCAAATTTCTCAAATTAGTATCTAAATGAAATTGTGAAAATGTATATATATAGAGTAATAACGAGATTACAAATACCCAATAATTTTTTATCGTAAAAGAGGATTTTATTTGATGAGTAGTCTCTTCATATTTTTGAATTTTCAAATATGGGAAAACAAATGTAAAAATTACATAGGCAAAAGAAAGGGAAAAAACACTAAAAATACTAATCTGTGAAATAAGACGTATAGGAATAAAAGAAAGTATTCCAAAAGCAATAACCGTAGTTAAAAAGCCATAAAAAACATCTTTATCAAATTTAGATTTACCTGTATAAAAATCATGGAAATAATAATGAAGTAAATAATCAATACTAACCGCACTTAAACTTATACCAAATGCTAAAGAAAGAATATGAAAGTTTTCAAATAATGTTGTTGTAAGTAATGTAGCAAATAACATTGATGAAGCCAATGCAAGAACTGTATGAAAAAGAAGTTTAATGTTTCTAATGAGAATATAATATACAAAAAATAATAAAAATGTAGAAATAAGCACTATATTAGATACATCGGCTTTAATAGCTGCAGAATTTTCAACAGTATAAAAAAATGGTGCAAATGCTGTAATATTCGAATAATGATGAAAAAGATTTGCTAATTTATCATAAAGTAGTTTTGCTTGGTTCATATCTGAAGCAGATACATTTGTCCTTACACGTATTAAGTAACCATATTCACCTAAAGTCAACAAAGTACCTTTATGTGTTGACGAAGAAGTATTTGTTACTTGCTTTAAAGAAAAAATTTCCAAAGGATCATTTTTACTAACTGAAGTATAAAAAAAAGAATGTAATTGCTTTTCATAGAGACCCTGAAGCTTTTTATGAATTAATTCTTGATTATAAGATGAAGTATTAAAGTCAGCTAAAAGATAGTAATTATTTTTATAATATTCTTGTATCTCTTTTGTCGGAATGATAGAAGATTGCACCATTGTTACTTCAGGAAGTTTCTTTAACTGATGAACAAGTTCTTTCACTTCTTCTTTTGATTGAGAGTTTAATCCTTTTACAGCAATTAACATCTCTTTTGAATAGCCTAATTTATCTGCTATATCTAATTTAACTAAATTTTCTTTTGAAGCAAAAAGCGAAAGTAAATTAGTTGAAATATGAATGGAGTCTTTTAGAAAAAAAGCACTCAACAAAAGAAACAACAGTACTAAGTAATTAATGTATTTCATCGTCTATATGAATCGAAATTGTATCTTTGTTTTTAAAAAAAAGCTTAACATAATCTAGTTTGGATAAATCTTTTTCAGTAAGTTCTATAAAATCTAAGTAGTAACTCAACATACCATTTGGAATTAGAACTGTATGACTAGCTTTCTTTTCTACTGTAAAGTTCTCTTTTAGTTCTTTTTCATTACCAGAATGTAAAAGCTTTAAAATTTCAAAATAATACATCATATATCTTTCTTGTTCGGAAGGAAGAGGAAGCTTTTGACCTTTAGAAAGGAAAACAATACTTTTACCATCATAATCAAGCTCCTTTTTTTCAATAGGATATATAATTTTTAGTCCATTTTTTTTAAACTCAATAATACCATCTACTTTAGAATATCTACCAATTGCATCACTATAGCGGAGTTCTGTAAAACTATATGTTTGAGAAAAAAGAGTAATTTCTAAAACTAATAATAAAAAAAGTTTAAAAAATGGCATTATTTTAACATCTCGTAGGTTTTTTCAAGTGCATAAGAAGAAGAAGTTACAAAACTATTATTTTTATCCCAAACATAACCACTTAAAATAGAAACAATTTTTTTTGTAATTTCAGGGTTCTTTTTATCCGAAAAAAGAATTGTTTGTAATGATCCATCATACCAAGTATTAACATAATCTCTAAAAACATTAATACCCATCATCATATATTCTTCATATTCTTCTTTATAGTCCACTGTTTTACCCCGAAGTTCACGAGCAACAAGTTCAGCAGATTTTGCACCAGATTCAAGAGCTAATGTCACTCCTGATGAAAAAACAGGATCTAAAAATTCAGAAGCATTTCCTGTAAGAATATAATTTTTATCAAATAACTTTGTTACAGCAACAGAATAACCACTTAATGAGCCTACATCAACTGTTCTTGTTGCATTTTTATAACGTTCTCTTGTATAGTCAGTTATATTTATTATATGTTCCCAAAATTCTTCATCTGTCATACCAAAACTTTCAAAATAATCCTCTGTACATACCACACCAACACTTGTCGTACCATCAGAAAAAGGAATATTCCATATCCAAGCATCATTATCACCAACAACACTAATAAAAATATAGCCATATGTCTCACCTTCTGGTCTAATATCGCCTTTAACACGAGCGAATGTAGCTCTACGATTTGCTAGATTCGACTCAGCTTCAAGTCCTAAAAGACGAGGAAGTACTCTACCATAGCCAGAAGCATCTAAAACTTTTTTTGCTTTATATTTTTGAACTCTTCCATTCTTATCTTCTGTTGTTATAATATTTTCAACTTCATCATAATCAATGACAGATACTTCATACTCAACGTCACAACCTTTAATCTGAGCATCATCTATGAGAATTTTATCAAATTCTTCACGTTTCACCTGGAAAGATGTTCCCCATTTCTGACCTAAGTTTTTAGAGAAATCTAGTACAGCATCTTCAAGTTTATTATGTGTAAAAACAGCACCTTTTTTTATTTGGAAACCTGCTTTTTCTACAGCATCTAACATATTGGCATTTTCTAAGAGCTCGTTACATCGAGGTAGAAGAGATTCACCTATAACAAATCTAGGAAACATTTGTTTATCAACAACTTTTACGCTAAACCCTTCTTGAACTAGTTTTGCACCTGCAATAGAACCAGCTGGACCAGCCCCTATAATAAATACATCTACCTCTTGCATATAAAACTCCATATTAATTTAATCTAAACTAATTATAGTAAATTTCCATTTAAAGAAGCGTTAAAACAAAAGAAAATATTTTTTATTGTATGTAATTAATGAAAGAAAATTTTGATAAACAGTAAGTGGATTTATATATGTTTAAAGTGGCTCCGGATACTGGATTCGAACCAGTGACCAAGTGATTAACAGTCACCTACTCTACCGCTGAGCTAATCCGGAATGTGTTTAAGAAAGACTCTTAAAGAATGGTGTCAAGAGAGAGACTTGA
>Ga0256828_1000398_pt1 | contig 29476 bp, 29 predicted proteins | sample CV88metaG_FD_185993 | JGI IMG/M metagenome (GOLD analysis project Ga0256828, IMG submission 185993) | Hydrothermal vent microbial communities from East Pacific Rise, Pacific Ocean - CV88 | ecosystem: Environmental > Aquatic > Marine > Hydrothermal vents | place: Pacific Ocean: East Pacific Rise...
TGTATGCTCGTAAGCTTTTATCATTAAATCTCTTCTAAACTCAAAACTATCACTATTTGATTTAAGTGCATCTAAAACTCTGCTATAGTCATTAACATCAGTTACTATAAGTACATCTTGAAAATTTTTGGCACTACTTCGTACCATTGTAGGACCACCAATATCGATATTTTCAATAATCTCACCAAAATCATCAGTTCTCTCTATAGTCTCTTTGAATGGATATAGATTTACACAAACCAAATCAATACCCTCAACTCCAAGCTCTTGTGCTTGAGCAATATGGGCTTTATTGTCTCTTTTATATAAAATACCACCATGAACAAAAGGGTTTAGAGTCTTTACCCTACCCTCAAAACACTCTGGAAATTTTGTTACCTCATCTATCTCTATAACTTTTATACCATTTTGTGATAGTTTTTTATAAGTCCCACCAGTTGAGATAATCTCCCAACCAAGTTTTTCTAAACCTTTTGCAAAGTCAACTATACCACTTTTGTCACTTACACTAAGCAATGCTCTCATATAAATTTACCTTTTAAGAATTTTGCGAATTATAGCTAAATAGAGGTTATTGTATTATGATATAACAGATACAATAACCACTTATAATCTATCTTTATTTGGTAACATTTATATCAGCTACTTTTGTAGCCACTTTACCTCTAGCTTTAGCTTCCACTTTAATAGTATAAACACCTACTTTATCAGGTTTAAAAAACTTATAATAAACTGCTCCATCACTCTTTTGATGAGAATTTAAAAAAGCTGGATGAGAACCTTCTGGTTTTTTTATTACTCTCCATATAACATTATCCAATTTCTCAAAACACATTATTCCTATATCTTTCCCCTCTGTAGTAACATCCTTTAGTTGTGCTTCGGGTAATGCTATAGAGACATCTCTATTTGGGTCAGGTTGAGGACAACCAGTAAATAGTAGTGTTATTATACTAACTGCCATAATAGATGTTAATTTACGCATTTTATATCCTTTTTAAAATTTAATTTAATACTCCCCCCAAAAAGTATCAAAGAGTTATATTAACATATAAATATTGCAAAAGTATTGCATAATTAAAAAAAATAACTTTATCATACATAAATAACTATCAATTTCTAATTTAGATAAATCCCCTTAGCATGAGTGGTTCTTTTATCCTCTGCTGGTAACTCCATATAATTAAATGAGTAGATATTTTCTAAATAGTGATAAGGGTCATTTGGTGCAAAAAATTCCAATCCCTCAAACTCTATTTTTTGAAGTGGAAAAACTTTATCTCTATCAAACCAAGCAGGAACATCTGGCATCTCTCCACCATAGATTATCTTTTTACCATTTTTTTGATATAGCCCTTTTAGTGCATTTTGAAGTTTATGGCGTATATTTGGCATATCTTTGCCATTTGGAGTATGCAAACTAATTGCTGAAGTATCTCTAATCAATTTAAATATATCACTATAAAAGTTATAATAAAACTCTCCATCTGGAATAGTTAGCATAGGAAATATATCTACAAAAACTCCTTGATGATACTCTATATCTCTATCTTTTTCATGAAACTCTACTATTTTTGCCCTATTTGAGCGAAGCTTTATATAATCAAATGGAAATTTGCTATCTGTTTGAGTTGTTTGAAAAAATATCTGCTCACTAAACTCATCTTTTAGCTCTATTAGTTTTTGATAATCCTCTAGGGGCATAGATAAATCTATATCATCATCCCAAGGAATAAACCCTTTGTGTCTCACAGCCCCAAGCAAAGTTCCACTATCTAACCAATATTTTAGATTATGCTTTTGACAAACTCTATCAAACTCAACTAACATATCAAGCATAATTAGTTGAGCCTCTCTTAAAATCTTTGGGTCTATTTTTGACACTATTTTCTCTCTATATTATAATACTCATACATGGCATTAATAAGCACATCTACATAAGCTCTAGTCATCTCTCCCATATGTGAGACTCTAAAGATTATATCCCTCTCTGCTCCTCCATTTGGACATACCATTACTTTATATCTATCTTCTAAATCTTTTACTATATCCATAGCACTTTTATCATCTGTTGGAGTTAGAGTTGTCATAGCATTTGGCATATATGGAGTATAAAATTTTAGTGGCAAATCTGCAATACTAGCTCTAAAATATTGGGCTATATCTTTAGCTCTTTGTATAGTTTGACCTACTCCACCTCTTCTTTTGATTTGATTGAGTCTGGCTTCTAATTGAAGCATAATAGTAACTGCTGGAGTATATGGAGTTTGACCTCTTTCACCATTTCTAAGATAATCTTTGAAATTAAAATATAGATTGTTTATATCTTGGACTCTCTGGATTGCTTTTGGAGAGAGTATAACCATAGTAAGTCCTGGTGGCAATGCTAACCCTTTTTGGCTACTAGCAATTATTACATCTATATTTTGTCCACTCATATCAATAGGGTCAGTTACTAACATACTAATAGCATCAACTATAAAAAAGAGTCCATTCTCTTTAGCATACTCTCCCATTGCATCTAAATCATATAGATGTCCTACACTTGTCTCATGAGCATTTACTATTAGAGATGAATACTCCTCTTTTGGGGCTAACTCTTTGATATTATATAGATTTGTATTTTCTACTTTAAAATCTGTATGAGGAATTTTATGAGTTTGACAAATCTGCACAAACCTATTTCCAAATCCACCACCATTTACAACCAAAGCGTTATCATCTTTGGTAAGCAAATTCATAACAACTGACTCCATCCCTGCTGTTCCTGATGCTGTTAGAAATATTACTCTACTTCCTTCTGGAGCATTTACCATCTCCAAAAGCCCCTTTTCACAGTTAAATGTTACTTGTGAAAATTTATTATTTCTAAAATATGGTGTCTGTTTTGCTCCTATCTCTAAAATCTCTTCAGACATTTTAACGGGACCAGGTGTAAAGATATAATAATCTTCATATATCATATATTATTTCTCCTTTTTTGTTTTTTTGCTATCTTCTTTAAATTTATTATAATCCAATATAACTCTGCTAATAGATACCATATCAGATGGAGTTAACATTTTTGAAGTTCGTTTTCCTCTTTGGATAAGTGAAGCAAATTCAGCTATCATATATCTAAGTCCACACCCCTCAAACTCATAATTAAATTTATAACTTTTATGTGTATCTTCAAATCTAAAATAAAACTCTCTAGTTAACCACCAAGGAGCAGGAATATATACATATCCTTTTGTTCCAGATATAATTGCATCTCCTTCAGATTTTATTCCAGTTGCTACTCGGGCAACTCCCACTGTATTATTTTTATGAGTAGTTATAATTAAATTACTAACATCATAATTTTTTTCTGTTTGGTCAAAAAAAGTTATACTTTTTCTCTTTCCTAAAATCTTATGTATAAGCAAAGAGGGATAACCTGATAAAATATTAGTAGCACCCTGAGCCATAAAACTATCTGGATAATTTTTTTCTCTATATAGAGATGTTCTAGTAGCCCTAACCTCTTTTATCTCTCCTATATCACCTTTTTTAATCTCTTTTAGTAGTTGATTAAAAGCAGGTAGAAATGCTGTTTTCAAAGCCGAAAGCAGTAAAACTTTCTGTTTTTTTGCTAGAGATAATAACTCTTTTAACTCTTTACCATCCAAAGCTATAGGATTTTCACATAATACATGTTTACCAGCTAATAGTGCTTTTTTTATAAGAGTATAATGTTTTTTTAAAGAGGTATCAATATAAACAGCCTGTACTGGGGTATCCAAAAACTCATCATAATTATCATGTCCATATTTAATAATAGAACTCTCTTTGGTAAATTTTTTAACAGCTAAAAAATCTTTTGCATAAATTCGATTGATTTTAATATTGGAAACATATTGAGCTTCATTAATAAATGATTGTGTATCTCTTCCTAATCCTACTATACCCATTTTGATTAAATCAAAATTTTCTCTTCTTAATTTTGTACTAGATATTCCCTCTGTTCTTGGAAGATATTCAACATGAACAAACTTTTTTAAATAATCAAATGCACCAATCCAATCATCCCCTATAGCAAATATATCCACATCATATTTTCTCATATCTTGAGCTTTTTGTTTTTTGTGTTTTTCTACTATAACTTTATCTACAAAATCAAGAGCCTCAATAGATTTTACTCTCTTTTTTGTACTTTGGATAACATTTAATTTTCCTCTTGAACGGTCATAATTTTCATCTGTAACACCAACAATAAGATAATCTCCAAGTGCTTTTGCTCTTCTAAGTAAATTTAAATGCCCCTCGTGAAGCATATCATAAGTCCCATAAGTAATTACTGTCTTTTTATTCTTCATATTTTAATAGTAACAACTTTTGTAACTATATTTATTATTACTTAGAGTTTAAAAATAAAATAAAAACTCATTGATACTATAAGTAACATATAAAATATAATATATATACTTTCTATAAATATAAATGATATATAATGATATATAATGTTATTTATCATTTAAAAAAGAGGGAAAATGAAAAGATTATTTACACTGCTTATACTATTTTTAGTATTTTCAAATGCTCAAAATTATCAAAAAAAAGTAGAGGATATAAACAATACCAAACAAGAAACAAAAAATGAAGCAGAGTTTATTAACTCAATATTATACAAATTAAAATTTTCTACAAAAAAAGATTATAAAAAAGAGATTAAAAATTTAACAAGGAATATAGAAAATAGCAATAAAATTTCTACTAAACTTATTTTAAAATCTATATTAGCACAACTATATTCTAATTTTTTAAAAGAGTATAGATATAGATTGGAAAATATTACATATATGGATGATGAAAACAATAATAATATATATACTTGGAGTATAAAAAGAGTTAATAATAAAATCAAACAGTTATATCTACAATCTTTAGATATTGAAGCACAATCAATTCCAATAACAGATTATAAATCCATATTAGCAAATACCCAAAATAGTAATAATCTACTGCCTACGCTATATGATTTTTTGGCATTTAGAGCTTTGGATTATTTTCAAAATAACAATAATTTGGATATTGATTATTTTTATATCAATCAAAAAGAGGCTTTTGGAACTATTAATCAATTTATAACTTATGATTTTAATAAAATAAATCAAAATTCACCCAAGTATCAAGCTTTACTTATTTATCAAAAACTTTTAAAATTTCATAAGAAAAGAAAAGATACTAAAACTTTAGCTTATATTAACCTTAAGAGGTTAAAATTTGTATATAAATATTTTGTTCCAAATAATCGAGATAAGTATTATCTAAATGCACTAAAATCATTAGACTCTCAACAGATAGACTCTCAAGCATTATATTTAGCAGAATACTATTTAAAAAAATCAGAGTATAAAAAAGCTCTAAATTATGCAAAAAAAGGTATAAAAAGTAAAGATAAATATATCTCAAATAGCTGTTACAATATTAAAAATAGAATAACATCTAAATATCTAGGTATTAGTATTGAGTCTATTAACCTACCAAAAGAAAATATATTAGCAAAAATAAATTATAAAAATATAGATAAAATTTTTATAAAAGTGATAAAAACAGAAAATAAAAAACAGACAATTGTCAATGATTTTAATATATCTATACCAAAAACTGATGATTATAAAACTCACTCTACAGAAATATCTTTAGGCAATTATGATTTTGGAAATTATCTTTTTATACTATCTACAGATAAGTTTTTCCAACAAAATACAATATACTACTCTACAAAAGTATCAAAAATAGCATATTTTTCTAAAAATTCAGAGATACTAATTCTAAATAGAAAAACAGGAACCCCTATAAAGAGTGCAAAAGTTAAATTTTTTGATAATAAAAATAATCTAATAACTACACTAAAAAGTAATAATCAAGGAGTAGTAAAAATTCCTAAAATATTAAAACTCTACTCTATTCAAATAGAAAATGGTAAAGATATATTAGATGTTAAAAATAATATTATGTACTATAATAAAATATCAGATGAAAAAGAGAAAATAGAGGAAAAAATATATTTTTTTACAGACAAAGCTATATATAGCCCATCTCAAAATATAAATTTTAAAGGACTACTAGTTAAAAAAAGTTCAATAAAAGAACCAAAAATTATACCCAATAAAAAAGTAGAAGTCTCACTCTATAGCAATAACCAAAAAATAAAAAGTAAAATATTTAAAACTGATGAGTTTGGAAGCTTTTATGGTTCATTTCAAATCCCAAAAAATATTAAAGGAGATATAGAATTAAAATCAAATCTAGGATATAAAACTATAGCTATTAGAGTATATCAAAAACCAAAATTTGAGATACTATTTGATAAATTAGATAAAAACTATAAAATAGGAGATAGAGTTACTATAAAAGGTAAAATCAAAACTTATAATGGTAGTAAAGTTAAAGCCAAAGTTTTATACCACATAAATAGAGTTGCATACTTTCCATATTTGGATTGGAGGATAAAACAAAAACCGATAACTAGTACCAAACTTATAGATATGGGTCAAATTAATTTAAATAAAGATGGCAGTTTTAATATAGAATTTATAGCCTCTACAGATAAATCTATACCAACCAAATATAAAGCTTTATTTCATTATCAAATATCTATAGAGATTATAGATAATAAAAAAATAAAAGAGAGTAAAAGTGAAATTATAAATATAGGTTTTACAGATATTATAGCTGATATAATAGTAGATAAAGAGTTAAATAAAAATAGTGCAAAAATAGTCAAAATAGATAGCCAAGATATAAATGGAGGATATATACCAATTAAAGGTGAAATCTCTATAGAAAAATTGGAACCTCAAAAAAAGATATATAGAAAAAGATATTGGAATAATATTGATAAACCATTATATAAAAAAGAGCAGTTTAAAAAATTATTTCCAAATTATAATCCAAATCAAAATAAAAAAATAAAAATAGATAAAGTTATAAAAACCGTTAAATTTGATACAAAAAAATCCAAAGAGATAAATTTGGGAAATTTGGAACAAGGAGAATATCAACTCACACTATATACTCAAGACAGATATGGAACAAAAATTCAAAAAAGCAAAAAAATAGTAGTTTATGACATAAATCAAAAAAAACCACCATATCCAACATATTTATGGCAAAAAACTGATAAAAAATCTTATCAAGTAGGCTCAACAGCTACAATTTATATAAAAAGTTCTTTAAACAATGCAAAAATATTTTTTACTCTATATAAAAACAATAAAAATATAAAAGAGGAGTGGATAGATATAAATGGTTCAATAGAAAAATCAATTCCTATTACAAAAGATGATAGAGGTAATATATTTTATACTATTATATTGGTAAAAAATAATCGTAACTATACACAAAGAGGCACTATCAAAGTTCCTTATAATAATAAATTAAAAGTCAAATATACAAGCTTTAGTGACAATATAAAACCAAATTCCAAAGAGCAATATAAAATAAAAATTTCAACAAAAGATAATACAGAAACTATTGCTCAAATGGTAGCAACTATATATGATAACTCATTAGACAACCTAATATCAAATAGTTTTAATATTAAAAATCTATATCCAAAACACTATATTAAACACTATAATAGATGGAGAGGAAACTATTTTTATGCTAATCATAAAAGTATAAGACAAGAGTACAGTTATAAAAATATCAAAAGAGTATTACCTCATCTAAAATTAAATATAAAAAACAATAAAATCTCTATATATCATAAAAAAAGTAGTACTCCTATAACAATCAAAAAATCACTACACAATACAATATTTTTTAAACCTAATTTAATTAGTGATACAAATGGCACAATAGTTATAAATTTTAAAACCAATCAAGATATAGCCAAATGGCGTTTTTTAGGATTTATTCATACAAAAGATTTAAAAACAGCCATAACACAAAGAGATATAGTTACAAAAAAAGAGTTAATAGTAAACTCTATTCTACCAAAATATATTAGAGAAAATGATACTATAGTAATATCTGAAAAAATATCAAATATGAGTGATAGAGACCTAAAAGGCAATTGTAAAGTAGAACTTATAAATCCTATTACTCACAAAAAAATTTATTCAGATAAAAACCTAACCAAAACATTTAATCTAAAAAAAGGATTATCAACTATAATAGATTTTAGTTTTAAAGTACCTACTGTTGATAAAGTATCTATATTAACACATAAAGTTACGGTTGAAACAGATAACTATAAAGATACTAAAAAGACCAATATACCGATATTAAGTCATAGAGATTTTATTACAAAAAATAAAACTCTATATCTAAAAGCCAAAGAGGAAAAAACTTTTACTCTAAATGCTCTTAGAGATAGTAATCTAAGCACTATAACAAACTATAGATTAATTACAGAATTTACCTCTAATCCAGCATGGTATGCTTTACAATCTATGCCTTATGTTATGGAATATCCTAGTGAAGATAGTCAAAACCTATTTAATAAATATTTCACTACATCCATAGCAATAAAATTACTAAGAGTATCACCTAAAATAGAACAGATACTAAAAGAGTGGAGAATAGAAAATAAAAAAGAGCAACAACTAAAACCTACTATTTTTTATAACGCACCTTGGATATTGGGTAACCTAACTAGAAAAGAACAACTACAACAGATAGCTATACTATTTGATATAAATAGATTAAAAGAGAAACAACAAAGAGCATATAATGAATTAATCAAAAGACAATTTAGACACTATGATGGAGGTTGGAGCTGGTTTAAAGGAGCAAAATCTGACTGGAAAACTACACAATATATAGTAAAAGGTTTTGGAGAGCTAAAACAGTTTGGTATAGATAAAACCAAAACAGAAGCTATGGGTGTGGCTACTGCTTTTATGGATAAACAGATAAAAAAGGAGTATAACAGGCTACTACAACAAGTAAAAAAAGGAGAAACAACACTAGAAAGAGACCACATAAATAATATGATTATAGAGTATCTATATGCTAGAAGCTTTTATGATTTTCCTATATTATGCAAAAAAGCATATAAATATTATATAACTCAAGCCAAAAAATATTGGCATAATAAAACCCTATATCAACAAGCAATGATTGCTATTGCTTTACATAAAAATTTAGACAAAGAAGAAGCAATAAGTATAATAAAATCTATTAAAAAACAGGCTATTATAAATAAAGATGAAATATATTTTAAATATCCAAAAAATATTATAGATATAAAAGCTCATACTATGATAATGTATCTATTTAAAACCATAGCCAAAGATGATAAAATAGTAAAATCTATGAAAATATGGCTATTAAAAAATAGAGATATATATAATTGGAAAACACCACAAGCAACAACAGATGCTATATATGCACTGCTATTTAATAATGCTTGGATTTTAAATAGAGATAAACTAGTAACAGTAGAATTTCCAAAAACAACAATAGATTACAAATCAACTATAGAAAAAGCAAAAAAAAGCACACCAAAAGGTATAGGTTCTTTTTATATATCTTTTAAAAAATTTGATAAAAATATGGCAACAATAAAAGTCAAAAATCCAAATGATAATGCTATTTGGGGTAATATATATTGGCAATACTTTCAAGATAAAAATAAAACTAAAAATATAAATACTCCATTTGAAATAGAAAAAAGACTATATATAATTAAAGAGAATAAAATAGAAAAAAAACTTATTCCTATAGAACAAAGCTCTCTACAAATCGGTGATATAATAGAGGTAAAACTAAAAATAAAAGTCAAAAAAGATACAAACTATATCTTACTAAAAGATGAAATACCATCTGCATTTAAACCAACTAATATAGTCAATGAATATAAATATCAAAATAATCTAGTTTTTTTTGAAAATATAAAAAATAGCACAGCAGATTTCTATTTTGAAAATCTACCAAAAGGTGAATATATATTTAAATATACTCTCTTGGTATCATACAAAGGAGAGTTTTATAGTGGTATAGCAACTATAAAAAAACTATTTAATCCAAAAATTAGAAATTATACTAGTCAATTTAAATTTAAAGTAGAAAGATAATTAAATTTATTTAAACTATATTTTAAAAATAAAATATGCTAAACTTCCACAAAAACTAAAGGGCATATTTGAAAAAATATATATTAAGCATAGATAGAGGAGTTCTATTTATGCTAATGGCATCTCTATCTTTTGCTTTTATGGGTGGATTTGCAAAGATTATTAGCGAAGTTTTACCAGGAGTTGAGGTTACATTCTTTAGAAATATTTTTGGAGTTGTATTGGTTGGATTTGCTATATATAAATCACCTCTCAAACAAAAAGGTGGCAGACCTCTACTTTTACTATTTCGTGGAACTATGGGATTTATGGCTCTTTTGGCTTATTTTTATATTATAGCCTATATGCCTCTAGGAGAGGTTGTAACATATAATAAAACTTCACCTATATTTGTAGCTATATTTGCTTATATATTTTTAGGAGAAAAACTCAATAGATGGGCTATCTTTGCTATAGTTTTAGGCTTTGTTGGTATAGTGCTAATAGCTCAACCCCAAGGTGGTTCATTTGATAAGTATGATATATTAGGGATATTCTCAGGAGTTGGAGCAGCTTTGGCTTATACCTCTATTAGAGAACTTAGAGAGTATTATGATACTAGAGCTATTGTAATGAGTTTTATGGGTGTAGGAACTATTGCACCACTTTTACTTATGATAATAACTCCATATATCAATCCTCCAAAAGAGCTAGACTTTATGTTTGCCAAATTTATTATGCCTCATGGTATTGAGTGGTTTTATCTAACTATGATGGGACTCTCTGCTACATTTTCACAAGTAATGATGACAAAAGCGTATGAATACACCAAAGCTGGAATAGTTGGAACTATAAGCTATTCAAATATTGTATTTGCTATATTTATTGGTGTAGCATTAGGTGATAAAATACCCAATCTTTCAACAATTTTCGGTATAGTTTGTGTAATTACTTCAGGACTAATTGTGGCTTTATCTAAAGATAAAAAATAGAGTTAAAATTTATATTAGATATGATAGGTACTTATTATTATAACAGTACCTCATCTAACAACTCTTTTATCTCTTTCATCTCTTTAGTACTTAATTGGGCTATCTTTTCAATTAACCTAGCATTGTCTATAGAGCGAATATGAGCAATCAAAATATCCGAATTTTTTTGAAGTTTATCTCTTTTGGTTACTCTAAATCTTAATGGTTTAGCATCATCTATGAGAACTGTCGTAAGTGGCAAAATGATAGTAGTAGGATAGTCACTTCTATTTATTTGATTGTTTTGAAATATAACTACAGGTCTAATCTTTCCAACCTCATTTACTTTCTTAATTGGATTTAGATTAGCTAACCAGATTTCACCCCTTAAAGCCATCATCTAAGCTCTCTTCCATTAGTTTATACTCATTATAATCACTACTTAAACTTTTTTCAATAGCTTTTTGTAATCTATCGTTTTTTTTTGCCTCTAATGCTTTAGCATAAAAACCAATGGCTTCTCTAATAATCTCACTCTTTTTTTTCTCAAACTGTTTTGCTAGGTTATTTAATATCTCTTCTAATTCACTATCTAGTCTAACTGTAGCTACCATTAGATATCCTTTTTGTATTGTTGTAATACAATATTATAGTATATTTTTCTTAATTTAGCTATCTAATCTTTTAACAATTTTCGATATAATCCCCATCATTACTTCAGGGCTAATTATAGCCCTATCCAAGGATAAAAAATGATACTAATTGCAGGACCTTGTGTATTAGAGAGTCGTGATAATGTAATGAGAATTGCTGAGTCTCTTATGCCTTATCATAAAGATTGTACCAAAGATTTTTATTTTAAAGCTAGTTTTGATAAAGCAAATAGAACAAGCCTAGACTCATTTAGAGGACCAGGGCTTGATGAGGGTCTAAAACTACTCCAAGAGGTCAAAGAGCAGTTTGGATATAAGCTTTTGACTGATGTGCATGACTATACCCAACCAAAAGCAGTAGCAGAGGTTGTTGATGTACTTCAAATCCCTGCTTTTTTATGTCGTCAAACAGACCTTTTGGTAGCTTCAGCCAAGACTGATGCTATAGTCAATATCAAAAAAGGTCAATTCCTAGCACCTCAAGCTATGGAACACTCTGTAGCCAAAGTTCTAAAAACTAGAGGATTTGATGGGGAAGTTAACTATAAAAACTCTAAAAAATATGGTGTGTGGCTAACAGAAAGAGGTACTACATTTGGTTATGGAAACTTGGTTGTTGATATGAGAGGACTCAAAGTTATGAGAGAGTTTGCACCTGTAATTTTTGATGCAACTCACTCAGTACAACAACCAGCCTCTGGTGGAGCTACTAGTGGTGGAGATAGTTCACTAGTGCCATATCTAGCTAGAGGAGCTAGTGCAGTTGGAGTTGATGGGTTCTTTTTTGAGACACACTTTGACCCATCTATTGCTCTAAGTGATGGACCAAATATGATAAAACTTAATGAGTTAGAAAAACTTATAGAGCAAATTGATGCTATTAGGGCTATTGTGGAGTAAAATTAATTTATAAAAACATGATAGAAAATAATATGGTATAATTATTAACAGAACTCTTTTAAATAGGGATTAAAAATGAAAACAGCAATATCACAGAAAGTAGATATAGAAAAAATTAAGTCCGAAATAGTTGAGAGATTAAAACCATTAAATCCTAATAGAATTATACTGTTTGGAAGCTATGCGTATGGTGTGCCAAACAAGGAGAGTGATATTGATTTGTTTTTATTAAAAGATGATTTAGAGATTAAAGATTTAAGAGATTATGAGCGAGAAGCTACTAAAAATATTATGGATTTAATCTTTAAATATAAAATGGGATTTGATATTTTATCTGCTCCTACAAAGTATATAGAGAATAGAGAGGATTATTTTTATAAAGTAGATATATTACAAAATGGGATAGTTTTATATGAACAAAACAGCAACTAAAGAGTGGCTTACTAAAGCTTGGCATAATTTATCTACGGCAAGATTGCTTTATGAACTTAATCACTACACAGATATTATTGCTGTTGAGATACATTATGCAATAGAAAAATCTCTCAAAAGTTTTTTGGCTTTTGAAAATAAAAAAATACCCAAAAGTCACAATTTATTGGAGATATATACTTATATTGATAATTTTATCTCATTTAATAGTAATGAATTATTACTTTTAAAAGATATTTCTACTTATCATATAGAAGAGTCTTATCCTGCATTTAATAGACCACTACCTTTAAAAGGTGAGATAAAAGAGGGATTGGAGTTTGCAGAAAAGATTTTTAAAAATGTTTGTGATACTTTGGATATTAGGCAAAATGAGTTAGATTAAAATACTTTAACATCCAAATATTACGCCTACCCAATCTTTCAATAATTTTCGCTATAATCCACCTCAATATTTAAGGGCTAATCCTATATAAATGATAATCATACTAAAAAGGAAAACAATGAATATAGTAGAAGGACAATTAACAGTTAACAAAAACAAAAAAGTAGCAATTATAAATGCTAGATTTAACCACTTTATTACTGATAGATTAGTAGAAGGTGCAAAAGATGCTTATATCCGACATGGTGGAGATGAAAATAATTTGGATTTAATTTTGGTTCCAGGTGCATTTGAGATACCATTTGCACTTGATAAGGCATTAGCTAGTGGAAAATATGATGCTATATGTTGTTTGGGTGCTGTAATTCGTGGGGCTACTCCACATTTTGATTATGTATCTGCTGAAGCTACAAAAGGTATAGCAAATGTAACCCTAAAATATGGCAAACCTGTAACCTTTGGTGTTTTGACAGTTGATAGTATAGAACAAGCAATCGAAAGAGCTGGAACAAAAGCAGGAAACAAAGGTGCAGAGGCTATGGTTGGTCTAATTGAGATTATTAATCTATATAGTGAGCTTGAAAATGGCAACTAGACATCAAGCAAGAACAGCAGTTGTAGGACTACTATATGCTTATGATTTGGGTAATGAAAATATCTCAAAATTTTCAGATGAGATACTAGAAGAGGATAAAATCAGAAATAGACAAAGAGAGTTTTCTCATAATCTTTTTGATGGAACTATTAAAAACCTAGAGAGTATAGATACAGAGATACAAAAACATCTAAAAGATTGGGACTATAAATCTATTGGAAAAGTGGAAAAAGCTATCCTAAGATTGGCTACTTATGAGATTATGATAGAGGGAACTGACAAAAGAATTATTATCAATGAGGCTATAGAGTTAGCAAAAGCTTTAGCTGATGAAAAAGCTCCAAGATTTATTAATGCTGTATTAGATGCTATAGGTAAAAAAAACGACCAAGGATAAAAATGAGTGCCACTAGAGCTAGAATGAGTATAGATAAAGCTGTTGAGTTAATCGAGAATGAAGAGTTAAAAACTTTAGGAGAGATGGCTTATGCTAGAAAAAAAGAACTTCATCCAAAGGGTGTAACTACATTTGTAGTAGATAGAAATATCAACTATACAAATATCTGTTGGGTTGATTGTAAATTTTGTGCATTTTATACTCATGAGAAAAAAAAAGATGCCTATATCCTAAGCTTTGATGAGATAGATAAAAAAATAGATGAACTAATTGAAATTGGTGGTACACAGATACTATTTCAAGGTGGAGTACACCCAAAACTAGAGATTGAATGGTATGAAAATTTAGTAGAACATATCCACAATAAATATCCTCAAATCACAATTCATGGCTTTTCTGCTATAGAGATAGACTATATAGCCAAGCGTTCAAATTTATCGGTAAGAGAAGTTCTAGCTAGACTCAAAGCAAAAGGACTAAGCTCAATCCCTGGTGCTGGTGCAGAGATACTTAGCGATAGAGTTAGAGATATTATCTCTCCTAAAAAATTAGATAAAGATAGATGGCTAGAAGTACATAGAGAAGCACATAAACTAGGTATAAAATCAACTGCTACTATGATGTATGGAACTGTTGAGAGTGTCAGAGAAATAGTAGAGCATTGGGATTTAATCAGACAACTCCAAGATGAAACAGGTGGATTTAGAGCCTTTATTATGTGGTCATATCAAAGTGATAATACCCAGCTAAAAAGAGAACTACCAACTCTAACTAAAACCACTCCAAATCAATATCTTAGATACCTAGCAGTAGCTAGACTATTTTTGGATAACTTTAAAAATATACAAAGCTCATGGGTCACACAAGGAAGTTATATAGGACAAATGGCTTTATTATTTGGTGCAAATGATTTAGGTTCAACTATGATGGAAGAGAATGTTGTATCCTCTGCTGGAGTTACAAATTCAATGAACCAAGAAGAGATGATTTCTCTTATTCGTGATATAGGAGAAAATCCAGCCAAAAGAAATACTGCCTATGAGATTTTAGAGAGGTTTTAAATTGAGAGAAGTCAAAACAGAGAAATCAATAAGACAAATAGTTAGAAGTTCTATTGAAGCATATGCAAGTGGTTTTGAAACAAGACATATTGGAGAGGTCAATAATCCAAATGGAACAATAAATATGAAAATACATAATGTATTTATCTCTGCATTAGGTGAAGAGCTACAATATTATACAGCTTTGGTTCGTTCATTAGATAGTTCTCTTGGAAATATGCTTGAAAAAATGGCTATTAATATAGCCAAATTATTTTATAGAGTAGAAAAAAGTGTTGAGGGAAACTTATATCCAGAACAGACAACTAAAATAGCAGAATTTTTAGAAGCTTATAAAAATAGTAAAAATGATTTAAAACCATCTGTCTCTCATTACAAGATTATTAGAGATATAAAAACTAACTCTAAACTTATAACTAAAAGACATGTAAGTGATTACTATTTATATGATGAAAAGAGTGATACACACTATTTAATAGAATTAAAAATAGGTGGAGACCTAGATAATAAAAAAGCCCGAAGTGAAAAAGAAGCTCTTTTTGAACAGTATGCTATTTTATCAAATTCTCTAGGTAAAGATGCTAAAATAAAATGTTATTTTGCTACTGCGTATAATAGATTTGGTGAAGATAAAGAGTGGAAACAAACAAGAGTTTTACAATTTTTTTCCAAAGAGGAGCTACTAATTGGAAAAGATTTTTGGAATTTTGTATGTTGTAGTAGTAGAGGGTATGAAATAGTTATTGATGAGTATAAACAATCTGCTTATTTAATTAATGATGCTCTTGAGAATATAAAGAAAACATATTTAGGTTAAAATTTATGACAATATCAATTAATCACTTTAAAAATAATAATATTTTAGAGAATAGATTATCTCCTATATTAAAATGGGCTGGTGGAAAAGAACAGGAGTTAAAATATATTCATCCTGCAATGCCAAAAACCTTCAATAGATATTATGAACCTTTTGTTGGTGGTGGTGCAGTATATTTTTCTATAAATAAAAATGAGATATTTATTAATGATAAATCATATGAGCTTGTTGATTTATATAATATAATTAAAAATCAAAATGAACTTTTTTTTGAAATAATAAATGAAATAATTTTTAATTGGAATTCATTAGAAAAAATTGTAAATCGATATTCAAATGATTTTATCAATTTATACCATAACTTTTTAAAAGATGATATTGGAGAAATAGATATTCAAAATTGGATTATTGATTTTAGCACTAAAAACCTTTCTCAATTTAATGATATGATACAAAATAGTTTCAATATTAATATTGAAAATTTTATTAAAGAGATTAATAAAAATCTTTTCAATAAAATAAAAAGAATGAAAAAAATTGAATTAGAAAAGGGAAAACTTCCAGATAGTGATATTCTTGATAATATAGAATCTGCACTAAAAAGTGCTTTTTATATGCATTTTAGACATCTTTATAATAATATAAAAAAATATAATATTGAAAAATCAAAAGAGGTGGCAATTTTCTTTTTTATTAGAAATTTTGCTTATAGTGGAATGTTTAGATATAATAAAAGTGGAGATTTCAATGTACCCTATGGAGGGATAGGATATAACAGAAAAAATTTATATAAAAAAATAGAGTATTTACAATCAAAAAAGTTAAAAGAACACTTATCAAAAACCATTATAGATAATTTAGACTTTGAAAATTTTTTAAATAAATACAATCCACAAAAAGATGATTTTATATTTTTAGACCCACCTTATGATAGTGACTTTAGTACCTATGCAAAAAATGAATTTACACAAGATGACCAAAAAAGATTAGCAAATTACTTGATAAATAAATGTGAAGCTAAATGGATGATGATTATTAAGAATACTGATTTTATATTTGATTTATATAACAAATCAAATATAAATATTGGTACATTTGATAAAAAATACTTAGTTAGTTTTCAAAATAGAAATGATAAAAATGCTAAACATCTATTAATTAGAAATTATGAGGATTAATTAATGGCAAGAATAACGGAAAAAGAACTAATTTTACCAGCTCTATTTGTTATAAGTAAAAAAGAAAATCAAGAGATAACTACAACAGAATTGATTAAAGAACTAGAAAAATTAATTGAAATAGATAAAGCTGATAAAGGTATTATTCAAGGAAGAAAAGATTCTTATTTTAGTCAAAAAGTTAGAAATTTAAAATCGCATAATACTTTAGAAAAAAAGGGTTTTGCTACATATAATAATGGAAAATTTAAATTAACTATTAAAGGAATGGATTATTTAAATAGTCATTTAGAGGAATTAAAAAATATAATTATTGAAGAAAAATTTTTACAAAAGTATTCCAAAATCATCACAGATTATTTTATTGAGTTTAAAAATTCTATAAATAATATCCAAAAATTAGTAGAGATACAATCTATTGATAAATCTTTGCAACCACATTTTTTTAATATGCTATACTCATCTGTTATAACTAGTTTAGAAACATACTTATCAGATGCATTAAAATTCCATTTATCAAATAATGAAGAGTTTTTAATAAGATTTGTTGAAACTTTTAAAGATTTTAAAAATATCAAATGTGATTTTAATGATATTTTCAATCTATGCAACAGTATAGAAAATAGAGTAGAAGAGAGTCTAAGTATTTTGCTATATCATAATTTACCCAAAATAAAAGGTATATATAAAGCTACATTTCAAATAGATTTTCAACCTATAGATGAAATAATGAATGCTATATCTATTAGACATGACTTGGTTCATAGAAATGGTAAAAAATCAGATGGAACACACCATATAATAACTCAAGAAGATATAAAAAAACTCTCTAATCAAGTTTTACTTTTTGTTGAAAATATAGAAAAACAGTTTAATGATTTAGATGAATAATAACTATAGAATATTTAACCGTGATAGTTTAGAATTTATAAAAACTATAAGAGACAACTCTGTAGATTTTATATTTACAGACCCACCATATAATATTAGTAAATACTCAACAGGAAATATAAAATTTAATAATCGAAGCAATATAAATAATGATATTGCTAAATGGGATAGAGATTTTGACCCTTTGGACTATAAAGATGATTTTTTAAGAATATTAAAACCTAATGGAAATTTATTTGCATTTACATCTTATAATATGATTGGAAGATGGCATGAGATATTTGACCCTATTTTTGATACATTTCAATATTTTATTTGGCATAAAACAAACCCCACTCCAAAATTTAAAAAAGCAGGATTTTTAAATAGTTGTGAGATGATTGTTTGTATGTGGAATAGAGGACACACTTGGAATTTTGGAAAGCAAAATGAGATGCATAATTTTTTTGAAAGTCCTATATGTATGAGACCTGAAAGATTACAAAACCCTAAACATCCAACACAAAAACCTATAGCTATATTAAAGCATCTTATAAAAATAGCTTCAAATGAAAATGATGTTATATTTGACCCTTTTATGGGAGTAGGGTCCATTGGAGTAGCCTCACTTAGACTCAATAGAAAGTTTATAGGGGTAGAGATAAATGAAAACTATTTTAATGCATCAAAAAATAGATTAAATAAAATAAAACCTAATTAACATGAAAAAAAGGATAAAGTTATGAAAAAATTTATAATTTTAATAACACTATTACAAGGAATATTAATGAGTGCTACACTTAGCCATATAGATATAAATGGTACAAAGGTACCTATGATTTTTGAAGAGGACAAAAATCTACCTATTGTCTCAATGCAACTAGTCTTTCAAAACTCTGGCTATTTAACAGATAGAAAAAAAGGGTTAGTAAAACTAACAGCCAAACTCCTAAATGAAGGAACCAAAAAAGATGGAAGTGTGGGTTTTGCTACAAAACTAGAAGATAGAGCCATATCTCTAAGCTCACACTCTGGAGCTGAAACTTTTGTAATAGAACTAAACTCTCTAAAAGAGCAGTTTGATTACGGTATAGAACTACTAAATAAACTAATATCAGACCCAAACTATACACCAAAAACGCTAGAGAAGATAAAAACTCAAACTCTAGGAGAGCTAAAAAGAAAAGAGAGCAATTTTGATTATATCTCTTCACTAAAATTAAAAGGGTTACTATTTCCAAATACCCCACTAGCAAATCCACCATTAGGAACCATAGATAGCGTTAAAAGTATATCATTAGATGATATAAAAGAGCATATTAATACCCATTTAGGAGTTGGAAATCTTATTATAGTAATGGGTGGAGATATAAATCAAACAAAAGCTAAAGAGTTACTAAGTAGTGTATTAGAAAAACTACCAAATATTAAATCAGAGCCAATCAAAGAGATAAAGGCTCAAAAAAAAGAGCAAATAGAAAAAACTATTGTTCAGAGCAAACAGGCATATATCTATTTTGGAAGTCCACTAGATATTAGATATGATTCACCAGAGAGATATTTGGCAAAAGTATCCTCATTTATACTTGGAAGTAGTGGATTTGGTTCAAGACTTATGGAGGAGATTAGAGTCAAAAGAGGTTTAGCATACTCTGCATATAGCCGATTTAGTATCAATAAATCTCACTCAAATTTTTCAGGTTATCTACAAACAAAAGTAGCAAGTGGAAATGAAGCAGTTAGTAGTGTCAAAGAGATAGTTCAAACTTTTATAAAAAAAGGTGTAACCCAAGAAGAGTTAAAATCAGCTAAAGAGTTTTTACTAGGTTCAGAACCACTTAGAAATGAGACACTATCACAAAGACTAAACCGTGCTTTTATGGAATACTATCACAATAGACCACTTGGTTCTACTGTTGAAGATTTAAAAAAGATAAAAACTATGAGTTTAGATGAGCTAAATAGTTTTATTAAAAAACATAATGAAATTGGAGTGCTTTCTTTTTCTGTGGTTACAGGAAAAGAATAAAAAAGAGGCTTTTATTTTAGCCTCACCACTAAAACTAAAACTTTTTTACCACCTTTGCAAAACAACAAAAATTAAGTAAGAATAGTTTCAATATATATGGGCTATTATAATAGATAAATTACCCAAAACAAGGATAACAATGCGTTTAATACTATTTTTTTTATTAACACTTAACCTATTTGCTGTTGATGCAGAGCTTACTATAGAAAAGGATGTGGCATCAAAAGCATCCATTAGTATTATAGAAGATGAAAACAGTGCAGGTAGTAGTAAATTTCATCCTAAAATGTTTCATCTACTAATTAATGATTTAAAAATAAGTGGTCATTTTAATGTGGATACAAACTATCATAAAGGTAGTTTTGAAAATGTAATGATAGCTCCAGAGTTACATGATAGAGAGTATCTACTCAAATATAGTTATGCCCCAACAGGAGATAAATTAAATATCAAACTTATACAAACAATAGATAATACTATTTTACTTCAAAAAGGATATAGCATAAATAGTGCTGAAAGATACCCTTTTTTGGCTCATAATGCTATTGTAGATATAAATAATATATTGAATTATGAAGATATATCTTGGATGAAGAGACATCTAATATTTTCTAAATATACAGCTTCTAGGAAAAGTGAAATTTGGGTTGCAGATTATACTCTATCATTTGCTACAGTCATAATAAGAGGTGGACTCAATCTTTTTCCTAAATGGGCTAATCAAAATCAAACTGCTTTTTATTATACATCATATAATAATCTTCTTCCAACTCTATACCGTATTGATATGAAAACTGGTAATAAGACTAAAATAATATCATCAGAGGGAATGCTTGTGTGTTCAGATGTAAGTCATAATGGAAAAAGACTTCTTTTAACTATGGCACCAAATGGACAAACTGATATATATGAATATACTATAGGTAAAGGAACTAAACGATTAACAAGATTTGGTGGTATTGATGTCAATGCAAAATATATTGGTGATGAGAGTAGAATAGTATTTGTATCCAATAGAATGGGCAGACCAAATATATATACAAAAGCTATAGGCTCAAATGATGTATCTAAAGTACCACAATATGGTAATAATAATAGCTCTTGTGATGCCTTTGAACAATATATATTATACTCTGTAAAAGAGGGAAAAGCTGTTAATATCTATCTAGGTTCTATATATAGTTCATATATAAGACCCTTAACTAGCAATGGAATAAATCAATTACCAAGATTTTCAAATAATGGTAGAGTAGTACTCTATATCAAAACAATTGGTAGAAAAAATAGCATAGGATATATTAATTTAGCAACAAAAGATAGTGCTTTATACCCTATGATAAATGGTAAAATTCAATCAATTGATTGGTAATTTTTTATGGTATAATAAAATAGTTCAATCAAAATAAAGGACAAATATGAAAAAAACATTATATATTATGACTATACTATCCATATTATTAATATCTGGATGTGCTCAAAAAAAAGAGCTTAGTAATATAGAAGTAGATGATAAAGGATTACCTGAAACATTAACTAATGATACAACAACAAATAATGGTTATGAAAATGTTGATTTATACAGTCAAAATAGTAGTACATATACACAAAATAATTCTTATGATACCATAGCAAATGGTGGTATTCAAAATATATATTTTGATGTTGACCAATATATTATCACTCCAGAAAAATTACCAATTATTATTAATAATGCTAAAATACTGAAACAAGCTATTCAATCAGGTTCCAAAATCAAAATCGAAGGACATTGTGATGCAACAGGAACAGATGAATATAACTATGCACTAGGATTAAAAAGAGCAAAAGCTACAAAAGAAGCATTAGTTAGCAGTGGTGGGATAAATCCATCTAATATTATTATTGTAAGTATGGGTGAAAGCTCTCCTGCTTGTACTACAGATTACTCTAGTGCTTGTCTTGCAAAAAATAGACGAGTTGAATTCAAAATTATTAGATAATATGGATACAAAAATGAAAAAGATAGTTTTAATAACCTCTATATGTTTATCAAGTTTTTTATATGCAAATGAACCATCTGTATATGGTGCAGGAGATATAGATAGTCCTAATCCTTATGGTTTAAGCAAAACAGAAAAGGGTGTTTTGGATAATAGAAGAGAAATACAAAATTTAAAAAATATAGTAACAGAGTATCAAAACCGTATTGATGGATTAATAACAATAATTAATGGACTCAATAAACAAGTTTTGGAACTAAAAGAACAGCAATCTACTAATATAAATAATAATATTTCAAATGATAATAATAAAACATACTCTTTACTACTTGAATTAAGTCAACTAGTTGACCAAATAAATAATAATTATGTAACAAAAGAAGAGTTAAAAAATCTATTAGCTGGAAATAAAATAGTAAAAAATAATAATATCTCTTTAAATAGAGACAACTTAAATAAAGATAACTCTACTGATATTTCAACCACATACAGAAGAGCTGTTCAACTTTTTGCACAAAAAAGTTATAACACAGCAAAAGAAAAATTTTTGGAAGCAATAGCTAAAAACTATAAAACAGCATCATCCACTTATTATTTAGGTGAAATTGCATATTATACAAAAAATTATAATCAAGCAATCAAATATTATAAAAAAAGTGCATCATTATATGATAATGCTAGTTATATGAAAATATTATATTTACATACAGCTATATCTTTAGCTAGAATAGGTCAAAAAGAACAAGCAAAAAACTTTTTTCAATTTGTATTAGACAATTATCCAAATACAAAAGCAGCAGATATAGCCAAAAAAAATCTATAAATAAGTTTGCTTTGCTATTATGTTAAAAATTTTTAACAATAGGACATTTTATTATGACAGTAACAGATAAAGATTGTGTTGTAGGTATAGAATACGAAGTAAAAGAAGCAGGTCAAGACGAGGTTGTAGATAGCAATAAAGGTTCTCAGCCACTTGAATTTATTATGGGTAGTGGTCAAATTATTCCAGGTCTTGAAAAAGGTCTAACAGGTATGCAAGAGGGTGAGAGTGGAGATATTTTAGTACAAGCAAAAGATGCTTATGGTGAATATAATAGTGAAGCTATTCAAACTCTACCAATAGAACAATTTGAAGGAATTGAATTAAAAGAGGGCTTAACTCTATATGGTCAAGGAGAAAATGGTCAAACAGTACAAGTAACTGTAAAATCATTTAATGACAAAGAGGTTGTTGTTGACTTTAATCACCCATTAGCTGGAAAAGATTTAATGTTTTCAGTAAAAGTATTAAGTGCAAGAGAAGCAACAGATAAAGAAAAAGCAACTGGTCAAGTTGAAGCCGAAGAACATTGTAATAGTGGTTCTTGTGGATGTGGTCACTAAACAAAATTGAGGCTAAAGCCTCAATTTTAATAGTTTACTATTTTTCAATTTCACTATAAGGCTTAGGTTTATCAAAATAATAACCTTGTCCATATTCAATATCTAACTCTATCAAAGTATCTAGTATTTCTCTACTCTCAACAAACTCTGCTACAACTTTAATACCATTATTTTTACAAAAAACATTTAATGAACCTATAAGAGTATAAGTTTTTCTATCTTTATCTATATTTTTAATTATACTTCCATCTATTTTCAAATAATCTATAGATAAATTAAGCAAATGATTTAAACTAGAATATCCTGAACCATAATCATCTATACAAAATTTATAACCTAAAAGTTTTAATTTCCTTATACTATCTTCCAATTTAATATAATCTGCATTTTTGGTTTCTAAAATCTCTATTAACATTCTACTAGATACAGCTGAACTCTTTCTCAAAAGAGCTAAAATAGCATCATTAATCAAATCATCTGAACTCAAATTTATACTAATTTTTAATCTATTATTTTTTAATAATTTACTAACATTATATTCTATAATTTTCATACTAATACGACTATAAAAATAACTATTTTCTAAATCAGGCAATATAGTATCAGGATAAATAATATCATCTCCATCTTCTATCCTCAAAAGAGCCTCATAATGATGAACTTTTTTATCTCTAAGAGAGACAATTGGTTGATAAAAACATACAAGTTTATCAGATTCTATCATATCTTTTAATTTCTCTCTATATATTCTAATTTTATCTGATATATCAAAATATGTTACGATATTTCTACCTCTATGTTTACTATCATAAAGAGCAGCATCTGCTTTATGTATAGCATCCTGTAAAGATGTAGCTACTTCTGTTTGAATAAAAACTCCTATAGATATAGTAATATGAACTACATCTTTTCTAATTTTTATATTTAAGTTCTCAACCATTCTTCTAATATCTTCTATACGAGTTTTAAATTCCTCTATATTTGTATCTTTTTTAGATATTAATAATAAAAACTCCTCTCCTCCATATTGCACAAAAATATCATCTTTTTTTAAAAAAGTAGATATTTTCTGCATAATAGAATTAAGTACCTTATCTCCATTTGCTTGTCCATATATATCGTTAATTCTTTTAAAAAAATCTATATCAGCTAAAACTATATAATAATCTATAAAGTTTATTTTTTCATAATTATCAGTCAAATAACTTCTATAAAAACTTCCCGAATTTGGATTACGATACATACGATTTTTAATATAACTATTGCGTAAAAAATATAATATAAAAAATGTCAATAGAATTATCAAAACAATAAGAAATAACATAATAATTTTGACACTTAAACTTAATAAAGAAGTCAGAGAGTTATATGTCTTTTGAGTATAATCAATAACAAAAAAAGCTATTATTTTTTTATCTTTCAAAATAGGCTTAATAAGAGTAAATCCCAAATCATTAAGACTCTTTTGAATATATATCTGTTTTTTTTTACTTCTTTCGGCTTTTATAAAGGAGTTTTTATCTATATCATCCAAAATAAAAAGTTCAGGTTCAAAATCCGAACTATCTGTAGCACTATCTAACCATATATAAAAACTATTTCTATAAGGAACTAAAATATAAGCAGAAGATATATTTCTATTTTTAAAATCTTTTAAAAGTTCTATATTTCTCTTTCTTAATTCACTATTTCTACTATTATTTTGTATAAAATTTTTATCACTATATACAATTTTTTCAATTAATTTATCAGCAGAAGCATCTACTCCATCAATAGATTGACTTAATAATATTGTCTTTAATTTATTCTCATAAATGGGTATATTTTTGTATAAATATATAAATAAAAAACAGATAAAAACATAAACCACTATGCCATAATAGTGAAATCTGTTTATATCAGACCAAATAAATTTATTATACAAAACCATACCCTTAATTTTTTTTTTAATTATGAGATGATTTTATCATAAAATAGTGCATTATTGTGAACAATCCACACAGATATAGATTATAGAATAAAATATATCTAACAAAATATTTATATAATAAACAGATAATATATAATTTTATTTATTATAAAAATAATTTAATCTATTTTGTTAAATTTAGTAAACATATGGGACACAAATAAGACTCTTTAATTAAATACTTATTATATTTAGAAGATAGCTCCAAACCCCTTGCTTTAAGTCTTTCTGCAACAAACATAATCTGAGTTCTGCCCTTTTTTACATATATTGCACCTATGCTATCTTTATTCTTTTTTAAATCACTATAGCTATTTACAATAATAATTTTTTTTGTTTTTTTATTTTTTGGAAAAAGTACAATATCAGCTTTTAAAGAAGTGTTGCTCTTTGTTACCTTCAGTTTTTTTAGGAAACTTTTATCTTCAGTATAATATGTTAATGATTTATCATGCGATTTAATTGAAGATAATACCCCATTTACCTTCTCTATATTCAAATCTGAAAATGCTAATAGTGGAATAACTAGAAATAAATATATTCTTGATTTTTTCATCATATATCCTTTTTAAAATCATACAATAAAACATTGTAAAACATTATTAAATAAAAATATTAATATTTTTTTTTAATCACAATGTGAGTAAGATGTGAATAACTATTGAATAAAAATTTAAATTTATTAAAATTTTAGATATAATTATGCTATTTTTAATATATTAAATAAGGATATATATGCGTGTATTAACAGGAATTCAAGCTTCTGGTAAACTTCATATAGGAAACTACTTTGGAGCCATGAAACCAATGATAGAACTTCAAGAAAAAGAAGAGTTATTCACTTTTATAGCTAACTATCACTCTCTAACTACATCAAAAGATGCAAAACTACTCAAAGAGCTTACTCTTGATGCGACTATTGATTATCTTTCACTAGGAATAGACCCAAATAAAACAACTTTCTGGGTACAAAGTGATGTTCCTCAAGTATTAGAGCTATATTGGATATTATCAAAATTTACACCAATGGGATTATTGGAAAGGGCACATAGTTATAAAGATAAAGTAGCAAAAGGAATACCTGCAAACCATGCACTATTTTCATATCCCGTTTTAATGGCTGCTGATATTTTATTAATAGATGCTCAAAAAATTCCTGTAGGTAAAGACCAAATTCAACATGTAGAAATAACTAGAGATATAGCCACTAAATTCAATAATGAATATGGAGAGATATTTACTTTGCCTGAATATATAGTAAATGAAGAGGTAGCTACAATACCAGGAATAGATGGTCAAAAAATGAGCAAAAGCTATGATAATGCTATAGATATATTTATGGAAAGTGAAAAAAAACTACAGAAAAGATGCAATAAAATTATAAGTTCATCTACTCCAATGGGAGAACCACTAGAGTTTAATGGCTGTAATATATATAATATAGCATCACTATTTTTGAATGAAAATGAAAAAAAAGAGCTACAAGAGAGATATAAATCAGGCAAAGAAGGATATGGTCACTTTAAAAAATATCTAAAAGAGCTAATTTGGAATGAATTTGAAGAAGCTAGAGAAAAAAAAGCATACTATCTACAACATTTAGATGAAGTAAAAGATATTTTAAATGATGGTGCAAAAAAGATGCACAAAATAGCAAATAAAAAAATGTCTATAGTTAGAGATGCTGTAGGATTAATATAAAAAAGGTGTATATTATACACCTCCTTTAAAATCCTTGTATTTTAAATCTCCATGATATACAATATCTTTAACATCAATATCTTCTCTCTGTAAAATATCAGGAACAGGGTCTTGTTCATTTAATTTTCTTATCTCTTCATCTAATTGGTCTTCTTGATAAGTCATCATCATATCAGCAGCCATTACTTGAGGTATCTGTTGAATTTTTACCAACTTCTCTATCTCTTCATCTACTCCTTCGCCCTCTATTGTCAATATAATTTTACCTCTAGCTTTATCATGAAGATGATAATCACAATAATCAGCCTCTTTAAAAAGTTCTACTAATTCATCTATATATTTTGAAGGTGCTTGTACCACAATACTTGATATATTCATTTCTCTTCCTTTATTTAGTTAAATCCCATACCATAATAGTACTATCATCACTTGCAGAAAATAGTCTATTTTCGTCTTTAAAGATTATAACATTTAATGTACTCTTTTGACCTTTTAATATAGCTATCTTTGATTTTGTTAATGTATTATAAATAGATATATTATTTTTTTCATCCATGCTAAAAGCTACTTTAGATGCACTTGGACTAAGTGCTGTTGAATAAATTAGAAAATCTCCTGCAATATAACTACCTCTACCTGTTGCCACATCATATATAGAACCTCTTCTATCTTGTCCAGCACCACTTACTATACCATTTTTAAAATCAACCCTATATACATTATCTACATTTTGACCTTGTAACTCTTTTATTTTTTTACCTGTTTTTACATCTACAACATTAAGCACTCCACTCTCACAAGAAAAAACTACTTTAGATTTATCCTCATTAAGAGCAAAATCAGAAAATTTGGATTCACTAAGCTGTACTCTATATAACTCTTTTTTAGTTGTTAAATCTAATAACGCCACTTCATTACTCAAATAACCTAATAGAATATGAGTTTTATCGATAAATCTAGCTTTTATAATAGCCTCTTCATCTTTTGGAGAAAGAATTTGAGTTAAATTATTATCATATATGTATAAATTTGAATATCCCCCTTTTCCACTATCACTTAATAGCAAATACATATTATCTATTACATCTGTACTCATTACTCTAGCTGGGAGAATATCTCCCATAAAATCTTTAACATTCGGAATAGTTATTTCTTTTATTTTCTCTTTTTTTACAGTATCATATACTTCAATATGCCCCATATCTGTAGCAATTACCAAATTATCCCCATCTAATACCATATCTTTTGCTGTTCCATTAATATCAATAGTAAAAGTAGGTTTTATATCAGAAACAGCATAAGTCACAACAGTTAAAAATATAGCAATTATTATATTTTTCATATTATCTCTTCTATCTGATTAAGTATTAATAAAGCAATATCATGCTCATTTAAAGAACTTTTTAGACCATATAAATCTATTTCATCCGCTCTAAAATTTTCAAATGCCTTATTTTCAGCTAATTTTATTATAAGCTCATTCATTTTTTCTTCTCCTAATATGTTTTGTATAGCTTCAGCAATATAAATAATAAAATTATACTCTTCAAAATCAAATTCAAACTCCTCAGAGTCATAATCCTCATAATTCTCATCTACATTTAATAGATGTCTTAGTTCTACATCTTTATCCTCTAACTTATCAAAAAGTTTAGGATATTTTTTTTCTAAATTCACTCTTGTTTCTCCTTGATTTCAAATACTCTATAATCAATAGCCCCTGTTGGACACCTTGATATACAAAATCCACATCCTGTACATCTATCTTCATCTATAATAGGATTAAACATACCATTAAATAAAATAGCATCATCAATACAAGGCTCTTTGCAAGAAGAACACACCACTCCCTCATGAGCTATACACTTATTAAAATCAATACGAAATATAGCATTAATTTTTTCAGTAGTATGAATATTATTTAAAGATAAAACATTATCCATACAAGCATTTGCACACTCATCACAAAAGGTGCAACCATTTTTAGAAAAATCCAATGAGGGTGTACCATCTTCTAATATAATAATTATCTTCTCATCACAAAAAGTAACACAAGCCTTACTTTCACAACTTGGACACTCACTCTGAAAAGTAGATTCATCTTTACCATATGGAGGACGAACCA
>Ga0256828_1000399_pt1 | contig 29438 bp, 23 predicted proteins | sample CV88metaG_FD_185993 | JGI IMG/M metagenome (GOLD analysis project Ga0256828, IMG submission 185993) | Hydrothermal vent microbial communities from East Pacific Rise, Pacific Ocean - CV88 | ecosystem: Environmental > Aquatic > Marine > Hydrothermal vents | place: Pacific Ocean: East Pacific Rise...
TTTAATATGCCAAAGATTAACAAATATGTTGATATTGACACAGTAGAAAGAGAAGCTAAAAAAGATTTAATCGATCGTCACTCACCATTCATCACAGTTGCGGGTGTTGCTAAAAAAGGTGAAATGCTTTCAGTAAATGTTAAAATGGGTAACGAGTATACTCACCCAGATGATTTCGATCATTACATCGAGTCAATCACTCTTTTTGACGGTGATACTAAACTTGCAATGGCTACTTTCGTACCGGGAACTCTTGGAAATGAAAAGTCTCATGCAGAAGTAACATTTAACATCAGACCAATGAAAAGCAAACTTAACTTAGTTGCGCACGGTTACTGTACAAAACACGGTATCTGGGAATCAACTCCAGAAGTTGTAGAAGTAACTGAATAATCTTTAACTTTAAAAAGCTATAGACTATGAGCCTTTGAAGCAGGCTCACAGTTCAGTTTAACAGAAGGTTCATCTATGTAGAACCCCTGTGAATAATCAATTCCCAACTCTTTTACTTTGTCCATTACAACACTTGAATGTACATATTCAGCAACAGTTTTAATACCTAAACGTTTTGCAAACTTCACAATAGTATCAACTACAATCAAAGAGGCATCGTCAACATCAATATTTTCAATTAATGATCCGTCGATTTTAATATAATCTGCATTGATTTTTGTCAAATATGAAAAATTTGAATATCCACTACCAAAATCATCAATAGCAATTTTAGCTCCATATCGAGAAACTTCCCCTATAAAGCGACCTACTTTTTTAAAGTCACCAATCGCTTCTGACTCTAAAAGTTCAAAAGTTACACGATGTGCAATTAAGCTGTTTTCTTTTAGCTTTTGAATAATAAAATTAAAAATCTCACTACTCATAATATCTTCTATGGATAGATTTATACTAAACTCAAGTGAATTATCTTTAAATGTTTCAAAAGCTTTATTTACTATAATTTTTGTCACTTCATTGTAGATTTTAATACTTTTTGAAATAGGTATAAAAACAACAGGAGAGATAATTTTTTCATTTTGATCTATTAATCTGGCTAAACATTCATATTTTACAATTTTACCAGTTGCATTATCCAATATAGCTTGATAATATGGCACAACACGTGATTCTTCAACAGCTTCTCGTACAGTATGGGAAAGTTTCAGATTTCGTTCATACTCATGTTCTAAATTCATTCTATCTTCATATATCCAAAAAGATACTCCTTTTTGTTTTGCAAAGACAAGTGCCATCGAAACTTTAGAAAAAATATTTGTATTATCTTTATGTGATGATGATGCCAAAGTAAAATCTACATATATTTTTGTATCTTGATAGATTATCTCAATATTTTTAACTTTTTCATATAATTGAGCCAAATAATCTTTTAATCGATAAAAACCAAAAGGAGCATCTATGGTTAAGGCATATTCAGCACCAGAAAGTCTGTAGAGTGTATGTGGTTTTAAAAGTTCTTTTAAATATTTACCAACATATTCCAAGACATAATCTCCTACTACAAAACCGTAAAAACTATTAATTGCTTGAAAATTATCAATTTTTAGTAAGATGAGACCTGAATCATCTCTATTTTGCAAATCTTTTCGAAGTTGATACATATTGGGAAGATTTGTCAAATGGTCTGTAAAATAACGCTTAAAAAGTTGTATTCTATATTCATCAATACTCTGTTTTTTATTAGCATTATCTACATATAACTCTTTTAATATTTCATCACTTATATACTCTTCATTATCAGTATCTATGGTAAAAAGCGTCACAGTTGTCATGACTTTATTATTATGTTTAAGTAAAACAACTTTTGATTGAGGAAGCCTCTTTTTTAATTCTTTTAAAAGAGTTTGCACAAGAACAGTGTTGTGTATGTATGAGACAATATGTACTAAGACCTTATTCTTTTTTAAAAGGAGAATTTTTTTTACAATATCTTCAACTTCTACAGATGATTCAAGATGAAAATTATGAATCTCTAAAATATTGCTATCTACCGGCATACAAAACTCCAAAACATTAGTTATGCATATATAGTAACATATTTTTGATATAAAGTAGAGTTTAACTAGATTTAAACTATACTTTCAAAGAATTTTTAGGATTGGTGTTTACAAATTGAAATCTTTTCAGAATCTTGTTCTATTACAAAATCTTTACAGACTTAAAGCTATCGGTTTTGAGTATATTGATCATTTTGATCTCAATGAAAAGAACAGTTTTATTCAACCAAATTCTATGGAAGAACTAGAAAAAACAATACACAATTGTCATTTATGTGATTTAAACAAATCACGACAACAAGCGATGAATGGTTTTGGGAAAAAAGATGCAGATATTTTTTTTCTTGATTATCAAGTATCACAGGCTCAAGATAACTCAAATGGCTACTATATTGGTCGATCAGGGGAGATTTTAAAAAAAATGATTGAAAATGTTTTAGGATTGCCTGCTGAAAATGTTTACCTCACGCACGCAGTCAAATGTAAACCTTTACAATCAAATAAACCTTCACCTTCGGAGTGGAATTCTTGCAAATCATATCTTTTTACACAACTCGAATTTATAAAGCCAAAACTTATTGTAACACTTGGTCAAGAAGCATATAGCCATCTTACAAATGACAGTAGTGAGAATTTTGAAAGTGTACGAGGCCATGTAATTGATTTTAAAAATTATAAACTCATTCCGATATATCATCCTCAGTTTCTTCTACGAAATCCTGAATTAAAAAAAATAACACTAAATGATCTTCATACTATAAAGAGTTGCTTATGAAAAAACTGCTAATTTTACTACTGCCTGTTGTCATATTTGCCCAAAGCTTTATGATATCCAATATTCCACTACCAAAATCATATATACAAAATTTAGATCCTTATGAATGCACACAGGAGTGTCTCAAAGAGTATTTACAAAATGATATGATTTTTTCTTTTTTAGCTCATGCAAAACAAAAATTAGATGATCAAAAGCTTGATGAAGCTAGAAGTATGAATATTGCCATTTTAAATATTGGAGCATTTAATGCAGGTGGAAAGCTTAAAATTGCTATCTTACTACCATATAAAAAGATTGGGAAATATGCTTCATCAACCGTCAATGCAAGTTTCTCATACTTGATGACAAAAAGTAATCCTTTCTCTCTTAAGAGTTATAGAATTGAGAGTGAAAATCGAGCAGACATTGAAGATGCAATTAAAAAAATTGAGCAAGATGGTTTTAACTATGTAATTGCACCATTGACAAAAGAAGGTACAACAAATCTTATTTCACTTAATCCTACTCTCAATATATATTTTCCAACTATCAATAAGAATGATATTAATACTACATCTACATATCTCTTTGGAGGCATTGACTATAAAGAACAAAGCAAACTTCTTTTACAAGAAGCTGTTACTCCTCTTATTATTTTTTCAGATAAATCACAAACAGGAAAAAAACTCGCACTTTATCAGGAAAAAGAATTTTTACATCCAACAAAAAGTATTGAACAAACAGTAGAAGAAGAAGGAATTTTTGGTAGCTTTTTCAACTCATCATCTGCAAATGATATGGTGAAAAAACAAAACGAAACAATCACTCTTCAAGAAGATGACAATCTTAGTAATAGAAAAGTAATTAAATATTTCATCTCACGTAGAAGCACAAATCTAGAAAGATATTTAAAAGAGAATGAAGATATTATCAATGGTTCATTTTTTATTAATACTCCAATTATTAAGACTGGAATGATCATGTCTCAATTAACCCTGTATGATACAAATGCAACAAATGTACTCTCAACACAAATTAATTATAATCCTCTTTTACTCTCAATGACACAGTACATAGATAGAGAAAAAATGATAGTAGCAAACTCAATCATACAAAATAATAGTGTTGTTGTAGAAATAAATTCTCTTTTGGGTAATGATATTGAATATGATTGGATCAATTATTCAACAACAATTGGAGTTGATTATTTTTACAGTCAAATTACTGGAGAAGAAAGAGATTACAATATTCCAATCAAAAACAATCAAATTCTCTATAAAATAGAACTACTCCATCCAGGTAGAACAAAATTCTTACCATACGTAGCACCTCCAGAAGAAACATCAATCATCAAAGAGGGATAGTATAAGCTCTTGCGAGCTTTTATCCAACCTTCGTACTTTTCCTTCAAAAGAGATATAGACCAAAATTATATCTAACTCAAAAATCTTCTTTTCATCCTTTCTGATTGTCTGTTTAAGAGTAAATGACGCTGCTCTCATTTCCAGTAATTGTGTCTTTATTTCCAACAAATCCCCAAGTTTTGCACTTGTGTAAAAATCTGCTGTAACTTTACGAGCTACAAAATGTCCATTTTCTAAAACTGGAGTCATTTCACGTAAGAAAAAAGCCTCACTCCGTGCTCTTTCACAATAGTTCAAATAATTGGAGTGATATACAACACCACCCATATCTGTATCTTCGTAATAGACTCGTATTTTCACCTTTGTCTCCTGTTTTAAAGAGTGGAATATCCCTAAAAACTAGATAATATCAAACCTAGTCAAAATCTAATTTTTTATAGATTCTCAATTATACCTTTTTTCAAACCCATTTGCTAAAACTCTAATAGATTGTCAAACGAACTGCTAAAATTGACAATGCCTATTAGAAACTGGAGTCTGACAATTTCACAGTTATCTATATTTTTTGAGGGGAGGATTGATAAATATTTGGAGATGTAGGAGTGGAGGTTGTAGCACTAAAAAGTGCTACTTAAAGTTACTGACACGGAATTTTAAACGGTCTCGAATAGTTGCCATTGGGAAAAGAGAAATCACTCTCATATGCTGTAGCTACCTTTTGATAAGCTCCCCAACATCCTGCGTTATTCTAATTAGTTTTTCTTGTTTACAAGGGAGATAGACTACTTTTATCTTATAAATTATTTTCTCTTTTAGAGTTTTTTATACATAACATTTTTTGATTTAAGAATAAAATATCTCTTCTCATTCACTAATCTTCAAAATCACTATATCCTTTTTTTAATTGGGCTTTTTTAGCCATAATCTTAACACTTTGAGTAATATTATCATCTGCAATATGATAATGTTCATGTAATTTTTCAAGAGAATCATCTACTTTTTTAGAAATTTCAATACCAAGACTATCAATTTTTTTATACATTTGTCCTAGATTCTCTTCTTTTATATGTTGCATTTCATTTGAGAGTTGCGTGAGTTGAGCCTGTGCTTTAACATAATCTGCTTTTATCTTTTGGATTTCATCAATTAGTTTGTACATTTCATCATATACTTTTACAAAATTACTGTTTTTCTTTTCTAACTCACTCATTTGATCAGCTGATAGTTTCATTTGTTTCATTATCATTTCACTTTGAGTTCGTATATTTGTTAAAACATTTTCATCTTCATATAACGATGTCTTAATACCTTCAGCATGAAGCTTAAGTGAAACTAATTGTGCCTCAAACTCTTGTGTACGTGCTGCTAATTTTGCGTAACTTTTATCGACAATATTTTTAGCAACATCATCTGAAATAATTTTTATACTCTTAAGGCTCTCTTTGAGACGGTTAAGCTCATTATCTATATCATTTCGACTGGAAACTATTTTTTCTAACAAATCAGCAAGCTTATTATAATGATCTTGTTCAGAAACACGTAAAAGTTCAATATGCTTATGGACAACATTATCAAGTTCTGGCATCTGTACTTCTCTAAAGTAAGTGAATGCTTTATCTACATTATCATGCCACTCTTGCATTTTTTCAAATTTTTTTGTAAATTCCATTTGGTTTTTCTGGATTGTATCCAATGCTTTTATATCGCTTTTAAATTTCTCACGTATATCTTCTTGAACTGCTCTGTCTTCTTTCGAATATTCTGTCATACGTGCTTCAAGATCAAGTATAAACTCTTTTAGCTGTGTTATTTCACGTACTAAAATTTTAGTAAATTCCTCTTGTAGTTTTGCATTTTCAGAATCTTTGGTCTGATTTAAAACATTCATGACAGTATAAAGAATGGTAGCTACTAAAATAGGCATTAAAGATTCACGAATCAATAAAATAGTATCAGATGGATTTGGATGGATCATGAAGTGGATTAAACTGGCTATTGCACCAATAGATATCATCAATGGGGCATAATTAATTTTATTTGGTTTTTTTAATATTGCCACATGCCGCAAGAATAAAAGTGCCATAAATCCAAAAGCTATTAATAAGTCTATATCAAACATAAAGATATTTTATCATAATTTTTTATAAAACTATATTGAGTATCTCTTTTGGCTCTTTTACGATGACTGTATACTCTCCGTCAGCAGAAAATCCCCACGCAGCAAAAATTGCATAGATACCTGCACGTTTGGCACTCTCTATATCCTTAGAGTTATCTCCAACCATCCATGCTCGATCTATCGTTTTATCATACTTATAAAAATCAAGTATAGCATTTATCATATCTGGATTTGGCTTGGAAGCCTCTACTCTATCAGCTCCTATGATTTCATCAAAAAGTTCTGCAACTTCCAAATGTTCGAGCATTGTTCTTGCAAAAAGTGTTGGAGCATTAGTTGCTACTGAAAGTTTTACACCATTTTTTTTCAACCCATCTAACATCTCTTTGATGCCATCATAAAGATAAGGGTGTTTGATACACTGCTCTTTATAATGTTTTTCAAACAATTCTCTATCTTTTTGTTCATAGGTCTGTGTTTTGTAAAACAAATAGGGAAGATTTCTCTCATGCATATTGATAGCTTCAACTATAAAATCTTCACTGAGCGGTGGTAAGTTATGATTTACTTCCCGTACATGATTTACAGAGATAGTGATATCTTTTTTAGAATCAATCAAGGTACCATCCATATCAAAAATTACGATTTTTTGCATTATTTCATCTTCTCATATATCTCTTGAAGTGCATCTACAAAAAGCTCACTATCATTTGGACATTTTGCTACTCTATACTCTTTAAATCCAAGCTCTTCTGCTACTTCACGATACTCCACATCAAGTTCAAAATCTGTCTCGGAGTTATCTATGGTAAAAGCGATAGGAAAGATAAGCACACCACGATTACGAATGGTTTTTAGCTTATCTTCAAGCGAAGGTGTCAACCACTCCATACGCCCTACTTTTGACTGATAAGCCAAATGAACCTTATGAAATTTCATCTCCTCACGTAACATCATCTCTTTTAAAATTGTGACATGACGATTAACATGTTTTTCATAAACATCACCAGCATCCACTATCTTTTTAGGCAATCCGTGAGCAGAAAATATAATATCGAAATCCTGATAGTCAGCATCACGCATACTCTCTTTAATACGCTCAAGTATGGCCTTGTTGTACTTCTCATTTTCAAAAAAATGTTTTATCTCGACAAGCAGTGCATCACTCCTTCTATTGTGATAACACTCTTGGAAATCTTCCAGTGAAGACTTAGTTGTTGTTGTAGAGTACTGTGGATAGAGAGGAATAAGATAGATCTTATCAACATTTTCATTGCTAAGCCGCTGAACTACTTCACAAGCAAAAGGAGGCGTATAACGCATAGCAAAATCTACAACAACATTCTCACCCAAACGCTCTTGGAGTTTTGCAACAAGTTTTTTTGTGTGCCCGACAATAGGAGACTTACCTCCAAGCTGTCTATATATCTCTTGTGAACTCTCAGTACGCATAAAGACTATCATCCCACCTACAAACTTTCGTAAAAGTCCACTCTTCATTGTCAATATATTTTTATCAGCAAACATATTTCTCAAAAAAACTTCAACCTCTTCTAGATTATTTGGTCCACCCATATTTAGAAGTATTACTGCTTCTTTCGCCAAACTAGTTTCCTTTTTTTTCATCATAGATATAAACTGCTAACCAAACAACCACTTTTTTGGTTTTCAACAGGGTATGCTCTTTATATGCAGGTATAAAGAGTGTATCACCCTTTTTGAGCTTATGGATAACTCCATTCATCTCTATCTTTGCACACCCCTGCAAAACAACGACCCACTCATCACACTCTTGTGTAAATATCTGTGGTGTAGAGAGCGTATTGCTTACTATGGTTTTTATCTCAATATTTTCATTTTTAAACTGTGTGTAGAACTTTTCACTGTCTACTTCAGGAACTGTAATATCAAAAATATTACTCACTTTTTACTCGCAGACTTACATCATACATAAATTGTTGTAATGGTAGCATATCTTCATAGATTTCATAAAGCGTATCTATCAATTTCTCTCCATCTTCTATTAAGTGAGGGTCAAGAAGCTTATAGGTCGCCATTCCTTTGTAAAGAGAAAGTTCTGCATACTCCATATCTTTATCAAAACCTTTTGGATAACGCTTATACCCCTTTTCAAGGTGGGTATAATCTTTCCCCATCGCTTTGATATCGTTCAGTATATTCCAAAGTTCAGCACGCTTAGTATCATCTTTAATCGTCTCACGAAAGGCATCAAGCATCGGTTTTTCAAACCATCGCACACCCGTTGCAACATAGAGCTCTTTTGGAGAAAAGTGCAGATAGAAGCTCGAACTCTGCATTCTTTTTCCGCCTCCCTGCCAAAATATAACACCTATACGCTCTTTTATAGGCATTGCAAGTGCATTTGGTCGTCGGCTGTCACGATAAATTCTAAAAAGTGATTTGTTAATTTTTGGAGAGAAGTTTATAGTGGGAACAAGAGCCTGAAGATGTTCTCCAAACTCCTCTACAAAAGCACGAGAAGGTTCTAATATAAGCTCTTCGTACTCTTTTTTATGAAGTGTAAACCACTCTTTGTTGTTGTTCTTGCTAATGGAGTCTAAAAACAGTAGTGTTTTTGGTGAAAACCCTTGAAACTCCATAGTTGCTCCTTATGCTATCTTTCTATTTCTATACGCTAAAGCAATGATGATAAAGACAATAGCATAACTTACAGGCACAAAATCAGGAATTGGAACTGGATCACCTTTTGCATAAGAGTGCATACCAGCAAGATAGTAATTTACTCCAAAGTATGTCATCAGTACTGACGTAAATGCCATGAGTGAGATAACTGCATAGTTAAACTGATTATAAATTGATTTAATAAATCTTAAATGAACAACTACAGCATAAACTAAAATAGTCACAAGTGCCCATGTCTCTTTGGGATCCCATCCCCAGTAACGTCCCCAAGACTCATTTGCCCAGACACCACCTAAAAAGTTACCAATAGTAAGCATTACAAGACCAATAAGCAAGCTCATTTCATTAATGGCATTAAGCTCTTTAATAGAGAGTGCAATCTGTTTTTGATTACTTCCTTTTCCAAAGATATAAAGCAACAGTGTAATAAATCCAAGCAATGCACCAAGTCCTAAGAAACCATACGAAGCCGTAATCATACTCACATGAATCGAGAGCCAATAAGAGTTAAGTACCGGTACAAGATTAGTAATTTGAGGATTCATCCAACTCAAATGCGCTACAAATAAGATAAGCCCTGCTAAGATTGATGTCGAAGCCAAAGTAATAGGTGACTGCTTTGAGAATATAAAGCCAGCAAGCACAGTTGCCCATGCAATATAGGTCATAGACTCAAAACCATTTGACCATGGTGCATGTCCTGAAATATACCAACGAAGTGCCAATCCTGCAGTGTGTGCCACAAAAAAGAGTGCCAAAAGAGCCAATGAAAGCTTTGTAACTTTTCCCATCTGGAATTTTGGTTTAACAATTTTTATAAAACTTAGAATCAACAGTATAAAACCTACAACAAAATAGAGTGGCCAGAGAATTTCAAAAACATTTGAGTGATTATAAAAGATTTCAGCTTTTATTTTTCCTTCTGGAGGATAAACAGCTGCACCATAAAACTTTTGATATCCCGCTATTTTTTTGAGCGCTTCATTACTTTTACTCCAATCACCAGATTGTAATGATTTGTCAATTGCAGTAAAGTATGTCAAGGCCAACGTTCTTATAAGTGTTGATTGTTCTTTTGGAAAAGTATTTAATGCCTCAATGGTTGCATACCATTTATTATTGACATCATTTGCTTTCGGCCAGATTTTAAGGAGTGAACCAGTAAAGACCATATAGACAACATTAACTCTCTCATCAATTTTCAGGGCATCCTTATCAAGCTGATTTCTATCTCCAGGAGCTTTCCTCGCTGCTTCATCCACAATTGGAGCGAGCTTGTATCCTTGCATATTTAGAGGATCTTCAAAAAATTGTGAAAATGAGACGTATTTTGTATTTTCATCTACACCTATAGCCTTATTTATGCTTTTATAGCCTGTTCGAATAAGTTTAATCTCTTTGTAGATATCCGGACGAATCATCATTCCTAATATAACCTGGTTTGGTGTCAGTTTTTTCCCATCGAGCGTCAATGATGCACTTCTATGGATCTTGGCTAAAATCTCAGTTGCCAAAGTATCAATAGGTTTCATTCTACCTTGTGCATCTTGAACAATAAGCCCACCAAAATGTTCAGCATGATTTTTATCAAAAGCTAAAATTGTTTTAACAGTAGAATCAGATTTTGTTGCTGCATGAGATGGTGTTACAAAAGCAGTTAAAAGTCCTAATATCATTAAAGTTGCAGCAGTTTTAGATTCAGCAACTTTTCTTGCTTTTTTAGAAAGCTGACCAAATCTATACTTGCGTGAGAAGAGTACCCAGAACATTCCAAGTGCCATTAGTGCGTAACCTATATATGTAGGAAGTGTTCCTGGATCATGATTCACCGAAAGAACAGTACCTTTTTCATCTCTATCATATGATGATTGGAAAAATCTGTAATTTTTATAATCTAATATATGATTCATATAAATTCTGTATGGCATATGGACTCCATTCTTTTCATCGATCAACTCAACCTCACTTGCGTATGATGCAGGAGACATTGAACCAGGATAACGATCAAGTTGAAAATCAATAAGTTTCAGTTTAAATGGCAAATGAATAACTTTCGAACCATAAGCAATAGCGATATTCACACCATTGAGTACTACAGTACTTGCTTCTCCAGCCATACCTTTTTGTCCATATACTAAGAAATGAGTACTTTTTCCATCAACATCAACCGCAAATTCAAGTGCATCTACACCAGAATTCCTTAGAAGTGTAGAGCTGTTTGTAACAACTTTTTTCTTTGCATGCAGCATAAAATCACGAACGACAAATCCACCACCCATTTCTGTTGAATAGAGCATACGTTTTGTAACTGCTTCCTTATCACTTGCAGACAATTCCCCCTGAGAACGGTCTGCCATTTTTAGATAAGAGAGTTTCATATTGTGATTCATAAATAGCTTTCCATCTTTTAAAAAGAGCTTGATCTCTGGTTTATTAAACTTCATACCAGAACCAAAATCAAGTACAAAAGCACCCGCATCATAGTATTTACCTTCTTCAAGAGCCACGGGTTTTCCAGCACCACCACCTGTGATCATCATCTTGGCAATTGCTTTACCATTTTTATCTGCAACAAGGGTCTCAACAGCATTTGGAATATATTTAACAAGTTTAACATCTACTCTCTTATCACCAACATCTAAAATATGTTCAAAGCTATTATTCCCTCTTTTTGAAAGATATAAGATTTTATCAAATGATGCTTTATTCTGCAAATCTCGTGCTTTTACAATGATATAAGGATCAGAACTAAGCATTGTCGAGGAACTTTGCCCCTCTCGAATATGCATAGAACCTTCGTAGCCAACATATCGAGTAATTGCTGCACCTACTAAAACAACGAGAAAGGCCACATGAAAAATAAAAATAGGAGCTTTTTTGAGTGTATACATTTTATACTGAAAAATATTATAGATTAAATTGACTGACAAAAGTCCTAAAAGTACTTCAAACCATCGTGCATTATATATTTCTGCTTTTGCTGTCATTGTACCAAAATCATTCTCAACAATAGTTGCGTAACCTATTGCCACTGCAAAAATAAGCATCAAAACTGCCATGGTTTTCATTGAGCCTATGAAAGAGAGGAGTTGTTTCATATATCTGTCCTTGTTTTTTTAAAAAAATTTATTGTAGTCAATCTTAACTAATAAAAAGTATATAAAAAGAATTTTAGCTTTTTTTCACTTTAAAAACCACCTCAAAGTCCCCATTTTTCAGTTCTTTTGATTTGTAATCAAAATAGTTTGCTATTTTTGCATACAGAGGTGATGGTTCATGAAAAAATTTTCCGATCAAACATTCATTTTCACTTTTTATCATACGTAAGGCATTCATTGTATTTACCATAGGTTCCGGAGGTGAACACTCTGTTGCATCAAACTCATAATAAGTTATCCCATCTTTTTCATATTTGAAAAAATCCAAGGTTGTCATTGGAATTAAAACTTTTTCTTTTTGCATATATTTTCCTTAATTACAGTAGTATTTCTGTTCTTTTTTATCCCATCGAAAGTTATTTGACACTTGTTTAAAAGCTTTTAACACAATGGTTCTATCGCTTTCTTTACCATAAATGACAATAGGTGTATGGTAATAACGTTTATATGATTTTATAGGATGAAATAAAATATCTCTCCACGTAAGTATAATTGCTCCGTCATAAGGTTCAAAAGCAACTGAAGAAGCTATGCATGTATTACTCTGTGTACATTTAAAATAACAGGTAATTGTTACTTTATTAATTTCTACACGTTCTAAAAGAGGCATTATATTTTTATAATGTATCATTTTATATACTCCTCATACATTAAGCAATAACAATTTTAAAACACTTTTGTAAACTCTCACATAATAATACGTCTCCATCATGTGCCTGAGCAATTTGACGAGAGAGTACAAGTCCCAAACCGTTTCCTTTTACTTTTGTACTTTTAAAAGCTTCAAAAAGTTCTTTTTCATTCTCAATTGCTACACCACTGTCATAAATAAAAAAGATATGCTTATCTTCATCTTTTTTATGTTGAATTTCAACAACTCCATCTTCATTCTCATCAGCTTCAATGGCATCTATAGCATTAACTATAAAGTTTGAAAAAAGCATCTCCAAAAGATCTTTATCACCATGTATTTTAAAATCTTCCTGAGGAAAAACAAATTCAATCTCCTTTGAATATCCATAATATTCTATAGAACTCTGCAGAGATTCTTTAAGCTCACTCCACATAAAATCCTTTTTATGTGCTTCTACACCTTTTGAAAACATTAAAGTTGCTTTTATAATGCGGTCTATCCTGTGAACAGAACGTTGTATCTCTTCTACTATAGGGATATTTTGAGGAATTACACGTTTTTTCAGTGTTGAACTCATTAAAGATATCGCACCAATAGGATTACGGATCTCATGTGACAGATGAGCTGCCATCTGACCCATTGTTGCAAGATTTTCTTTTCGTTTTTGCTCAGTAATATCAATGGCAGAAAGCATAATTTTATCTTGATATGTTGAACTTTTAATAAGATAGGATTGTCCATTGAATTTTAATTCATAATCTTCTTCTTTATACTCTAAGAGTTTTAATAATTGCCAAAGATCCCTTGCGTGAGAGTTTTGTAAAAAGACTGTTGAATCTTCACTGTTAAGTATCCAAATAGCATTAGGTAGAAACTCGACAACCTTTTCTACAGTATCTTGTAAATGAGCATAAGAAGCCTTTAATTCATTAAACTCATTTTCAACTTTGTAGGTTTGTTCAATTAAAAGATTTAATTCCTGCGGTGTAATTGTTGCCATTTAAAGTGTAAATCCCAGCAAAATTTTATACAAAGAGTGAGCATCATCACTTCCTGCAAGCTCACGGATTGAATGCATTGCGAATGTAGGCAAACCGATATCAATAGTATTTATTCCTATACGTGAAGCGGTAATAGGACCTATTGTTGAACCACATCCCATATCTGAACGTGTAACAAATGTTTGTACATTCTGCCCAACATCATCAGCGATTTTCATAAATCTAGCAACTGTTTCACTATTACTTGCATAGCGTTGATTTGCATTACTCTTAACAACGACACCACTATTTATATATGGTGCATGTTCCTTGTCATGCTTACTTGGATAATTTGGATGAATCGCGTGAGCATTATCTGCACTAATCATAAAAGAGCTACGTATACATTCAACATACTCTTCATAGTCACAAAAAAGACGTCGTAATGTGTTTTCTAAAAAGCTTCCACCCGCTCCACTGGCTGTTTCACTACCAATTTCTTCATGATCACTTGCTATAAATAGCATTGGCTGTTCATCCGAAATTGAGCAAAGCGCTAACATTCCAACATAACATGAAAGCAGATTATCAAGCCTCGCACTTGCTATGAAATCATTACGAAGACCAACATAAGAAGCTTTTTGAGCATCATAAAAACTCAATTCATGTGAATAAAGCTCTTTTACACCCTTTACACCAACTTTTTCTAACTGCCATAATATAAAATCATTAAAATCAAAATCTTCGTTTGTCGTTAAAATCGGACATATATCTGTCTGCTTATTGACACTTCTTTCCTTATTTGCTTTATCATCCAAATGAATAGCCAAAGAAGGAATTATTGCAACTTTTTTTTCGACATTTATTAGTCTACTTTGCAATTTATTATCTGCATCCAAAAAACTCACCCTTCCAGCTATAGAAAGATCTCTGTCAAACCATGGATTAAGCAGTAAGCCACCATAACTTTCAACACCAAATTTTACAACACCATATTCTTTCATAACAGGATTTGGTTTTAGTTTTAAATTTGGTGAATCAGTATGTGCACCCACGATCAAATAGTTTTTTTTCTCTTTTGGATAAGTAAAGGCGATGATGGATGAATCATTCCGTGTAATATAGTACTTTTTTCCAGCTTCCAATGACCATTTTTCATCCTCACGCAAGTTAAAGAAACCTGCATTTTCAAACATCATGGCCATATTTTGTGTTGCATGAAAAGGGGTTGGTGAAGCATCTAAAAAGCCTAATAATCCCTCATTAAAATCTTCTTTATTCATTGTTCTCTAATTCCTTTTTCATAGACTCATCATATAATACAACTTGGTTTCTACCATGATTTTTAGCATAATAAAGAGCAATATCTGCCTCTTTTATTGAAGTCTTCAGCTTTTTAAAACCATTATGTTCTGATATACCGACACTAATGGTTTTTGAAAAACTGTTACTATTTGTCTCAAATATAATTTTTGAAAAATTTTCTCTGATTTTATTTGCAATTTTAATTGCATCTACAGTGTTAATATCGAATAGTACAAGTAAAAACTCTTCACCACCAAAACGTAATGCTATATCTGAACCTTTAATCGATTTTTTTAGCATATCTGCCAAAGCAATGATAACATCATCACCAATATCATGCCCATAGGTATCATTTACAGTTTTAAACAGATCGATATCAAGCATAAAGAATATACAGTTTTTCTTCTCAACTTCACTCTTGATATTCTCCAAATATCCTCGATTATATAAACCGGTCAAGCTATCTCTCAAGCTTTTTTCTTTGAGTATATCTGTAAGATATTTACTTTCTAATACTGGTTGTGCCAATTCAAAATAATTTCTAATAATCGGTTCATATGATCGTATTTTTTCAATCTGAGAAATTGAATTTTCCCGTATATGTAAAACAATAGAGATTGAATCACTAATTTTAAATGGCATGCAAAAGTACTCACACCCTTCATTATAGCAGGTAGTACAAATCTTATAAAATTCACTTGAAAGTACATCAGAAGATGTTCTATAAGCTCTACAATCATTTGCAACACTACCAAAAGCACTTTTTGGCAGTTTGTTCTTTTCAACGGTACTGTAAATAATCTTTCGTGTTAATGCCTTATCATCAATTTCTAAAATCAAAAATCTTTTTATATGAAAACGTTCTTGTAAAATACGAGCAAGTCTGTCATAAATCACTTCTTTTTTATCATCTAATTCAATTGTCTTTTTAAATCGAAATATTTCGCTTAATTCATTAAGCTTTTCTGCTACTTTTCCAGCCTCATCAGAGAGTTGCGTTTGTACATAACTTGAAAAATCTCCACTGTATGCTTTAGAGATACCATTTTCAAGATCATTAAAAAGCTTAATATAAGGTTTCACAAATCTTCGTGCAATAAAGATTGCTATTATCAAAAAGATAATGGTAATGGCAATAATCTTTAAAGTAATCATAATACCTTCAGATCGAATAGGGGTAATATCTACATCCATACTTATTACACCTAGAACATCGCCATCTTTCGCATTTATATGGCATTTCAAACAATTTGGATTTTCATCTTTTTTTGCAATATAGGGAATAGCTATTGAGATAATAGCTTTATCAATATTTTCATGCATCTCATAACTACTTTTTCCCTCTTTTGCCACTTTAGCTTCTAGATTGGAGTACATATTTTCATTACCAGTACCATTACCAAAGAGTTCCACTACTTTTGGAGAACGAAAGAGATGAAGATTTTGTACTTTTTGATGTTTTATCATGTTCTGTAAAAATAATTCTCGCCTGTCCATAGTATTATTTACCATATCTGACGTTAAACTATCACGAATAGATAAAGCTATTGAATTTGCCTGATTGATAGCAACTGATTCTGAAAAGCTTTTAAAGTTTACAATTATATTAGTAGAGATAATCAATGTTAAAACTATAAACAGCAACAATACTGTCGTTAAAACTTTCTTTTTTGTTGATGACATCTCTACCCTTTTAAATTAAAATTTGTTTTTCATAACATCATTAGATATTGAAACTGCCATATCTTTTACCTCTGTTGTAACAACATCAACACTGCTTACAATTTCGGAATTTTCCTGAGTTTTATTATCTATTTCTACCACCGTATCATTGATATTTGATATATTACCACTTTGTTCTTCAATAGAAGCACTAATATCTGTAATTGACTGCGTGAGGACATTAATATTAGCATTAATCTCGGCAAGTGATTTTTGTGTACGCTCTGCAAGTTTTCTCACTTCATCTGCAACAACAGCAAATCCTCGTCCATGTTCACCTGCACGCGCTGCTTCAATAGCTGCATTAAGTGCAAGTAAATTTGTCTGTTCAGCAATATCTGCAATAATTGAAATTACAGATTTAATATCATTTGACTGACTCATGACTTCAGTAGCTTTTACTGATGTTTCACGTCCTGATTCATCTATATTTTGCATCCTGTCAGCTGCATCTTGAAGCATTTTTGCCTGTTCTTGAGTTGCTTTGTTTAATGCATCCATCTGCTCTTGTAGAAATTCTGCTTTACCCAGTAGATCATTTGCACTTTCTGATGAGTTTTGAAGCATTGAAATAATAGCTTTACGTAGAGCATCGATATTATCAATAAGAACTTTAAATGCGCTACCATCTTCAAAACCAGAAACTATAACTTCAGGAGTATAATCATAATTCGAATATTTATCAAGAATCTTATTTAGAGTATCAGTACGTTCTTCTAATTGAGAAAGAGCACCATTAATGGTATCTTTTAAGTTTTGCAGATTTTCATTGGATGTCTGTGCTTCTATACGTACATTAAGATATCCATTCGTCATTTTTTTCATAATTTCTTGTGTATTATTGATAAAATGGTTATCTTCTTCTATATTGTTTTTAGTTCTTTTAATATTTTCATTGACAACTTTTGCCATCTGTCCTAATTCATCTTGTGATTTATCATCAAGCAGTTCTGTATCACTTCTGTCTCTGTTGATATAATCAAAGAAATTTACAAGTCCAACTTGAAATTTTGCAATAGCATTTATAATATCATCAGCAATTTTTTTTGATAAAATTATAATTAAAAGCATTACGATTATGAGAACAATCAACCAGGTATATAGCTGCGTTTGAGCGTTAGCCAATGCTTCTTTCACAGTTTTTGATAGTTTTTTAGAAAGGTAATCATCCCCTTTCTTTAAAAGATTTATCTTCTGTGTAATTACACTAAACCAATGGCTTGGATCTTCTGAAAAACCACCAATTTTCTCTGTTTTAAACGCGACATCTCTCATATGATTAACTTCATTGACTACTTTACCAGAGACTGTTTGGTGATAATACTCAATTACATTTTTGCTGGCAGCCTTTTCAAAACTGTCAAGATAGTCATCTTGTTGCGTTACCAACATTACAAACTTATCTTTCATACCTGGTAAAAATTTATTTCTAGCAAATGTATTGCTCATTACAGCTCTTTCAATTCCCGCTCTCTCTTTTGCCATATCAAAGTAGTACCATGCGAGCATTGAACGTGCTTCTTTTACTGTTTTAGCATCTTGTGCCATTGCTCCAAGAAAATTTAAGAAGAGGGCATGCATATTTGTATAGTAACCAATGACCTTTTTCCCACCCATCGTCAGATTTGCTGCACCTCTACGCATAGTATCTAGTTTATTTAATTCACCAACAGCCTGATTTAACCATTTTCTTGAAATATAATTAATCTTAGATCTATCTGTACGACTTAGCACTTCTTTAAACTCTGCTAGTTTTTTATCAGTAAGTAATTTTTGAGCGGGGAGCCTTTTAGTAAAATGCTTTCCTTTACTACCTACATATCCAGCTGTTGCTCCTCTCTCTTTTTGTGTTTCATGAACAAGATTACTTACAGCAATTGCCAATGCCTCATTGCGTTTTATTTCAGCAGAGGTAATAGTAAGATGGGCAATAATATAATTTTCTGTTTTCTTCAACAATCCAAGTTTTTTAGAAATCGTATCAAACCAGTATGTTGCATCTATTCCAAAACCACCTATTTCACTAGCATTTAAAATTTTATTTCGAATACGTTGCACCTCTTTTGTAGCAGGACTATTATTTAGTAAGCTGTTAAAATACTCTCTTGTCTGAGTATCAGAATAATCATTAAATGTCTGCATAAATGACTTTTGCATACTTATTAAGTCTGAAAACTTCTCTCGAGAATCAGCTACAAAATAGTCATGTGACAAAATATTTGCCCCCATAGCCCGTTCAATTCCAGCCTTTTCCTTTGCCATTAGATAACTTAAATATGCAATAATCTGTTTGGAAATCTCAGGCGTAGATGGGATAGCGGATACTTTTACGATAATCATCAAAAAATCATTATTCATATTTGTATAATATGTAAGTGCATCTTTGGTAGCTATACCCTGTTTCAAAATTTCATCACGTATACTCTGTAACTTTGAGGCATCTTGATATGCTTTTGAAATAACATCACCGAGAAGTTCCGGTCTATTGAGATCTTCTTTTTCTATATACTCTTTGATAGCATTCAACTGCTTATCTGTCAGTTTTCTCTGTTGTATTAGTTTAGATTTGTACTCTTTACCTTTACTCCCAAGGTAGATAGCACTCATCCCTCTCTCTTTTTGTGTCTCATGAACAAGAGATGCTATATGACTCAACAATATAGACGACTTTTGAGCCTCTTGAAAAGTCTCTACTTCCGAATATTTATTGTACATCAGAACCGATGCCAATATTAGAATCATTACTGTTGGAACTAAAATCTGAAGAATTAACTTCATACGGATGGATAAGTTTCTTAACATAAGCCTACCTTTTAATAATATACATATATTATAATACTTCTTCTACAAGGAATTTCTTAAAAATCAGGATCTTTTGGATCTTTACAAGGCAAAATATCTCTTGCCTTATTGGCCTTGAGATAACACTCCGCAGATTCTTTGTTGAATGTTAAAAAAGTCAATACTTTTTGCTGCATGCTCAAATCCCATTTTTTAAAAGGTCTAAAAGAGTATTCATCTCCATATTTATCTACTATTATATATCTGCATCTCTCTGCTTCAGTAATATTGTTTGCTTTTGAAAAACAATTCTGTGCAAAATTAATTGCGATAATATCTTCTTTGGCATCCTTTTTCATTTCAGGTAGAAGATCATGTGTAATAATATCTTCACGAATTCCCCCTCTACGAGGATTTTCTCGATATTTTTGTAGTATCTGTTCTGTAGTAATATCGCTACAAGCCGTTAAGAATAAAACTGCACTTACTAAACCTAAAATTCTATTTTGTTTAGATAATATCAACATATTCATTTCCTTCTAAAGCACTAAGTAGATCTGAACCGACTCGAATAGAAGAATCAATAATTACATTATGGAGTTTTGACATAATTGTTACTTTTAAAGGTCTGTTGCCAGGATGCTGACGTATTGTAGTGTAAAGTTTTTCTAAAACATCAAAATCATTTGAGAGTCTAACAGCTAAATTTACAGGTTCAGGTGGGGCTTCTTGAATCTCTTTTTTAACCTTTTTTGTCTCTCTTTTTGCATCTTTGAGTGTCATTAGCTTTGTAACATTGAGTCTTGGTCCAAAATCTGTATGTGTCACTCTTGCTTTAAAAGCTACTGGCTCTTCAAGGTTCATATTTTGAAGTTGTTCAAGTTTATCTGAAAAGAGCATAATCTCCATATTTCCATGAAAGTCCATTAGATTAACAATCCCAAACTGATTCCCTTTTTTGGAAACTTTTTTGGTTATCTCTTCCACTTTTCCTATAAAGATGGCAAAAGAGCCATCTTTGATGTTCTCCAGCTCTGAAGAGAGTGTATAGTTTAAAGTATCTAAAGTCTCACGGTACTCATCCATCGGGTGGCCCGATACATAAAAACCGAGTGTATCTTTTTCAAACTCTAATATCTCTTTGAGTTCATACTCATCTGAGTTTGTAAGTTTGAGTTCAACGGTTGTAATGCTCTCATCATCTCCAAAGAGACTCCCTACTGCATTTTTCTTCGCTTCACTCGCTTTTTTTGCCGTATCTACGATTAAATCTATCTGATCAAGTAGTGCTTTGCGTGAGTAACCATACCTATCAAATCCACCAGCTTTAATGATTGATTCAATTACACGTTTATTTACTTTACTTGGCTCGATTCTATTTACAAAATCTTCAAGTGTTTTATAATCTCCATTCTCTTCACGCTCTTGCAACATTGCATGAATTGCAGCTTCACCAACACCCTTAATAGCCCCAAGTCCAAAGAGAATAACCTCTTGGCCATCTTTATTAATTGCAGAGAATTCAAGTTGTGAGTCACAAATATCAGGAGGACTCAGCTCAATCCCCATACGTTTTACTTCATCGATATAGCGAACAACTTTATCTGTATTGTCCTTATCTGATGTTAAAAGTGCCGCCATAAACTCGTTTGGATAATATGTTTTTAGCCACGCTGTCTGAAATGTTACCATTGCATAGGCTGCTGAGTGAGATTTGTTAAAACCATATCCTGCAAACTTCTCAATCAGATCAAAGAGTTTGCTTGCTTTGTCATAGTCATAGCCCTGCTTTGCAGCACCCTCACTAAACTCAGCATTATAGACCGCCATATCTTTTTTCTTACCCATCGCACGACGGATAATATCAGAATAACCTAGTGAAAAGCCTCCAATGGTCTGAACGATCTGCATAACCTGTTCTTGGTAGACGATGACTCCATATGTGTTTTTAAGAATCGGTTCCATAGAGTCAAATGTATATTCTATCTTCTCACGTCCGTGCTTACGCTCAACGAAACTGTCAAGCATACCCGACTCCATCGGTCCTGGACGATACAATGCAAGTACCGCGATCAGATCCTCAAAGCTGTCTGGTTTGAGACGACGATTAAGATCTTGCATACCACTTGACTCTATCTGGAACATTCCTACTGTATCACCACTACGAATAATCTCGTATACTTTTGGATCATTCTCATTAATAGTATGCCAATTTACATCAACATCATAACGGCGTTTGATAAGCTTGACCGCATTTTGAATAACATCAAGAGTTTTAAGACCAAGGAAGTCAAATTTGATAAGATCCACATCTTCCAAGTAATTGAGTGAATACTGTGTTACAAAAGTATCCTCTCCACTTGGCTTATAGATAGGTGTCTTCTTCCAAAGCTCTTCATTGCTAATAACAACACCTGCAGCGTGCATTCCAGAGTTACGTTTTAAGCCTTCAAGCTTTTTAGCAAACTCCCAAACACGTTTTGCTTGAGGATCAGACTCAACAAGTTCTTGAAGTTTTGGCTCTTTTTGGTACGCTCCTTCAATAAACTCACCTTTTTTTGTCTTTCCGTTAAGTGTAATGCCTAGCTCATCAGGGATGAGTTTTGCCATTTTATCAGCTTGTGAAAGTGGCATATCAAGTACACGGGCAACATCACGAATAACCCCTTTTGCAAGAAGCGAACCAAAAGTAATGATCTGTGCAACCTGATTACGTCCATATTTTTTTACAACATAATCTATTACTTCCCCACGGCGTGCCTGCATAAAGTCCATATCTATATCGGGCATACTTACACGTTCAGGATTTAAAAAACGCTCAAAGAGCAAGTCATACTTCATCGGGTCTATATCGGTAATCTCCAGCGAGTATGCAACAAGACTCCCTGCAGCCGAGCCCCGCCCAGGTCCTACAGCTATACCCATCTTTTTAGCCTCTTTAACAAAGTCCCAAACGATCATCATATAGCCAGGGAATTTCATAGAGTTGATGATATCCATCTCAAAATCAAGCCGTTTTCTATACTCATCATGACGAGATGGATCAACAATCTTTAGACGCTCTTCAAGACCCTCTTTACATTTATAGACAAAATACTCGGCATCATTTTTATCTGCCGCACTCATCCACTTCTTTTTATCCTCTTCACTTGCATCTTCAGGCAGTGGAGCATCATCTTCGTTATTTATTTCTAAGCCTTCCGCGTGAGCATATTCCTGTGTGAACTTAAAGTGTGGAGGTGTAGGAGTTTTAACAATAGGTACAAACTCTTCACACTTATCTACTATCTCTTGTGTATGAATCAGTGCTTCTGGAATATCTGCAAAAAGACGTGCCATCTCTTCTGGAGACTTAATGTAAAACTCATGTACAGAGTGACGCATTCGGTTTGGATCATCATAGAGTTTATTCATCCCAATACACATAAACGCTTCATGATACTGGGCATCATCAGGATAAGTATAATGCGTATCATTTGTTGCTACAATTTTTATGCCTGTCTCTTTTGCAATTTGAAGTATCTGTTTGTCAATATTTAGCTGATCACCGATGCCGTGACGCATAAGTTCAAGATAAAAATCTTCTCCAAAGATATCTTGATATTGGCGTGCAACTTCAAGAGCTGCTTCATAGCCCCCTGCTCCATTTTTAACATTACGTTCACTCAAATTTAAATGCCAGTTAACTTCTCCTTGAAGACATGCAGATGTACAAATAAGTCCCTCGCTATGCTCACGCAGTTCTTTTTTATTAATACGCGGAAAGTAGTAAAAACCTTCTATAAAAGCTTTTGAGGAGAGATACATTAAATTCTCATACCCCACTCTGTTTTTAGCATATAAACAGATATGAAAACGCTGTTTTGTAGATTTATCATCCAGTGTCTCACCATTATGGATATAGCCTTCCATCCCTATAACAGGCTTCAGACCCGCATCTTTCATCTGTTTATAAAAATCAATGGCACCAAACATATTTCCATGATCTGTCATAGCAACAGATGTCATGCCTAACTCTTTAACTCGTGAAACCAGGTTAGAAAGCTTATTCGCCCCATCTAAGAGAGAATATTCAGTATGTAAATGTAAATGTGTAAAGGGAAGTTGTGCACTCAATTTTTATCCTAAAATCTATATATTATTAAAAAGATTATAGTAAGTTTTTCTTAATTTTGAGTAAGAGTTTTTAAGAAGCTCTCACGCAATGCGTGAGAGAGAATAAGAGCCTTATTTGAGGAGTTTATTCCAGGCTTTTTCTATTTTTTTAACAAGTTTTTCTGTTATACCTTTTACCTCTTGCAAGATAGAAGGATTTTGATGAATAACACCAACTACATCATCGACACTTCCAAAATGTTCAACGATTGCTTTAACTTTTTTCTTACCAATACCATTAACTGAAGTTAAAAACTCATTTAACTCTTCTTTTGTGATAGTAGCATCTGTTTGACTTGCTTCATTGGCCTCATCTTTACCTTTCGGGTGAGGAACATTTTTAGCAGATTTTCCACTTTTACTTTTTGCAGGATTGAGTGCTAATTTATCTTGATAGTTATAGATCTCACTTGGCCACTCTTCGTGCCATCTGCGTTTTACATCATACATTTTGTACTTTTTATCAAGTTTATGAATGTAAACTTCTTTACCACCATAGTTTTTCTTTTTCTTACCAAAATAAGCACCATCAAAACTTGGAGAGTATGCTCCAAAAGTAATATGACGCATAGTACGAAGAAGCGTGCTGTCAATCTTACCAAGTTCTTCCCAGTTAAACATAGGAATATTTGGTTTTCTAAAACGCCCTTCACTCAAACTCCACATAATATACTGACCGATCCAATCACGAATGTAAGGAAATGCAGCAAATGCGGTAGCACACTCTAAAATGCGAACTTTTCCATCTTTACCATAAGCAATATCACAAGCCCAGTACTCAGCACGTGCAGCTTTTGAAGTCTTAACAGCTAGATCTAAAACAGATTTTGGAACATCCATATAGTCCATACTTCCGCCCTGAGAAGTATTTGTAAGCCACTCACCTTCCGGTGCACGACGCCAAAACGCACATACAGGCTTATGTCCGATGAGCATTACACGAATGTCCGCTTCCATCGGTACAAAATCTTGAAAATACATAGGATGGTATTTTTTCTCAGCAAAAAGCTCTTTTGCTTCTTGGTAAGAGTCCACTTTATGAACAAAATATCCACCGTAGTTTGAAGGACCGTATGATTTTTTAACAATTTTAGGATATTTCGCTTTTTTTAAGAACTTATAGGCATTATCATGATTGTAGTAGATATATGTTTTTGGAATAGGAAGGCCATATTTCCATGCAAAACGTGTTACATTCTCTTTTGATTTGTTTGAAAACTGAGTATCAAGTGATGGAATGAAACGTACATGAGGAAGCTCACGAGCGATCTCACGAAATGTTTCATACGCAGTTGAAGGAATATTTCCTATCAGTACATCGATTTTCTTGCGCTTTACCTCTTTGATAAAACGATCTTTATCATTTTTCCAATGATATGTTACTGTTTCTATCTTGTTTGGCCACCCTTTAAAGTTTGAGTGATCAAAAAAGCGTAGTACATAATCTAAATATAAAAAGCCTAATTTTGGTAGTTCTTTGTTGCTAAGTCCCATTTTTATTTCCCCTTATTTTTGTAACGCTTTTATCCAAGAAGTCATCCATTGGTTAACTTCTGGTCGTGGCGTTTCTAAGAACTCAAAGACATAAGAGTCTTGAAGTTCACAAATTGCAATAGATTTTGGACGGAAAGCCAAAATCTCTATATTTTTAATTGTATGTCCAAAACAAAAAAGTAAATTTTTTGCATCTAAAATTGTATCTAAAATCTCACCACCCATCTTTTTTGTATGAGCATAGTGATCAAAGACAGTAATAAAACCGCCTTCTGGATTTGCTTCTATCTCTCGTTTGAAATGTTCAATAATCTCATCTATATCACTATACTTCATCTCACTTTTTGCAAATTCGATAGAGTACATCGGATGTGTATCAAGTAAAATAGAACGTTTCACTACTTAACCTTTTCTAAATACTCACTATCAACTGTATTTACTTTAACAGTATCACCCTCTAATACATGATATGGTACTTGGATAACCGCACCACTCTCAAGTGTTGCAGGTTTTTTACTTCCACTTGAAGTATCACCTTTGAAGTTTGGTGGTGTATCTGTGATAACAAATTCCATAATTTCTGGAGCCTGAACAGAGATAGCTTCACCTTTATAAAAAACGATATCTACATTAATACCATCTTTAAACCATTTTGCTGCATCATCACACTGCTCATAAGAGAGACCAAGTTGATCATATGTTTCATTATCCATAAATTGATACATTTCACCATCATCATAAAGATACTGCATTGTCTTATAGTCAATCTCAGGTACTTCAAATTTATCACCTGCGTGAACAGTTTTTTCTACTACTTTACCATTTAAAAAACTCTTGATTTTCATACGAACAAATGCAGCACCCTTACCTGGTTTTACATGTTGAAATTCTACTACTTTATAAGGAACGCCATTTACTACTAAACGCACATTCTTTTTTATATCGCCCATACCGATAGTTGCCATCAATACACCTTTGAAAAATATTTTTGTAAATTCTACAATAAAAGTGCTTAGAATCTTATAATTATTTTAATTTTTCAATTAAAACATTTCTTCATATAAAAACATATATTTGTAATCTCTTTGCTACTAATTAAGATTGAGTTTATTTATTAAAGAGTATCATTATCTATGTTCATTAAAGGGGGAAAAATGGAAGTAAAATCGTCAAACAATAATATTTTAATCACTGGAAATATAAAAAGTACTACTCATTATCACAATATTTCAGCAGAAATAGAAAGCTTGAAAGATTCAACAAAGAATATTAAAATCTATATATATGATTCAATATCGATCACATCTTCTGTCATAGGATATCTCTGTAAACTTGTCACTACTTCAGATATTGCATTGTCTCTTTATGTAGAAGATGACTCCCTTCATTCCCTTTTAAATGACTTGAACCTTATTGACACTTTAAATGTTCAAAAAATAACAAATAGATGAAAAATTATGTTTACAAAATAGAACATGATACGCTAGATAATATTGATTTTCCAATCCAAAATGAGATCAATCAATCAAAAGATATCTTAATACAGCTATTTTCAGGTGAGAATCCATCTTTCCTAGAAAAACTACTATCAAATATTCAGAAAACTTTTCCAAAAGCTTTTATTTTAACAGCTACAACAGATGGTGAGATTATTCACGATAAAGTTTTAACACACTCCTCTGTTTTATCCATTACAACCTTTCAAGAAACATCTCTTAAATTTGCCTACTCTGAGAATAAAGATAGTTTTCTTATGGGCCAAGAGCTTGCTCAACAGTTAACAACAGACAATACAAAACTTATTATCAGCTTTGCCAATAGTCTTGCATGTAATGGTGAAGAGTTTTTAAAAGGTGTCCATTCTGTTAATCCACAAACAATGATAGCAGGAGGCTTATCTGCAGATAATGGTAACTTTAAAAAATGTCATATAGGACTTAATGAAAATCTCTATGATAGAGGAGCAGTGGGGGTCTCTTTAAACTCTGATACTCTATCCATTAATAATTTTTATAACTTCGGATGGCAAGCAATAGGCATAAAACATACTGTTACAAAAGCAAAAAAAAATCGTGTTTATACTATTGACAACTTAACAACCGTAGATTTTTATAGAAAATATTTAGGTGAGAGTGTTGCAGACAAACTACCACAAACTGCTGTAGAATTTCCACTTATAGTAGATGTAAATGGCTTTAAAAAAGCCAGAGCAGCTACAGCTGTTCATAAAGATGGAAGCTTCTCTTTTGCTGGAAATATTATAGAAGGAGAAAAAGTTTATATTGGTGTAGGCGAAATACAGACCATACTCTCCACAAGTATAGATGAAGTGTGTAATATGAATGTAGAAACATTTTTTATCTACTCATGTATGGCAAGACGTAGATTTTTACCAGATCTCATTCATCAAGAGATAGAACCTTTTGCACAGATAGCTCCAACAAGTGGTTTTTTTACTTATGGAGAATTTTTCACAAATGATAAACCGGAACTTCTTAATCAAACATTGACAGCGGTTGCTCTTTCAGAATCTTCACAAAAAAGAAAAAAACAAAAAAAACAAAAAAAATTATCTTCAAAAAATACAACTTTTAAAGCATTAATGCATATCATAAATATCACATCACAAGAGCTTCATGAACAAACACAACTACAAGAAAAAATCCAAAATGAACTCAATGCAAAGACACATACATTGGAACTTATACAGGAGATGTCCAACCTTGCCAACTGGGAAGTCGATCTAAAAACACTTAAAATCACATGGTCTAAAAGAAGTTATCAAATCTATAATGTTTCACCATTAGAAGAACCACCAACATATCTTGAATTTTTAAATATGGTCGTTCCTCAGGATAGAAAAAAACTTATCGATTTTAGAGAAAAACTTAATGATAGTAACGTTCACTCCGTTGAAATAGCTGTTAAACGGTATGATAATAAAATCTTACATATGTTAGAGAGTGCAAAACTCGTCTTTGAAAATGGAAAACCTATTAAGGTTATTGGAACATCTTTGGATATTACAGATATAAAAATGAAAGATACCCTTTTAATGCAACAGGCAAAATCTGCACAAATGGGCGAGATGATCAACATGATTGCTCACCAATGGAGACAGCCTTTAAATGCGATAAGTTCAGCTGGAATTAAATTGAACATGCAAAGTGAAATGGATGTAGTCACAAAAGAGATGATTCGAAATACAACACAATTTATCGAAGATATGACACAAAAGATGTCCCAGACCATTAATGACTTTATGGACTTTTCTAAACCTAGTCACACAAAAGAGATTATCAATTTTCAAACCATTCTCGATGATATTTTAAAAATTATAGGTACCCAACTAAAAAATCACAATATTACACTTGAAAGTACTATTGAAAAAACACTACAATTTTATACCTATAAAAAAGAATTGGAACATATACTAATAAATCTCATTATCAATGCTAGAGATGCTTTAGAAACATTAGATGATATAGATAAAAAGATAATGATTACTGTTTATTCTAAGCATAAACTACTTATCATTAAAGTAGCAGATAATGGTGGAGGTATCGATGATAACATTATTAATCGGGTTTTTGACCCATATTTTACAACAAAAGAGTCTAGTAAAGGTACAGGTTTAGGACTCTATATGAGCAAAAAAATACTACAAGAGCATATGAATGGTGATATCTATGTAAGGAATAAAGACCTAGGTGCAGAATTTACTATTATTTTGGATGAATTAAATGAATAACAATATTAGCGATATATATAAAACCTTAAATATTTTATGTGTAGAAGATGATGAAGATGTTTTAAGTATGTATCAAGAACTTTTTTCACTGATTTTTAAAAAAGTATACTTTGCATCTAATGGTATTGAAGGATTAGAGTGTTTTAATAATAATGAAACTATAGATATTATTCTAACAGACTACATGATGCCGGAATGTAATGGTTTAGAGATGGCAAAGGAGATAAGAGAGAAAGACTCTTCTATTCCTATTATCATGGTAACAGCTTTAGAAAATATTGATATGTTACGAGAAGCCATTGATCTAAATATCACTGGATTTTTAAAAAAACCCTTTACAACTTCATCTCTTTTTAATGCATTTAACCTTGCCGTAAAATCTGTTATAGCTGACAGATGTCTTTTAAAAGAACAAAAAAAGACGATTCACTATAGCCGTTACCAAGAGAATCTTACTTTTGATAAAGAAAATCTAATCTCCAAAAATGACTTAAAAGAGTCAAAGAGGCTTTTTGATTTCAGATGTGAAACATTTTACAAACCAA
>Ga0256828_1000400_pt1 | contig 29419 bp, 26 predicted proteins | sample CV88metaG_FD_185993 | JGI IMG/M metagenome (GOLD analysis project Ga0256828, IMG submission 185993) | Hydrothermal vent microbial communities from East Pacific Rise, Pacific Ocean - CV88 | ecosystem: Environmental > Aquatic > Marine > Hydrothermal vents | place: Pacific Ocean: East Pacific Rise...
AATTTAGATATTCTATCTTGAGTATATATTTTAAATCTCTTTAACTCCTTTTTACTACTTAAGAAATGTTGAGTATTTATACTACTTTGATTTGGGTATAAAGAGAAATAGAAAGTATCACTTAAAGTTTTATACTCTTTTTGTTGAGTTGCTGAAAACTCAATAGCCCCTTGAAGCATATCAGTCAGTGGTGCTATCTTGAAGTCAATAGTACCATTATTATACTCAGCATTTAATATACTTCTAACCCAAAATTTACTATCTGTTCCTATAAACTCTTTATAATCTTTCTTTATATATATCACGATATTTACAATTTTATCCGAATCCAATACGATATACTCTACCTGTCCCACTTTTATATTTTTAAAGTATATAGGTGTTCCAACTTTTACAGAGCTATCTAGTTGTGCTGTTTTAAGTAGAAGATACTCCCCTTGTGCTATATCTTTATGGAAAGGGTGATTTAACCCAACAAAATCTGTTTTTAACTCATTTGACTTTGTAGCATACATACCGATATATGTACCAGATAACAGTGTATCTAAACCACTAATACCTGATACACCAAACTCTGGTTTAACTATCCAAAACTTACTACTATCATTTAGGTATTTTGTAGCCTCTTTATCCATTCTTGCTGTTACAACTACACCTTCACCATCTTTTTGAAGTGTAATTTTTTCAACCTTACCAAGCGGTACATTACGATACTTTATATAACTCTGTCCAGCAACTAACCCCTCATTTTTTTCAAAAATAATTGTTATCTTGGGTCCTAAATCTCTATAATATTGATATGCCAACCACCCTGCTATCATCATAGCAATAAAAGGGATAATCCAGATAGATGTAAAAAAGTTAAATCTACTACTAGACTCTTCTATTGTAGGTATATTTTCTCTCATATTTATCCTCTATTTTTTTATTTTATCAACTCTCTATCAAAAGAGTGTGCTGAAAGTAGTGTAAAAAATACAGATATAGCAAAGGCACTAGATGCTGTACCTGCTAAAATTTGAATATTTGCCATATTTATAAGTCCTGCTAAGATAGCAACAACAAATACATCTATCATCGACCATGGGCCAATAAGTTCAGTAAAATAAAATAGTTTATGTTTATCTATTTTACTATCTCTTTTGAGTGGGAACTTAACACTAATGAGTAGATATATCAATATCATAAACTTCAATATCGGTATCACCATAGAGGCAAAAAATATCACTAAAGCAATAGGGTATGAGCCGTGTTCCCATAACAGTATAACTCCACCTAAGATAGTACTTCCCTCTCTATGTCCAAACTGACTTGTTATAAGCATAGGATATAAATTAGCTGGAATATAAGCTATAATAGCAGTAATAAGGTAAGCCCAACTCTTCTCTGTTTTAAATCTACCGTGTTTATGAATATAACAGTCACATCTTCTACAAATATTATTTTTGCCTCTATTTATATTGACTGCTCCACAAACAGGACATAAAATCAATCTCTTTTCATCAATTTCCATCACTTATAAAACACCCTCTCTCTCAAACTCCAAAGTTCATATATCCTTATACTCTTTGTGATATATATATCAAATATTATATAAAGTATCAAAGCCCAAAATGATACCCCTATATGAATTTGAGCATACCCTATAAGCTTAACTAGAGATACAAGAATACTTACCAAAAATATCTCTGCCATACTCCAAGGCTCTATGTGTGATATCAATATCAATATATCACGACTCAACCTCTTCCCTATTTTAAAATAAAGTAAAAAAAATATAATCATATATAATATTGTTATAATAAAAGGAAAAAGAAAGATAAGAGACATAACCATAAAACCAACAATAAAAAAACCACTATCAAAAAGCATTAAAAATGTTTTACTAATAGTGATATAGCTCTCATTTCCTAAAATATTAACCATAACAAGTGGAAAAATATTTGCTATGAGTAGAAATATAAAAGCTGTTATGCTAAGAGCCAACCCTTTTTTTGCCAAGTTACTATCATATCGATATAGTATATTTTTACACTCACTACACAGTGCTTTTGAGCCATCTTTTATCTCTACAATTTTATGAATAGTAAAACATTTTTGACAAATGATAATATCATCTAACTCTTCTTCTTTTTTGATTAACATAACATCAATTATAGCCAAATAACCTTTCTATTTTTATTTAAGACTAATTTTATCTTATTTAGCTATAATTCTATTAGAACTTAGGTATCAGTTATAGACTTTTTTTATTTCCTCCTTTTAAAAGTTCTTTTTGTACCAACTACCCTATTGTTACAACCCTTTCCAACCTCTGATATCTAAGTTTCTTATGCTATCATTCCAAAATGTCAGATACAAAAATTGGAATTTATCAACTACCTTACGATTATCTTTTTTGTGGTTTTTCTCTATCTCTTATTTATGATGATAGTGAAACTAACTACTACTGGAGTAAAGATTTCTCTGCTTCATACTATATAGCCCAAGCCAAAGCTGGTTTTATCGCTATAATGGATACCGTGTGTGACGAGCAAGTGTTACTTCCTGAGATAGGATTTAGTTACTCGATTTTGGACTTTGAGAACCTACATATATCAAAAAAAGTGGCAAAATTGATAAAAAATAAACAATTAACAATAACCATAGATGATAACTTAGAAGAGATTAGAGAGTATATAGCTAAAACACACAAACGGTGCTGGGTAGAAAAGAGATATATATCAATATTGAGAGAGACTCAAAATATCAAAGATAGTAACTTTAGAGTAATTACCGTATATATCGAATATAACGGAGAGATTGTAGCTGGTGAGATTGGCTATATCATAGGTAAAACATATACAAGTTTAAGTGGCTTTAGCAATAAAGAGTATAATAGTTTCGGTATAGCTCAAATGGTACTCTTGGGAAAAAAACTTCAAAAAGCAGGATTTGATTTTTGGAATTTGGGGCAACCATATATGGCATATAAAAATCAACTAGGAGCAAAAGATTATGATAGGATTGATTTTTTAGAAAGATGGTATCAAAGTATAGACAAAGAAGAGCCTATCATATAAAAAAGGAGAGTTTTATGAAAAATAGTTTTAGTCAAATTATGGAGTTTAGACACGCTTGTAAGGTTTTTGACACTACTAAAAAAATAGAGCAAAAAGATATAGAGTATATACTTCAAATGGGGATTTTATCACCATCATCTTTTGGTATGGAGCCTTGGAAATTTTTAGTTATCACAAATCAAGAGTTAAAAGAGAGACTACAACCTCTATGCTGGAACCAACCACAAATCACCACCTCATCACACCTTATCATAATCTTGGCAAAGATAGAAGATATAAAAGCATCTTCTAAAGTTGTTATATCAAAATTCCAAAGAAGAGAGTTACCAAAAGAGAGAATTGATGCCTATATCCAGAGATATAGTAAATTTCTATCTCCACTAAATAGTGATGAAAAGCTATTTTCCTGGAGTGCTAAACAGACATATATAGCTCTAGCAAATATGATGAGTGCTTCTGCCTCTTTAGGTATAGACTCTTGTCCTATCGAAGGGTTTGAGAGAGAAAAAGTAGAAGAGGTACTAAATATAGATATAAACAGATATAGAGTAAGTGTACTTTTACCATTAGGGTATAGAGTAAACCCACAACCTAAACATTTAAGAGATACCTTTGATGATATAGTAGAGTTTATAGATTGATGAAAAATATATCTATCTTTGGTACAAGCAGTGATGCTGGAAAAAGTACAATATCTTGGGTTATTGGCAAACTTATACAACGATACGGTTATAGTGTAGCACCTTTTAAAGCACAAAATGTATCAAATAATGCCCACATAGCTGATGATGGTAGTGAAATCTCCATAGCCCAACACTTCCAAGCCAAAGCACTAGAGGTTAAAACATCTTGGCACAACAACCCTATACTTCTTAAATCAGGAAGAGGCAACAGTGCCTCTCTCATACTAAGGGGGAGAGCTATCACAACAAAAGATGTTAGAGAGTATTATCATGATTTGGACAAACTAAAACCTATCGTAGATGAGGCTTTTGAGTATCTTGTAGATAGATATGATGTTGTCGTCGCTGAAGGAGCTGGTTCTCCTGTTGAGTTAAACCTAATGGATAAAGATTTATCAAATATATATGTAGCTACTAAATTTAATACAAAAATAATACTGATAGCAGATATAGAAAAAGGTGGTGTTTTTGCCTCTGTTTATGGTGTCTATCATCTACTACCGAAAGAGCTTAGAGAAAATATCATAGGTGTAGTTATCAATAAATTTAGAGGTGATATGACTCTATTTGACAAGGGTGTAGAGATTATTGAGAGTGAGTTTAAGATACCTGTACTTGGTGTAGTACCTTATCGTAAATTTAATCTAGGATTTGAAGACTCCCAAAGCCTACTAAATTATAATCAAAACTGTAAAAAGAGTAAAAAAAGAGTAGCTATTATAGCTTATCCAACGATGAGTAACTATAACGATTTTGAACCACTCATAGCCAAAAGTGATATATGTATAGAGTTTGTCAAATCAAACATAAATCTATCAGAGTACGATACTATAATTTTACCTGGTTCTAAACTTGTTATATCTGATTTGAATTGGCTAAAAAACTCTGGACTATTTAGCCAAATAAGAGAACTTCACGAAAAGTCAAAAACTAAGATTATAGGTATCTGTGGTGGATATGAGATGTTACATAGATATATCATAGATAGTGATGCCATAGAGTCATCAAAGGCTATAAAAATAGAGGCTTTAGGGATTATAGATGCTGATATTATATTTCAAAAAGAAAAAATAGTAAAAAAAGATGCCCACAAATACGAGATACACCACGGAGTATCTACAAAATACAATAGTGACTACTCAAAGGAGCTTGTGTATGGTACATTTACTCATGGTTTTTTTGTAGATGAGTGGTTTATAGAGTATGAAAAAAAAGAGATAGATGCTTTTTGTGATGAGATTGGTAAATATCTGGATATGGATAGGATTATAAAGTGTATATCATAACAGCTTGTATAGCATATATTACAGATAAGATATTTGGTGAGTTTCAATCGATAACTCACCCTGTAATCTATATGGGAAGATATATAAGCTGGTATGAGAAGAGATTTTATAAAGATAGTATCTTTAGTGGAGTGATACTAAACCTATCTCTAATCTCTATCGTTGCTACCATATCTTTTTTTATAGAGTATGCTCTTGGCAACTCACCAATATCACAAATAATATTAGGTATCATCTCCTCTACAACCATAGCATCAAATATGCTATATAGTGCTGTAAAAGATACGATAGATAACCCTGATAGTATCAAATATCTAGTAAGCCGTGATACAGATGAGTTGAGTATCTCAGATAAATACAAAGCATCTATCGAAACATATAGTGAAAATCTCTCTGATGGGGTTATAGCCCCCCTACTATATCTGATACTCTTTGGAATGCTGGGGGCTTTCATATATAAAGCTATAAATACACTTGATTCGATGGTTGCGTATCGCAATGATAAGTATGAGAAATTTGGTAAATTTTCAGCAAAAGTTGATGATATAGCAAACTTTATACCCTCTCGGCTAACAGCCATACTTATACTTCTTCTATTTAATAAGCTAGATAAGATACCACTAATGTTAAAACAAGGCTCTCTACACGATAGTCCAAATGCTGGATATCCCATCTCAGCTATGGGATTATCTATCAATATACTCTTAGGTGGAGATACCTCATACTTTGGTAAGATAAAAAAGAAACCAAAATTTGGTGAAGGCTCAGAAAATATAACAAAAAATGATGTAATTAATGCTTTGAGTATTCAAAATCGATTAGATACTACTATTATTTTAACTCTTAGTTTATGGGTAATGATTATTATGATATAATCTCACCTATGAAATATAAAATATCTGCTAAATATAAATGCTTTGTTCTACTGTTTGAAGTTTTGGGGATTATCGCACTGCTTCCCTTTTTCTATCAACTAATCCCTGTCAATCAAGATGCTCAAAAGATATTTTACATAGACTCATCAAATCCTGATGATATATCAAAAATATTGTGTAAAAATGGCTATGAAGTGACTTTTATAGATAGATGGGTACTTCAGTTGGCTGAAACTCCTAGAGAGGGGTGGTATAGTCTAAATCCTGATAAGAACCGTCTATCTTTTTTCAAAAGTATATACAGACATAAAGCATCTACTATGAGTATCAAAATCTATGCTGGAGAGAGTAGCTGTGAAGTTATAGATAGAGTAGCAAAAGATATGAAATTAGATAAAAACATACTCCATAAAGAGTATGATAAAAGAGCTATATTTAAAGAGGGGGATATTATCGCTGGTGAGTATATAGTCGCTAGAAAAGCCAATGAAAAGGCTATTATGGACTACCTTTTTACCACATCAAAGATAAAATTAGATAGTTTTATCAAACGCAACTTCAAATGCCTGCCATCAAAAGAGACAATCAATAAACTTTTAACAGTAGCTTCGATTATCCAAAAAGAGACAAACAGTATAAACGAGATGCCTCTTATCTCATCTATTATCTACAATCGTCTAAATAGGGGTATGAAACTTCAAATGGACGCTACACTCAACTACAAAAAGATGTCACATACAGTAGTCACAGCTCAAATGATACGAGAAGATAGTAGTAGATACAATACATACAAACATAAAGGTCTTCCACCTACTCCAATAGGCACTATTACGCTAGATGCTCTACACTCTGCTCTATATCCTATCAAGAGTGATTATCTCTTTTTTATGCTACAAAAAGATGGTACACACGCATTCGCATCAACATATAAAGAGCATTTAGAAAATATTAAAAAATTTAAAAACAGACAAAAGAGTTAAACTCCTAACTCTTTTGCCAAATACTCACCCGTATATGATTTTGTATCTTTATAACTTTTTGCCAACTCTAAAGGAGAACCAACAGCGACAATATCTCCACCCTTATCGCCACCCTCTAGTCCCATATCGATAATATAATCGGCATTTTTTATCATATCAAGATTATGCTCAATCACAACCACCGAGTTTCCAAGCTCCACTAGATGGTGAAGTACCCCTGTTAGTCTATCAACATCAGCAAAATGTAATCCTGTTGTAGGTTCATCGAGTATATAAAGAGTCTTACCTGTATCCTTTCGGCTTAACTCCTTACTAAGCTTTATCCTCTGAGCCTCTCCACCAGATAGAGTGGTAGCATTTTGTCCAAGTGTGATATAGTCTAATCCAACATCTTGTAGTGTTTTTAACTTTATAGCTATTGATGGTATAGCTTTAAAAAACTCAAATGCTTCAGCAACACTCATAGATAAAACATCAGCTATCGACTTACCACGGTATAGAACTTCTAGTGTTTGAGCATTATACCTACTCCCCCCACAAGCATCACACTCTACTAAAACATCTGGTAGAAAATGCATCTCTATCTTTATCTGCCCATCTCCTTGACACTTTTCACATCTACCACCTTTTACATTAAAAGAGAAACGACCAATCTTATAACCTCTAAGCTCTGCCTCTTTTGTTTGGGCAAACAGCTTTCTTATCTCGTCCATAACACCAGTATATGTAGCAGGGTTACTTCTTGGTGTTCTACCGATTGGACTTTGGTCAAGATATATAACCTTATCTAATCTATTTAGCCCATCAATCTCAACACCATCTACCTTATTGACTTTTCTAGCATTATTAAGTAACTCTCTAGCTACGGGAAGCAGAGTTTGAAGTATCAAAGAGCTTTTTCCACTCCCACTAACTCCAGTGATACAGACAAAGTTATTTAGAGGGATTTTAGCATCAAGCTTATTTATATTGTTAAGAGTAACATTTTTGATATGTATAAAATCTCTCTGTTGCCTTGAAAATGAGTATCTTATATCATTTGTACCATTTATATATTTTGCTGTTAGAGTTTTTGCTTTTAGTAGCTCTTTTTGAGTACCAGCAAAGACAACATTTCCACCATAAGCCCCTGCTCCTTCTCCTATATCTATGATATAATCAGCCTCAAGTATAGTCTCTCTATCATGCTCTACAACAATAACACTATTTCCTCTATCTCTTAGTGACTTTAAAGTACGGATAAGCTTCATAGTATCCCTCTCATGAAGCCCAATACTAGGCTCATCTAACACATACATAACCCCCGTAAGTCCAGAACCTATCTGTGATGCTATACGAATTCTCTGTGCCTCTCCACCTGATATCGTCCTAGCATCTCGACTAAGAGTAAGATAACCCAAACCAACATCATATAAGAAGTAGAGTCTCTCTTGTATCTCTTTTAATATAGGCTCGGCTATAAGCTGTTGTTGTTGGCTTAAGTGTGAAAAGTTTTCACTATTGGCAAAATACTCATAACACTCTTCAATAGGCATATCAATAATATCAGCTATACTCTTATCTTCAATCTTCACAGCCAAACTACTAGCTTTTAATCTATGTCCTTCACACCTATCACAAACCTTCTCAGTCATATACTCAGCCATATCTTTTTCATCTTTGAGCATATCGTGAGCAAACTTAACAACACCTGTCCACTCTCTCTTTAGCTTATGTCTTTTCCAGAGAAATTCAACACTAGAAGCATTACCATAAAGTATAGCTTTTTGCTCAAACCCCTCTAGCTCAGAGTAAGGTTTTTTAGTATCTATACCGTTTTGCTCACAAAAAGCATTTAAAAACTTGGTATAGTAACTCTTATTGAAACCATACATTATCTTAATAGCACCCTTTTCGATACTCAAATCACTATCTATAACTTTTTTCAAATCCAAAGCATATCTAATACCCAAACCATCACAAGCTACACAAGCACCCTTTGGTGAGTTAAATGAAAAACTAACAGGTTCTAAAGGCTCAAAACTAATCTTACAATCAAAACAGGCTAAATGCTCAGAGTAGTGAAAATCTTTTCTATCTAAATCCAACTCTTCGTGATTTAAAACCTCTATCTCCATTAAACCGTAACTCTCTTTTAGAGCCTTCTCAACATCTTGAGCTATACGGTCACGGTTCTCCTCCTTTACAACAACCCTATCTATCACAACTTTAATAGTGTGTTTTTTACTCTTAGATAACTCTATCTCATCATCTAATCTCACCATCACACCATCTATCATCGCTCTAACATAGCCTTTATATCTCAAAGAGTCCAACATATCGGAAAAAGTACCTTTTTTCTCATTGACTAGTGGTGCTAAGATAACAAGTTTAGCCCCTTTTGGAAACTTTAAAACCTCTTCTATGATATCAGTAGCTGACATAGATGAGATAGCTTTACCACACTCATAACAGTACTGCTTCCCAACTCTAGCAAAAAAAAGTCTTAAGTAGTCATATATCTCTGTAATAGTTCCCACAGTTGAGCGAGGATTTTTTGAAGTTGTCTTCTGGTCAATAGCAATAGCAGGAGTAAGCCCCTCTATCTTATCAACATTAGGCTTACCAACTCTACCTAAAAACTGTCTAGCATAACTAGATAGAGACTCTATATAGCGTCTTTGCCCCTCAGCATAGAGAGTAGAAAATGCTAAAGTTGATTTACCACTACCAGAAATACCAGTGATAACAACTAGCTTATTTTTAGGTATAGTTAAACTTATATTTTTTAAATTATTCTCTTTAGCACCAAACACCTCTATCATATCTATATGATTTACCTTTTTCAACTCTTCACCTCGACTAAAAATTAAACATACAAGATATTATTATACAATAATATATAAGTATATAGGTTATTTTTTAAGATTTTAAATTTAATGTAGTGATAAATGGTGAGCCGATAAAGAAACTATCAACCCACCTATAAGATTTAAAAGAGACTATACTCTTCTTGAATTGTATTTAAAATACTCTTATCAGCATTATAGATAAATGCGTAGTTAAAATGTATAGATTTGAGTATCTCTCTAACCTCTTCTTCATTTTCAAACCAGTGTGGGTGGTCTATCTCTGGGATTTTTGTCTTAGGAGGAGTTAAAACTATACTCTTAACCCACATATTGCTTCTTTTTACATACTCTCTAGCATTTGATATATCTTCTAAATTATCAGTAAATATAGCTACTCTGTCTGAGTTACTAGCACGAGTACTCTTAAGTTTCAAATCTATAAATATAGGCATAAAATGTTTTGTATATCTTAGTTTATCTATCGAGTAAGGAAGTGACTCTTTCTCACAAAAATCAACAACTCTCAATAGATACTCAATATGAATTGGTGTTATCTCTTTCTCTTGATATACAAATCCACCAACTTTAAATGTACTTCTAAAAAGAGTATCTGAGACAAGATAACCATCATACTTAGATGATGTCTTTTTACAATCAGGTTTTATCGTCTGAACCATCTCTTTATTTGAACCAACAAATAGTATATCATCAGAGTTTATAACCTGTTCAAACGCCTGTCTCCAGTCATTTTTTAGAAAAGATATATTGCCTTTATGAGTCAATATCATCTTTAAAAAAGTAACCTCTTTCTCTCTAAGATAGTAGAATGTAGCCTCTTTTTTCAAAACAACATATCTCATCATCTTATATGCTGCTAACTCTATATTTGAAACTTTAAGCCATGCTATCTCATTATCATTTCTTACTATCTCATCACTATCATAAACGATAGCATAAGCACCATTTTCGATAGCTTTATCTATATCTTCTTGATTAGAAGAGAAAAACAAATCACCTCTCTCAACTTTTGAAGGGTAAACTGTCGCCGACTCTACTGAGTTGATTTGAGGTGAATTTACCAATCTCGCATCTGTTAAATTTATTATATCTTCTACTTTCATATTATCCTATCAGTGTACCAGATTTTTTTGTTTTTTCTGGACGAATCATACACAATCCGTCATCATCTTTTGCTGCTAAAAGCATACCTTCACTCAAGTATCCCATCAACTTAGCTGGTTTTAGATTGGCAACTACGCACACTTGAGTACCAAGCATATCATCAGCACTATACCACTCTTTGATACCTGCTACTATCTGTCTAGGCTCATCTTCACCCAAATCGACTTTTAGTAGTAGTAACTTTTTACTTTTTGGAACTTCATTTGCTTCAACTACTGTACCAACCTTTAAAGAGGTGGCAAAAAACTCATCTATACCTATCAAGCTTACACCTTCAGGGATAGTGCTTTTCTTCTTCGCCTCTATCTTTTTAGGTTTATCCTCTTTTACCTCTTCTTTTGACTCCTCTTTTTTCTCTCCCATAAGTGGCTCTTCAACTCTAGGGAATAGTGGCTCAATCTTATTGACAACTATATCACCAAGAAGCTCTCTATTTTTAAACACTCTATCAAAACTATCTTGATTTATCTCAAACCCTAAAGCACCAGATAGCTTAGTACAAACTTCAGGCATCACAGGATATAACATTATAGATACTTTTGCCAAGATATTTGCGATAAGTCCATTAAGAGCCATAGCCTCATCTTCTTGGTTATTTTTCATCATACTCCACGGCTGGTACTTATCGATAGCTCTATTTGCCACACTAAGTGGTCTCCAAAGCTCCTCAAGATACCTATGTATTTGCATATCAAAAAGTAGTGGTTCTAACTTCTCTAAAGAGGCTTCTACCTCATCTAACTCTGCTTGATAATACTCTCTTACACGGCTCATCTCAACTCTACCATCAAAGTATTTACCACTCATTCCGATAAGACGATTTAACAAGTTACCCAAATCATTACCAAGGTCATTGTTTATCCTGTCAATTAATGCCTTTTGACTAAAATCACCATCTCCACCAAAAGGAACTTCTCTAAGCATAAAGTATCTAAAGTTATCCAAACCGTAAGCATCAGCTACCTCTTTTGGATTTACAACATTACCTTTTGATTTACTCATCTTCTGCCCATCTCTAGTCCACCAACCGTGAGCTGCTATATGTTTTGGCAAAGGAAGTTCAAGACTCATCAAAAATGCTGGCCAATAAATTGCGTGAAAACGAAGTATATCTTTACCGATAAGGTGAACACGAGCAGGCCAAAAGTCCATACGAGCCTCATCATTACCATAACCTAATGCTGTTACATAGTTCATCAAAGCATCAAGCCAAACATACATTACATGTTTTGGGTCATTTAACTCGCTTGGTAGCTTTACACCCCAATCAAAACTTGTACGAGTGATAGATAAATCCTCTAAACCACCCTCTACAAACCTAATAACCTCATTTCTCTTACTCTTTGGTAAGATACAATCTGGATTATTTTCATACCACTGAAGAAGTCTATCTTGATATTTTGATAATCTAAAAAAGTAACTCTCCTCTTCTACAATAGTTGTAGATTTTCCACACTCAGGACAAAACTCACCATCAACAAGTTGAGTTTCAGGAAAAAATGTTTCACAAGAGATACAGTAGTGTCCCTTATATACATCTTTGTATATATCTCCATTATCATACATCACTTTAAAAGCTTTTTGAACACCCTTCATATGGTCATCGTCTGTTGTTCTTATGAATTTATCATAAGATATATCAAAATCGTCCCAAAGATTTTTAAACTTTGCCGAGATTTCATCAGCATACTCTTTCGCACTTTTTCCTCTAGCTTTTGCTGACTCCTCTATCTTTTGTCCATGCTCATCAGTACCTGTTAAAAAGAAAGTATCAAGTCCAGCGAGGCGAGAGTATCTAGCTAAAGTATCAGCTATAATAGTTGTATAAGCGTGTCCAATATGAGCTATATCATTTACATAATAAATAGGTGTTGTTATATATGCTTTATGGCAAGATGACATTTATATATCCTTACATATAAAATAAGTTTTTACATTCTCTAATCATACCATCAAGTAATATCTAAATAATAACAAATTTATATACTTTTTAGTGAAAATATACTCTTTTGTTCTTATTAGGCTAATACATTGACATAGTAAACCAAGAATAGAAAGTCTATTTTAACTAAAAAGTGCTGTATTATTGGTAAAATACCAAACGATACAAAATAAACGAGAGAAGTATGGAATATAACGATATAAAAAGAAAAGAGATATATACAAAAGAAGAGAAGCAGACAATTATGGAGATGCTCAACAAAGAGCGAAAAGCAAAAGAGAAACAAGCAGAGAAAAAATACTCTGAAGAAGAGAAGAGAAAAATTTTAACAAGTTTAAATCAAGAGCGAAAAAATATCGAGATTTCAGAAGATGTAAAAGTAAGAAGAGTAGCCAATAAAAAGATATATACTATCAATAACACTCAGTACTACAAGTTAGAAAATCTTGAAAGAGGTTATCTTATGAGGGTTGATGACTATCCAAAACTAACAAATAGACCTAAAATCATCACCCTCTATTACGATTTTTTAGGTGAATTGAAAAAAAAGGATTTTTTAATCCAAATTAGAAGTTATTCTGATAAAATTTTCGTCTCAAATGACCTATTGAAAGTATATTTTAAAGCGTGTTCATTTGAAAATAATTAAAATAGAGCCAAAATCACGATGGAAATAAACATAATTATCATAGACAAAAAAAACAAAGATAACCTATATTCACCACTTATCGAACACTATACAAAGATAGCAAAACCTTTTGCCAAAGTAAACCTTATAGAAGTTTTTGATAAAAATATCGCAAAAGCACAAGATATATCTGCTCAGATGGCACAAAAATCTTATACAAATGCTCTTGAGAAGTATCTTAAAAATGGTGGCTTTAATATAGCATTAAATCCATCAAGTAAAGAGGTAGATAGTTTTGATTTTGCCAAATTGCTTAAGGATAGAGCCATCATAAATCTCTATATTGGCGGTGCTTACGGCTTTGAGAGCGATTTTTTGACTAAATGTAATAAGTCCATATCTTTTGGTAAAATTACACTTTCACATAAACTTATAAAACTGGTTTTATTAGAACAGGTCTTTAGAGGACTTAGTATAAATAACAACCACCCATATCATAAATAAAATAAGAGGAAGAGAAATGCTAACACAAAAAGAGATGAATGAGTTTAAAGAGTTACTAGAGAATAGAAAAGTACAAATCAACAAAAACCTCTATGGTACAACTCAAGAGTTAAGAGAGATGAATACTCAAGAGTTAAATGATGATGGTGATTTTGCTTCAGCATCTGCTGAAAGTGTTATTGATAGTGCTATTTTAGAGCAACAACGCAAAGAATTAGCAGAAATTGATTTAGCTTTGGCTAAAATATCAAAAGGAACTTACGGAATTTGTGAAATGTGCGATGAGCCTATCGGTATAGAGAGGCTAAAAGTAAAAAACTTTGCTAGATACTGTATGCCTTGTCGAGAGATAATCGAAAAAGAACACAACTAAAGGATAAGAATATGAGAGTTGGTCTTTATATTTTTGTTGCTACTACACTTGTAGCGATATTTGGTGCTTTTGCTTATACTATCAACCCTAATGATTATGTAGTAGATATTATGGATATTCCGTTCAATCTACCTATCGCTCTTTGGGTTATACTACCTGCTATAATACTTCTTATAGCATCAATAGCTCACATTACATACTATGGATTGAAAAACTTTTTCAAAATTCAAAGATGGAAAAAAGATGCTGATACATTGGATAAATCACTATATTGGGCTATATTAAATGAGCCTAGAGAACATAAGTTTATCATAAAAGAGATTGCTAGTTCAGCAAAAGTGTTATCAAAATCAAATATCACAACACTAGAGAGTATAAGTGGTGTTACTCCTAGATTATCAAAAGCTTTAAATCTAGTATCAAAGATAAATAGTGGTGAGTATGTAGATTTATATAGTGAAAAGATGGGGAATATCCTAAATGAAGGTAATCCTATCCTAATCAAAAACAGATTAAACAGACTAAAAACAGATGATAAATTTGTAGAAGATGTAGTGAAATCTCCAGAACTATTTTCAGATACTGTATCATCAAAAGCTCTTAATATTTTTGCTAATCAAACAGACTTTGCCAAAGCTATAAAATATGTAAAATCATTTGATATAGATAGCTTTTTTATCCTATTAAATAGAGTAAATGAAGATGATAACCTAGAGTTAAATGCTCAAAATTTAGAAGAGTTTATATCAAATATCAAGTTTGGTTGTAGTGATTTTGTTCGTATAGCAAACATTACAAAAAGATACCTAAACCCAACTGAGAACTTGGCTCTATTTAAAAAGTATCAAAAAGATAATCCAAAAGCACAAAATGCCTACTTATATCTACTCTTTGAGTATGAGTTGATAGATGAAGTTGAGAGATACTTAGATGAGCAAGAAGAGAGAGAATTTATCAAATTTAGAGCTTTACTTGATTTGAAAAAATCAAATAAAAACTATAATTTAGATGACTTAATAGATTTTAAATCTATCTGCTAATTATGAAAAAAATAGATTTTTCATCTACTCTATATGCCCTAGCCCCTCTGGCTGGGTTTACCGACCTTCCATTTCGTAGTGTTGTTAAAAAGTTTGGTGTTGATTTGACTGTTAGTGAGATGATAAGTTCAAATGCTTTAGTTCATAATAGTAAAAAAACTTTTAAAATGTTAGAAAAATCACCTCTTGAAGAGCCTTTCTCTATCCAGATAGCTGGTTCAAATCTTGAAGTGGTACAAAAAGCTGTTGAGATTATAAATCAACAAGATGGCATCTCCTGTATAGACTTAAACTGTGGTTGCCCTGCTCCTAAGGTGGTAAATAATCTACAAGGTTCATCTCTACTTACAGATTTATCTCAAATGGCAAAAGTGATACAGACAATCAAAAAACACTCAAATAAACCATACACCTCAGTAAAAATGAGATTGGGGTTTAATGAAAAAAACCATATAGAGATTGCTAAAATCATAGAAGATAGTGGTGCTGATTTTTTAGCTGTTCATGGGCGTACAAGAGCTGGACGCTATAAAGCTCCTGTTGATTATGATGCTATTGCCCAGATAAAAGAGTCTGTATCTATTCCTGTTATAGCCAATGGTGATATAACATCAGCAAAAAAAGCATCTTGGGTAGTAGAACATACAAAAGCTGATGGTATTATGATAGGTAGAAGTGCTGTTGGAAAACCTTGGATTTTCAAACAGATAAAAGATGGATTAGATGATGTTACTCCTGAGTTGATTTGTGAAGTGGTTTTAGAACATTTTGAGCAGATGATAGAGTATTATGGCGAATATGGTGCTGTAATGTTTCGTAAAAATCTACACAACTACTCTAAAGCTGGTTATGATGGAGCTTCAGCATTTAGAGATATCATCAACAGAGAGAAAGAGCCTAAGATACTTAGAGAGATTATAGAAGAGTTCTTCTCTAAGCCTTTTACACACAAGATACAAAATAGAGGATAGTTTTATGTTCATAGAGTTAAGTTTAGTAGGTGTTTTAGTTGGTGCTATGTCAGGATTTTTTGGTATAGGTGGTGGTACTATCTTGATACCTATCCTCTTAGCTATCGGATTTGATATAAAAACAGCTATCGGTATATCTGTTATCCAGATGGTATTTACATCAATCTTTGGCTCATACTTAAACTATAAAAAAGGCTCACTAAAAGTTGATGATGGGATATTTGTCGGACTTGGTGGCTTTGCTGGTGGTTTTATAGGTGTTAAACTAACACAGATACTACCAGAAGAGGTGTTGGCGTATATGTTTTTAACTATTTTGCTATTTTCTCTATATAGATTGGCAACATCAAAACAGTATGACAAATCAACTCAAAGCAAATCACTAAACAAAGGTGTACTTTTTAGTATCGGTTTAATGATAGGGATATTCTCTATCTCTTTAGGGATTGGTGGCTCTATCATCTTAACACCGATATTGGTTGGAATACTACACTACAATATCAAAAAAGCTGTTAGTGCTGGACTCTTTTTTGTTGTATTCTCTTCTCTATCTGGTATGATAGGTAAACTTATAGAGGGGCATATAGACTTTCACAACGCACTCATCGTCTCAGTAGCATCTCTAATTGGGGTTAGTTTTGGAATATGGATAAAAGACTATATCAAAGATACTCACCATAAAAAAGCTATATTGATACTCTATATCATCTCTACTTTGATACTTATCAAAAAGATGTTTTTAAACTAACTATTACTCTTGGCTCTCTTTTTTACTCTCTTGAATAAAATCATAGATAGCTGTTATCTCTTGATTAGTAAGATAGTATTTTGGCATTATATCGTGAGAGCTATTTAACATCTCTATCATCTTATCCAAAGATACCTCTCTTATATCAGGGCTTGATAGATATACCCTCTTAGCATCATCACTAAGATAAGATGCGATAACCACACCTCTACCATCTTTGCCATGACACTTAGCACAACTTACACCTCTTGGTGAGTTATATAGCATCTGACCATACTCAAAGTGTGATATAAAATCCTCTGAGTATGAAAAAACTTGTAAAAGCATATTGAGAATAACTATTTTTCGTAACAACCCCTACTCCTCTTAAACATAAAACTAATTTTGATATAATACCCTAAAAAGTTAAAGAGAGTATTTATGGAACTAATAGATGGAAAATCACTAGCAAACAAAATCCACTCAGAGGTAGCCAACGAAGTAGAAGAGCTTAAGGCTAAAGAGGACATCGTACCAGGTTTAGCTGTTATTTTAGTTGGTGATGACCCTGCTAGTCACGCTTATGTTAAGATGAAAGCAAAAGCTTGTGAAAAAGTTGGATTTTATAGTATCACACACAATATGCCAGATACTATCTCTCAAGAGGAGATTATCGCTACGATAGAGATGATGAATAACAACCCTAGAATAGATGGTATATTGGTTCAACTTCCACTACCACCACATATAGATACTAACAAGATATTAGAAGTTATAGACCCTAAAAAAGATGTAGATGGTTTTCACGCTTACAATGTAGGTAGATTGGCTACAAATCTTGATGGCTTTGTACCATGTACTCCACTTGGTGTTATGAGAATGTTTCAAGAGTACGATATCGATTTAGAGGGTAAAGATGTGTGTGTAGTTGGTGCTAGTAATATAGTAGGTAAGCCTATGGCTGCTCTTTTGTTAAATGCCAATGCCACAGTAACAGTAACACACATCTACACTAAAGATTTAAAATCACACACATCAAAAGCAGATATTGTTATCGTTGGTGTTGGTGTTCCTGCTCTTATCAAAGAGGATATGGTAAAAGATGGTGCTATCGTTATTGATATCGGTATCAATAGATTGGAAAATGGTTCATTAGTTGGTGATGTTGATTTTGAAAATGTGAGTAAAAAATGCTCATATATCACACCTGTACCTGGTGGTGTTGGACCGATGACTATCGCTATGCTTTTAGCAAATACTCTCAAATCAGCAAAACAAAGGGTATAAGTGAAAGATTTCGCATATAAACTATATAGATTTTCAAGTAGCTGGACAGGTACTATTATCATCGTACTGTTTTTGATTTTTTTCGTAGCTCAATCATTTGTTATACCGAGTGGTTCTATGAAAAGAACACTACTAATTGGGGACTTTCTATTTGCTAAAAAGTTCTCTTACGGTATCCCTACACCTCATCTACCATGGTTGGAGATACCTATATTGCCAGATTTTGATGGAGATGGACACCTAATAAGTGGAGATAGACCCAAAAGAGGTGATATAGTAATCTTTAGATACCCAAAAAATGAGAAAATCCACTATGTAAAAAGATGTGTAGCTGTTGGTGGTGATGAGTTAATCTATCAAAATAAAAAACTATATATCCACTTCCACGAAGGAGATGCCTATATAAAATCAAACTACAAACCATCAAAGATAAAAGAGATAAATGGGAAACTGTGGGTTTTAAACCCTTATATGGATAAGTTCAAAGGGATACAGTATCAACCAGAAGGCCCAAATATATTTGATATTCTTCTTGAGTATATATCTCTTAATCAAGAGGTAGATGTAGCACCTCTATTTATCCCTTCTTTAGGTGGAAACACTTACGAGATAGATGGAAGACTTGTCAATGCTCTATATGCTAAAGTAGATGAAGACAACTTCTATATGATTGGTGATAACCGTGATAACTCAAATGATAGCCGTTTCTGGGGTGCTGTACCATATAGACTTATAGTAGGACAACCTTGGCTTATCTATATGAGTTTAGAACACCGTTCATACAGTAGTGTCCTAAATGGCAATAAAAACGGTGGTGGTAAAGACCACGCAGGGTTAAAAAGAGTCTGTGGAGATACCCCTATCGACTCAAAAGAGTGTGAAGCGAAGTGGAATGCCCAACTATACAAAGTTAGATGGAAAAGAGTTGGAAAATTTATCAATGATTTAGAGCTAGAAGAGCCTATACAGTAATTTTATAAGGATTAAAAGATGTCAAAAAAATTTTATATAGCAACAGACCACGCTGGATATGCTATCAAAGCTTATGTAAAAGAGATAGTAACAAACTTAGGACATGAGATTGTTGATTTAGGACCAGATAGTGCTGATAGAGTAGATTATCCAGATTATGCCAAAAAATGTGCCAATGCTGTACTTGAAGATAAGGGAAGCTTTGGTATCCTTATCTGTGGTACAGGTATTGGTATCTCTATATCAGCAAATAAAGTAGCAGGTATTAGAGCTGCTCTATGTCACGACCACTATACAGCAAAATTGACTCGCCAACACAATGATGCCAATATCTTATGTTTTGGAGAGAGAGTTGTAGGTAAAGGTGTGATTGAAGATATGATAGAGGCTTTTGCCAATACCGAATTTGAAGGTGGTCGTCACGCCTCAAGAGTATCTAAGATAGAGTCTTGTAGCTTTGGAGCAAATCTAGGATAAAGGATAAAACAATGGAACTGACACAACAAGATAGAGAGATTATATTAAGTAGCATTAGAGATATACCAGATTTTCCAAAAAAAGGTATAGTTTTTAAAGATATCACAACTTTACTAAACAACCCTGAAGCTTTGGCTACACTTATGAGTCATCTTGAAGCAAGATATAGAGATTATGATATAGACTATATAGCTGGTATAGATGCTAGAGGCTTTATATTTGGCTCTATCTTAGCAGATAGATTGGGTGTTGGTTTTGTTCCTATTCGTAAAAAAGGCAAACTTCCATATACAACAGTAGCACAAAAATACTCTTTAGAGTATGGCTATGATGAAGTAGAGGTTCATATAGACGCATTTGGAGAAAATGGGTGTAGCTGTGATGGTAAGGTATCAAATGTTTTACTTATTGATGATTTGATAGCAACAGGTGGAACAGCAAAAGCAGGTGAAGAACTCATAGAGAGGGTTGGTGCGAAATGTATAGAGGTATGTTTTATCATGGAGTTATCTTTCTTAAAAGGTAGAGATAAGTTCTCAACTCCTGTATATAGCGTTATTGAGATTGACTAATTGATATAGAGTTCTCTACTCTATATCATTATCATCTAACTCCAAAGCCTCTATTGGGGCTATTAGACTCTTTCCTGCTATCCCTTGTAGAGAACCATACATCTGAGTAGTATTATCTAAAACCCTATCTATAATTTTCTGTCTTCTACTCCAAGATGCCTTGATACTTCTCTTCTCTTTCTCCAACTCATTTTGCATCTGGATAAACCCATCTACGATTGAGTGTATCTGTATCTTAAACTCATTACTTGTCAAGTAGTTATAGAGCATCAACATCTTATCACTCTTATTCTCATCTTTTTGTATAGTGGTATGAACCATAATCAATGCCTCTCTTAAGAGTGAAACTGAACCTTTAAACTCTTCAAAACTACAAACCCAAATACCATCAACAAACCCCATTCTATCCATACCAGTTGGATATACAGATGTTACAAGCACCCCTATATCTGCTTTTACTTTAAGCATATCTTGTTTGAGTTTATCTATCCAGTTACTATTCCACGCTTTTGTATTTTTAGACTCATAACATATCTTCCCACAATTTTGTAAATCTCTAGTATTGATAGTCTGGATACAATCAGCCCCATATACCCCCTTCTTAACCTCCTCTACTATATCAAATACAAACCGTTCCCTAAGCCAACTCTCAATCTCCAACTCCAGTGCCTCTCCTTGTATCTGTGTGCTACCTTGCTCCACTTTTCTTTTGGCATCTTCTAAACTTTTTCTCAACTGCTCTAACTGCTGTTCTTTCTCTTTTAGTTTTAACTCTTGAGTCTGTTGAAACTCTCTTAATTTAATCTCATTTAACTCCTCTAAGCTCCTCTGTAATCTTAATCTCTCATCTTTGAGTCTATCATTCATCTCCCTTTGAACTTTTGCTCTTATATCTAACTCCAACTCCTCATTTGCTCTTTTCAACTGCTCTATCTCTATCTTGGCACTATTTAGCTCCTGTATCTGTTGGCTTTTGAGTTGAAGCTCACTCTCTAGCCTCTTCAACGCACTACTATGCTCTTTCTCTAAATTCTCTTTTAACTCAAGATATACTCTTTTTCTCTCCTCTTCAACTACCCTTTTTGTCTCCTCATCAAGACGCTTCTTGAAATTTGCCTCTTCCTCTTGGATAGACTCCTCTCTTTGCTTTAATCTATCCTCTAGAGTTTTCTGCTTTTGTAAATACTCCTTTTGTAATCTCTTCTCTATCTGAGTATAAAAAAGCTCATCAATATCAATACTCGAACCACACTCTGGACACACGATAGTATTTGTCTGACTCATAAAGCCCCTTGTTTTTTATCATAATTATACAACTTGTATCGTAAAGTTACAGTTTAATCCTAACAAATAAAATAAATATTAGCTCAAACTATCATAAATCATACTTTTGCTAATATAAAGCTACAAAATTATACACAGGAGACCGATATGGCCTTAATCGAAGAATATAAAGCACATACTCAAGAGAGAGCAGAGTTGGGTGTTCCACCACTACCACTTACTCCAGCTCAAGTAAGTGAGCTTGTAGAGTTACTAAAAGCTGACCCAATAGTAGAGGAGGAGTATCTACTTGACCTTCTTAAAAATCATATTAACCCAGGTGTTGATGATGCTGCTTATGTAAAAGCTGCGTTTTTAAATGCTATCCTTACTGACGATGCGCACTGTAAAGCTATCGATAAAGTAGATGCTATCAAAATCCTAGGTTCAATGATGGGTGGATTTAATGTTGGACCATTGGTAGAAGCGTTGAAGAGTTCTCATGTAGAAGTAGCTCAATCTGCTGCTGATGAGTTGAAAAATACTATCCTTGTATATGATGCGTTTAACAATGTAAAAGATTTGATGGACGAGGGTAACGCTTATGCTAAAGAGGTTATCGAGTCTTGGGCAAATGCTGAGTGGTTCTTAAACAAACCAGAGCTTGAAAAAGAGATTACTCTAACTGTATATAAAATCCCTGGTGAGACAAATACAGATGACCTCTCTCCTGCTTCAGAAGCATTTACAAGAGCTGATATCCCTCTACATGCTAACTCTATGCTTGGTGCTAGAATGGAAAATCCTCTTGAGACTATGGCTGAGCTTAAAGCAAAAGGAAACCCACTTGCTTATGTTGGTGATGTTGTAGGAACAGGTAGTTCAAGAAAATCAGGTATCAACTCTGTACAGTGGCATATCGGTAGAGATATCCCTGGTGTTCCAAATAAAAGAACAGGTGGTGTAGTTATCGGTTCTATCATCGCACCAATCTTCTTTAACACAGCAGAAGATAGTGGTTGTCTTCCTATCCAAGCTCCTGTTGATAACCTAGAGACTGGTGATGTTATCACTCTTAAGCCATTTGATGGTGTTATCGAGAAAAACGGTGAAGTTGTAAGTGAGTTTAAACTTGAGCCAAATACTCTTCCTGATGAGATGAGAGCTGGTGGTCGTATCCCACTTATCATCGGTAAAGGTTTAACAGCTAAAGCTAGAGAAGCGTTAGGTTTGGGTGCTAGTGATGTATTTATGACTCCTGAGCAACCTCAAGATGATGGAAAAGGTTATACTCTTGCTCAAAAAATGGTAGGAAAAGCTTGTGGTATGGAGGGTGTAAAACCTGGTACTTACTGTGAACCAATAGCTACAACAGTAGGTAGTCAAGATACAACAGGACCAATGACAAGAGATGAGATTAAAGAACTTGCTGCTCTTAGCTTTGGAGCTGATTTTGTACTTCAATCATTCTGTCACACAGCTGCTTATCCAAAACCAGCTGATATAAATCTACAACACACTCTACCAAAATTCTGGACAGAGAGAAAAGGATTTATCCTTAGACCAGGTGATGGTGTTATCCACTCATGGTTAAATAGAATGTGTCTTCCTGATACAGTTGGAACAGGTGGAGATAGCCACACTAGATTCCCTATCGGTATCTCATTCCCAGCTGGTTCAGGACTTGTTGCTTTTGCTGCTGTTACTGGTATGATGCCTCTTACTATGCCTGAGTCTGTTTTAGTTAAATTTAAAGGTGAGATGCAACCTGGTATCACTCTAAGAGATTTGGTAAATGCTATCCCTTACAAAGCTATCCAAGAGGGACTTTTAACAGTTGAGAAAAAAGGTAAGAAAAATGTATTTGCTGGTCGTATCCTAGAGATTGAAGGGCTAGAAAACCTTAAGTGTGAACAAGCGTTTGAGCTTAGTGATGCTTCAGCTGAAAGAAGTGCGGCAGCTTGTACAGTAAAACTAAACAAAGAGCCTATCATCGAGTATCTTGAGTCAAATATCGTTCTAATAGAAGAGCTTATTAAACAAGGTTACCAAGACTCAGCAACTCTACAAAGAAGAGCTGATAAGATGAGAGAGTGGATTAAAAACCCAGAGCTACTAGAGAGAGATGAAGATGCTCAATATGCTGCTGTTATCGAGATAGATTTAAATGAGATTACAGAACCAATCTTAGCTTGTCCAAATGACCCAGATGATGTTAAAACTCTTTCAGAGATTAGAGAAGAGGGGCTTCAAACTTCGATAGATGAAGTATTTGTTGGTTCTTGTATGACAAATATCGGTCTATTTAGAGCTTTAGGTGAAGTTCTTCGTGGTGAAGGTGCTGTTAAGTCTAAACTATGGGTATGTCCTCCAACAAAAATGGACGAAAAAACTCTTATTGAAGAGGGTTACTACTCAGTATTTGGAGCAGCAGGTGCTAGAACAGAAATCCCTGGTTGTTCTCTATGTATGGGTAACCAAGCTAGAGTTGCTGATAACGCTTTTGTCTTCTCAACAAGTACAAGAAACTTCGATAACCGTCTAGGAACAGGTGCTAAAGTTTATCTAGGAAGTGCTGAACTAGCTGCTGTAACTGCTCTAAAAGGTGAACTTCCAACAAAAGAAGAGTACCTTGAAGTGATGAAAAACAAAGTTCCAGCAGATAAATTTGATGATGTTTATAGATACTTAGACTTCAGTAAAGTTACAAAAGATAACTTAGAAGCTATGGTAAAATAGAACATCTCTACTCTTTAAATATATAGGCTTTTTGCCTATATATCACTCTTTTTTCAAAACTACTTATTTTTTTAACTATTTTCAAAGTATAATTTCTTTATGAATAAAGCATACTTAAAATCAATCGACTTCTGCTCACTAGATTATCCTTGTTCTTATCTACCAGATAGACAAGTAAGAATGAACTATCGCTACTTAGAAAATGCCTCAAAAGAGTTAAACACACAACTAATTCAAAGAGGTTGGAGAAGATTTGGTAACTACTTTTTTCACCCTATATGTAATGGCTGTAATGAGTGTAAAAGTCTTAGGATAGATGTAGAAAATTATAATTTTACAAAATCTCAAAGAAAAGTTATCAAAAAAAACAGAGATACAAAAGTGGTAGTTAGCAGACCAACAGTAAATGACACTCGTCTTAAAATTTACAACGATTATCATCTATGGAAGTCTGAATTAGACGGTTGGGACTACAAAAAGATAACCTATGGTAACTATTTTGAAAACTTTGTAGAGGGTGTTAATGATTACGGGAGAGAGGTTCTATACTTTGTAGATGATAAGATTGTTGGTGTAGATTTGATAGATATACTAGATGATGGTATCAGTGCTATATACTTCTACTACTCACCTTATGATAGAAAATTATCTCTTGGTACATACTCTCTACTATATCAGATAGAGTTAGCAAAAAAGTTAAATCTCAAATGGATATATCTAGGATATTGGGTAGATGGGTGTAAAGCGTTTGAGTATAAACCTAGATTTAAACCTCAAGAGATACTTGATGGGTTTCCTGATATATCACAAACCCCAAATTGGCAAGAGTTCAAAGTTTTACCTAAAAGCTTTACGACACCACTTGAGAAATAGCCTATCAGGGCTTACCCTCTCATCTATCTCCTTAGCATCTACGATAAGCTCACTAAGCCACTTTGACATCAAAGGAGCAAAAACAAAGCCCCTACCACCTAATCCATTTAAGATATAGATATTATTAAGATATACAGGCTCTACCTTTAATCCTCTTGTAATCTTGGGATACTCTCTTAACATATACTCACTATCTATAACTCTACCAACTAAAGGAAAGTAGTCTTTACTCCCTGCCCTCATACCACAAAATGTCTCTTTAAGCACCAAATCACTACTATCTATCATAGATTTTGCTTCATCTTCAAGCATCTTAAGAGGATAACCATCACAAACCCTACACGGATTTTTAGACTTATTATGAGTAGCCCCTAACTTTATGATACCATCTATATTTGCTGAGATAGAGATTTTTTTGTGGATACTCACCTTAAAATCAAGATTAGAGTAGTAATCCCCCCTACTTCCCCAAGTACCACGAACCCCCATATATCGCATATCAAAAAGCTCATTCTCATACCCAGTAGATAAGATGACATTATGGGCATATATCTTAGAGTTATCACTACCTATGATACTCCAACACTCACCATCAAAACTAACTCTATCTACACCAAACTGCCTAAACTCAACACTCTCAAATATCTCCCTACACATAGCAGGAGCATCACACACCCCAGCCTCTTCAAATAAAAAACTATCAAACTCTTGAGTTATCCCCTTTGAGTGTAACTCATCTCTATCAACCCATCTATACTTTGAGTGGTTAAACTCCTCATAGACTCCAAACTTCTTAGCATCATCTTCATCTTTAGGGATACGAATGATACCTGTTTGATAGAAGTGTCTAGGGAAATTTTGAGTATAAAAATCCTTAGCATACTCATAAGCCTCGTTTGTAAGCTCTTGAAGAGTTGAACCTTTACCTATCTTTGGTGAAACAAAAGCCCCAGCAGCACCACTCCCACCACTAGCAGGAACACCACTCCTATCAACAAGCAACACTCTTCGCCCCTTCTGCTTCAAAGAAAAAGCCCCACAACACCCAGCTATCCCAGCCCCTACAACCACATCATCATATATATCTTTTTTATCCATTATCTACAACTTTTATTTTAGCTCTTTAAGTGCTTAGATTGTATCACTATTTGCTAATCTTAACTCAAAAATAGTAACCCGTTACACCTTCTTTATATTATATCCCAAACAATACATAAAATCAATATTCTAGATAAGGGGTGATATTAGAAAAGATAACTTCTTTAAAACTCTCTTGAAACTTATCTTCTAAAGCATTATTATACAAAGGTAGCCCCCAAACTTTATAACATAAATTATCATATAGTGGCAACGATTTATCATTTATATCTCTTAAAATCAATTTACTATCAGATGTACATTGAGTAATCGCGTTTAAAAACTCTTCTTTCCAGCTATCATGCTTGAGTAGATGCTCACCTTTTGGCTCACAAAATACCTGATGAAAACAGCCTTGTTTATCTTGAAGCAGTAGGATAAAATCTGGTTCAAATTTAGCACCATCAAGAGATTTATCAAAGCTATAAATATCAACAGCTTTTTCATTTCGTATAAGCCATACATTGTCATAAGCTTTTTTTAACTCACTCATAACAGACTTTATAAACTCTGTAAAGTGCTTCTCTTCACTTGTACCGTTATGTGGTTCAAAGATATACCACTCTTCATCTCTATGTATAGGGCTATCACTATCTTTTAGTTTTAACTTTTTCTCTGCTGGTATCTGTTGATTTATCCGTACAGGATAAAACTCACAACTTCCAACATACTCTTTAGCATTTTTAATTATCTCTTTTTCTATATATGATAACAACTCTGATATATATTTGAGTTTTATATCATCACTTACTCTCATAGGCTCTGTTGTATGTAGTGTAAAAACTACACCTCCTAGATAGTTATCATCTTCTATAAACTCTTTTACACTTCTTAGATGAACAAAATATTTTTTAAGATTGGCAAAATAGAAAAATGGATTTTGATTTATAGCTAATCTAACTAAATCACTCTCTATATCTTTAATAGAAAAACTTTCTACACAACTATAACTAATATCTCTTACCTCATCATCATAAACAGACATCTCACTGCTTTGATTATCTATATATCTTTTTTGTATCTTATAACTATCTACATATCCACCGATACCATCTATATCATCTCTTTTTTGCTCTACTTTTTTATTGACATACAATAGACCCTTTTTATACATAATATGGTTTAAAAAACTCTCTTTTACCTTTAGAGTAACTGTTTGAGGCTCTTCATCACTCTCATCTATCAACCCTATGCGTCTAAGCTCTTGAGTAATAGCATTGATATAGTCACTTTGATTGATACTATGAAAATACATCTCTTCAAGTATTGTTAGTGGGTTATCAGGCTCTTCATCAAACTTTCTTTTATATATATCACTATCTTCATACTCAAAAGGAAAATACCTAGCACCTCTTCCTATAAGTTGTGCCTCACTAACAGTTGAAGTTTTAGTTTTTTTTGCTTCATCAAGTTTAACTATATCAAAAAGATTTAATACATCCCACCCCTCATTTAGTATATCTACGGCAAATATAGCTCGGATAGGATTTTCTAACTCTTCAAGACTATTTAAGTATCTAAGTTTTTGCTCTTTATCTTTAATTTTAGAGTGTATCACTAAAGAGTTTTTAATACCAAATCCATACTGTATCTGCTTTATAAACTGCTCTTTATCATCTATCATACCCTCTAACTGTTTTATAGCATCTATATTTGAACTTTTAAATATATCATCTATCTCATCTATTGATAAATCTTCTATCAAAGATATAAACATCTCAAACTTACTATCAGCATCTACTGTATTTTTAACACTTTTAAAGAGGATAACAGGCTTTAGAGATAGATTTAAATTTCTCTGTGCTACAAGCCGTCTATACTCACTTATCATAACAGCTTGAAGCATTCTTTTTTTATCGTCAAAATTATCACTTATGAGCTTTATCTCTTTAGAGTATCCATCATCTCTAAACTTTTTAAGTGTATAATCATAGATTATCTTATCTTTATACTTTTTAGCTATCTTACTATCTTGTAAATCTTGTGTAGCCGTAAATTCTAAAAGTATATTTGACTCATTTATAGTAAGTAGGTTTTGTGTTGTTCTCTCCCAGTTTTTTTCACTCTCTTTCTCTGTTTTAGTATTGGCATTGAGATGATGAGCTTCATCAGCTATCATAACTATCTTTCTATCTTTAAAATCTTCATAAGTGATACTATTTTCTTTGATAGTTGTCTCTAAATCTATATGAAGCTTATTGATAGTTGTAAAGAGTATATTTATATCATCTGCTTTACTACTATCAAAGCTATCTGTTATCTCATTGAAAAAAACCTCTTTGCTACCTATATAGATATTTGGTTTATATAGATACTTGCTACTGTATCGATTTAGTAGGTTCTCTTTTGTTTTTGAGATGATGTTATTGCTATCTACAAAAAATATAAAATCCCTATACCCCTTCTCATAAAGATACAAAATAACACTTGCTATAATATTTGTCTTTCCACTTCCTGTTGCCATATGAAAAAGTAGATGTTTATGTGGTAAATCTTTATGTTTTTTACTTACACTCTCATAAAATATAAAGTTACTCAATGCCTCTTTTTGATACTCTCTAAGTCTATATTTGAGATTGTTTATGATACTATCTGAAATATCAGGTTTATTTACATACTCATAAGCTTGTTCTATCTCTTGATACAGCATACTACTCATCATCTAATCCATAAAACTTTTTATTAAGTGCTACCTCATCATCAGATATAGCATACTCTTCATCTTCTATCTCACTTATTGGTAGGTATCTCATATTTTTATTAAGTTTAGCGATAGGGGTATTGGCAAAGTTATCTATCTCTTTGAGTTTAGCATAGATAAAACTACCTCCACCTTGCCAATTTAAAGCTTTTGATACACCTCCTCGCTCCCCTGCTATAACCTTTTTCATCCTCTCGATAGCTATATCTTCTATATAATCCATCTGCTCGATACCTATATATCTTCTACCCATCTTATGAGCAACAGCACAAGTAGTCCCACTACCTAGGTGGAAGTCTAGGACTAGGTCATTT
>Ga0256828_1000402_pt1 | contig 29344 bp, 28 predicted proteins | sample CV88metaG_FD_185993 | JGI IMG/M metagenome (GOLD analysis project Ga0256828, IMG submission 185993) | Hydrothermal vent microbial communities from East Pacific Rise, Pacific Ocean - CV88 | ecosystem: Environmental > Aquatic > Marine > Hydrothermal vents | place: Pacific Ocean: East Pacific Rise...
GAAAACCTCACATAGCATGGAATGGTGAGAGCCGTTAGAAAACGACAATAGTTTGTCGTTTTTAGGCTCGAAACCGAAACGGTGGAGCAAAGCGACCCGTGTAGGTGGGTGGAGACAGTATGGCGTCGAAACCGAAGGTGATGTCTCAAAGAGACCACCGAAGGCTGGGCAACCGAAGCGTCGAAACCGAAACCACGGATATTTGGTATATTTGTAGGGTGTTCTCCCCTGAGAACACCTAACGCGAAAAAAGCTTTTAAACTATTTAGATATTTTGGCTTAGAGCTAGGAGCTTACATGAGTTCTCTAGGATAGATACCTTTTTTGCCATCTCTACTATGTCTCTATCATACCCAATCACACCAAAACCTTTGACAAGTAGTAGGTGAGAGTTATTTGTTTTGAAAAATTGGCTTACCTCATAGGGAGCTCTCTCTATCCAATCTTCTATATTTTGTGGTTCATATACAACTATATCACCTAGTATGGTTTTACCGTAGTAGTCTTTTGGGGATACTCTATCGTGTTTAAGAGAGAATGCCGTAGCGTATGGGGGCATTGTGTAGCTTACATATTTGGCATTTGGTATCGCCTCATAAATCAGTTCGTGAATCCTTACATCATCTGAAGCCATAGACCATCTATAATCTCTTTGATTACAGTCTAGTTTAACAAATGACTCTTTGTGTATCTCATCTAGTATCGTATCATTTTTATTGATGATAAATGTATTTGTATCCAATCTCGCAGAGATAGAGCCGTGAAATACTGTAAAAAAGTTTTTATTAAAGAGTGATAATGATATATGTTGTAACTCTTCTAATAGATGTTTATCCATAGTGGCAACCTTTGGTTAGGAATATTTTGGTATTATATCGAGATTATTTTTGAGTTTCAAAGGATATATTTTGGAGATACCACACATTCCCGTACTTTTTGATGAGGTTATTGATAGTTTTGATAGTGTAGGTGATGGATATTTTGTTGATTGTACTTTGGGATATGCTGGGCATAGTAGTGGGGTATTGGATAGATATAGACATCTAAAACATATAGGTATAGATAGAGATGATGAGGCTTTGGAGTTCTCAGCTAAGAGGTTAGAGCCTTTTGGTGATAGAGTGAAGCTCTATAAGGGTTCATTTTCCAAAGTTTTACCGACACTTCAAGAGAGTCCGATAGTGGCACTTTTAGCAGATTTTGGTGTATCATCTTTACAGTTAGATAAGAAGAGCCGTGGCTTTGCTTTTGACTCTGAAGTTCTTGATATGAGAATGGATAAAGATGCCCCTTTGAGTGCTTATGAGGTTGTCAATGAGTATCCTAGTGATAGACTTGAGTATATCTTGGATAACTATGGAGAGGTTAAGGGGTATAAGAAGATAGTATCAGCTATCATCAAAGCTAGAGCTAAAGAGCCGATAAAGAGTGCGAAAGAGTTGAGTGATATTGTAGTAGAAGCTTCATATAAAGGTGGTAAGATACACCCAGCGACTTTGGTTTTTCAAGCTATACGCATAGAGGTTAATGATGAGTTAGGAGAGATTGAGAGGCTACTTGATGTGTTAGAGAGTAGCCACTTTAGAGGAGAGGTTGTCTCTTTGATAACTTTTCACTCTCTAGAGGATAGATTGGTAAAAAATAGATTTAAGAGGTGGAGTAGTGACTGTATCTGTGACTCTCACGCGATAAGATGTGAGTGTGGCAAGGGACACGCATTGGGTAAGTTGGTTACACGAAAACCGATAGTAGCGACACCAAAGGAGATAAAACAAAATCCAAGAAGTCGCTCAGCAAAATTGAGAGTTTTTAGATTTACAAAGAGTAGTAGATGAGTAGAGTAGTTAGAAAAAAGAGTCCAAACGGTATAACTATCGGTATGGCTAGTGTTATTTTGATGGGTATGGGTATAGCTTTGATATTGACTTTTGTAAAGATATATTTGAGTAATCAGATATATAAAGAGAGTAAAGAGATAAACAGCATACAAAGAAGAGTAGATGCTTTAAAAGCCGAGAAGATGATTTTAGCTGATAATGTAGAGAAGTTGAAGTTTAAAAATCAGGTTGAAGATACGATATTTACTATTAGCGAAACGGATGAGTAGATGATTAGAAAGTTTATAGCCTTTGCGATAGATAAGCCTATCATTAACCATATTTTATTGGTTTTTATGTTTGTTCTCTCGATTTTTGCTTATCAAAATATACCAAAAGAGATATTTCCTCCATCAAGTTTAGACCAGATAGTGATAACGGGTGGATATACAGGAAGTAGTGCTGATGTATTGGATAAGATGGCTGTTAAGAGTATAGAAGATGATTTAAAAAATATCAATGAGATAAAAGCGATAGAAACTACTATACAGAATGGTTCATTTATCATAAAAGCAGATATAAAACCACATAGTGATAATCAGTTGGTTTTAGGAGATGTAAAAGATATCATCTCAAATGTAAGGAGAGATTTACCAAGTGATATGAATGAGCCTATCGCTAAGATTGTAGTTCATGACTATCCTCTGCTACTTGTAGCTATCTCTTCAAATGAGTTAAACAAAGATGAGTTGTTAAAGATTGCCGATAAGCTTAAAAGCTCTCTTAGTGCCTTTAAGGAGCTTAGTAATATCTTGATAAGAGGTGATGCTGATAAAGAGGTTCGTATAGATGTAGATGAGGCAAAACTGGAGGCTTATGGTATCTCAAAAGAGAGTTTCTATCGTGCTATATCACAGATAAGTTCTATATTTCCAATAGGAACACAAGAGGCACAAGGACATCATCTTTTTATCTCTACTATCAATGGAGAAAAGAGTGCTAAAGCTTTAGGTGAAATTATCTTAAATCTTCAAGGTAAAAGTATCAAGCTTAAAGATGTTGCTAAGATAGAGTATGCGTTAGGAGATAGTGACCAGATTTCCCACTTTAACGGTATGACAAATATCTCTATAAATATCAATAAAACCAAAGAGGGTAATGCCATAGCTCTTAGTAAGGAGATAAAGAGATTGCTAAAAGTCTATGCCAAAGAGTATCCAAATGTGGACTTTGAGGCATATACAGATACCTCTATCTGGATAAAAAATAGATTAAATCTAGTATCTTCAAATATTCTTTTTGGACTTATTTTGGTATTTTTAGCACTACTTTTGAGTGTCAATTATAAGATAGCATTAGTTGTAGCTATGGGGATACCTGTAAGTTTTATGCTAACTATCGTTGGTGCTGATTTGATGGGGTATAGTCTAAATATGCTTACACTCTTAGGTGCTTTGATAGCTCTTGGTATGTTGGTTGATGAGGCTATTGTTGTTGCTGAGAATATATATCGACATATAGAAGAGGGTAAATCTCCAAGAGAGGCTTGTATCGAGGGGGCATCTGAGATGTTCCCAGCTGTAATGACTGCTACTTTAACTACTGTATTTTCATTTTTACCACTACTTATTATGAGTGGTGAGATGGGTATGTTTATGAGAGTTTTACCTGTGATGATAACGATACTACTTCTTAGTTCACTCTTTGAAGCGTTCTATTTTCTACCTCTACACGCCAAAGATTTTTACTCTATTGGAGAGAGTAAAATTGTAGAGAAAGAGCATAGTGGTAAAAATGATTTTTGGTTATGGTTTGATAGAGTTTATGAGAAGATATTGGGCTCTCTTTTAAGAGTTAAAAAACTCTCATTGCCTTTGATTGTTATCTCTATCGTTTTGGCAACTGTTGGTATGCTAAAGATTACTAAATTTCAACTATTTCCTGAGTTTGATACAACACAGATATATTTAAATGGTAAGGTAAATATAAACAATAAACTAGAAGATACAGAGAAGTATGTATCTATGATAGAGAAGGATTTGTTAAAAGATATAAATAAATCAGAGGTATCATCTATCACCTCCATAGTAGGAGTAATGTTCAATCCAGACCAGAGTGTAGAGAGTGGGAGTAATGTTTTTCAGATATTTATAAATCTACATGAGAAAGCTCCTGAGAACTTCTTTGATAGATATATAAATCCTATATTTTCATTAGAGTATGATGGTTCAGATATGATTAGAGAGCAGAAGGCTCAAGAGATAGTAGCTAAACTAAAAAGTACGATACTAAAAAAGTATAAAAATATCAAATTAGATGATGGTGCGTCTATCTTTGAAGAGATAAATATGTTTGTTCAACAAACGGGTATTGTAGGGCATGATATAGAGATAGGTATAATCACACCAGATAAAGAGAAGATGTTAGACTCTATTAAAAGGTTAGAGGAGAGGTTACACTCTATTGATGGAGTTGAAGATATAGCTAACAATGCCAAAAGAGGTGTAGATGAGTTAAAGCTTAGAGTCAATGAGTATGGGCAGTCTTTAGGTTTTAGTGAGGGGTACCTCTCAACAGCTCTTAGGGGTATGTTGTTAAAGAGTGAATATACAAAGGTGTTTGATGATACGGGACTTTTAAGAGTTAGGATATATGACTCTCATAAAGATATAGATATGGATATCGCATCTATGAAAGTTGCTATTGTAAATAGCGATAAATTTGTACGACTTGATGAGATTTGTGATATGAACTATGAGCAGAGTTTCTCTAAAATCTATAAAGAAGATAGCGATAGGATTAGAAGTGTAACAGCTAGGGTTGATAGTAAGAGAGTATTGGCAACGGAGGTTATGGATAAGATAAGACCACTATTAAAAGAGTTAGAAGATAGTGGAGTCAAAATCGTAATCAAAGGGGAGGAGAAAGAGAATAAACAGATGAAAAGAGAGATGAGTCAAGCAGGGCTTATAGCTATATTTTTGATATTTATATCTCTTGTTTGGATGTTTAACTCTTTGGTTTTACCACTTATTATCGTATCAACTATACCACTATCTATCGTTGGGGCTTTAGTGGGGAGTTATCTTATGGGGATAAACTTGACTATGCCTGGTGTGATGGGTATCATAGGATTAGCTGGTGTGGTTGTCAATGATGGATTGATTATGTTGGATTTTATAAAAGGGAGTAGAGACTCATCAGAGATTATAACTAAAGCGACACAGAGACTAAGACCTATTATGCTAACTTCTGTTACCACAGTTTTAGGATTATCAACTCTTATCTTCTTTGCTAGTGGACAAGCTCTTATCATTCAGCCAATGGCCATCGCGTTAGGTTTTGGTATCGCTTGGGCGACGGTACTAAATCTATACTATGTACCGTTGATGTATGCTGTGATTTATAAAGTCAGATAAAAGGGGGGAGTATTTTTATAATAAATAACTAATTTTTATAAAGGAATGTATCTAAATGTTATAATTATATGATATTATACGCCAAGGATAAATTCTAAGTATGTTTTATAAAAAGTTATGTATAAAAATATTAGTATTATTAATATGTACTCTATCTAGTCTGTTTTCAAAGAGTGATATAGATGGTATCTTATCGCAATACAATAAAGAGAATGCTCTTTCTCAACAGACGATAGATGAGAATAAAGGGCATCTGGTTCTATTTACTCGAGATGATTTAGAGAAGATGCGAGCAAATAGTTTAAAAGATGTTTTTAAATCTACCCCTTTTGTATATTATCACGAAGATAGATATGCTATGCCTGACCCTTTCACTTCAGGTGGATTAGAGCCTTATAGAAGTTCATTTATAAGAGTCTATATAGATGGGGTTGAGGTTACTCAAGGTTGGATTGGTAGTGGACTTGTGTTATATGGTAATATCAATATAGATTTTGCTGACCATATAGAGTTTTACTATATGACACCATCTTTTGAGAGTTCTACTGAACCTGCTTATATCACGATATTTATCTACTCAAAAGATGCCTCTAGAGATGATGGTGCTACTATAAATCTCTCTCAAGGGAGTAGAGGAACAAATAGACAAACTTTCACTTATGGTGATAAAACAGATGAGTTCTCTTATATGTTGAGTTTTGCCCATACTGATGCTACGAGAGCAAAGATAGATAATGGTACTTCTAAATCTTTAAGTAGAGATTATGAAGATACTCAACTTTTTGCCTATATCAAAGATGATACACAAACTTTTCATCTTCAACTACTCAAAAAAAACAGTGACTCATTAGCTGGGGCTAGTTGGGACGCTACTCCTACAAGAGCTGGACTAGATTTTTTAAATGTTCATCTGGATTATAGCAAAGAGTTTGGTGATTTTTGGAAACTTGTATTATCTTATGATTGGTTAAGAACAGATTTTGATTTAGAAGATGATAAGCCACTTATGTACACTATGGCAAACAATAGCAGTAGTTTAATCGGAAATACAATCACATATAACACAACAGCAGAGCTAACATATACTAGAGTTTTTGATAAACACCATTTTGTAAGTGGAGTGAAGGCTCGTTATAAAAAGATGTCTAAGTTTGATATAACAGCTCAAGATATAGATATGCCATCTTTTAACAGTGAGAGTGTGTTGTCTATCTTTGCTCAAGAGCAGTATCTATTGACTAATAAACAGATATTATCAGCTTCTCTCTCTTATAATCATATCAATAGAAATGGTGGTGTTGCTGGTGATGATTTGTGGCAGTATCGTATAGGGTATAGTTATAATGATACTACTTATGGTTATAAAGCTTATATATACCGTAACCAGTTTGTATATGAGCCTATGACTAGGTTAAATATCTTGAAAACTGGTAGATATGATATAAAACCACAGACAACTTATGGTGTTACACAAGAGTTTGACTATACAGAAGATAACTATAAAAGTAGATTTATCTTGATGTATCTTGTAGATAAAGATAGCTGTTTTAGAGATGACTTAAGCTCAAATAGTGATAAAGATACTAGATACTTTATATCATATTTTGATTATGAGTATGAGTTTGATTATGACAATAAATTTATGTTTGAGATATACTATACAAACTATCAAAATATGTATAATTATGAGAGATTAGAGGATATAAGTGGTTATTTTAAATTTTTCAATAGATATGATAAAATCAACTTCTATAATGAGTTTGTATGGCATACAGATAGTTCATCTTGGGAGAAATTTATAGATTGGACTGCTGTTATATCTTGGGATATCACACCTAGTTTGAGTATATCTTTAAAGGGTGAAAATATACTCAATAGAGCAAAAGAGTTATCTATCAAAACATTTGATATAACTACAACACCAATAGAGCCTCTTGGAGATATCAAAGTGCCATCTATCGATAGAGTATTTAGTATTAATGTGGAGTATATGTTTTGAAAAAGTCTATCTTTTTAATACTACTCTTTAGTAGTTATATATATTCAGTTGATAGAGATATAACGGCGAAGGTGTATGGTACTGTGTTTAGCGAGTTGTATCAAAATAGAGATTTGGTATATGTGTATATACAAGATAACTCATATCTTAAATACTTCAATAAAAAGAGTATCAAAGCTACATTTGATATATCTAAAGCAACAGTAGCTTTAGTGAGTTCTGCTAAAGAGTTGGAAAAGGTAGTTTCACAAAATAGGGATTTGGCAATATTTACAACAAAACAGAGGATTTTATATAAATCAGACAATGTTATTGGTGGTTTTTATTGGACAAAAGGAAGAAGACAGTTGATATTTATAGAGGAGAGATTAAATAGGTATCATATCTCATTGCCAGATGAGTATAAAAGATATACAATAGAGAGATTATGAAGTATAAATATATAAATAAATATGTGTTATCTGTATTGATTTTATTGGTGGGTTTTGTTCTATATCTTCAGTATAGTGTATCATTGAGTACACAGGAGTTAAAAGAGCAGGAGATAGATAAAACTAAAGCTTATGCTAGTAAGATAGTTCACTATATAAAGCGAAGAGTCCCTAGTGATTTGGATAAGAGTCTATCAGGTAATGAAGCACTTCAAGAGGAGTTAAATCGTGTGCTTCACGCATTTATGACAGATAAATATAAGTATATCTTTGTTTTAGATAGAGTCAATGATAACTATTATAGGTTTCTATTGGACGGTTCTATCGACTTTAAGGCAGATTTTCACTCAATCTTTATCCCTAAGAGTAGTCTATATGATGAGGTGTATGATAAAAAAACTATACAGGTTATCAGGCAAAAAGATAGTGTAGAGAATGTTTGGATTTCTATTTTAGTACCTATCGTGTATCAAAATAAGAGTGAAGCACTCTTAGTGCTTGATTTGTCTAAAAACTACTGTGAATATCTAGAGAGTTTTAACTCACCGTTGGTAGATTTGATAGATTTAATGCAGTTTTTTTTAGTTGTTAGTATCTTGATTTTGGCTACACTTCTTTATAGGTACTATATCTTTAGAAAAAAGTTTTTAAAAGATACTATCAGTAGTGCTTATAGTAGAGAGTATTTAGATGAGTTTTTTAGTAAAAATTCTCTAAATCAATACCACGCTTTATTGATAGATATAGATGAGTTTAGAGTTATAAACAGTAAATACGGATATAGTGCTGGAAATAGAGTCTTAGAGGAGTTTGTATCGGCTATAAGGCTCTTTTTATCTGAGTATCATTGTGATTTGGTATTTAGAATAGGTGGAGGAGAGTTTGTTGTTGTTATCAAAAAAGATTTAATATCTATTGATGAGATAACCAAAGGACTTTTTATCCGTCTAAAAGAGAAGAGATATTTTATAAATGATGAGATTTTTCAAATCAAACTATCAATGAGTGCTATGGAGATACCTAATGATGTGGTATCTTGGTATAAGGTGTTGAGATTTTTAGATGAGAAGTTACTCGATATCAAGAAAAAGGGTAAAAACAACTTTGCCATCATCGATAAAACATCAAAAAATGATTTGAAATATAGCGATATTGACTATATAAAAGATAGATTGGAAAATGAAGATGTAAAGTGTATATATCAGCCGATTTTTTATACAAAAGAGAGAAAAATAGCTAAGTTTGAAACTTTGGTTAGACTTTATGATGTAGATGATGATAGAGATATATCACCATACTTTTTTATGGGAAAAATTAGAGGTACGAGTCAATATCTAAAGTTGAGTAGAATTGTATTTAAAGAGATATTTAAAACTTTAGAGAGCTATCCAGATATAGAGTTGTCAGTAAATCTAAACTTAGATGATTTATATAATCAAGAGATGTTGGAGATGTTAGATAGTGTACTCTCTAAACATCATGAGTATGCTCATAGATTGACTTTTGAGATACTTGAAGACCAAGAGATTTTTGATTATAATGTGGTAAATGAGGCTTTCAATAGATTGAGATATTTTGGTTCAAAAATTGCTATTGATGATTTTGGAAGTGGATATGCCAACTATATATATCTTATCAAATTAAATGTTGATTTTATCAAGATAGATGCGACTATCGTCAAAGAGTTGTTATCTAATCCTCAAAAGTCAAAAGAGGTGATAAAGTCTATAAAAGATTTGGCAAATAGATTAGATGCTAAAGTGATAGTAGAACATGTATCAACAAAAGAGATATATCAGATGATGATAGATTTGGATATAGAATACTCTCAGGGCTTTTATCTTGGAGAACCTAAAAATATAAGAGAGTATTTAGATTAAAGCTATTTGGTTATAATATCGCACTATAAATCTAAGGGGTTTAATTATGATGAATATTTTTGATGATGATGATGCGTTTGTAGGGACACCAAAGTCTAACTACTTTAGTATAGCAAAAAATGCTAACCAAAATATAGTGGAGATGGAGCTAGAGAAGATGCTTCGTCGTTTAGCTGTTGCTGAGAGAGTGTTAGAAGAGAATGGACTGGAAGATAAGTATGAAAAAGAGATACTATCTACTGTGATTGATAAAGATATTGATGATAGATTAAACTCTCTATATATTGAATTAGTTGGCAACATAGTAACACAGTGTGAGTAGTTAGAATGCTTGATGCCGTAGAGAGACAAATAGGACACTTTATATCAGACTTAGATGACACTACAACTAAGCTACTATATGCGAAACTACCATCTGGTAAGAGGCTAAGAGCTAAACTTATACTCAAAATAGCAGGTAACTCTTTACCTGTTATCAAAGTAGCTTCTATTGTAGAGCTTATACATGCTGCTAGTTTGCTTCACGATGATGTGATTGATGATGCTACAACACGACGAAATAAACCATCTTTAAATGTGCTATATGGTAACAAAACAGCTATAATGTTAGGTGATATTTTGTACTCAAAAGGATTTTTTGAGTTAAACAATATCTCTCCTAGGGTAGCAAAACTTGTTTCAAATGCCGTAGTTCAGTTAAGTCTTGGTGAGTTGGCAGATGTTGAGTTATCAAAGAGTTTCAATAGTAATAAAGAGTTGTATCTAAAGATGATATATCAAAAAACTGCTTCATTGATGGAGGCATCAGCTGGTGTTGGTGCTAATCTAGTAGGTAAAGATGAGTCATCATATATGAGATATGGAAGAAATCTCGGTATGGCTTTTCAGATGATAGATGATATACTTGATATTACTCAAGATAGTAAAACACTTGGAAAACCAGCTCTTCATGACTTTAAAGAGGGGAAAACAACCCTACCATATATCTATCTGTATGAAGCACTAAATGATAGTGATAGAGAGTATCTTATCTCTCTTCATGCTAAAGATTTGAGTGCTTTGGAAAAAGAGTGGATACAAGATAAGTTTAAAGAGTATAAAATCATAGAAAAATCTTACCTAGAGGCAAAAGAGTTAGTTACAGAGGCTATTGAGCTTATGAATAGTAAAGGCGAGAGTAGTCTAAGTGCTATCGCTATGGCTATGATAGATAGGGAGTTTTAAATGTATTATCAAATCATAAGTTTTTCTCATAAAAATTGTGAGCAATCATTTAGAGAGAAGTTAGCTTTTACTTGTGCTGAAGATAAGAGGTGCTTTTTAGATGAATTGACAAGTTTTGAGTTTATATATGAAGCTTTTGTAATCTCTACTTGTAACCGTGTAGAGATAGTGATGGCAACTCGTGATAATTTTGCTAGTTATCACTCAGTATTGGGACTGCTTAGTCAAAATAGAGATATTAATTTTTATGAATTGAAAACTTTAGCAAAAAGATATGATGATAAAGATGCTGTACTTCATCTTTTCTCTGTTGTATCATCTTTAGACTCTTTGGTTGTTGGTGAGTCTCAAATTACAGGGCAGGTAAAAGAGGCTTTTAGGTTTTCGTATGAAAATAAGAGTTGTTCTAAAAAGTTAAACAGACTTCTCTCTTACGCTATAAAGTGTGCGGCTGAGGTAAGAAGTGTTACAGATATATCTTCTCACCCTATATCGATAGCCTCTGTGGCTGTATCACAAGCACATAAGATGCTTCAAGATAATATTCAAGGAATGAAAGGTATCGTTGTAGGTGCTGGTGAGATGGGTGTCTTAGCTGCTAAACATCTTCTTAGGGTAGGTTGTGATGTTGTTCTTATAGGTAGAGATATAGAAAAGGTTGAAGCCATAGCAAATGAGCTTGGAGAGAATGTAAAAGCTGATACTATGGAGAATTTGGCAAAATATATCAATAGATATAGACTTCTTTTTAGTGCTACATCTTCAAAAGAGCCTATTATCACTAAAGATTTGATAGAGAATGAGACGCTTCACCGTATATGGTTTGATATGGCAATCCCTAGAGATATCGAAGATATAGAGCTTGATAAGTTAGAGATTTTTCGTATAGATGATTTACGCTCTATATCAAATGATAACCACGCACTTAGAGAAGAACAGGCTATTAAGGCTACTGAGATAGTAGATAGATATAGAGATGAGTTTTATGTATGGCTTCAGACTCTATCTGTTGAGCCTGTGATTAAACAGATGAGATTACAAGTAGATGAAGCTATCACTAAAGAGTTAGATAGAGCCATCAAAAAAGGTTTTATTCCTAAAGAGTATAGAGAAAATATAGAGAAGATGGCAACTGTAATGTTTAACCGTTTTTTACACACACCAACAAAAAACTTACGAACTTCATCAAAAGAGAAAAACAATGCCTCTTGTGTAGAAGAGTTTAAAAAGATTTTTGAGATAGATACAGATATGATAGATATGAAAGAGTATAAACAAGATAAAAAGGATATAAAGTGAGATTTTCAAAACTTTTAGTGCCAACTACAAAAGAGACACCAAATGATGCGACACTACCGAGCCATATATATCTAATGCGTGGTGGTTTTATCCAGTCAGTTGGTGGAAGTGGACTTTATAACTTCTTACCACTTGGTAAAAAAGTGCTTGATAAGGTAAGAGCCGTAGTTAAAGATGAGCTAGATAAGGCAGGGTGTCAAGAGGTTAGTTTGAGCTTTGTAACACCATCTTCACTATGGGAAGAGAGTGGTAGATATGAGAAGTATGGTAAAGAGCTTCTTAGATTTAAAGATAGAAAAAACAACGAGTTTGTATTAGGGCCAACTCATGAAGAGATGATGGTAAACTTGGTTAGACAGAGTGTTAAAAGCTATAAACAACTACCACTTAATCTTTATCAGATAAATCTAAAATTCCGTGATGAGATAAGACCTAGATTTGGGTTGATGCGTGGTAGAGAGTTTCTGATGAAAGATGGTTATAGTTTTCATAGTTCTGAAGAGGATATGAAAAGAGAGTTTGCTCTTATGGAAGAGACTTATAAGAAGATATTTACAAGATTGGGACTTGATTTTAGAGTAGTTGAGGCTGATTCTGGTGCGATTGGTGGAAGTGGAAGTAAAGAGTTTATGGTTCTTGCTGATTCTGGTGAAGATACTATCGTTGTGTGTAGTGAGTGTGAGTATGGTGCCAATATAGAAGCAGCCATTAGAGCTAAGAGAGAGTGTAGTGTTGAAGCTCCTGAGGCAAACTTTGCGAAATTTCATACACCAGATACAAAAACGATAGATGAACTTAGCTCTTTTTTCCATGTAGATGCTCACTATCTTGTTAAAACAGTTGCTAAAAGAGCCTTATTTGATGGTGGTGAGAGTAGGATTGTTCTATTTTTCTTAAGAGGTGATGATGAACTTCAAGAGACAAAAGCGACTAATGCTATCAATGCCAATGAGTTAGTAGATATTGGTGATGATGAGCTTTTAGAGGCTGGTTTAGTAGCTGGATTTATGGGGCCTATCGATTTACCACAAGATATAGCAGTAGTTTGGGACAATAACTTAAAAGATGCTAACAGTATGATTTGTGGAGCAAATGAGAAAGATTACCATATCGTAGGGTGTGATTTCTCTACTGCTGATATACCTGATGAGCTGTTTTTTGATATTGTAGCTGTTCAAGAGGGTGATATCTGTGCTTGTTGTGGAGGAAAACTTACATATACAAAAGGTATAGAAGCAGGACATATTTTCCAACTAGGTACAAGATATTCAGAGCCTTTGGGGTGTAACTACTTAGATGAGAACGGTAAATCACAACCTATGGTTATGGGAACTTATGGTATCGGGGTGAGCCGTCTTTTAGCAGGTATCATTGAACAACACCATGATGATAAAGGTTGTATCTGGACAAAAGAGTCAGCACCGTTTGATTTGTATATTATGATTTCAAATATCAAAGATGAGACTCAAGTTGAGTTGGCTACAAAACTATATGAAAATCTAAAAGCTAAAGGTGTAGATGTACTTTTAGATGATAGAAAAGATAGATTTGGTGCGAAGATGAAAGATTATGAACTTCTTGGTATCCCTTATGCTATAACTTTTGGTAAGAAGTTATCAGATGGTAAAGTTGAGTTTATAACTCGTAAAAACTTAGAGAAAGAAGATATTGAGCTAGATACTTTAGAAGAGTTTTTAGAGGGTAGATTCTAATGCCTGTATTTATAATTATTTATCTTCTTTTGGAGCTTTATGTATCTCTTAGTTTAGGAGAAGAGTTAGGCTTTATCGGTTCAGTTTTATGGATATTGGCAACACTATCTATCGGTATGATAACACTTAGGTTAGAACCTTTTACTATAATGGAGAACCTTCAAGCTGTTGGAGTTGGTAAATTTGATATGAAAAAGTTTCAAGATGCTACTATGGCATCTTTTTTGGGTGCTATACTGCTTATAATCCCTGGAGCTTTTAGTGATATGATAGGTTTTGGTTTGCTTTTTTATACATTTTATTTACGATTTGTAGCTAAAATAACACCTGCTAAACCAAATATATATAAAACAAAAGGAGAAGAAGATGTCATTGATGTCGAAATTGTTGAGCGTAACACTAATAACAACTCTAGCATTGAGTGCTAATAGTGAGGTTATCCCTTCTAAAAAGCAGATAATAAAATATATAAAAAATAGTGTCATTAGAAATCCTAGAGTAAAAGTTCAGGATTTAGAGATTGTGGAGACAAAAGTTGATGATAGGATAAAAGGGTGGAAAGTTCTCTTTACATCTATGGATTTGATGTTTCAAAAAAAGAGTATAAAAGCGCCTATTATACTATTTTCTAATGGAAATCTATTGACTACTGAGTTATATGATGTAAATACATCTACAAATTTTGCTAAGGTGTTAAAGCCAACTATTCCAGAGAGTGTTTATGATGATGAACATCTACTTTATGGAAACAAAGATGCTAAACATAAAATTTTGGTATTTTCAGACCCACAGTGTCCATTTTGTCAAGATGTAATGCCTGATATCTTTGAAGCTGTAAAAAAACATCCAGATATGTTTGCTCTATACTATTATCATCTACCACTAAAGAGGCTACACCCTGTATCTGCAACTTTGACAAAAGTTATGCATATAGCTCAAAATGGTAATAGAAAAGATATTTTTGAAGATATGTATAAGTTGGATATAAATATCCGTATGACAAATGAGAAGAAGATTTTATCAAAAATAAAAAAACAGTTTAATTACAAATTGACAAAAGAGCAGATAAATGCTCCAGAGGTATTAAAATCATTGAAAGCTGATGAAGATACAGCAGCAAGACTTATGATTAGTGGGACACCAACAGTCTATATTGATGGTAAGTTAGATAAATTTAGAGATGGTTATAAAGATTATTTAAAAAAAGAAGATAAAAAGTAGGGGTTTTTTGTGAGAAAATTAGTTATAGCTACAAGAGAGAGTGCTTTGGCACTATGGCAAGCTTATCATATCAAAGATAGGGTAGAGGGGTTATTTAAAGATATTGAAGTTGAGATAAATAAGATGACTTCAAATGGTGATAAAGTTTTAGATAAACCTTTGGCACTAATAGGTGGTAAAGGGCATTTTACAAAAGAGCTTGAAGATGCTATGCTTGATGGTAGTGCTGATATGGCTGTACACTCTCTTAAAGATGTACCAACTTATATTCCTCGTGGTTTAGAGTTGGTTGCTATAACAAAAAGAGCCCAACAGAGTGATGTGTTTTTATCTCACAAGTATAAGAGTTTAGATGAGTTACCTAAAGGGGCAGTTGTAGGTACAACCTCTCTTCGTCGTCGTATGCAACTTTTGTCAAAAAGAGCTGATTTAAAAGTAAAAGACCTTAGGGGGAATGTAAATACAAGACTTAGAAAGTTAGAAGAGGGGCAGTATGATGCTATCATATTGGCATATATAGGCTTAGATAGATTGGATTTACTCAAAGATATACCATATAAAGAGAAGTTAGACTTTATACCACCAATGGGACAAGCTGCTTTAGGTATAGAGATTGTAGCCAATAGTGAGTTGGCAAGAGAGGTAGCTACTGCTTTAAATGATGAGAGAACATTTATGCTAACTAAGATAGAGAGAGATTTTATCTCTACTATTGAGGCTGGTTGTTCTGCTCCTGTGGCTATCAATGCTACTTTTACAGAGGACGATGATATTAAGATAGAGGGAATGATAGGCTATCCTGATGGTACACATATACTACATAAAGTAAAAGTAGTGCCACAAGATGAATCAGATATAGCTGGTGCTATGTTTGCTCAGAAATTTATAGAAGATGGAGCATTAGATTTGCTAAAAGATGCTGAGAAGTTGGCATTTAAAGATGAGATGCCTCAGAGATTATAAGAAGGATAGATATGGAAGATGTAGTAGAGTGGTTGAAGGTTAATGCTAATTTAAAAGTTATAGATGAACCGTTAGATGTTGAGTTAGAGATACCACATGTAGCCTATATAGAGGTTAAAAAAGATGACTCTGCTCCTCTTCTATTTACTAAACCTATCAACAGAGCAAAAGGTATAGAGTATGATATGCCTGTGTTGATGAATATTTTTGCCTCAAAAGATGTAACTCAAAAGATTTTTGGAAAACACCCTGATGATGTAGCTAATGGTATTGATGAGTTATTGAAACTAAAACCACCTAAAAAGCTTATCGATAAGATAAAAATGTTACCTAGACTATTTAAACTAAAAAATGTTTTTCCTAAAAGAGTAGATTTTAAAGGTGAGTGTCAAGAGGTAATCATCTCAAAAGATAAAGTTGATTTGGATAAGTTACCTATCTTGAAAACTTGGGAAGATGATGGTGGAGCTTTTATCACGATGGGACAAGTCTATACACAGAGTTTAGATGGTACGATGGAGAACCTAGGTATGTATAGGCTTCAACAGTATGATAAAAATCATCTAGGAATGCATTGGCAAATCCATAAAGATGCTAGTCACTTCTTTGACCAGTATCAAAAAGCAGGTAAAAAGATGCCTGTTAGTGTAGCTATCGGTGGAGACCCACTCTATATCTGGTGTGGACAAGCACCGATGCCTCACGGTATGTTTGAGATGCTTCTTTATGGATTTGTTAGAGATAAAAATGCGCAACTTGTAAAATCTATAACAAATGATATATATATACCACGAGATGTGGATATCGTTATTGAGGGGTTTGTTGAGCCTGAAAAGATGGAGATAGAAGGGCCTTTTGGTGACCATACGGGTTACTATACTCTAAAAGAGCCATTTCCTGTAATGGAAGTTGAGACAATTACAATGAAAAAATCACCAGTATTTGCTGCGACAGTTGTGGGGAAACCACCACTTGAAGATAAATATATGGGTTGGGCTACTGAGAGAGTTTTTTTACCAATGTTAAAGCCTATGGCACCTGAATTGATTGATTATAATATGCCTGAGAATGGTGTATTTCACAATCTTATATTGGCAAAGATGAAGACAATGTATCCAGCTCACGCAAAGCAGTTTATGCACGCTTTTTGGGGAGTTGGACAGATGAGTTTTGTAAAACATGCGATATTTGTCAATGAAGATGCCCCATCTTTAGATGATTATGAAGAGCTTACTCGATATATACTCAATAGATTAAAGAGAGAGAATATACTTATATCTCAAGGTGTGATAGACCATCTTGACCACTCATCTCCTAAACAGTTTGAGGGTGGAAAACTAGGTATTGATGCGACTTCTGAAGAGATTGATGAGTTAGGTATTGAACTTCTTAGTGATGAAGAGTTGCTAAGAAGAGTACAAGAGCTATCACCTGAAGTTGTAGAGCTTAGACAGTATTTTATAGATACAAAAAATCCTATATGTGTTGTATCAGTAGAGAAGAGAAAAAGTCAGTTAAAGAGTATCAAAAAGTTAAGAGCTTTAAGTAGTAATATCAAAGTATTGGTTATCGTAGATAGAGCAAATAACGATTTGGATAATCCCTATATGCTTCTTTGGAGAGTTGTCAATAATATAGATGCTTCAAGAGATGTAAAGTTAAAAGAGTTTATAGCAGTTGATGCTACAAATAAGAGTGAAGTTGATGGCTTTGAGAGAGAGTGGCCAGATGATACACATTGTAGTAAAGATGTGTTAGATATGTTAAGCTCAAAAGGTATTATAGATATAGATGATGAGTTTATCAAGAAGTTTGGACTTCTTCCTTTCAATGGATAGATAAGTGGTAGCTATCCTTTTTTTATCTTTGAGTATATTTCTATTTTTGAGTTATATCGTTATAACTCAAGGTAGATTTATACTAGATACAACTATCTCTGATAATATACATCTCTTATATAGTGATACTTTGACATCTTTTATGAAACTTATCAGTACTATTGGTGCTATGAAAGAGTCGTTGTTACTCTCTTTATTTTTTATTTTGTGGTTAATCTTTAAAAAGAGATGGGTATATGAGGCAAAAGTTTATAGTTTAACTCTTTTTTTATCTATATTCTCATTTGCCTCTATAAAACAGTTAGTAGGGAGAGATAGACCAGAGTCGATACTTGTAGATGCCTATAACTACTCTTTTCCATCAGGTCACTCAACGATGGCTATGGCGATAGCTCTTGGAGTATATTTTGTATTTGTAGATAAGATAAGATTTAAAAAAGTAGCCTTAAGTGTTGCCATAAGTTGGGCTATATTAGTTGGATTTAGTAGAATTTATCTCAATGTCCATTGGTTTAGTGATGTATTGGCTGGTTTAAGTTTAGGTGTAGTTTGTGCTATTTTATCAAAGTTATATGTATCAAAGAGAGACTTTGATACATAATTTTTACTATCTTGCTCCAAAATCTTGAGTCCAGTAGTATTTATAGCTACTATCAGCACTATGATATAGAGCTAAACCAACCTCTGTATAGTTTGGACTCATTATATTATGACAGTGTCCATCACTTTTTAACCACGCTTCCATAGCCTCTTTAGCTGTATCCATATTTGTACCAGCTGCTATATTTTCTCCTATTGCTTTCCAACTTGTATAACCGTTGTATTCAGCTCTATCTACCATACTACTACCTGTATCTAATTTTTTAACTTGAGCAGTTATATCAGTAGTTGTACCTGAGCCTGTATGTGAAAAAGTGTTACTAAGAGCCATATCTCTACTATGTTCTAGTGATGCTTTATATAGATTTTCATTCCAACTTAAAGGCTCAACAGCTGGCATATATCCATACTCACCACAACTTCTACCTTCAACTCTTGCTTCATTGATAGCATTTAAATATATATTTTTTAAACTACTATCTATATCTTGGGAGTTAGGTTCATCTGTTATGTTAAGTGCTTCTATATGTGTTTGTAGATGTGTAATAGCCTCTGTTGTTGTAACGATTTCTGGAGCATCTATCTCTTCTAATAGTAGTTCAATATCATTTAGGCTAAGAGTTGATATATCTATCTCTTTATCATAAAGTTTATTTAACTTATCAACCAATTGTTGATTTATCTTGATAGTATCTTCTATATCACCATCATCATCTAATGATTGTAAAAGTTGAGCTATTTTAGTAACATTTTCATTATATGTATCTAACGAAACACCTGCTAAATCTTGAGGTGTCACATATCCACTTTGATTGATATAGTTAATAGAACCAAGTTTTATATCTCCTATATAGAAATTGATAGGATAAGTTGAACAGTTAAATGAACCATCAGATTGTGTTTGAGCTGTTATCTCATTACACTTGTATATAACTCCTTCTATGGGAGAGTCTATCAACTTACCATTTATAGATGTAGATGTTTCATCTTCTGTTGAAGTTGTTGAACTACCACCACAAGCATTTAACAATAGTAGAGTAGTTGTTAAAAGAGAAAAAGTTTTAAAATTCATATTAGTTCCTTTAAAATAAATATTAATATTATAATGATATAGTATTAGTCTCTTATTAAAGTAAAAAATTATTATAATAAGAGTTATTTTATCTTAATTTAAAGTTACTTCGATAAAATTTCGTTATCAATAAAAATTATTAAAAAGGTATATAAATGTTAGTAACAACTAAAGCACCTGATTTTACAGCTACTACTGTTTTGGCAAATGGTCAAATTGTAGATGATTTTAACTTATATGAAAATTTTGGAGAGAAGGGTACAGTTCTATTTTTCTATCCACTAGACTTTACTTTTGTATGTCCATCTGAGATTATCGCTTTCTCTCACAGAATAGAGGAGTTTAAAAGTAGAGGTATCAATGTAATTGGTGTATCTATCGATAGTCAATTTAGTCACTTTGCTTGGAGAGAGACTCCAGTAGAAAAAGGTGGTATTGGAAGTATCAATTTCCCATTGGTTGCTGATATTACTAAGCAGATATCAAGAGATTATGATGTACTATTAAACGAAGCAGTTGCTCTTAGAGGTTCATTCCTTATAGATGCTGATGGAACTATCAGACACGCTGTTATCAATGACCTTCCATTGGGTAGAAACATTGATGAGATGCTTAGAATGATAGATGCTATGTTATTTACAAATGAGCATGGTGAAGTTTGTCCAGCTGGTTGGCAAAAAGGTGATGAGGCTATGAAACCTGATAGTGAAGGTGTAGCTACTTATCTTGCTAATCACGCTGAAGAGCTATAATTTAAGTATCCCTTTTGGGGTACTTTTTATTATTGAGACAATAAAGTAGTCCCTTGACTCCTTTTTCCCTTCTTCCTCCCTCCTTTTTGAGGAGCAAGGGGCTACTCTATTGTCTTATTAAGGTACAGTAATGACAGACTATATAAAATTACTACAAACTAATAATCTAAAAGCGACATTTCAAAGAGTTAATATTTTAGAAATTATTGAGAAAAACGGGCATATTGATATAGATGGTATCTATTCTCAGATGAAGCAGATACACCCAACTATCTCTTTGGCAACTGTTTATAAAAATATTATCTCAATGACTCAAAATGGTGTTTTAGTAGAGGTGCCTATAATAGGTCAAAAATCAAAATATGAGTTGAGAAAAGCTGATCATATTCATCTGATATGTACAAATTGTGGAGATGTAGAGGATAAAAACTGTATAGATATCACAAATCAAGCTATAAACTCATTGACTTCTCAAGAGTCATTTGAACTCAATACAAGACAGATAAATCTATATGGAAGATGCTCTAAGTGTCAATAGGTTAGATAGAGTTCAACTCTTCTAACCAAAGTGACATATCACTATCACTACTCATTCTCCAATCTGCTCTTGGGCTTAGACTGATAGTTCCTACTTTTGGCCCATCTGGCATACAGCTTCTTTTGAACTGTTGAGTGAAAAATCTTCTAATAAATAGTTTTAACCATTTTGTGATAGTATCTATATCATACTTATCTTCAAATGCTTTTTTTGCCAAATATCTTATTTTTGATGGAGATGCTCCATACTTGATAAAGTGGTAGAGGAAAAAGTCATGTAGCTCATAAGGACCAACTATATCTTCTGTCTCTTGGGTTATCTTGTCATTATCATGAGGTAGAAGCTCAGGAGATATAGGAGTATCTAGTATATCATCAATTATGGTAGATATATTTGGATTTGATTTAAAATACTCTATCACATAACGGATTAGAGTTTTTGGTATGCCACTATTTAGAGCATACATACTCATATGGTCACCATTGTATGTACTCCAGCCAAGAGCTATCTCACTCAAATCACCTGTACCGATAACAAGCCCACCCTCTTTGTTTGCCAAGTTCATTAAGATTGATGTTCTTGCTCTAGCTTGAACATTCTCATAAGTTACACTATGCTCATCTATATCGTGAGATATAGCATCAAACTCCAATCTACATATAGGGGTGATATCTATCTCTTTTAAAGTAACACCTAAAGTTTCACATAGTAAAGTGGCATTGTTTTTAGTTCTGCTTGTTGTACCAAATCCAGGCATTGTTATTGCTATAATATCCCTATAATCCCAATTCATTATCTCAAATGCTTTATGAGTTGAGAGTAGTGCTAGAGTTGAATCCAATCCTCCACTAATACCAATAACAGCCTTTTTGATACCTGTATGTAGTAGTCTTTTGATAAGAGAGTGAGCTTGTATATTTACTATCTCTTCACATCTGCTTTTTTTATCATCATATTTTGAAGGTACAAAAGGGTGTGGATTGATATATCTTTGTATCTTCTCTATCTTAGGTAGTGTAGATAGTTTTATCTCTCTTAGATTTGTATATAAAGACTCCTCATAGCTTGTCTCCATCTTACGAAGTGCTTTGAGTTTGGATATATCTATATCAGCAGATATTAGATGGCTTTGTTGATTAAATCTACTATTTTGAGCAACCAAACTACCATATTCACAAATCATAGCATCACCACCAAATATAGTATCTGTACTAGACTCTCCAACCCCTGCTGAACTATAAATATATCCACAAATCAATCTAGCACTCTGTGTTCTTACTAACTCTTGACGATATTGTGCTTTACCTATTAGCTCATTACTCGCACTTAAGTTACATATCAAATTGGCACCATTTGATGCTAGAGTATTTGATGGTGGAGTGATAGCCCATAAATCTTCACATATCTCTATACCAACAACCAATTCATAATCATCAAAAAATAGTAAATCTACCCCAAAAGGTACAGTTTGATTTAATATCGATATAGTAGTATCTTTTATCTTCTCTCCAGAGTTGAAGTGTCTTTTTTCATAAAACTCTTTTTTGTTTGGTATATATGTTTTAGGAACGATACCAACTATTTTACCTTTTTGTATCAAGATAGCACAGTTGTAGAGTCTGTTTTTATACTCGATAGAGCTTCCTATGATGGCTGTGGTTGATATGTTTGATGTCTCTTTTAAAATATAACCGAGAGCCTCTAGTTGTGCTTGTTGTAGGGTAGGGTTATGTAGAAGGTCACTAGCAGAGTATCCACTTAGTGTAAGTTCAGGGAATACTATGATAGAAACCTTCTGAATATAAGCCTCTTTGATAAGTGATATAATCTCTTTGGCATTTTTAGATGGGTTTGCTATGGTTGTCTTATTTACTGCTGATGCGACACGGTAGTATCCATACATATAAAATCCTTATATCTATCAGGGAGACTCTCCCCGATATTGTTTGTTATGCTTTTGTAGCGTGAATAGAGATACTCTCTATATCATCATTTTGTTCGATAGTATCAAGTACAGCAAAACTAGCTTCATCATCTTGCTCAATACCACCAAATACAGTATGAACACCATCTAAGTGAGGACATGGAACGAAACAGATGAAAAATTGGCTACCACCTGTGTTTGGCCCAGCGTGAGCCATAGATAGAGTACCTTTTACATGTGGGTGGTGACTTGTATCAGTTTCACAATCGATACTCCAATCTGGACCACCTGTTCCTGCCATAGCTGGATTAGCTGATGGGTGAGAGTGAGGACAACCACCTTGAGCCATAAATCCAGGGATTACTCTGTGAAATCTAAGGTTGTTATAGAAACCTTCGTTTGCCAAGTGAGCAAAGTTTGCCACTGTATTTGGAGCATCTTCATGATATAGTTTTACCCATATATTACCCTTACTTGTAGCTATCTTAGCGTAGTTGTATGTCTCCATTACATCTTGAGGTATATCATATCTTTTTGATTTGTTTTGTCCAAACATTACTTTAGTCCTTATATATTAAAATTTGGGTATTATTATACAATATTTTTTTTAATAAGGTGACTTTATGAGATTATGTGTAGCACTTGATATGCCTTCAAGCCAAGAGAATTTGAACTTAGCTAGAGAGATAAAAGATTATGATGTGTGGCTCAAAGTTGGGTTTCGTACATATATCAGAGATGGTAAAGAGTTTTTAGAGGCACTTAAAGAGATAAATCCAAACTTTAAAATATTTTTAGATTTAAAACTTTATGATATACCAAATACTATGGCAGACGCATCAGAAGAGATAGCTAAACTCGGTGTTGATATGTTCAATATCCACGCAAGTGCTGGTAGTGTAGCTATGAGAGCTGTTATGGATAGACTCTCCTCTTTCCCAAATCGTCCACTGGTTTTGGCTGTAACTGCTTTGACATCATTTGATGAAGAAAATTTTAGTGCTATATATGGTGATAGCATAGCCAACAGAGCCAATGAGTTTGCCAAGATGAGTTATGAGTGTGGATTAGATGGAGTAGTCTGTTCAGCATTTGAAAGTAAAGCTATAAAAGAGATTACAAGTAGTGAGTTTGTCACTCTTTGCCCAGCAATAAGACCCTTTGGAGAAGATAGCAGTGACCAACAAAGAGTAGCCACTTTAGAGTTGGCAAAAAAAGAGTTAGTAGATTTCCCAGTAGTAGGAAGACCCATCTATAAAGATGAAAACCCAGCTCAAAAAGTAGCCCAAATACTAGAAGCTATAAAGGCTTTATAGTCTTTGGCTTATTTTGATTAAGACAACATCAAATTTTTAACTATCACTTGATACAGATAGCTTCAAGCTATCCAAATCTATCTTCAAAATCTCATCCAAAGAGGTTTGTACCCATAGAGTATTTTTATCTACTACAACTATACTAGAAGCGTAGCCTGTATAGGCAAATCGTATCTTTTTGAGATGGAAGTTCATATCCCAAACAAACAGATAGTTTTGATAGCTACCGACAAAATAGTCATCAGTAATCAACAAGTTAGATATCTTGGGTGATGTTATGTATCTACTCTCTTTGGCATTGTTAAGCTCTATATTGTTTGTGTTGGCTACCATTTTCATATATCTATGCTCTTTTTTATAGTAAGTATCTATATCATCATATAGAAGTTTGAGTTTGGAGTCTTTTATGGTATATAGCTGATAGTTGCTATCTATAAAGAGTTGATTATCGATAGATAGAAGTTTGTAGTATTTTGGTAGTTTAGGTATAACTAGTTTTTTGACAAAGTCTTTTAAGCTGATGCTATATAGCTTGTCATCATCACTATCAAGATATAAAGTATCCTTTGCTACTACAAACTGATAAAACTCTCCTTTGGTACTAAAGAGGAGTTTGTTGTCTTTCATACTATAAATGTTTAGATGTGTATTGAACTCTTTATCATAAGAGCTATATATGAGATACTCATCACTTAGTGTTATATCTTTGAGATTTTTTAGTGTGGTTTTGTATATGAGCTTTTTATCTTTATATACAAATACACTATCTTTTTTTGTATATAGGATTGTATCATTGTGTTGTTGTAGGTTTTGTATATGGTTTTGTCTAAAAGTCAAAGATGATTGTTTAGTTAAGTTTTTATCATATATGTAGATAGTGTTTGAGCTTAGGATATATAGCTTATCTTTGGTTATATCTATATCATCTATGTATTTATCAAGCTTTATCTTATCTGTTTTGAGTGTTTTTAAATCTATCTTATATAACCCTTGTGAAGTTGTATAGTATAGACTCTCGTTGTGTATATATGCTTTGTATATGTGTGGTTTGAGTGTTGTTATCTCTTTGTTGTTCAAAAAATCAAACACTTTGTTGTCATATAAGATATATCTATCATTTAGAGCTTGTATCTTATGCTCTTTTAGCTTTTTTGAAAAAAGTATCTTTACTCTGTTGCTATCAAATACAACTAGCTTTTTGGTTGTATCATTGTATAGTGCGACGATATTTTTATATCTATCTATCTTTTTTATTTGGGATTTAAATCTGTTTTTTTTCTTGATATTTAACTCTTTATCCAAAGTGTATTTTTTAAAGGTATCTTTTTGGGCTAGAAGATATAGGTTGTTTTTATCTTGCGTTATACTATATACTCTGCCTTCTATCTTTTTGGTATATATACTCAAATCTTTATCTAAGTGTAGTTTATAGACTAGATTGTCCCCACCTATATATAAAGTGCTATTATCATCACAGCTCATAGCGTATGATTGTTTGTCCAAAAACTTAGTTGAGATGATAGAACTTTTGTTTATATCATATATCGCTAGAGTATTGGCAAAATCACTCAAACAGATATAACTCCCACACTTTTTGATACTCTGTATAGAGAAGTTTATATGGTTTGTTTTTTTAGCGAGATCTATTGTGGGTATGTATGTTTTTGAGTGGATAATGTTTTGGATATATCTCTTGTTATATGTGAGATTTTTTATCTTGAGATATGGCATAGAGGCATAGTAGAAGTTATCATCATAGAGTAAAAACTGCCCATTGTCAAATATCACGATATGTAAAAATGCTCTAACTCCCAATCTATCCAAATCTTTGATATAGTACAAAGATATAGTACCCATATCATCAAAACTAGCCAATATATCATCATCTATATCAAACCCATATATACTAGCTAGATTGGTGATAAATGATGTGACTTTATAGCATTTGTCATTGTATATATCAAATACACCCCAATCTCCACTACTAAAGAAGAGCTTGTCTTTTTGTAGTACACTATTGTGTCTGTAACCAGTTGATGCGTCTCTGATGATTTTACAGCTTTTGTTGTTTGATTGTTTGATAGTTAGCGTATCGTTTTTTAGATAAGTGCTTGATATCTCATATCTAGGATACAAGTTAGTATAGTTTTTATGGTTGTCAGCAGAGATAGCAAATGATGATGAGAGTGTAAGATTGCGTAAGTCTATATAGTAGTTTTTATCATCAGATGCTACTCTTAAGGCACCATCTAAAAGCTCTATATCTCTTATCTTTAGTATATGGTTTGTGATTTTGTACTTTACTTTACCATCAAAATCAGTAGCGATAAGCTCGTTACCACTGCTTAATAAAATCGTATCATCTGCTATATCTACTGCCAAAGAAAAGTGTATGTTATCTATGGTGGAGTGTAGTTTAAAATCTTTATATATATAAGCTTTGTTACCATTTATCGGCGTAGCGACAAGATAGTTGTTTTGAAACTTACACTTTATGAGTTTATCGGGAGTGTATAGCTGATTTTTGAGATTTAGATTTTTATCTAAGATATAAACAGACCTGCTATACCCACAAACAGCAAGATAGTTATCTTGGATAGATATACTCTGTAGCCTATCTTTGTAGTTTGTAACTGAGACTATCTTTTGTGAAGATATATCCATCTTGATAATATCTCCAGCCCAGTTTACCATATAGGCATAACTATCATCAAAAACTATATCATAAAGCATCTTTTCAAACTTACTCTTTCCATACTCGATATAGTTTAGTTTCAGGTTTTTATCCAAAGTATATATAGCACCTTCATTAGATAGCAGATAGAAGATACCTTTGTGGTATTTTATCTTGTTTATAACACGAAAGATATTGATAGTTTTGATATTTTTGTAGCTTTTTTTATCTATGATTTTTACTTCATTGGAGTATTTACCCAAAGCACCTGTATAGACTATATACTTATCATTAACACCTACTGAGTTGATAGAACCATACTCAAAAAATGTATGTATGAGGTCGTTTTTTTGCCAAATCTTTAAAGTACCATCTCTACTTGTTGTGTATATCTTCTCTTGATAGTGTTTTATATCTGTGATAGCCCCTCTATGATATGGCAAATCTATATCTATACCACATAAAAACAGAGTGATAGAAAGTATCAAAAATATCAGCTTTTTCATAATGTAAAATATGCTATCTCTCTTGCTCTTTTGTAGGTTTGATGAGAAAATCACCTGAGATTTTATATATCAAAAATCCCACAACAAGCACAACTATCTCATTGAGTTTCATCTCTTTACCTATAGCGATAAAAAGAGCAAGAAGTGGTACAGCTATCAGATTGTATTTTAATCTACTCACATTTACTCCTGTTATGTAAAAAATATGAAATATTATATCATATATTCTCTTGTTCCATATCTTTGGGATATGGAATAAATTAGGAATAAATTGACAAAATACTCCAAATGGAGTATAATAAACCTATCTAACAAACAAAAGGTACAATTATGAAGATTCAAACAAGTGTGAGAGTAGAAGATGTTTTTTATAATGAAGCAAAAGAGGTATTTCAAAGATTTGGTTTGAGTTTTGGGGATGCTGTCAATATATTTTTGGCAAAAGTAGCGATGGAGAAGGGTATCCCTTTTGATTTGAAAATCCCTAATGCTACAACACTTCAGGCTATGAAAGAAGCAGAAAATAACGAAGGAGAGAGTGTAAGCTTTGAAGAGTTTTTAAAAGAAAGTAAGCCAAATGCTGAAGCTATTTAGAACTAAAACTTTTTTAAAAGAGTATCGCAAGATAAAATTTAGCGACAAACTTTATCTAAAGTATGTTGTTTATATTACAACCTTATTGAAACAAGAGAATTTGCCCAAAGAAGCAAAAGATCATAATCTACAAGGAAACTACTCAGATTATCGAGAGTTTCATATCAGTGGTGATTTGCTTGTGATTTACAAGGTTGAAGATGATACTTTAAAGCTTGTAAGGATAGGAAGTCATTCGGAGCTTTTTGATTGAGATTATAGTTATACATCCCATATCTTTGAAACTGAGAAAGAACCCAAGCTTTTCAGTCTTAGTTTCTCCTTTGAAAAGTAACATTTTACCTTAGGTTTGAGTGTGTCAAACAAAAAATATGATAATGGTAGATGCCGTTTTTCTAGTACAACATAAGCATATAGTTTTAGATTATCTTTTTGTTGAAGAAATTTCAATGAATCTATGATGATTGGTACACTTTCTTTTCTTGTAAATATAGGTAACCAATGCAATACAGTACAAGTAACAAAGTGTGGATATCTTGGTTCGTATATCTTATATCTGCTTCTTCCCATATAGGTATTTTAGCGATTTAACTCTTATAGGGTGATTTATATTTTGGTATGTGTTCCATATCGGGAGATATGGAACGAGTTAAGATATTCTCTATTTATTCTTTTTGAAGCTTAAAACTTTGACATTATCATACTGAACAATATATCCATCAACACTAATAAGTGTCATATCCCCCTCGATAGCTTGGGCTATAAGCATTCTATCAAAAGGGTCACGGTGGATTTGTTCTAATTTTTTGGTAGCATTGGCACAGATAGCAGAGACTTTTAACTCTACAAATCCATTCTCTTCTATGACATGGTCTAAATCTGCGTCAACTTCTAATTTTCCTAGAGCCTCTTTGATGGCTATCTCCCAAATGGTAGCTGATGAGATATAGATTTGGTTTGAACCATTTGAGATAATATCAAAAACCTCTTTGCTAAGTTGCTCTGCATCGCTTATCCACCATAAAAATATATGTGTATCTAATAGATATTTAGCCATCAAAACCCACCTTCAAAAAGCATTCTAATCTCATCATTAGAGCTATCAAAATCCTCTTTGAATTTTACTCTTCCTTTGAGTTGGTTGGGTACTCTTTTGGGGCTTGGTTCATAAGCGATAAGTTTAGCCACAGGATTACCTGCTTTGGCGATAACTATATCTTCGCCTTTCTCTAAAAGCATAATAAGTTTAGAGAGGTTTGTTTTGGCTTCGTGCATATTTACAGTCATAACAAACTCCTTTTAATTGGTATTAGCTAATGTTAGCTAAGTTTTTTAGATTTGTCAAGGATTGGAAATCAATGCAATACTATATAGGTTAAAAAGTGTGGATATGTTGGTTCATATATCTTATATCTGCTTCTTCCCATATGGGTATTTTAACGATTTAACTCTTATAGGGTGATTTATATTTTGGTATGTGTTCCATATCGGGAGATATGGAACGAGTTAATGAGTAAGTTATTTATCACTAGACAACTTCAAAAGAAGCTCATCTCTTTGTTTGT
>Ga0256828_1000403_pt1 | contig 29304 bp, 32 predicted proteins | sample CV88metaG_FD_185993 | JGI IMG/M metagenome (GOLD analysis project Ga0256828, IMG submission 185993) | Hydrothermal vent microbial communities from East Pacific Rise, Pacific Ocean - CV88 | ecosystem: Environmental > Aquatic > Marine > Hydrothermal vents | place: Pacific Ocean: East Pacific Rise...
GCTTAATAAAAGACTATAAAAAGGAAGTATGTTTGAAAATTTTACTACTTATACTTGTGTCATTAAATCTTTATGCAGCAGATGCAACACTTAAAATTCAAAAGGATGTGGAAGCACGTGCACGTATTGCTTTAGTTGATGCCTCTCCCGTTGTCAATAATAAGTTTTTTAAAATTCTAGTGTCAGATTTTAAAATATCAGGGCATTTTTTAACAGATACAACACACCATATTGGTGATGTAAATTCAGATTATTTATTACCTGCTTTGAAAAGTAAAGAGTATGTACTTAAATTTGCATTGTCTCAGCAGACAGGTACAAAATTAATTGTACGTTTATTAAAAGCATCAGACAGTACAGAGGTATTTCGAAAAAGATATGCTATCCCTACAAGAAATAAAATGCCTTTTTTAGCACATAAAGCAGTAAGTGATATTAATAATGTATTAAAATATCCAGATATTTCTTGGATTAATCGTTATGTGATATTTTCACGATACACAACACCTAAGCACAGTGAAATAGTATTAGCTGATTATACGTTTAACTATAAAAAGGTGATTATCAAAGGGGGACTGAATCTTTTTCCTATATGGGCAGATAAAGAACAAAAAAGTTTTTATTATAGTGCATACTCAGGATTAATGCCAGTCTTAAATAAGATAAATATTTATACAGGGGTAAAACATAAAATTGCTACTTCTGAAGGCATGCTTGTCTGTTCAGATGTAAGTAAAGATGGCTCTAAGCTCTTGCTTACTATGGCACCTTCTGGACAAGCTGATATTTATGAACTTCATTTAGATACACAGATTAAAAAAAGAGTTACAACCTTTAATGGGATTGATGTAAATGGTAAATATATTGATGATGAAAGTCGTATAGTATTTGTTTCCAATAGGCTTGGTTATGCTAATATATTTAAAAAATCTATTCAGTCTGCTGCTGTATCTCAAGTGGTATACCATGGACATAATAATAATGCAGTTGATGCCTATGAAGATAAAATAGTCTACTCAAGTAGAGAGAGTAAAAATAGTTTTGGTGCAAATACCTTTAATTTATATCTTACTTCCTCTACGGGGAATGATACCCGACCATTAACAACAACTGGTTCGAATCAATTTCCAAGATTTTCTTCGGATGGTTCGGTCATACAGTTTATTAAACACAGAGGACGAGGGTCGTCTATAGGATATATAAATTTAAAAAGTCATCAAAGTTTGCTTTTCCCACTTTCTGGGCGAAAAATTCAATCGATAGATTGGTAGTATATAATTAAAGGATAAATAATGATAGTAAAGTCTCTACTCACAATAGCAACAATTTTGACACTACTTTTAAGTGGATGTAGTCAAAAAGCTCCTGAACTTAATGGTGCACAAACAGGGAAAAATAATGTTTCAGATGCGACAGAAATAGCAGGAGAAACTGTTTCCATTAATGAAAATACCTATGGTAATGAAAATAGTAATAGTGGACAAAGTGGAATAAATACTGAAAAATATAACAGTAGTAGTAATGGTTTCCAAAGTATTTACTTCGGCTTTGGAGATTATAGTATTTCTACTGCTATGGAAAATAATATGGCTCATAATATGAATGTTGTACAAAATAGTAATGCAAAAGTGAAAATAGAAGGTAATTGTGATGAATTTGGTACAGATGAATACAATTATGCATTAGGACTCAAACGAGCTAAGGCAGTTAAAGATAGTATCGTTGCGCTTGGTGTACCTGCAAGTAAAATGGTTATTATCTCTTATGGTGAAAGTAATCCTGTTTGTTCCAACCCTACGGATGGATGTTATGCTCAAAACAGAAGAGTTGATCTTCGTTTAGTAAAATAGGATAGATATGAAACATTTAGTACAAGTTGTAGTATTGTTGAGCTTGAGTAGCGTAGTGCTCTTGGCAGAACCATCGGTATATGGTAACAGTAATGGAGGGTTTTCTTCTCCCAATAAAGCGATAAGTAAAAATAAAAAAACCATTGCTTCTTTAAAAAGAAAAATTGCACAACAAAATGAACGTATAGATGGTCTAAGAAGCATTGTCGAAGGTTTAAGTGCAACGGTGCATGAGTTGCAAGAAAGTACTCAGGGTACACAACAAGGTGGAGATAATAGTACATTATTAAAAGAACTTGGCAGCATGATTGATAAAATCAATAGTGAGTATGTGAGTAAAGCTGAACTGAAACAAATACTTCATTTAAAAGAGAATAATTTACCCAATAAAGTACATAAATCTAATAAGAAAAAATCTTCAGAAACATTGCAAAATAAAAGTACTAAAAAGCTTTATAGTGAAGGGGTAAGACTTTTTGTAAAAAAACGTTATGATGAAGCGAAAAAAAGATTTTCTATTACAGATACAAAAGGCTATAAACCTGCAGCATCTAATTATTATTTGGGTGAAATAGCGTACTATACAAAACAGTACGAAGATGCTATCTTTTATTTTAAAAAGAGTGCTGGACTCTATGATAAAGCTTCATACATAGATACATTGCTTTTACATACTGCAGTTTCTCTAGAAAAAAATGGTGAAAAAGCACAGGCAAAAGCTTTTTATGAAAATATTATAGCTAATTATAATGGACGAAAGTCTGCAAAAATAGCGAAACAAAAATTGAAGAAATTATAGATGCCTTTGCATAAAATCTTTTTTCTATCTTTATGTTGTTTGTACCACACAACATTTGCAGAAACGATTCTTTATGATGATGAAGAACCTGTATTTCCTGTGGTGAAAGAACTTAAACATGAACTTATACCTATGTCTAAAACCATTTTTAAAATCATTACTTTAGAAACAGGGAAAGAGAAGATTGTTGATTTGACAGGACAAAACTTTGTTCTTGTCTCCGTACGTGAAAAAGGGAGTGATGGTCGCTTTTATGCAGTAGACAGTGATGGTACTGTATGGTGGAGTGGCGCCGTAACTTCTGGGGCACCAGAATTTAGAAGTCCTTCAGGGGTATTTCCTATCATTCAAAAGAAACGATACCATATGTCTACCGCATTTCCTGATGAAAGTGGTATTAATAATATGGATTATATGATGAAGTTTACACGCTATGGTCATGCTTTACATATGGGAAGTGTCGACTGGATGTCACATGGTTGTATTCATCTTGATCCTAAAGATGTACCAGTGATTTATCATTGGACAACGTTTAAAACAAAAATAGTGATTACGAGGCATAGTTATATGCCTTTTGCAAAAGAAGACTTACGAAAAATCTATTTAAACCGATAAAGCCTTTGCTTTATCATAAGCTTGTTCTATAGCATCTATACAAGATGCACGGACATTCCCTTTTTCCAAGGCAGCATAACCTGCAGCTGTTGTCCCTCCTGGGCTCATGACATTGTCTTTGAGTAGAGAAGGGTGTATCTCTTGTATGAGTTCAGAGAACCCTGAAAAAAGACCTTTCATTACGCTCATGGCATCTTCGCGTCCAAGTCCTTGTTTGACTGCACCATCTGTTAGTGCTTCAGCGATGAGTGCTAAATAGGCAGGACCCGAACCAGCTAAAGCTGTAGCGATATCTATCTCTTTTTCGCTTTCTAGCCAAAGAGTTGCGCCTACAGCATTTAAGATAACGATAGCTTCATCTTTACCTCTGGCATCACCTGTGAGTGTGGTCATAGATTTACCTATGCTTGCAGCCAAATTTGGCATACTTCGAACCACTGACTTTGGTTTAAAGTATTTTTTCAAGGTTTTCACAGGAACACCAGCTAAAACAGAAATGAGTAAGTCAGCTTTACCCTGAAGTTTTTTACTCACTTCTGCAACATTGGCAGGTTTAACACAAAGCACAACAATCTTATGCGAAACGTCAAAATCATCCATGAGAAATTTATTGATTTTTCCACCTAAGTTTTTTTCAAAAGCATCTAAATTGTCCATATTCCTACCAACAACTTCTATGTGGTATTTACCTTTGAGACCCTTAGCTATGCTTAGTCCCATATTACCATTACCTATAAATGTGATTGTTCTCATTTGTCACTCGCTTGTATTAAATTATTTAGATTATAACACAAAATTTGTAGGGTGCGTTTGCTAACAACCCTTTATTTGGTATAATATCCTCAATAATGATTTAGGATAAATAAATGGAAGCATTTTTACAAGAAGCCAAAGCTTCAAGCAGAGTACTCTCAACACTAAGTGGTACGCAAAAGAACACCATACTCAAAGCTATGGCTCAAGGGTTACGAGACAATAAAAAGAGTATATTAGAAGCCAATGCTTTAGATATGGCAGATGCCCAAACGAATAACTTAACAGCTGCACTCAAAGACAGACTTCTTTTAGATGATGGACGTGTAGAGGGTATGGCTGTAGCCATTGAAGAGATTGCAGGACTTAAAGAGCCAGTAGGACGAGTGCTAGATGGTTGGTACGCAGACGCTGGGTTTAAGATAGAGAAAGTCTCTGTACCTATCGGTGTGATAGGGGTTATTTATGAGTCACGACCTAATGTAACTGCTGATGTAGGAGCGCTGTGTTTCAAAAGTGGTAACGTAGCCATACTCAAAGGTGGGAAAGAAGCAGAAAACTCAAACAGAGCCATAGCTTCTGTCCTTCAAGGTGTCCTAGAAGCCCATGATTTACCTAAAGGTGCCATAGCACTACTACCAGACTCTTCTCGCGAAGGTGTAGCAAAGCTTATCAAACAAGACAGCTATGTTGACCTTATAGTTCCACGTGGTGGTGAGGCTCTCATTAAGTATGTCTCTACCAATGCTACGGTACCAGTGGTAAAACATGATAAAGGTCTTTGTCATACCTATGTAGATGAAGATGCAGATTTTGAAAAAGCATTGGCTGTGATGATAAATGCTAAATGTAGACGTACAGGGATTTGTGGTGCACTAGAGACCTTACTTATTGATGTTGCCATAGCAGAGGAGATACTCCCACGTGTTAAAGAGGCTTATGATGCGCAAGGTACAGAGATAAGAGGTTGTGAAAAAACAAATGCAATCATATCTGTCAATCAAGCCAGTGATGAAGACTATGCGACAGAGTACTTAGACAATATTTTGACCATTAGAGTAGTGGAGGGTGTTGAGGGTGCCATAGCACATATAGAAGCGTATGGATCCCAGCACTCTGAGGCTATCATTACTGAGAACTACACTACAGCAGAACATTTTTTAAATAGTGTAGATGCTGCGTGTGTTTACCTTAACGCTTCTACACAGTTTACAGATGGTGGAGAGTTTGGATTTGGTGCAGAAGTGGGCATTAGTACAAACAAGCTCCATGCTAGAGGACCTATGGGTGTAAGTGAACTCACAACCTATAAATATAAAATATATGGAAATGGTGAGACGAGATAAGTTTTACCAAAGTTTGATTAGCTAGAATAACACAAATTTAATAATAGGAATAATTATGGCAATTGAAGCACAAAACTCTGTTGTAGGTATTGAGTACGAAGTAAAAGAAGCAGGAACAACTGATGTTGTAGATACAAACAAAGGTGGTCAACCACTAGAGTTTATTATGGGTAAAGGTCAGATTATTCCTGGTCTTGAAAATGCACTTGTTGGTATGAATGAGGGTGAAAGCGGAGACATTATGGTTAAAGCTGCAGATGCATATGGTGATGTAAATCCAGAAGCAATGCAAACACTTCCAAAAGAGCAATTTGAAGGTGTAGATCTTGTAGAAGGTATGACACTTTATGGTCAAGGTGAAGATGGTCAAACTGTACAAGTAACAGTAAAATCATTTGATGATAAAGAAGTAAACGTAGACTTTAACCACCCACTGGCGGGTAAAGACTTAATGTTTTCTGTAACAGTACTAAGTGCAAGAGAAGCAACTGCTGATGAAATCTCTTCAGGTGTCGTTGGTGGCGCTGCTGAGGGTGAATCATGTGGAACAGGCTGCGGCTGCCACTAAATCTTTCCATTTCACTGCATCTTTGACTGAATGGCTTCGTTCCATTCAGTCATGTACTTTTGAGTACACTCCCTCTCTCCACTCACACCATTTAGCCAAATATACAGCAAACTGAAAAGATTTAGATTTAGAATAATGCTCCTTCTCTACACACCACCTTATTTGCATAAATCTAACACTAACGCAAACAAAATATATTTACATTTAAAATTATGTATTAAAAATCTGACAATTTGACATATTTTTCTTATTTTTTTCTTATTCTAACTATAATACCATTATGACAAACTATACAACACTGCAAATACAATCTATAGCTTTACTTGTACTCTTTTTATTGGTTTTTATTTACCAGATAAGAAGATTTGTTAAAAGCTTTAAAAATAGGTCTTTACTCAAACGTAACAGAACACTTAAAAAACTTAAACGTCTCTCATGGGATGATTTTGAACTTTTAACGATGGAGCTTTTTTCCAAGCAAGGCTGGCGTGTATTGGGCAATGAAAAAAAAGGTGCAGATGGTGGGGTAGATATATGGATGCAGAAGAAATCATTTACAAAAAAAAATATCTCTGCCATAGTACAGTGTAAACGATATGATGATGCGCTTGTGACTATAAAAGTGATACGGGAGATGTATGGGCTTATGCATGAACATAGTGTAGATGAAGTGTATGTGGTGACTACGAGTCGTTTTACGAAAGAGTGTTATCCTTTTGTTGAGGGAAAAAAAATGATATTGATAGATGGTGAAACATTAATACAATTGATAGATAAATATAGATAGAAAAGATATTTATTAAAATTACATAGTATAATCATTGTATGAAATTCATAATTGATAAAATTCCTCTATCTGAAATGACCTATGATAAGTTTGTAAATACTTATTTACTTCCTGAAAAACCACTCATCTTAACGGGGGTTGATACCTACAATGAAAACGATATCACAAGTGAGTATGTAAAAAATCTATTTGAAGATGAATCCAAAAAAAGTATTGGATGGTATGAGGCACCTTTAAGTCCTACAGACAGAACGTTACCTCCTTTTGTACATGAAGTACTTGCCCGAGAAGATATGTCAGTAAGAGCATTGCCTATGCGTCTTTTTATGCAACCCAATGGACATAAAACACTTTATCATTATGATGGTAATAGCTTGCATGGTTTTAATTTACAAATGAAAGGGAAAAAAGATTGGTGTCTTATTTCTCCTCATACGCCACTTACTTCTGCACCACTAATGTTTGTTTCTCTTGTAGCTAAGGATTTTACTCCAAATACAAATAAGTATGATTATTGTGAGTTTGAAACAGTAGCAGGTGAAATGTTATTTTTACCACGATATTGGATACACAGTGTATCTACTTGTGCAGAAGAAAATATTAATTACAATTGGGTTGTAACACCGACTTTCCCAAATACAACTTCTCCTTTAGGCCGTCGTGAAAGTGAGTTACTTTTTTTACGTAAAAAAATACCTTTTCTTAATCGTTTTCTGGTTGATTCTTATGGAGAATATGGTGGAGCAGGGGAGTGTATTACAAATGAATATATGAAAGATGTAGGCTATTTACGTATGTGTACACGTATTTTTAAAGAGGTGAGTTCTCTTCCTAAGACACTTTTTTTAATGAAAGAAATTAAATCTATGGCCCATGAATTTGAAGAAAATAATTTTAAAGTCTAAGTATTAAGGTTTATAGATTTCAAAATCTTCTTTCTTCGCGCCACATTCAGGACATTCCCAATCATCTGGGATATCTTCAAAGGCAGTACCAGCTTCGATACCACCATCTGGATCACCCACCTCTGGGTCATAGATGTATTCACATACGGTACAAATATATTTTTGACTCATCTTAAACTCCTTTAGGTAAAATACACTATCTATTTTATACAACAAAAGGACTACAATGTCAATTAAGTGTGCATTTTTATTTCCAGGTCAAGGGTCACAAGCTCAAGGGATGGGAGAAGATTTTTTTAATCATTCAGAACTAGCAAAACAAATGGTATCAGAGGCTAGCCAAAGAACAGGTATCGACTTTGAAAATCTTCTTTTCCAAGAGAATGATAAATTAGGTCAGACGGAATTTACGCAGCCCGCAATTCTTTTAGTAGGAGCCATAGCCCATAAGTTGTTTACAAATGCTACAGAGATGACTCCTGTACTAACGATGGGACATTCCTTAGGAGAGTTTACAGCACTTGTAGCTGCAGGAGCATTAGATGCTATAGATGCAGTAGAACTTGTTAATCTTCGAGGTAAACTTATGGCGGAAGCTTGTTCAAAACAAGAAGTGGGGATGATGGTATCTTTAGGACTTTCTGATGATGCAGTTGAAGAGTTATGTACCGCACAAAGAGAAGCAGGATTGCAAGTATGGGCAGTAAATTATAATGCAGATGGACAGATAGTGATTGCAGGGATTAAAAAAGATTTAGAAACTTTAGCGCCTATGGTAAAAGAAGCTGGAGCAAAAAGAGCAATGTTGCTTGACATGTCAGTTGCTTCTCACTGTCCACTACTTGAATCAGCTTCTGCACCACTAGAAGCAAAACTTAAAGAGATGTTAAAAGATGACTTTATTGCACCTGTTATTTCGAACGTAACAGCACAAGCATATAAGACAAAAGTGGAAGCATTGGACTTACTTCCTCAACAGCTTGTGAAGCCTGTACTCTATAAACATTCCATGGCGAATATTGATGATGAGGTAGATTGTTATATTGAGTTTGGGCATGGAAATGTACTTAAAGGACTCAACCGTAAGGCAACAAAAAAACCTCATTTTAATGTAAGTGATATGGCTTCCTTAGAAGCAACTATAGCAGCAATTAAAGAGCTTTAATGTCGAAAATTGCAATTATGGGTGCCATGCCTGAAGAGATTGAACCTCTTATAAGTAAACTAGATAATGTCGAAACGATGTTATATGGTGCCAATACCTATTATGAAGGTTCTTATAATGGGCAAGAAGTGGTGATTGCTTATTCTAAAATAGGTAAAGTATTTGCTACGTTAACAGCTACCATGCTTATAGAAAAATTTGGGTGCAATATGCTACTTTTTTCTGGTGTTGCTGGTGCCATCTCGGATAAACTAAAAATTGGTGATCTTATTATTGCCGATGGACTCTGTCAGCATGATTTAGATATTACAGCTTTTGGACATCCTTTTGGATATGTGCCAGAGGGTGAAGTGTGTATTCCTTCGGATGTTTATCTTAGAAATATTGCAAAAGATGTAGCGAAATCAAAAGGATTGATACTCAAAGAAGGCATCATTGCGACAGGTGATCAATTTGTAGCAAATGCAGAGCGTAAAGACTGGATAGGTAATACTTTTAATGCAGATGCATTAGAAATGGAAGGTGCTTCAGTTGCTGTAGTCTGTTCCTCTTTAAATGTGCCATTTTTCATATTACGTGCTATCAGTGACAGTGCCGATATGGATGCAAGTTTTAACTTCGATGAATTCCTTGAATCTTCAGCCAAAATATCAGCAGATTTTATTCTCAGTATGGTAGAAGCGATTAAAAAGTAGGAAAATTGTGAACGATAATCAAAGACGTGCCAAAACCAAAACCATTCCTATGAGTAAGAAATTACTCAAAGTTATCGGTAAGACTAATGCAGAGTTTAAACTTATAGGTGAGGGAGACAAAGTACTTGTGGGACTAAGTGGGGGAAAAGATTCTCTCTCCCTCATACATGCACTTAAACATGTACAACGTCATGCACCTTTTCGCTTTGAATTTGAGGCATGCACTATTAAGTATGGGATGCCAGATGAGCATTATGAATTCCTTACTAAACATTGTGAAGAATATGAGATAAAGCATACAGTCTATGACACGAACATCTTTGATGTTTCTCAAGATGCCATAAGAGAAAACTCTTCATTTTGTAGTTACTTTTCCCGTATGAGGAGAGGCGCACTCTATAGCTTTGCAGAAGAACATGGTTTTAACAAAATAGCTTTAGGTCATCACTTCGATGACACAGTAGAGAGCTTTTTTATGAATATGTTTTACAATGGAAGTATGAGAGCCTTGGCACCTATTTACAAAACAAGCAGAGGTGTACATCTCATACGTCCTCTCATACAAGTACGTGAACGTCAGTTACGTGATTTTGCGATAGAGAATAATCTACAAATTATAGGTGATGAGGCTTGTCCAGCTATGCTTAAAGATGTCAAGATGCCGCATGCCCGTGCAAGTACTAAAGCTTGGTTAGCAGAGATAGAATCTAAAAACAAAGATGCCTTTAAAATGTTCAAAGCTTCCTTTAAACATATTCACGATGATACCTTTTTGGATCCAGATCGTTGGGATAGGGATGATATATGAAGTATCTTGTAGTTCTGATTTTAATAGTCACTCATGCTCTGTCGGATGAAGGTATAATACCTGCACAGTTTAGGGTGGAACTTGTAAAACAGTGTGAAGTTTTAGGACTGAGTCAAGAACCTAATCGTAAAGCAACAAAAGTTTATTCTCATGCACATATAGGAAGTTGTGTACAAAACCTTGGATGTATCAGAGAGATAACACAACAGCAATTAGATGCGGAACATAATCAAACCAAGCGTGACTTTATGGCATGGAAATACCCCGTATGGTGTAAAGTAGAGTCAGATGGTAAACGTGGGTGGGTGCGTAAGCAGTTTTTACGGGAAGCATCTTGTGGAGAAAATGAATGAATACATTTAAAACTACGACCTCAGGACGCATAGACAAAATACTAGCCACAGAACTCAACGTGAGCCGTAACCAAGTAGAGAAACTTGTTAAAGATGGGCTTGTCTCTGTCAATGGAAAACCAGTGACAAAAACCAGTTTTAAAGTGTCAGAGGGTGATGAGATAAGGTATGCGTTTAAAGAGGCCGAGAAACGAGTAGCTCCTCCTATAGACTTTGATGTGGAAGTGTTGTATGAAGATGATTATCTGCTTGTGGTGAACAAACCTTCTGGACTTGTAGTACATCCTGCACCTTCAGTGAAAGAGCCTACACTTGTGGACTGGCTCATACATAAGGGGATTTCACTCTCTACCATAAGTGGAGAAGAACGTCATGGCATTGTGCATCGTATAGACAAAGAGACTACGGGTGCTTTAGTGGTAGCTAAGACCAATGAGGCACATGAAAAGCTAAGTGAACAACTACAAGATAAGAGTATGGGACGGTACTACCTCGCACTCATAGACTGTCCGCTTAAAGATGATACTATCGTAGACAAACCCATAGGACGTAACCCAAAGAATAGACTTAAAATGGATGTTGTTCCTCATGGGAAAGCTGCCAAAACAGCCTTTGTAAAATTAGCACAAACACAGTATGGTGTCGAACTTATAGCAGCGAAACTTTTTACAGGACGTACCCACCAGATACGTGTACACCTCAATACTTTGGGACGACATATCTTGGGTGATGATTTATATGGCTTTAAGACCAAAAGAGATAAAATACACCGAGTTAATCTGCACGCATATCTACTATATTTAGTCCACCCTAAAACAGGTGAAAAAATGGAGTTTGTAGCCCCACTTTTTGATGATATGACAACCTATATAAACAAATATTTTGACCAAGGTGAAATCAATGAAAAAATCAACCCTCTTACTATGGACACTCTCTTTACTCGCTTTTAATGGATGCGGTGAAGGCATCAAAGGCTTGATGATTTATGATACAGATCCAACATTAAAAACCATTAAACAAGTTAGAGCCTTACCCATGAGGACTTCTGTAGGATTTGAATGGAAAAAAATAGAAGATTACCGCGTACACGGTGTAAATATATATAGAGGCATTCCAAGTGCAGGAAATCAGAGTTTTAAGCGTATAGGTTCAGCAGGGAATCGCTATGCAACACATTTTGTTGATACGCATGTGAAACCAGATAGAACATATTTATATACTTTTACAACCTTTTCACTTGGCAAAGAATCTAAGCATGGTGCAGTACTTAAAGTAAAAACAAGACCAGCTTTAAATGGTGTTTCTTTTGTAAAAGCTTATAATGTAGCTCCTGGTGTAGTAAAGTTACTTTGGGCTCCGCACAATAATGAGAGCATCAATAAATATGTCATAGAACGTTCAGTCAATATGGGACCGTGGAAGTATATGACACAGGTTGATGGACAACTCATGGCGGAGTATATTGATACCTTTGTCCATACTGGCAATAACTATCGTTACCGTATCATTGCAAAAAGTTATGATAATGTTGCAACGAAACCGAGTCAAGTCACTACAATATCGCTATAAGAGAGTAACATGCCACATTTAAAAGTAAAACCTTTTGACAGTACTGTCATAGCGCAATCTTTAGCTAAAAGTAAAATGATGACACTACAAGCTAAGTCTTTGACAAGTGATGATGAACTTATTGGGGTAGAGCACAAGGGTGAAGAGTTTTTATTGCAACTTAAACCAGACAGCAAAGCCACATTGTTAAAGTATGATAAGGTAACCAGACCTTTAAAGGTAAATTTACTTAAAGAGGCACTAGCCACTGTTTCAAATGAACTTAGCCTAGAGATATTGAGCTCTAATATTGCATTATCTCATACAAAGCCAGCGTTATCTTCAGAGTATTTTAAGAAGATAGAAGATTTTGAGGATATTACTTTTCCTAAAACAAAAGTTTCTGTTGAGGTGGGATTTGGTTCAGGTAGGCACTTACTTTATCAAGCAGAGAAAAATCTTGATACCCTTTTTATAGGCTTAGAAATACATACGCCTTCTGCACAGCAAGTATTGAAGCAAATAGAATTACAAAGTATTGATAATATTTGGGTCGTAAATTATGATGCACGACTTTTTCTAGAGATGTTACCTTCGAATGTGTGTGAACAGATATTTGTACATTTCCCTGTGCCTTGGGATAAAAAACCTCATAGACGTGTGATAAGTCCTTCCTTTTTAGAAGAATCAATGCGTGTACTCTCTGAAGGTGGACGTTTAGAATTACGTACAGATAGCGATAAGTACTTCTGGTACTCGCTAGAAACTTTCTTTGCTATACCTAAGGTAGAAGTAGAAGTACGTAAAAACGAAGCACTAGAAGTGACAAGTAAGTATGAAGCACGATGGAAAAGACAAGAAAAAGACATTTATGACGTGTATGTGAAATCTAAAGAGGTTTCTGAAGAGAAAAAATTGGTACTTGACTTTAATTTTAATATTGTAAAATATAGAAATAACCTTGAGAAGGATTTACCTAAAAAGGCTTTAGTTTTTGATGGCTACTTTGTTCATTTTGAACGAATGTTTAAAACAGAAGATGAAAGACTCCTCATTAAATGTGCTTTTGGTAGTTTTGACAGGCCAGAACATAAGTATATTATTTTAGATAAAACGTCTTGTCGTTACTTTGTTTCACCCCCAGTGAAGACAACAGTAAATTATGAGGCACATAAGAAAATCATGGAGTTGCTTAATGTCTAATGTTATTTCTGCTTCTGGCTTAACACTCGCTTATGATGATGGCACAAAAGAGATTATAAAAAATGCCACCTTCAGTATTAAGAAAGGTGAATTTGTGTTTATTACAGGACCCAGTGGTTCTGGCAAATCAACATTGCTTAAGGCTCTTTATGGGCAATTAAAAGCAAGTGAAGGAAACCTCGTCATAGGGGGACTTGATTTAGCGACAACGCGTCCTAGTAAATTACAGGAATTACGGACACATATGGGTATTATCTTTCAAGATTATAAACTAGTCAATGAGTGGACAGTCGCAAAAAATGTAGTACTACCATTAATGATAGCAGGGTATTCTGTCGATGTACAAAATACACAGGCACAAAGACTACTCAAACATGTTAAACTTTCTGAACATGCAGACAAGTATCCACTAGAGCTTTCAGGGGGAGAGCAACAACGTGTAGGTGTAGCCCGTGCTTTAGCAAAGAATCCTGTCGTGATACTAGCAGATGAGCCTACAGGAAACCTCGATGATTACTCTTCTAATGTCATTTGGGACTTGATGGAAAATGCTTGTCAACAACTTGATACTACGGTACTTGTGGTAACACATAAAATACCATCTATTTTTTCATTACCATACAGACATTTTATTATAGAAAACAAGGGTGTATATGAAGTTCATTAAAAATCATCTTATGTTTATTTTACCACTGATGGCGATTTTGTTAGGGGTAGAATTTTATCTAGTATTTGACAGAACAACAGATTCTTATGAAAAAGGTTTAAAAGAAGGCTACTCTATGCTTGTTGTCAGCTATAAACCAGTGAGTTTGCAAACATTGCAGGGACTCAATACTCATATCAGTTCAAGTGAAAAAATAGAACGAAAAAGTATTGTTTCTGAAATTGCCAAAGGGGTGAGTAAAGATGCTTCAAAAGAGATATTAGATGCCTTGCCTCATTTTTATTCTGTACGCTTAGACTCATATTTGGGAACATCAAAATTAGAACAAATAAAAAAAGATTTAGAAGCCCATCCCAACATTAAAAGTGTGGAGACTTTTGGCTCTTCTTATAGTTCGAGTTATAGACTTTTTTCATTTATTAAATTGTCACTGAAAATTTTTATTGTTTTTATGGTGGTAGTAAGTCTTTTCCTTATTATAAAACAAATGGAGATATGGAAATATGCACATCGTCAGCGTATGCAGGTTATGGAGATATTTGGTGCACCCTTAATGTTACGTTCAGGCATCCTGTTTAAAGTTGCGATAGTAGATGCTATTATTGCTTCCATATTAACAAGTTTATTTTTCTTGTATTTAAAATTCCAATGGGCAGAAAACTCTGGTATAGATATGATGATGCAAAATAAAGAAGCATTATTTAAAACCACAGATATTGCTATCTTGGTTGCAGTGGCTTTGGGCATAGTAATAGTAGCTGTGTATACGGTTGTATTTTCCGCTAAGGGAGTAGAGGAGTGAAGTCCTTACTCTTATGGCTTCTTGTAGCTTTTTCGTTACTCTATGGTGCTTCAACGACCGCTCAGATTAAGAATTCTAAAAAAGATTTAAGTGCAACAGCGACAGCCAAAAAAAAAGCAAGTCGTAAATTAGATAAAATAGCAGCAGATATTAAAAAAGCAGAAAAAGATATTAATTATTTAGACCATAAATTGGAAGTTTTGGGTGAGAATAAAGACAAAAGAGAAAAAGAGTATGTTAAGCTTAAAGCTGAGTTAGCAGATTCTGAACATACTTTAGCCCAAACGAGTCAGGAAATAGAAAAAAAACGTAAAGCATTTATTGCTTTGCTTTCTGAACAGTTCTCTGTAATATTTGCCATGCAACAATTTGATAATCCTACACAAAAATCTATTATGTCTTATGAAGTTTATAAGGCATATAAAAAACACAATGCAAAAGAATTAAAAACATTAAAATCTGAGATTGCATCATTAAAAAAGAGTAAAAAAAACAAAAGATATAAAAGAGATAAAACAAAAAAAGCTATTGCAAGTATAGAAAAGAAAAGTAAAACATATGCAAAAGAAAAAAAAGTAAAAGAAAAATTGATAGCAAGACTGAGTGATGATGAAGAAAGATATCAAAAGAAGCTTCAAAACCTTGTGGACAAACAAAGTTCTTTACGAAATACATTAGCAAAGCTTAATATTTTACGTACAAAAGAAGTAGAAAAAGCACGTAAAATTGCAGTAGAGAGAAGAATAGCTATTCGACTGGAAAAAGAACGTATACGTAAAATGCGTAAAGCAAAAGCTTTAGCCAAAGCGAGAGCTAAAAAAGCGAAAGCAGCTATTAAACTTGCCAAAACAGAGGCAGCAAAAAAGTTAGCAAGACGTGCAGCAGCAAAAGCAGCAAAAGCAGCAAAAATAGCACAAAATAAAGTCTATAAACAAAGTGAAAAAGTAAGAAAAATAAACTCTTCTTATCAAAAATCAAGTACCTATGCATATAAAGGGGGAAAAACCATTTCTCCTCTTTCTGGAGCAAGACTTATAAAAAAATATGGTACATATATTGATCCTATTTATAAGATAAAAATATTTAATGAATCTGTGACACTTAAAGCACCATCATCAAATGCAAAAGTACAAAATGTACTGAATGGCAAAGTTGTATTTGCAGGTAAAAGTAGCATGTTAGGGAAAGTAGTGGTAGTGGCACATAGTGGTAAGATGCATACAGTATATGCAGGACTCTCTAAGATATCCCCAACCATTCATGTGGGCTCAAAAATAAAAAGAGGGTATGTCGTGGGAAAAGTAACCAGTAAACTTTTATTTCAAGCAACAAAAAATTCTAAACATATTAACCCTATGAAACTTATACGGATTTAGATAATATACTGGTGTTAATGAGAACATTTAAAATTCTGTATTAATTATATATTTGTTTAGTTCTCCTTAGAAGAAATGATTTCAAGATAATGAATAATTTTGTGAGTCTAAGTCATGTTGCTAATTCTTTTAGTTTATTGTATATGAAGCGTAGAAAAATCTACTTTAAACCCCTCCTAAACAACCTTCAGCTATAATCGCGAAAATATATAAAGGCTTTTCGTGATTAAACGTGTTTTGGTAAAATTTTCTGGTGAAGCTTTGGCTGGTGAAGAAGGGTATGGGATTGATACGCAAATCCTTAACTTTATCGCTGGTGAGATAAAGACACTTGTTGATGCTGGTGTAGAGGTTGGTGTTGTCGTGGGTGGTGGTAACATCATTCGTGGTGTATCTGCGGCTGCTGATGGTATTATTAAGAGAACATCGGGTGACTATATGGGTATGCTAGCAACTGTTATTAATGGTGTGGCTATTCAGGAAGCATTAGAGCATGCAGGATTACAAGCAAGACTCCAGTCTGCTATAGATATGCAAGAGATTGGTGAAGCATTCATCGTTCGTCGTGCACGTCGTCACTTAGAAAAAGCTAGAGTAGTAGTGTTTGCCGGTGGTACAGGGAATCCTTACTTTACTACAGACACCGCTGCAACACTTAGAGCTTCTGAGATAGAAGCAGAATTACTTATAAAAGCAACAAAAGTAGATGGTGTCTATGACAAAGATCCTAACAAATTTGATGATGCAGTAAAACTTGATACCTTAACATATGATCAAGCCTTAGCTGACAATATCAAAGTGATGGATGATACGTCTATTGCACTAGCAAAAGAGAATGGACTACCGATAGTTGTATGTAATATGTTTGAAAAAGGAAACCTTCTTTCAATCATACAAGGTGATATGTCACTTTGTTCTATCGTTAAATAACGCCAAATGGGCAAAGCCCATATTGGCTACGCTAACGCTGTGTTAACTTCAGCAGTTGGCTCATTCGACTAGTCGAATTTTATAGTTAAATAAATTGTATTTTAAAGGAAATAATATGAGAACAGAAGAATTAACAGCACAAGCATTAGAAAATGTAAACTTTGATAAATATTTACTTGCAAATGCAGTAGGTAAAAGAGCAGAGGCTATTGCAAATGGTGCTCCATCAGTATTAGAAATTGATGTGACAGGTATGAAATATGCAGATGTTGCACTTCGAGAAATTGCTGAAGGTAAAATCACAGTAAGTTTAGAAGGATAAGTCCTTGTGGATGTCTTTTTAACGAAAGTCGAAAATATACATAGTATCGAAGAAGCCTCTGCGCTTCTTTGGGAACAAATCCCCTCTCCCCATCCCACTACAAAAAAAGCACTTGAACTTGCATTAACTGCACATGATGGACAGACACGTAAAAGTGGAGAACCCTATATTGTTCATCCTATTCTTGTAGCCACTATCACCGCAGCCTTCTCAAATGATGAAACGATGGTACAGGCCGCTTTATTACATGATGTGGTGGAAGATACATCTTTTACAATAGAAGACTTAGAAAGTGCATTTGGTGAAGATGTGGCACATATGGTTGAGGGGCTTACCAAAATTATTGAAATTCGTGATGAAGAGCTTATCTCTTCTGATTCAGATGAAAGACTTATTAATTCTGCACTTACCTTTCGTAAAATGCTTATTGCCTCTGTAAAAGATGTACGTGTGTTAGTGATTAAATTGTGTGATAGATTGCATAACATGTTAACACTTGATGCTTTGAGTGATGAAAAACAAAGACGTATTGCTGAAGAAACATTGGTAGTGTATGCACCTATTGCACATCGACTTGGTATAGCAAGAATTAAAAATAGATTGGAAGACTTAAGTTTTTTATATATATATCCTGAAGACTATCATCGTATAGATGATTTTATTCAATCCAATGCACAAAATTTGCAGTTTAAATTAAACGCATTTATTCAAAATGTCAAAGAACTGATGATTAAAGATGGCTTTTTAGAAGATGATTTTGATGTATTTGGAAGAGTGAAACATTATTATTCTATTTATATGAAAATGCATAGAAAGGGTGTAAGTATAGAAGAAGTGCTTGATTTACTTGCCGTACGTATTGTCGTTAAAAAACCCATAGAGTGTTATGAAGTATTGGGTTTGATGCACTTACATTTTACTCCTCTAATCTCTCGCTTTAAAGACTATATAGCAGTGCCTAAAGAAAATGGATATAAGACAATTCATACAACACTTTTTAATGAAGAAGGGATTGTCGAAGCACAAATTCGTACAGAAGAGATGCATAGATTAGCAGAATATGGTGTTGCGGCACATTGGAAATATAAAGATGGTGGAGATGGGGTCAATTTAGAATGGCTAGAATCTTTACATTATCAGAATGATTCTATAGAAGAGTTTTATGAACTTGCAAAAAGTGATTTATTTTCTGAAGACATTACGGTTTTTTCTCCTAAAGGAGATTATTATACTTTACCAAAAGATTCCGTAGCATTAGATTTTGCATATGCAATACACTCGGAAGTAGGAGCCAATGCTACGCAAGTACTTATCAATAAACGTAGATCACCTCTTTTAACTGTGTTGAAAAATGGAGATATTGTTAAAGTACTAAAAGACAATGAACCTCATTTACATTGCTCTTGGTTAGATGCTGTAAAAACATCTAAAGCACAAGATGGTATACGCTCTGCATGTAGAGCAAGAATCAAAGAATCAGATACCTTAAGTGCCTATAATATATTAGGTACTTTATTTGCACAAACAAGTAGTGATATGAAAAGATTGGTTAAAGAGGTTGAATTAGAAGATAATATCTATAAATTACCTATACAACTTGATTATTATAAAGAGACGATTCATAAAGTAGCAGATTATATGGGAACCAAAGAAGTTCGCTTCTGGGAATTACTAAAAAAAGGGTATAAAAAGCCTAAACTTAAAATCATTGAACATTTTCATTTTTATACGAATAAGTCTTTGGAAGGTGTAGAGTTCGATTATTGCTGTCATCCTAAAGTTGGCGACCAAATCGTTGCATTTTATAAGGACAGTAAGGCTATTATACATCATAAATTATGTAAGAAAGCATATGCAAAAATCTTATCTGAAGAAGCAATGATTTTTGTAGGCTGGTCAGGTGAAAAACTTTCACGTTACCGATTGACTATAAGTTTACAAAATCAAAAAGGAATCCTTGCTGAATTGCTGGCTAGACTCTCTGACTTAAACTTAAATGTGATTAGTATAGAGTTGGGGATACATAGTTCTGAACAAGCAGAATATTGTCAGATAGATGTAGAAAGTCATGAGAGTAAAAAATCAAATCTTGCGGCAAAGATTTCACAAAAGTTTAAACTCATAGAAATAATATCTTTAGATGATGCATACAATAAATAAACAGGGGACATAGAAATAATGGTAGAAAAAGCATTAGAGGAAATAAATAGGGGAACAGCAGAAATCATCGATATAGAGCGTATTGAAAAGCTCATCACAAAATATTATGATGATGGTACAACCTATACTGTTAAAGCTGGATTTGACCCAACAGGAGCTGACTTGCACTTGGGACATACAGTACTTCTTCAAAAGCTAAGAGCTTTTCAAAATCATGGTGGACATATACAACTTCTTATTGGTGACTTTACTGCGACTATTGGTGATCCAACAGGAAAATCAGAGACAAGAAAAGTGCTTGACAGAGAAACTATCCTAGCAAATGCACAAACGTATCAAGATCAGGTATTTAATATCCTTGATGAGTCTAAAACAGATGTCGTATTTAATTCCCAATGGCTCAATGCTCTTGGTGCAGTAGGCATGGTGGCTCTTACGACCACATTTAATGTTGCGCGTATGCTTGAACGTGATGATTTTGAAAAACGTTATAAAGCCAATCAAAGTATTTCTATTTCTGAATTTATCTATCCTTTGTTACAAGGATATGATTCAGTAGAATTAAAATCTGACATTGAGATAGGTGGAACAGACCAAAAGTTTAACTTACTGATGGGAAGACATTTGCAACGTGCGTACAATGTAGGAAAAGAACAAGCTGTCCTTATGATGCCTATTTTAGAAGGGTTAGATGGTGTTCAAAAGATGTCCAAATCTTTAAATAACTATATTGGAATAACAGAGGAACCAAAAGATATATATGGGAAAATTCTTTCTATTTCAGATGAACTAATGTGGCGTTATTATGAACTTTTAAGTGAAAAATCTCTTTCGGATATTGCGCAACTTAAAGAAGATGTAGCATCTCGCACCGTTCACCCTAAAAGAGCCAAAGAAAACCTCGCTCTTGAGATAACTACAAGGTTTTATAATGAAGAGTTGGCTACACTAGCTAAAGAAGAGTTTAACTCTGTATTTAAAGCAAAAAACGTACCGACAGAAATGGCAGAGTTTGAAATGGAAAATGGTATTTGGATTTGTCAGGCATTATTAGATGCTGGATTAGAGACATCTACCTCACAAGCAAGACGTGATATTAAACAAAATGCAGTAAGTATTAATCAAGAGAAAATAAGTGATGATAAGCTTAATTTAGAAATTGGTGAATACATTCTACAGGTAGGGAAAAAGAGATTTGCTAAAGTGAAGGTGAAGTAATGGAATTTAAGTCTTTAAAAATTGGTAAGTATACGATTGAAAAACCTATCATACAAGGTGGCATGGGTGTGGGAATCTCCTGGGACCAGCTTGCTGGAAATGTGAGTAAAGAAGGTGGGCTTGGTGTCATTTCTGCGGTGGGTACAGGGGTTTATAAAAACAGAGCCTATGCTGAAAAAACAGTAGGAAAAGAAGAACGTCCACTTGATGCTATAAATTTTTATTCCTATGAGGCTTTACAAAAAATATTTGATAATGCAAGAGAGATTTGTGGTGATGCACCACTTGCAGCCAACGTCCTCTATGCACAAAGTGAATATAACCGTGTGGTTGAAGATGCGTGTAAGGCTGGAGCAAATATTATCATCACTGGTGCTGGGCTACCTCTAACTATGCCTGAAGCGACAAAAGATTATCCTGATGTGGCGCTTGTACCTATCGTCTCTACTGCAAAAGCACTTCGTATCTTATGTAGACGTTGGAAAAAAACACATGATAGATTACCTGATGCAGTTATTGTAGAAGGACCTCTTTCAGGTGGACATCAAGGGTTTAAATATGATGAGTGTTTTCTAGAAGAGAACCAGCTTGAAAATATACTTGGACCTGTGGTGGAAGAAGCAAAAAACTGGGGATCTATGCCAATCATCGCTGCTGGTGGCGTATGGGATCATGATGATATCGTGAAGATGATGGAACTTGGAGCTGATGCTGTGCAGATGGGAACACGTTTCATAGGTACCGTTGAATGTGATGCAAGTCAAGTGATGAAAGATATTATTATAGGCGCAGAAGCAGATGATATTAAACTCTTTAAATCACCAGTGGGCTATCCAGCACGTGGTGTAAGGACACAACTCCATGAAGATATAGAAAAGGGTACTGCACCAAAAGTAGCTTGTATCTCTAACTGTGTGGCACCATGTAACCGCGGAGAAGAAGCAAAGATTGTAGGTTACTGTATCGCAGATAGACTCTCAGATGCTTATGATGGCATAGCTGAGTCAGGTCTTTTCTTTACTGGTGCCAATGGGTATCGTTTACAAGAGATAATTACAGTCAAAGAACTGATGGATAAATTGATGAATGGGGAAGAGAGTTAGGGTGAAATCTTTTAAGATTTTATGTTTATTTTTTCTTACTACAGTACTTCTCTTTTCTTCAGTCAATCGATTACAAAAAGCAGAGATTGTTAAAGGTGAGTTACGTTTAAAATTTGTAAATTCTTGTGATAAAAAGAAGATTAAGCAGTTTACACTTAGTAAACCATTTAGACGGGTATTTGACTTGTATAATACGCGTCTAAATTGTTCTACAAAATATACAAAACACTTTTTACGTATTGCACAGTATAAACCTAATGTAGTTAGGATTGTCATTCCTTCTGAAAAACCTTATAGTTGTACCCCATATAAACCTTTATTTGCTACGAAAGAGTATCATATCCCTTTACCTAAAAAGAGTAATATCCTTCCTGCAAAACGTTATAAAAAGCCCAAATTACATATTATAACAACTGAAAAGAAGAAGCATAAAAAAGCCTCTAAACTGATAGCTACTACAAAATCTCATGTAGTTACTTCTGGACATCATTCGCATAAACATGAACTCATTGTTATAGATGCTGGACATGGAGGACATGACACGGGAGCTATCGGGGGTGGAAAAAGAGAAAAAGATCTGGTATTGAGTATTGCTAAAAGGGTTGCAAAAGAGTTAAAGAAACGTGGGTATCCTATATATTTGACACGAAATTCTAACCGATTTTTAAAACTTTCTCAACGTACACATATTGCAGATAAAAAGGGTTCTATTGCATTTATTTCAATCCATGCAAACTCTGTTCCTAAGAAATACAGAAACAAAGCACATGGGGTGGAGACATTTTTTTTACAAAATACAAGAGATGCACGATCACAGCGCATTGCTGCACGTGAAAATTCAGCTGTCTTAAAAGGTGCAGGTTCAAGATTAAGTAAAAAAGTAATTATTGATTCTGTGTTAAATGGTCCTAAAATCATAGAATCTAATAAACTTGCCATTGCCGTGCAACGTCGAATTATTACTAATCTTCGAAATAAATATAAAGGTGTGAGAGATGGGGGTGTACGCCATGCACCTTTTTATGTATTGGTAGGGGCAAGTCGCCCGTCTATATTGGTTGAAGTTGGATATATTTCAAACCCTAAAGAGAGAGCAAGACTTTTTACTTCACGCTATCAGACATTGATTGCAAAAGGTATCGCAGAGGGTGTGTCAAATTATTTAAACAATAGAAAAAAAGAAATTGATTTATAGAGGATAAAAAATGCTAAAAATAATATATGGGTTAAGTATGGCATGGTTATTGCTTGGTTGTATGGGACCAGGTGTAGACAGATCCGATAGTCTTATTGTCATTGATGCTGGACATGGAGGACATGATTCTGGTGCGATTGGTGCAGGATTGTATGAAAAAGATTTAGTATTACGTATTGCCCAAAAAACTGCTGACGCATTTAAAGATATGGGTTATAATGTTTATTTAACAAGAGATAATGATAGGTTTATAAAACTCTCTGGACGTACGAAAATTGCAGATAGAAAAGATGCGAAAGTATTTATTTCTATACATGCCAATGCTATTGCTAATAAAAGTCGTTTTACTAAAGCAGAAGGGATTGAAACTTATTTTTTACAAAAAACAAGAGATGCCAAATCACAGCGTATTGCAGCACGTGAAAATGCTGCTGTATTGCAAGGTGCAGATGCTTTAAGTAAGAATGTCATTATAGATTCAGTACTGAATGGCCCTAAAATTATAGAGTCCAATAAACTCGCCATTGATGTACAAAATAAAATTATGAAAAATGTAAAGAGTCACTACAGTGATGCTAAAAATGGTGGTGTAAGACCAGCACCTTTTTATGTACTTGTGGGGGCAAGTCGTCCTTCTATACTTGTAGAAGTAGGGTATATTACTAATCCTAAAGAGAGAGAAAGACTGTTTACTTCTGATTATCAAAAACGTATAGCCAAAGGAATAGTGGCAGGTGCTACAAGATATATTGACAATAGAAAAAAAGAGTTGGGATTTTAAGAAAGTATTTTGTAGGGTCGATAGAATCGACCACCACATTTAGAAATTATTTGTAGTTTTTAATTGCTTTATCGAGTATCTCAGTTGCAGCTTTTTTGTCTTTAAATCCTGCTACTTTTACCCATTTGTTAGGCTCAAGCATTTTGTAAGTTTCAAAGAAGTTTTTAATACGGTTAAGTGTATGTTCTGGTACATCACCTAAGTCATTGATATTTGCATAGGTTGGGTCTATTTTTACAGTAGGCACAGCAATAAGTTTTTCATCTCCACCTGACTCATCTTCAGTCATAAGAACACCCACAAGTCTACATTTGATGTAAGCACCAGCTTGAAGAGGGTAGTCACAAAGTACGAGAATATCTGCTGGATCACCATCATCCGAGAGTGTATTGGCTACAAAACCATAGTTTGCAGGGTAGTGCATAGAAGAGTAAAGCACTCTGTCCACTTCGACTGCACCTGAATCTTTGTCTATCTCATATTTAATCATTGAGTTAAGTGGTACTTCAATAATTGCTTTGACTGCGTCTGGGTTTTCACCATAACCGATTTTACTAATATCCATAGGGTTCTCCATTGGGTTAAATTTTGCAAATAGTATCATAAAATTCATAAATTGTACATCAAATTGTGTTATGATATTTAAAAATAAAGAGGAATATAGAAATGAAAAAAATACTTTTAAGTGGATTACTTGTTTGTGGGAGTTTAATGGCAATTGAATTGGGAAAAGTACCTTCTAAAATTACGATCAGTGGGGAAAATGGTGGTAAGTTAGATAATACATCTTGGAGTTCTTCCATGCTCAAAGGTAAAATATACACGGTTTTTTATGTAGACCCTGATGAACGTGACTTGAATAACCCTTTGGCAGAAGCACTTAAAGCGAGAAAATTTGATAGAAAAAAAGTAAATTCTGTTGCTATTATCAATCTTGCTGCAACATGGTTACCTAATGTAATATTGGAAGCAAAATTGAAAGAAAAACAAAAAAAGTTTCCCTATACTCTTTATGTAAAAGATAAAAAGAAAGTCTTAGTGAAAAAATGGAAACTTGCAGATGATAATTCTGATATTCTTATTTTTGATAAAAGAGGAAAATTGATTTATAAGAAGTTTGGGAAAGTAACAGCTAAGGAAATCCCTGCTGTGATTAAACTCATAGAAAAAAATCTATAGGTTACAAGAAAGTTGATACTCCACCATTTTATGAAAAGGAGACAAGAAGTTTTCTAAACTTGCTGTTTCTATATTTTCAAGTTGGTGTTTATTTAAAAGTTCTAAGACACAAAGCGTACTTTCCATAGTGCTTAAGCAATATTCTTGAGGTTGCTCTTTAAAAGTAAAGGCTGAACTTTTCGTATGGGTAAAACTTACTTTTGCTAAGGTATCTATATTTGGGCTAGCTTTTAGCATAGCCCTAGAACATGGCCATGTTGAGTCTATAAGAAATAGGACAATACCTTTTCCTTTTTTACTCATACCCTGCTCATTCAAGTTAATGCTTGTGTCCGAGGGGTAGAGGACATAACAAGTATTATTGTTTATTATCTCATTTATCTTTTCATTTTGACTAAAGTCCACACCTACATGCATTTCGCAATTATTTAATGACAAGTTTGTAAAGTGCCCTGTGCCATTTTTGGTTTTTCTAAACTCTTTTGGATGCATAAGTATGACAAAACGAGTCTTTGTCTCTAGGGGAGTGATGTAACTACACATACAAGAACTTGTAGGTCGGTAACAATGATAACAAACGTCTCTGGCTTTAACTTGCATTGTTCTTTCTTAATTTTTTAGAATTATACATTATAATCTATGTAAAAAGGCAATAGATGAAATATGGATTGGTTTGGATTTTTCTTTTACTGTCTGTTTTTTTTGCATGGTGGAGTTATAGTAACATAGAGTATGTGTCAAAAGAACAAAATTTGACACAAACACTCCATAATAAAGTAACAGTAGGGTATCTGGATGCACATATCCTCAAGGCCATAGAAGGTGAACAATTTGATGATGTGGAGATGTATCAAAATTTGGCAAAACAATTAGACTATACCCTATTACCTACAACCCTTACAGAAATAGAAGCACATAATGGATTTTTAGAAACATCTTGGAGAAATACAAAAGAGTTTACCTCTGGATTTTTACAGGGGGATTCACAGAGTGTATTGGGAATGTCAGGGAGTATTGCTTCAGATTTAACACTTTATGGCGATTTGAGAGATTTAAAAAAAGAAGGGAGTAAATATATAGATGATGAGTCTTATGATGCTTTTATTTTAAATATCTCACTCGTAGGCATAGGATTGAGTGCCAGTCAGTTATTCTCTGTGGGGGCTGCAACACCTTTGAAAGTAGGTGCATCCGTACTCAAAGTAGCAAAGAAGACAGGAAAACTTACCAAGCCTTTTACCAAAGTACTCTCTAAAAGACTTAGTAAGACAGTCGATACTAAACTTTTGAAAACATTAGAGTTTAATTCTATTTTTAAACTTGAAAATACCACAAAGACTATTGCTAAAAGTGTAGACCTCAAACCTGTAAAAACACTTTTTAAGGATGTTAATCTCATAAAGACAAATACTTCAATGGTAGATACTATCTCTCTGATGAAGTATGTAGATACACCTAAAGAACTGAAACAGATAGTAAAAATAAGCAACACCTATAAAGCAAATACTAAAGGAGTTATGAAAGTGCTTGGAAAAGGTGCCCTGCGTGCAGGTAAATCTGTGATGAAGTGGACAACGCGATTGATATGGGGACTTATAGGGCTAGTCACATCATTCTTGGGCTTTGTCTTTATGTTATTTATAAAATACAGAACACTTAAAAAGCTTAGAAGTATCGCTTCTTAAACCATATATAATACATGGCTACAACTAAAAATCCTACACCTAAAGTCATAGTAATACCTTCTAAACTTATCCCCCATTTTGAGGCATAGCCTATAAAGAGTGCAGTGGCTACGTTAGAGAGCATGAAGAACATGTCGTTATACGAAATGACTCTTCCCATGTACTTACTTTCTGTCTCTTCTTGTATGAATAGGTAGGTATATGACCATAAAGTAGTGATGAAAAATCCTGTCACAAATAACCCAATAAGTGCTAAGTAAAAGTTGTACTCTAGTTGTGACCATAGGAGTATCGCAAGACCTTGAAGTATGAAAAAATAGTGCAAGTTTTGTTTAGAAATAATACTAGAGATGAAGAAAGGCCCTATCATGAGTCCTATAGCACGTGTGGCATTCATCCAGCCTATGGCTAGAGGTACAGCGATAAGTGTCTTATATTCAAAATCAGCCAGTAGAGTAATGAGTGCATCAAAAGAGGTGAGTCCTATACTCGCATGAAGTAAGATGAGATGTAAAATCTTCTTTTTAGATAAGAGATAACGAAAGCCATTTTTAAACATTTCTAAATGAGAGTCTGTATGTGTATGACTTTCCAATGAAAGTTGTAGACCCAGTAGGAGGATAACAGCAATACTATAGAAAAAAGCATCTATCATAAAAGCAGCATCAAAGCCCATATAGTGTGTGGCTATACCTCCTACTGCCATACCTACTGCGTAACAGAGTGACCATATGATGGAGTGTATTTCGTTGGTGTTTTTAAGCATTTCTCCAGAGACAAGTTTAGGAAAGAGTGTCATCTCCGCAGAAAAGAGCATAGATGAAGCAGCAGAGCGAAAGAAGATGAGTACCATCAAAACCCATAAGTATGCAAGTGAGTTAATAAAAATAAACCCTAGTGTCATGGCTATTTCTACAAGTAGAAGTATAAGCATCAGTTTTTTAAAAGGGATGCGGTCTATAACATTCCCTATGATGGGAGCGAGTACCACTGCAGGTAGCATTGCCATAGCAGCAGTAAAAGCGATGGTAAGTTCATCTGCACCAAAAGCGACTATCATAGAAAAGATAGCTACTTGAGAAAACCATGTCCCAAAGTATGAGATGAGTTGTATGAGTGAAAGCCGTCTAATGACGGGGTGTTTTAGGGTTTCTAGGTAAGTCAAAGTTTAGGCTTCATCGGTGAGTGTATAAGTGATGTTCTTTTCATTCAGTAAATTGGTATACAGTTTAAATGTCTCTTGTGCTAATGCTTCATCATCAGAAGCCACAGAGAGACTTACTGACCAGCCCTTGTCTAGTAGTTTTGGTAGTGACGAGATTTCTACATTGCTAGGTGTCTGTTCCATGAGTTCTATGAAGATATTTTCTTTACACATGGCAGTAAGTGTATGTCTAAATGTCTCTTTTTTCTGTGGTATAAGTTTTTCAAGTATCTCTGTTACCATAGGGTGGCTCATCTCAGGAAAACCTGGCATAAAGTAGTAACGTTCATCGAGTGAAAAAGCAGGCATTTTGTTTACAGGGTTGTCTAATAGTTCAGCTCCCTTTGGAAGTTCTGCCATTTTGATGGGGTGAGGGTAGGCATTTTCTCCTAATTTCTCTTCTATGATTTTTTTAGCCTCTTCATGTATTACAAAATCCCCACCACGTAAGGCGATAGCAGCACACTTACGTGTATGGTCATCAGGTGTAGAGCCAATACCCCCAAAGCTAAAAAGTACAGGATTAGGTTGTGATGCTATAAATTTGATAGTTTGTATGATAAGTGCAGGGTCATCTTCGATGATGAAAGACCCTGTAAGTTTGTACCCTTTGTCTGCTAAGGCTTGTGAGACAAAGTTAAAATGTGCATCGGTACGTCGTCTATTTAAGATTTCTGTACCTATGATGAGGGTGAAGAATCTAGGCTTCTGCATAGATTATTCTTCTATATAATTCTTAAGTTTTCTACCCACTTTAGGGTGTTTAAGTTTTTTAATCGCAGAAGACTCTATCTGTCTTACACGTTCACGAGTAACAGAAAGCTCTTTACCTATCTCTTCAAGTGTTCTGTCACTCTCATCTTCAAGAAGACCGAAACGCATACGAATCACGGCTTTTTCTCTTTCGTTGAGTTGGTCTAGTACTTCGTCTATTTGGTTGTTAAGGTCATCTTTGAGTACTACATCAGTTGGACTGAGTGTCGTTTTGTCTTCGATGAAGTCACCAAATCTACCATCATCTTCGTCACCTACAGGTGTTTCAAGAGATACAGGTTCTTTAGTAATCTTGATAACATTCTTCACTTTGTCAACTGAAAGTCCTACTTCTTCTGCGATTGTGTCAAGATCTGGCTCTTTCCCTGTCTCTTGAAGGTGCTTTCTGATGATTTTGTTAATACGGTTAATCGTCTCAATCATGTGAATAGGGATACGAATCGTTCTTGCTTGGTCGGCAATGGCACGAGAAATCGCTTGACGAATCCACCATGTTGCATAAGTAGAGAACTT
>Ga0256828_1000404_pt1 | contig 29293 bp, 28 predicted proteins | sample CV88metaG_FD_185993 | JGI IMG/M metagenome (GOLD analysis project Ga0256828, IMG submission 185993) | Hydrothermal vent microbial communities from East Pacific Rise, Pacific Ocean - CV88 | ecosystem: Environmental > Aquatic > Marine > Hydrothermal vents | place: Pacific Ocean: East Pacific Rise...
TCTGGCGGATAAAAGAGTCCTAACTCCTCTACAGCACGTTGGAGGTCCATATTGATAACACCGGGTTGTACAATGGCCACCATATTTTTCATATCGATCTCTAGGATCTTGTTCATATGTTTTTCCATCGCAAGCACAATACCGCCACTGCTAGGAAGTGCACCACCGGTAAAGCCAGAACCGGCTCCACGAGGAACAATGATAATCTTATGCTCATTACAGTACTTTAAAATCTCACTGACATCCTCTTCATGACGAGGAAAAACAACGGCATCTGGCTCAAAATGTTCGCGTGTAGCATCATACGAGTATGCTATGAGGTGTGCTTTGTCACTATAGATATTCTCATCACCAACAATATTTTTAAAATGATCTAAATGTCTCTTATCAATCATAGCTATTTTCCTATCTCAAATTCATCTACTAAATCTGCTAAATTTTTATGACTTTTTACAATTTTATAAAGTTCTTGATTTTTTGGATTGTTCTTTACAAGCAGTTCATAATAGTGTGGAGCATACTCTTTCATCTCACTACTTCCAGCACCCCACCAATTTGCATCAATCTTTCTCACACGTGTATAAAAAGGTTTCTGTTTTGTCTTTGCAACAAATGGAGCATCTGTCATATTTAAAATTTTAAAACTTTTACTATCTACAGTGTAAACTTTTTGATCCAAATAGATAAAAAGAAGTCCAACACTAGCAGCATTGGCAAACTCTGTAAAATCTGACTGAAGTGGTGTCGGATGTCCTGCAAAAGAGAGTACCGTAGCAAAAAGATCAGGGTGAATCCACTGAATATGAACACTTTTAGAGATTCTATGATAAATCTCTTCATCTGGAGCGATTAAAAGTGCACGGGAGTAACCAAAAGCAAGTTCTACCATATCACCAACTGCCGGTTTCCATTTACCATAAGGTAAAGAGTTGTTTTTCAGAGCATTAAATTTATCCATTTTCACTGTAGCTATCTTACTTTTTTTATCATAGGCAATAACTGTCGCATTTTTCAATATTGCACTATGATGGGGAGTAATATGATGAACTACAAAACCACTCACACCAACATCAATATAATTTATCTCTATAGTTGCTATCTCTTTTTCATTATTTACACTAACTATTGGTGCTTTGATAACAGATGCAAAAATCTCTGAAACCATAAAAATGAGTAAAATCGTATATTTCATTGTTCAACTTTCTATTAATATAGTGCGATTATATCAAACAAACCTCATATTAATCAAAAATTTGATAATCTTTGCAAATTATTTAAGATAGGCTAATATTTATGATACGATTTTTCATACTTTTTTTACTAACCACCTCACTCTTTTCCTCTGTTGTTGATAGATACAGATGGAAAAGTGGTGAAACGTATCTCATCTTTTTAAAGAAGAACAAGCTTCCTACGCGAGACCTCTACTATAACTTAGACAAGGATGACCAAGAGCTTACTAAAGAGATGAGAACAGGTGTTCACTACCAAATATTAAGAGACAATAACAGTAGTATTGAACAGATTCTACTCCCTCTCAATGATGAACTCCAGATTCATATATTTAAAGATAAAAAGAGCTATAAATTTGAAGTAACTCCTATTATTTCAACAACAAAAACAGAATCTTTTAGTACGACCATTACAAGTTCTCCAATGTACAACATACTCAAAGAGACCGGTAGCAAAAAACTTGCACAAATTTTTGTAGCAAGCTTCAAACACTCTCTAAACTTTAAAAATGACATCCGTAAAGGTGACAAACTTGTTATGATCTATGATCAAAAATACCGTCTTGGTCACCCTTTTTCTATGCCTACACTCAAAGTTGCTATGGTAGAGATGAATCACAAACGTCACTATATCTATCTCAATAATGATGGAAGATACTATAATGCAAAAGCGCATGAAGTTGAAGGTTTTTTACTTGCCCGCCCTGTAAGAGGAGCACGAATATCTTCTTATTTTACAAAACGACGCTGGCATCCAATCCTCCACAAATGGAAAGCACACCTTGGTATTGACTATGCAGCAAGAAGAGGAACACCTGTTCATGCAGCAGGAAGTGGTACTATTATCTGGTGTGCCCGCATGGGTAGCTATGGTAACCTTATAAAAATCCGTCATGCAGATGGCTATGAAACACGTTATGCACACCTTAAATCATTTCGACGTGGTATATACAGAGGAAAACATGTTAAAAAAGGACAAGTCATAGCTTATGTGGGGACAACTGGTCGATCAACCGGTCCACACCTACACTTTGAACTTAGAAAACATGGCCGTGCTATCAATCCACTGCATGTGGTTCAAGTCACAACCAAAAAACTTAAAGGTAAAAAGAAGAGAGCTTTCTTAAAACTAAAAAAACGCTATGACAAAGCTGTTGAGACACAGCTCAACTCTACTCTGCCTTTCCAAAAAGAGAGACCTTTTCAAAACATCTGTTATGTTCATCTTATGGATAAAACAGATGGATAAAATAGACTCTATAAAACCTCTTAAAGAGACAAAATTCATTCAACCCATAGAGATAAACTACACCCAAAAAGGTATGCAAAAACGATGGGAAGCGGTACTAAGCCATGACAGTGTTGCCATTTTGCTCTACCATAAAGAGAAAAATGCCTTTGTACTGGTCAAGCAGCTACGAGTAACAGTTCTTAATAAAAATCCCGACAATGGCTATATGTATGAACTCTGCGCAGGTATTGTCGACAAAGAGTGCTCTAACAAACAAATAGCAAAAGAGGAGATCTTAGAGGAGTGTGGCTATGATGTTCCTCTTGAGAAGATCGAAAAGATCAGCTCTTTTTATACTTCAGTAGGCATCTCAGGAACACATCAGACACTCTACTATGCCGAGATAGATGAGAGTATGAAACGCAATGAAGGTGGCGGTCTGCAAGAAGAAGAGATAGAGGTTATCTACATCCCGCTAAAAGAAGCAAAAGCTTTTATGTTTGATGAGAAGTACCAAAAGACAACAGGTGTCTCACTCGCTTTTTACTGGTTTTTTGACAACAAACAACGCTAAATAGCTCTATCCAAACTCAATGGGGTCCATATCGACCTCAGCCAAAGCAACCATAGAACCACGTACAGCTTTGATAATATCGGTACTTTTATCTGCGCGAAGCAGTATCTCAAATCTATACTTATTGGCAACTCGCTCAATAGCACACTTTTTCGCACCGACTATCTCAACACTTCCATAAGCTCGCAATTTCTCCTCCATCTCACGCATAGCCTCTTGTGCCTTTGCACCATTTTTATGCGCAAAAAGAATTCGACAGAGTTTTTTAAAAGGTGGATAGAGCTCTTCACGAAAGAGTTTCTCATCCTCTAAAAACTCTTCATACTTACCATAGTAACTTCTAAAGAACTCCTCATTAAAACTCTGCACAATCACCTTCGCATCTTTTGCCCGTCCGCTTCGACCAGCAACCTGAATCAAAGAGGAGAGTGCCTTTTCCCGTGCACGATAATCTCCCATATTGAGCATATTGTCCATCCCAAGTACCACTGCTAAAGTAACATCATGATAATCATGCCCTTTTGAGAGCATCTGCGTGCCGACAAGTATGTCACTCTCTCTGTCATTAAAGCGTTTGAGTGCTTTTTTGAGTTTACTTGCAGTGGTGATGACATCTCTATCAAACTGCTCTATCCTTGCGTGAGGCAAGAACTCTTGAATGCTCTTGACTGCCTCTGCCGTACCCAAACGAGAGCTAACAAGCTTCGCACTCCCACACTCAGGGCATACCTGAGGAATAGCCTGCGTGAAGTTACAGTAGTGACACTTCATAGCACGTGAATTTTGGTGCAGACTCATCCCAACCGAACAAAAAGCACACTTAAATGTATGCCCACAATCACCGCAGATGAGATACTTAAAGTTTGCCCGTGTCGGTAAAAAAACAATTGATTGCTCTTTTTTCTCTAAAGTACTCTTGAGACTCTCTTCTATTAAAGGTGTCAATGCCTCTGGTGAAGGTTCATAAACAAACTCTTTTTTCGAGCTAAAGTGTCCTCCTTTTAACCTTGCGTGAGGGAACTTCACATAAGAGCTAAGCGAAGGTGTAGCACTCCCTAAAACAACAGGTATATCATAAATCTTTCCCATATAGATAGCAAGATCACGCGCATGATAACGCGGCCGTGAAGAGGATTTATAGCTATCATCATGCTCCTCATCCACTACAATGAGTCCTAAATCCTCTATGGGTAAAAAGAGTGCAGAGCGTGCACCGGCAATAATTTTTGCCTCACCGCTTCTAATCTTTGCCAGTGCCTTTCTCTTTTGTAGTGGGGTAAGCTTAGAGTGCCAAATAACAAAATGCTCACCAAAATGCTCTTTGAGTCTTGTAGACATCTGAGGAGTCAGTGAGATCTCAGGCATTAAAAAGATAGCACGTTTACCCTCACGCAACACCGCTTCAAAATACTTCATATATATCTCGGTCTTACCACTTCCAGTGTCACCAAACAGCAAAGAGACCTTATGCTTTTTTAAAAAGTCTAGTGCCTCTTCTTGTTTTGAGGAGAGTATGATTTGTGACTCCTTTGTAAGCTCAGAGTCACTTCCAGATTCTAAATCATTCATAAAAGGTGTCATTACAGAGAGTGCATCACCTAAAGAGCAGAGATAGTACGAAGATATAAAGTGTGCAAGCTCTATCTGTTTTTGAGAGAAAAAGGAGTCCTTCATCTCCAAAACCTCCAAAGTATCAAAATCAGGTTTTGCAGACTCTTCGAGAATCATACCCTCTTTTTGAGCTTTGTTAAAGAGAACCGATACAATTGAACCTACAGAGAGTTGAGAAAGAGAGTGATAGGTAAAAGGCTCTAAAGGAGAACCTATAATAGCAACTTTATAATAATGCAAGATATAATATATAGATGAGTTTAATTTATCAGCTTCTTACAAAGAGTGGTATTTGAATCCATTGTAAATTTCCCAGTATTACCATCATAGGTAAAAGTACAATCTTCATCTCCAACTTTATATGTATAGTGTGTATATGGCATACCATTATCAGTTGTACTCCAATGACCATCAGTAGCACCTGATTGAATACCATACATTAACAAGTCAACAGTTCCATTACCATCAAAGAGTGTTGATGTTCCATGACTTAAAGAGTTAATCCAAGTAGAGTCCCCTTTAATAAGTCTACTTTGACGTTCATTCATAATAGCTGAACGAATAGAGGCAATATCTGAACGCCCTTTAGCAATTTGAGCATCTGTTCTTGTTGCTGCAAACTTTGGAACAGCAATAGCTGCCAAAATTCCAAGCACAACAATAACAAAGACAAGTTCTATCATAGTAAAAGCATTTTTTTTAGTAAGTAACATTTGAACCTCTCAATTTCATTGGGTATTTATTTTCATCTATGGCATTTTGTAAAGCCACACATAAAGTGTCTCCATTGGCATTACCTGTATCTAATATAAGTGTATCAACTCCTGTTGTATTATTAACATCTACAGAAAGAGTAACACAATCCGATATATTCCCAGCCTTAACTGTTGCCTGATTTGGTGTAACAATAGCATCACCATTTACTTCTAGGATGCGGATGGCATTTGACATTATTGTAAAATTACTATCTACTGTCGAGTTAGAAACTGCATAAGCAGAAATCTCAGAAGCCGCAGTCATAATATTAGAAGCCAATTTGGACACTACTGCATCACCACGTGTCGCAGAAAGTCTTGGAATAGCCACAGTTGCTAAAATGCCTAAAATAACAATAACAAATATTAGCTCTATCATTGTAAAAGCACTCTTCACGCAACCACCTCAAAATATAAATAATAGTTCTAAACTAAAGAACTATTATTTATACTTTAATACTTAAGAAAAGATTCCCATCCGTAATGGATAAGAATCTTTTCAATGAGTAAACTCTATAGTATTAAAGAACTATACCAGTACCTTTGTATCTTGCAGAAACGTTGAAATCATTACCATCAGAAAGTCCACCACTTACTTCAACAGTAGTATTATTATCCACAGTACCATCGATAACTAAAGCAACACCATTTGAATCTGTTGCAGTACATGCTGATGAGTTTGAATCTGCTACACCTGTAGCTGTATATGAAGATACATAATCTTGTACACAAGTTGCAACATTTGAACGTGTTTTTGCATCTTTTGCATCATCACGAGTAGCACTTAGTTTTGGAATAGCAACTGCTGCTAAAATACCTAAAATAACGATAACGAAGATCAATTCGATCATTGTAAAACCAGCTCTTTTCATAAGAACTCCTTAAATAGTAAATAAATCGGATTACACCAGTAACCTTATCACCCATTATGAACTTATTTTCATTAAATTCTCCTTAAGCCAGATAATTTATTCGAAAGTTTATAATTTATTCACATTTTTGTGATAAACAAAAAATCATTTTTTGAAACTCTACTTCATTCTTGGAATTTATGGAACTCTTATTGCTTATATTATGCAAATAAGTAGAAGAGAGGATTTTATCATGAGCATAGAGATATCAAAAACACATGCCCTTTTAGCAAAAGCGATGGATTACAGAGCTGCACGTCAAGATATGATAGCTTCCAACATTGCTAATGCAGATACTCCCTTCTACAAACCTCGTGATATTCGTTTTGAAGATGCACTTATTGCACAAGAGAGAGAACTTTATACTCCAGAGAGTACAAAAAAACTTCAAATGGCTCGTACAGATTCTAAGGACATTCTCCCTCAAGATGAGGCAAGCGAAGTAAAACCAACACTCTACTATAGAGATGGCCATATGGCTAGAAATGACGGAAACTCAGTTGATTTGGATGTTGAGACAACCGAGATGAGTAAAAACTCCATTATGTTCAATGCCCTTGTAATGGCAAACAAAAAAGATGCGGCTATCTTTAACAGTGTCATTGATGCCTCTTCTAAAATATAAGGATTAAAAGATGGCTAATTTTTTAAGCAGTTTTGATATTTCAGGCTATGGACTCTCAGCACAGCGTGTCCGTGTCAATACAATCTCAAGCAACATCGCAAATGCACAAACAACACGTACAGATGAGGGTGGTCCATACCGTCGTAGAGAGGTTGTCTTTAAAGCAGTTAATTTTAATGATCTTTATAATGGCATGCTTAATGATGAGACGAACAGTATGGGTTATGCGGATCCTTTAGATGAAAATCAATTTGGACAAAAGGTGAATCCTGCTATAATGAGCGTAGAAGTTGACAAAATTGTCAGAGATGATTCAAAACCACTTATGAAGTATGAGCCAAAGAACCCAGATGCAGATGCAAATGGCTATGTTGCCTACCCAAATATTAATCCTGTCGTGGAAATGGCCGATTTAGTAGAAGCAACTCGCTCTTACCAAGCAAATGTTGCAGCATTTCAAAGTGCAAAAGATATGGCAAACTCTGCTATATCTCTATTACAATAGATTAAGGAGTCCGTAAAATATGAGTGATATAACACAAATTGCATCCCCATCAACTGCAGACTTACTTAAACAAAAAGATAGTATCTCTACACAGAGTGCAGGTGGAGAAGATTTTTCAAAACACCTTACATCTGCCATTGATGAAGTAAACAGTATGCAACAAGATAGCGAAAAAGCCATCGCCGATTTAGCAACCGGTCAAGTAACAGATCTGCATCAAGCAGCACTTGCTATTGGAAAAGCTGAAACAAGTATGAAACTGATGCTAGAAATTAGAAACAAAGCACTCAATGCATACAAAGAGATAGGAAGAACACAGTTATAATTTAATGGTTAACCGCAACAAAAGTAAAAAGATACTCTTCTTATATGTTCTTATCTCTCTCGCCTTTTCAGTATTTCTTGCGGTCATGCTCCTTACTGTTGTCAAAGCACGGCATATACCCTCTCTCTATGCAAAAGAGTCCTCACGAGCACAACGAGGAACTATTATCTCCGCAGATGGTTTTCATCTTGCTACAACAAAAAAACTCTATAAAGCAGTAGTAGATACACGCTACATTGACCCTCAAAAAAAAGAGCTCTTTGTTGAGCTTTTTCATATCTATTCAGGAATGAGTCAAAAAGCGATTAAAAAACGTCTCTCACGCAGAAGAGGTACTGTAGTTTTGAGTTATAACATTCCACAGATTCAAGCACAATACCTCAAAAAGCTCTCTTTTGAACTACGCCGTTTCAAAGTCTTTTTAGAGCTTAAAAACCCTCGAACCGGTCTTCGTTCCATTCATGGACTTAGTGTTATTGAGAGTGGTGAGAGTCGTGAATACCCTTATGGAAATCTTCTTACACCCATCATTGGTTATCCTCACAAAATTGAAGATGATGGATATACTTCCATCAGAGGTGTCAAAGGTTTAGAGAAGCGATTTGATGCAGATCTTGCTGCCAGACAAGATGGCTTTAGTAGAGGAAAACGTGATGTCAACAGTTACATTATCTTAAACAAAGAGAGCTTTACAAAACCAAAGATCAATGGTCTTGATATAAAGCTCACCATTCCCGTCTCACTGCAAATTCGAGTTGAAAAGATGCTCGATTCTATGAAAAAAGAGCTTGGAGCAAAAGAGATCATGATAGCCGTTATGAACTCAAGCAGTGGCAAGATCTACACAATGGCAAGTTCCAACAGATACCTCCCAAAATCAATTCGAAGAAAAGATTATCCATCCCTTAATTCAGGGATGATCGAGTATAGTTTCGAGCCGGGAAGTGTTTTAAAACCCATCACATTTTCTCTGCTTCTAGAGAAAAAACTTATCAATCCTTATGATCTTGTCAATGGACATAACGGACGTTTTAAAATGGGAAGAAAAATCATTCGAGATGAACATAGATTTGACTGGCTAAGTGCTGAAAATGTCATCGTCTACTCATCAAATATCGGTATTGCCCAATTGGCTCAAAAACTCTCAGGGTATGAGTTTCACGAAGGTCTTAAACGTTTTGGTTTTGCTCAAAAATCAACACCTGATCTTATCTATGAAAAAGTAGGCTCCATCCCCTCTGCAAAACGCCTAGAAAATGAGATATACAAAGCGACCTGTGCCTATGGTTATGGTATTCGAGCCAACTTAATGCAACTGATGCGGGCATACAGTGTCTTTAATAACAACGGAAAGATGGTCACACCACAGATAGTAGCTGGCTTTATCGATGAACAACATCAGTTTAAAAAGATAGAACCAGCTGAAGCACTCACTGTTTTAAAGAGTGTTACAGCACAACGGGTCAAAAAGATTCTCATCAAAACAGTCAATAAAGGTACCGGTAAAAAAGCGATAACTCCCGGCTTAGAGATTGGTGGTAAAACAGGAACTGCCCATATAGTTGCAAAAGGGAAATATATTGACAAATATAACACTGCATTTATGGGGTTTGCAAATGACAAAACCCATAACTACACCATAGGTGTTGTCGTTGTTCAACCAAAGAAGAGTCAGTATGCTTCACAAACAGCTGTTCCGGTCTTCAAACAAGCCGTTGAGATTATGATAGAAGAGGGTTACTTAAAGCCAGATATTGTCCAGTAGTCTTGTCTCAGCTACAACAGCTTCTACAAGAATAATACTTTTACCTATCTGGACTCTCTCAATCACTTCAAAATCACGTGAAAGAATTGCCACATACCCAATTTCAAGTGGCTCCAAAATCTCCAACATTCTCTTTTGTATCTCACTAACATTAACAATACCGCGACTCACCATCTTTGAAGCCTCATAGAGAGATTTTGGAATTTTCAACGCCTCTTTACGATCCTCTTTTGAGAGATATACGTTGCGTGAGCTTAAAGCAAGACCATCTGCATCACGCACTGTATCTACCGGTACTATATTTACATCCATAAAAGAGTGTTTTACCATCAACTCAATAAGATGCAACTGCTGCGCATCTTTTTTTCCAAAGTAGGCATCTGTCGGATTAACAATATTTAAAAGTTTCATCACTACACGTAAAACACCGCTAAAGTGTCCAGGACGTGTAGCACCTTCAAGAACATATCCTCTTACATTGGGTGCAACGATTTTAACTTCATCATCAAAATAGAGCTCATCAGCTGTTGGCATAAACAAAACATCGACACCGGCTAACTCACAGATCTTCTTGTCAGCCTCATCACGTCGTGGATACTTCTCAAGATCCTCACCAGCCAAAAATTGTGTAGGGTTGACAAAGATAGAGACAACAACCACTTCATTATTTTTTCTTGCCTCGTGAATAAGTGTAATATGCCCCTCATGTAAAGCGCCCATCGTAGGAACATACCCTATCATTTTATTTTGCTCACGCAGATGCTTTTTTAGCTCATTTGCCGATGATATAATCTTCATATTTTGCCTTGATGTGTTATACTTTCGAAATTATACACTATCTAAAAGCGAATAAAAATGGATAACTACGAATATACAGAACTTTTAAAGAATATTACAACAAAAATGCAAAATATTACAGATGTAGTAGAACCAGAAAAAATAGAATCAAGGTTGCGTGAGATAGAAGAGCTTGAGAACAATCCAGAATTTTGGAATGATGCAAAAGAGGCAGCAAAGATTCAAAAAGAGAAAACACAACTCTCACGCAAGTTAGAAAAATATAAGATTGCCAGCTCTGCTGTTGAGGATGCTAAAGAGCTCTATGAGATGGCAAAAGAGGAAAATGATGAAGAGTCACTTGAAGCACTCTATGCAGATGCGCCTCAACTACAAGAGCAGATACGTGCAATGGAGATAGAGGTACTTCTGAGTGGTGAGAGCGACGCGAACAATGCTATTCTCTCCATTCATCCGGGTGCTGGAGGGACAGAGAGCCAAGATTGGGCAGAGATGCTTCTAAGAATGTACAAACGATGGGCAGAGAGACATGACTTTAAAGTAGAACTGCTCGATTATCAAAATGGTGAAGAGGCAGGAATTAAAGATGCCACTATCCTCATTAAAGGTGAAAATGCCTATGGATACCTCAAAGTTGAAAATGGCATTCACAGACTTGTTCGTATCAGTCCATTTGACTCCAATGCCAAGCGTCATACCTCATTCTCATCTGTTATGGTCTCACCTGAGATTGATGATGATATAGACATTGTTATTGAAGATAAAGATATACGCATAGATACCTACCGTGCAAGTGGTGCCGGTGGACAGCATGTCAACAAAACAGAGTCAGCCATTCGTATCACACACATAAAGACTGGTGTCGTTGTTCAGTGTCAAAATGACAGAAGTCAACATAAGAACAAAGCGACTGCTATGAAGATGTTAAAGTCACGTCTTTATGAATTGGAACTTGAAGAACAAAAAGCCAAAGAGGCTGGTATTGCCAAGAGTGAGATAGGCTGGGGACATCAGATACGCTCTTATGTTATGCAACCATACCAACAGGTTAAAGATACACGTTCAAATGAGGCCTACTCTAACGTATCTGCTATTTTAGACGGAGATATTGACAAGATAATAGAGGGTGTCCTTATAGCAACAAATCGAGCTTAAGACTCCTCTCTTTTTAAAAAACTGTATGCTAAAAAGAGCACTCCAAAGATCATCGCAAAAAGGGTAAGATACTCCATCTGTTTTGCTTTTGTCGCTTTGAGTGCTTTTACAATACTTCCAACAGAAGGTTTTGCTTTTTTTACGCTCTTACTGGCAACACTCGCCTCCATACGTGCTACATTGGCAGCTGCTATCTCATTTTTACTCACACTTATATGTGGTACAAACCAAAAATGGACTACAAAACCTATCATCAACATAATCGCTCCTAATGTTCGAAAGATGATCTTTTGATGCTCTAAAAAATATTCCAAATAAATGCTCCCTCTGTGCTTAATATAATAATAATTATGTCAAAATTCAATTATGAATCTACTTAAAGAATTTATACTGAACGATAAATGCTCCTATCTCCAAAACAGAGAACAGACAATGCACTATAAAGTCATTGATAATTGTTCACAATACTCATGTCAAGAGCTTATAGAACGTGGTTATAGACGGTTTGGAAAAATGTACTTTCGTCCTATTTGTAAAGGGTGCGATGAGTGCAAAAGCATTAAAATAGATGTAGCAAACTATAACTTCTCAAAATCAGCCAGACGTATTATGAGAAAAGGCAAAGATTTACAACTCTATATTCAAAAACCTACCCTCTCACATCAGCATTTAGATATATTTGACAAGTATCATCTCCATATGCATAACAAAAAAGGGTGGGACTATAATAAGACATCAGCGGATCACTATTACAGCTCTTTTGTAGCCGGTCATGAAGATTTTGGATATGAGATACTCTACTTCTATGAGGAGCAACTTATAGCTGTTGATTTGGTCGATATTTTAGAAGATGGAGTATCTTCTATCTACTTCTATTATGATCCAGACTTTGCCTCATATTCTCTTGGAAAGCTCTCACTCTATAACCAGATAAAATATGCAAAAAATTCAAATAAAAAGTGGATATATCTGGGGTACTATGTAAAAGATTGTCCTTCACTCTCTTATAAAGCAGAGTATAAACCCTATCTTACACTAGAGGGAAGACCAAGTGAGGATGAAGAGTTTAAATGGTTTTAGAGAGTTCCTCTTTTTGATACTCTCGAATCTCCTCTTTCTTCTTTTGCAACTCCTCTTGAAGTCTTTTTTCTAAACGCTCTTTTTGACGTTTATCTTCTTCACGTATTCGTCTAATACGTTCAGCTTCTCTCTCTTTTTTTGACTTTATACGTCTCTGTTGCGCCTCTCTTTTTGCTCTAAGTTTTGCATCTTCATCAAGATATGATTGAATAACACCCGTTGTATTCATATCTTCTTGATGCGCAAAGTAGTAGTTTATAATCTCTTTTTTATGCTCTTTAGTATCAAATAATCCACTGTTTATAATTTGAGAAAAGAGTCTGCTATTTTGTTCTTTTTTTGAACTTTCATAAAAAGCATCTACTGAACGTACAAAAAAGTCATTTGTTTTAGCAAGTTTACGCAGCTCATTTAAATACTCTAGTTTTGTAATATTCTTAGAGCCATTAACAAGTGCAAAACCATCTTTTTTCGCTTTTTTCACATCTGCTACATATTTGTCTATTTTTTTATCATAGATTTTATACTCATCTATATCTTTTAATTTTTCAATTTTATCAGCATTGTTAAATATAACATCCCCTAAAGCTGCAAAAGCCCTTGGATTTTGTGCAAAGAGCAGTGTAGAGAAAAGTAGTATTAGAAAGAAATTACGCATTGATTATACCTATGATTTTTTTAGGCAATTATAACAGAATTTTTATTTTTTTATGAAATAAGAGGAGAGTTTGCGACACTTTTATAAAAAAAGTGTCGCAGATAGAAAGAACTTTGAAATTATCCGTTACGTTTTTTGATAATTTCTTCAGCAACGTTTCTTGGAACTTCTTCATAGTGATCAAATTCCATAGCGTAAGTTGCACGCCCTTGTGTAGCAGAACGAAGGTCAGTTGAGTAACCAAACATTTCAGCAAGTGGTACGAAAGCATCAACAATTTTGTTTCCAGCTCTGTCACCCATAGAGTTAACTTGTCCACGACGACGGTTAAGGTCACCGATAACATCACCCATATACTCTTCAGGAACTTCAACTTCAACTTTCATCATTGGCTCTAAGATTGCAGGACTCGCTTTACGACAAGCCTCTTTGAAACCCATAGATGCAGCAAGTTTAAATGCCATCTCATTTGAATCGACATCATGGTAAGAACCGTCATAAAGAGTAACATCAACATCTTCAATTGGGTAACCAGCAAGAACACCAGTTTGCATAGCTTCCTCACAACCTTTTTCAACTGCAGGAATATACTCACGTGGTACAGATCCACCTTTGATTTCATTATGGAAAACGAAACCTGAATCTGGCTCACCTGGCTTAACTTTTAGGAATACGTGACCATATTGTCCACGACCACCTGATTGTTTAGCGTATTTGTACTCTTGGTCTACTTCTTGTTTAATAGACTCACGGTAAGATACTTGAGGAGCACCAACTTCAGCCTCAACTTTGAACTCACGTTTCATACGGTCAACAAGAATCTCAAGGTGTAGCTCACCCATACCAGAGATAATAGTTTGACCAGTCTCTTCGTCAGTGTGAACACGGAATGATGGATCTTCTGCAGCTAGTTTACCAAGTGCAATACCCATTTTCTCTTGGTCAGCTTTTGTTTTAGGCTCAACCGCAACAGAGATAACCGGCTCTGGGAAATCCATTCTTTCAAGTACAACTTTTTCAGCTGGATCACATAAAGTATCCCCTGTTGTTGTAGCTTTAAGACCAACAACTGCACCGATTTCACCAGCGTAGATTGTTTTGATCTCTTCACGTTTGATAGCGTGCATTTTTAAGATACGACCGATACGCTCTTTTTTATCTTTTGTAGTATTGTGAACATAAGAACCTGAGTCTAATGAACCACGATATACACGGATAAATGTAAGAACACCAACAAATGGGTCAGTCATAATTTTAAATGCTAAAGAAGCGAATGCGCCATCATCAGTAGAATCAACAACTACTTCAACTTCTTCATCATCCATCATAGTACCCATAATAGGCTCAGCCTCTACCGGTGAAGGAAGATAATCAACAACAGCGTCAAGTAGAGTCTGAACACCTTTGTTTTTAAATGCAGTACCTGGAGTCATTGGAACAACAGCCATACCAAGTGTAGCAGCTTTGATTGCAGCTTTGATCTCTTCTTGAGTGAACTCTTCACCCTCTAAGAATTTCTCAGCGAAATCATCATTACCTTCAACTTCTGAAAGTGTTTCAAGCATTTTCTCTTTGTACTCATCAGCGATCTCTTGAAGCTCAGGACGAATATCTTGTTCATGGTATGCAGAACCCATTGCTGCATCTTCATCCCAAACAATCTCTTTCATCTTAACTAAATCGATTACACCTTCGAATTTGTCTTCTGCACCAATTGGAAGTTGGAAAGGCATTGGATTACCTTTAAGACGCTCACGAATTTGTTTCTCTACTTCATAGAAATCTGCACCAGTTCTGTCCATTTTATTAACAAAAACAATTGAAGGAACTTTATAACGGTTACGTTGTCTCCAAACTGTTTCTGATTGTGGTTGAACCCCACCAACAGCACAGAATACAGATACAGCACCATCAAGTACACGCATAGAACGTTCAACTTCAATAGTGAAGTCAACGTGTCCCGGAGTATCGATGATATTAATCTGTTTCCCTTGCCATTCACAAGTAGTAGCAGCAGAAGTAATTGTAATACCACGCTCTTGCTCTTGCTCCATCCAGTCCATAGTAGCAGCACCATCATGAACTTCACCAATTTTATGCTCAACACCAGTATAGAAAAGAATTCTCTCTGTTGTTGTTGTTTTACCCGCATCAATGTGAGCAGCAATACCGATGTTTCTTACATCTTCTAATTTGTGACTTCTTGCCATGTTAGTTTCCTATTACCATCTGTAATGAGCAAATGCTTTATTAGCTTCTGCCATTTTGTATGTATCTTCTTTTTTCTTGAACGCTGCACCTTTATCTGTTGCCGCATCCATAAACTCGTTAGCTAATCTCTCAGCCATTGTTCTTTCATTTCTCTTACGAGCAGCATCTACTATCCATCTAATAGCTAGTGATTGCTGACGTACTGGGCGTACTTCTACTGGAACTTGATAAGTAGCACCACCAACACGGCGACTTTTTACCTCAATAATAGGTTTTACATTCTCAATAGCTTCATTAAATGTTTCAATACCACTTTTTTCACCACGTGAACTAATGATATCCATAGCACTGTAGATGATTTTTTCTGCAGTAGATTTTTTACCATCTAACATAATCTTGTTAATAAATTTCGTTAAAATTTTGCTTCCATAAACTGGATCGGGCATAATTTCACGAACGGGAGCTTTTCTTCTTCTCATTTGTTTTTTTCCTTATCTTCAATTTTTTCAAATTTACTCAAAACTTACCTAAAATAAATCGCGTAAGCCCTGTAGCTATTTTGAATATATTCAGCATATTCGCTAAAACTCATCTCAAAACGAAACTAGTTTCGTGAGCTCTCTGCTGAAGAGAACTTAGCGTTAGCGTAGTGAAACGGACTTAGTTCGTTTCGCGTACTTAATTAATTGTTGTTTCTAAAAAATAACGAGTTATTTTTTAGGACGCTTTGTTCCGTATTTAGAACGAGCAACCATACGGTTAGCAACACCAGCAGTATCGAGTGCACCACGAACGATATGATACTTAACACCAGGTAAATCTTTTACACGACCACCACGTACAAGTACGATAGAGTGTTCTTGAAGGTTGTGACCTTCACCACCAATGTATGAGATAACCTCGAATCCTGAAGTTAATCTAACTTTTGCAACTTTTCTTAAAGCCGAGTTAGGTTTTTTAGGTGTAGTTGTGTAAACACGAGTACAAACACCACGACGTTGTGGACAAGCTTTTAAAGCAGCAGATTTTGATTTCTTAACTACTTTTTTACGCTCTTTACGAATCAATTGATTGATTGTAGGCATATAATTCCTTTACTTAATTTTTTCCAGTAGAATGTAATTCTCTTCAACTATCATCACATAGAAGTATAATTGAGAGAATTATAGACACGGAATAATACAGAAAATCTATTTAAAGTAAGCTTATTTTAAGAAGAAGTTAAATAAAAGGGGGTTATTTGTGAAGAAGCGTTGAGTAGAAGAATTTTCTACTCAATAGAAGGAGAAGAGGATTAATCCTCTTGCTCAGCAAAGACAACATTTTTATCTTTATAGATACCAGTACCAACTGGAATTGTTCTACCGATAATAACATTCTCTTTAAGATTCTCTAAGTTGTCAACTTTAGCTGAAACTGCAGCCTCTGTTAATACTTTCGTTGTATCTTGGAATGATGCAGCAGAGATGATACTATCAGCACTAACCGCAGCACGTGTAATACCAACCAAGAACGGTTCAGCAATCGCAGGACGACCACCAAGACGCATAATTTTCTCATTCTCTTGAGCAAATTTAGCTTTAGATACTAAATCACCCTCAATAAATTTCGTATCACCAGATTTGACAATTTTAACTTGACGTAACATCTGTGTAAAGATTACCTCAATGTGTTTATCTGAGATATTAACCCCTTGAGAACGATAAACTTGTTGTACTTCAGATACAAGATAGTTATAAAGTGCTTTAACACCCATAATACGTAAAAGCTCGTGAGATGAAAGAATACCAGTTGTAAGTCTCTCACCAGCGTGAACAAAGTCACCAGCAGCAACAACAGGCTCATGTGATTTATCCACAAAGTACTCTTTTACTATACCATTTTCAGAATTACTAACAATAATTCTAACTTTACCACGAAGCATTTTACCAAAGCTTACTACACCATCAATCTCAGAGATAAGTGCAGTCGCTTTTGGACGACGACCCTCAAAGAGTTCAGATACACGTGGAAGACCACCGGTAATATCTGATGATTTTTGAAGTGCTTTTGGTGTTTTTGCCAAGATATCAGCAATTTTTACCTCTGCACCATCTGTTACAAAGATAGATGACTTAGGCTCAATCGCATAACGTAAAAGCTCACCATCTTCAGTAGCAAGCACGATAGTCGGCTTGTATTCAGAAGAGATATGGTCATTAATCATTAGACGTGTTTTACCTGTAAGCTCATCAAGCTGCTCACTAGCAGTAGTTCCTACAATGATATCTTCAAACTTAACAGTACCGTTAGCTTCAGAGATAATTGGATTTGAGTATGGATCCCACTCTGCAATTACTACTGATTCATCAGATGATGGTTTTGCAATAAGACTAGTTCCTTCTACTATTTCATCATCATCTGTCACAATAACAGAACCACGAGCAATATAGTGACGAACAGCCTCACGGTTGTTAGAGTCAATAATTGCAGCAAAAAGACCTTTTTCTACTACTTCATATCCAGATTTAAGACCTTCAAATCTCTCTAAATAGTCACCTTTAAGTAAGAAGTACTTCACAGTACCCTCTTCTTTTGCATAGAGTTTTTGTGTTACCGGTGCACCATCATCAACAAGAAGCTCAGAAGCATACGGAATACGTGAAGGGACATTCCAACCATCTTTAATTGTCTCAACAATAGAGTCTAATGATTCAACTTTAGTTCCACTTGGGTGAGGGAAATAGTATTTACCCTCAATCTGTCCGCTTACACCTGCAAGTTCATTTGGTTTTGCAATCTCATTTTTACGTAAAGAGTATCTAACTGTTTCAGAATCAGATTTAACACTGATAACAACTTCATCGTGAATAGTCTGAATCTCAACAACACCGGCAAATGGTGCTTTGATTTTTGGTTCAACCAATAATACACCTGCATTACGGCGGTTAGCCACAATGTTTTTACCCTCTTTGTTTTTATATGTTTTAAGGTTATAGTAACGGATAAAACCTTCTTTTTCAGCTACAACTTGGCGCTCTTGTGCAGTTGAACTCGCAGTTCCCCCAACGTGGAACGTACGAAGTGTAAGCTGTGTACCTGGCTCACCAATTGATTGCGCAGCGATAATACCAACCGCTTCACCAGGACGAACAATATGTCCAGTTGCAAGGTTAACACCATAACAAAGTGCACAGATACCATCTTTACTTTTACAAGTAGTCGGTGTTCTAATATGTGCAGTCTTGATTCCAGCCTCAGCAATAACTTTTGCAGACACTTCATCAAGAAGTGTACCCTCAGCATATAAAATCTCATTAGAGATTGGATCAATTACATCATCCGCAAGAACACGACCATTAAGTCTATCTTCTAAAGACTCAATCAGTGTATTTTGATCAGAAATATCAGAGATCTCAATACCTTCGTGTGTATGACAATCATGCTCGACGATCTTAACATTTTGCGCAACATCAACAAGCTTACGAGTAAGGTAACCCGCATTTGCTGTTTTAAGTGCAGTATCGGCAAGACCTTTACGAGCACCGTGAGTTGAAATAAAGTACTCAATTACGTTTAGACCCTCTTTAAAGTTTGAGATAATTGGTGTTTCAATAATATCTCCAGAAGGTTTAGCCATAAGACCACGCATACCAGCAAGCTGACGGATTTGTGCAGCAGAACCACGAGCCCCAGAGTCAGCCATCATATGGATAGAGTTAAATCCATCTTTATCATTCTGCACAAGATCCATCATCTCAGCAGCAAGCGTGTTGTTTGTATCTGTCCAAACATCAATGATTTTATTGTAACGCTCTTGTTCCGTTAAAAGACCAGCTTCAAACTGTTTTTGAATCTCAATAACACGAGCTTTTGAATCTGCGATTTTTGCAGGTTTCATATCTGGAACACGAATATCATCCGCAGAGATAGATACACCTGATTCTGTCGCATGCTTAAATCCTAAATCTTTCAATCTATCAAGGAAACCAGCAGTTACACCGATACCACCATGTTTTTGAACATAATCAACGATCTCATTAATTGCTTTTTTCTTCATAACTTTATTCCAAAGTTCTGATGGAACAAAGTCAGGTAAAATTGCTTTAATTAAAAGACGTCCTGCAGTTGTATGAATAATACGACCATCAACACGTGTTCTAACTTTTGCGTGAATATCAAGTGCACCATGCTCTAATGCAATACGAATCTCATCTACATTAGCAAAAAGTTTATTTGAACCTTTTACTCCGTTTTTCTCTAAAGAGATATAGTAGATACCAAGGACCATATCCTGTGAAGGTGTCGCAATCGCTTTACCTGATGCTGGAAGCAAGATATTCATAGATGCAAGCATCAATACTTTTGCTTCAGCAATCGCTGCTGAACTTAGTGGTACGTGAACAGCCATCTGATCCCCATCAAAGTCGGCATTGAATGCCGCACAAACTAATGGGTGAAGCTGAATAGCTTTTCCTTCAATAAGTTTTGGATGAAATGCTTGAATAGAGAGTTTGTGAAGTGTTGGTGCACGGTTAAGCATAATAGGATAACCATCAACAATCTCTGCTAAACACTCCCATACTTCATTTGTCTTCTCTTCAATCATTTTCTTCGCAGCTTTCACTGTTGTAGCATAACCTTTATCTTCAAGTTTTGCAATCAAATGTGGCTTAAAGAGTTCAAGTGCCATCTTTTTAGGAAGACCACACTCATCCATGCGAAGTGATGGACCAACAACGATTACAGAACGTCCAGAGAAGTCAACACGTTTACCAAGTAAGTTTTGACGGAAACGCCCTTGTTTCCCTTTAATTACTTCACTTAAAGATTTAAGTGGACGTTTGTTAGCCCCTTTAACTGCATTTGCACGACGACCATTGTCAAAGAGTGCATCTACAGACTCTTGAAGCATACGTTTTTCATTTCTTACAATAATCTCTGGAGCTTCAAGCTCTACAAGACGTTTAAGACGTTGGTTACGGTTGATAACACGACGATAGAGGTCATTTACATCAGAAACCGCAAATTTTCCACCATCAAGACTTACAAGTGGACGTAAATCTGGTGGAAGAACAGGTAAAACAGTAAGCATCATCCAAGCAGGATTATTTCCTGAATTTAAGAAAGACTCAATAACTTTAAGACGCTTATTGATTGTCTTTTTCTTTGCTTCAGATTTTGTCTCACCAATAGCCTCTTTTAAACTTGTAAAGAGGTCAACAAGATCAATTGAGTCAAGAAGATCACGAATAACCTCACCACCCATACGAGCTTTAAAGCCTAACTCGCCAAAACGTTGTACAAGTGTTCTGTACTGCTCTTCATTTAAAACATCATACTTTAGAACCGGAGTTTTTGCTTCAGCATCATAATATGCCTCACCACCCTCTTCTACAATATATGCTTCATAATAGAGTACACGCTCTAAATCTTTCATCTTGATACCAAGAAGAGTACCAATACGAGATGGTAATGAGCTAACATACCAAATGTGCGCAACAGGAGTTACAAGTTCAATGTGACCCATACGAGTACGACGAACTTTCGTTGATGTTACTTCAACACCACACTTCTCACATACTACACCTTTATAACGCATCTTCTTATATTTACCACAAAGACACTCGTAGTCTCTTACTGGTCCAAAGATTTTTGCACAGAACAGTCCGTCACGCTCAGGTTTGAGTGTACGGTAGTTAATAGTCTCTGGTTTTTTAACTTCACCATGACTCCATGACATTACCTTCTCAGGTGATGCCAAACGGAATTGAAGCTGTTTTATATCTTTTGGTCTACTATCTTCAGTTACTTCTACTGGTACTAATCTACTCATCGTCTTCTACCTCGTCCATAATCTCTACATCAAGTGCTAATGCTTGAAGCTCTTTTGTTAATACAAATAGTGTTTCTGGAATACCAGAAGCTGGTACTAACTCTCCACGAGTAAGTGCTTTATATGCACGAACACGTCCATCAACATCATCAGATTTAATTGTTAACATCTCTTTAAGAACTGCTGAAGCACCATATGCTTCAAGTGCCCAAACTTCCATCTCACCAAATCTTTGTCCACCAAAGAGTGCTTTACCACCAACTGGTTGTTGTGTTACTAATGAGTAAGGTCCAGTTGAACGTGCGTGAATTTTCTCATCAACCAAGTGGTGTAGTTTAAGAATATACATATATCCAACATTTACACGCTCTTTAATCTGATCACCTGTTTTACCATCAAAAAGTACAACTTTACCATCAGCATCCATACGAGCTAATTCATAAATTTTTTCAAATTCAGCAGCATTTACACCTTCAAAAATCGGAGTTGCGAATTTAACACCTTTTGCCCAGTCACGTGCATAGTTTAAGAATGTCTCATCATTCATCTCACTGATAACTTTACTTGCATTCATAAGACCAGCAACATCCGCGATAGCTATCATCTTCTCACGTAGATTTTTAATGAAATCTGCCTGTTTCTCATCAAACTCTTTTTGAATTTGATTTCCAAGCTCGCGCCCTGCAAAACCAAGGTGCATCTCTAAAATCTGCCCAATATTCATACGAGAAGGTACCCCTAGTGGGTTCAGACATACATCAACACTACGTCCATCTTCCATATATGGCATATCAACTTCAGGAACGATATTTGATACAATACCTTTATTTCCGTGACGTCCAGCCATTTTATCACCAACTTTTAGGTGACGTTTTGTAGCAATGTAAATTTTTACATATTTCACAACACCATTTGGAAGGATGTCATCTTTTTCTAAAATAGAGAGTTTCTCTTCGTGTTCATCACGGAAGATTCTCTTCTGTTTTTGGAAATGGTTCTTCGTTCTTGTATACTCATCTTGAATCTCTTGAGAGAATGATTTTACAATAGCGTTCATTGCAAAACGGTTTACCTCTTTAAGATCATCACCATTGATGATATCTCCAGCTTTATACTCTGTATCACCGATTTTAATATCAGCCTGTAAAGCCTCACGAGTAAGAAGTTTTGTTACACGTAACATCTCCTCTTTATCGATCATAATGAGTCTGTCATAGTGCTCACGCTCTAGGTAATCACGCTCTTCTTTTTCAATCTCTAAAGCACGAGGATCTTTGTCATACCCTTTTTTCGTGAATACTTTAATATCTACAACGACACCTTCCATAGATGGTGGACAGTAGAGAGATTTGTTTACAACGTGACCAGCTTTTTCACCAAAGATTGCACGTAAAAGACGCTCTTCAGGAGTTGGTTTCACTTCACCTTTTGGAGATACTTTACCAACTAAAATCATTCCACCCTGTACATTTGTACCGATTTTAACGATTCCTGACTCATCTAAGTGTGCTAATTCATCATCACGAACATTTGGAATATCACGAGTGATCTCTTCAACACCATGTTTAAGCTCACGAGCTTCAACTTCTTTCTCATAGATATGAACTGAAGTAAATGCATCTTGACGAATTAAACGCTCAGAGATAACGATCGCATCCTCAAAGTTATAACCGTTCCAAGGCATAAACGCAACCATAGCATTAACACCAAGAGCAAGTTCACCTTGATCCATATTTGGACCATCAGCGATAATTTGCCCTTTCTTAACCATTTGTCCAACTTGAACAATTGGTTTTTGTGTGAAACATGTATTTTGGTTGGTACGAAGATTTTTTTGTAATGGATAGTAATCTATAAAGATCTCTCCATCCTCTTCACCCATAACATAGATATGTTTTCCATCTACTTTTTCAATTTTACCAGCACGTTTTGCTTTAACACACTCCCATGCATCACGAGCTACAAGTTTCTCAACACCAGTTCCAACCATTGGTGCATTTGCACGTAAAAGTGGTACCGCTTGACGCTGCATGTTTGATCCCATAAGTGCACGGTTGGCATCATCATGTTCCAAGAATGGAATAAGTGAAGCTGCAACACCGACAACCATTTGAGATGAGAGGTCTGCGTATTCACAATCATCTGGTTTACGAAGTAAAATCTCACCATCTTGACGTACAGCAATAAGATCTTCAATAAACTGACCATTTTCATCAAGTTTATTTGAAGCAGCGGCAATCATTTTACCCTCTTCTTGTGTAGCAGTAAGATAGACGATCTCGTTTGTAACCTTACCATCTTTCATAATTTTATATGGTGCTTCAATGAAACCATGCTCATTTACTTTTGCATACATTGCCAAAGTATTGATAAGACCAATATTTTGACCCTCTGGAGTCTCAATTGGACAGATTCTACCATAGTGAGTCGGGTGAACGTCACGTACTTCAAAGCCGGCACGCTCTTTTACAAGACCACCTTCACCAAGTGCACTTAGACGACGTTTGTGTGTAACTTCTGAGAGTGGATTCGTTTGATCCATAAACTGAGAAAGTTGTCCACCAGAGAAAAACTCCATAATAGTAGAAGTAATCATTTTAGAGTTGATAAGATCATGAGGCATAAGCTCATTCATCGGACCACTCATAGTAGAGAGTTTGTCACGAATCGCTTTTTGCATTTTGATAAGACCGTTATGTAACTCATTACCAAGAAGCTCACCGATTGAACGGATACGACGATTTCCTAAGTGATCTCTATCATCAATATGACCTTGACCATTTTTAACTTTGATAACATATTTTACAGACTCGATGATATCTTCGTGTGTAAGCACTGTTACATATTCAGGAATATTCATACCAAGTTTGTGATTCATTTTCATACGACCAACTTGTGTTAGGTCATATCTTTCTGGATCAAAGAAAAGCTGATTTACAAAGATTTTTGCAGCCTCTTTTGTCACTGGCTCACCTGGACGCATAACTTTATAGATACGAATCGCAGCTAAATCATTCTCATCTTCAATCTCTTCTGTTTGTTTAAGAAGTTTAAGTGAATCTGCATCAGCATTAAATGCATTGATAATAGAACTATCAACACCTTCTGCTAAATCATTTGCAATTTTAAATGACTCAACACCGATCTCTGCCATCTTCTTCAATTTTGACTCATCAATGTGTGTCATCGTATCAAAAAGAACTTCACCAGTCTCTGGATCAATAATAGGCTCAGCTAAATATCTGTCAAGAAGTACTTCCAAAGGATATTGTACTTCTTTAACTCCATCATCAACTAACTTCTGTGCTTTTTTAGCAGAGAGTCTTTTTCCAGATGCAACTAAAACTTTACCATTTAAATCAACTAAATCATAAGAGATACGTGAAGCATAATCTTTTGGATTAAAACTCATAGTAAAGTTATTCTCATTTATATTAACTGTTTGAATTGGATAGAACAGTTTTAAAATATCTTGTTTAGAGTATCCTAAAGCACGGAACATAATTGTTACTGGAACTTTACGACGTTTGTTAATTCTCATATAGAGAATATCTTTTGGATCATACTCAAAGTATAACCAAGAACCACGATCTGGAATAATCTGACCAGTATAGATCAGTTTATTTCCAGCAGTAGTTGACTCTTCTTCTTTGAAGATTACACCAGGTGAACGGTGTAGTTGATTTACAACAACACGTTCAACACCATTGATGATAAAAGAAGTTCTATCTGTCATAAGTGGAATATCGCGAACAAAGATTGATTGTTCTTTAATATCTTTTACACCAAGTTTCTCTTTAGTGTTTTCATCTCTGTCCCACAAAATAAGACGAGTTTTCATTCTAAGGCTCACAGCATATGTAAGACCTCTCTCCATACACTCACGAACTGTATATTTAGGGTTCGTTACTTCACTCTCAATATACTCAACAGTTAATCTGTTTTGAGCATCATGAATAGGGAATACAGATTGAAATACTTTCTCAATACCACTCGCAGATCTCTCTTTTTTATCTAACATTAAAAATGTTTCATATGAACTTTGTTGGAGTTGGAGTAAATTTGGTACTTCAATTTCTTGAGGAGTTTTAGAGAAGTCTACACGAAGACGGTTTCCGGAATATAAAGTGTTTAACATAGGCTACCTCGATAAGTTGTTAATTAGGGCTTGAACAAGCGTTCAAGCAGATCGTATCTAAGCGTCCTTAGATAGATTTAAGTACTCTTGAAAACCAAGAGATTTTTATAGTGCTTATAAACGACATAAGGGCACTTTAGCCAAGAGAGTTCATTCTCTTCGCTAAAGCGCCCGAAATTGAGGGCCTAAGCCCTCGAAAATGTTAAATAAAAATTATTTAACTTCTACTACAGCACCAGCTTCTTCTAAAGCAGCTTTAGCTTCTTCAGCAGTATCTTTATCTACACCCTCTTTGATTGTAGATGGTAAACTTTCACAAGCTTCTTTTGCTTCTTTAAGTCCAAGACCAGTTAAAGCACGAACAGCTTTAATTACACCGATTTTTTTAGCACCAACATCAGTAAGTACTACATCAAATTCAGTTTTTTCAGCAGCAGCTTCACCACCAGCAGCAGCTCCACCAGCTACAGCAACAGGTTGTGCAGATACACCAAATTTTTCTTCAAATTCTTTAACTAATTCAGAAAGTTCTAATACAGAAAGTCCTGAGATAAATTCTAATACGTCTTCTTTAGTAACAGCCATATTGTTCTCCTATGAGTATTTTTTTTAATTTTTTTAGTGATAAATCACTGGTTTAGAAGAGAAGCCTACGCCTCTTCTTCAAGTTTCTTTCTAAGAGCGTCGATTCCAACTGCCATATTTGTAATTGGAGCCATCCAAGTAGCAGCAAGCATACCAAGAAGTTCTTCACGACCAGGAAGTTTAGCGAACGCTTCGATCTTAGCTATGTCAGCAGGTTCTTTATCTAAATAACCAGCTTTGATAACAAATTGTTCATTTGTTTTTGCAAAATCTGCAGAAATTTTTGCAGCAGCGATAACATCATCAGACCAAATAAAAATATTTGTATCTTTAATCTCAACACCACTCATTCCTGCATTGTTTAATGCGATTGTTGCTAAAGTATTTTTAACAACCTGAACACTTGTGTCTTTTGCACGTGCCGCTTTACGTAACTCTTCAAGCTTACTTACAGTAAGACCTTTATAGTCACAGATAACAACTGCAGTTGTATTTTCAAATGCAGCAGTTAAATCAGCGATCACTTCAGCTTTTTTCGATTTAAGCATAAATTCTCCTTTCTAGACATAACTTCAAGAGGGGCGGGAAAGGCCGATTAAGCTAACTACCAACACGGTAGATACCCCCAACTATCTTTAGTCCAAGTAATTCAGATTTCCACAATGAAAATCTTTACTTTAAGATTGAACTATCTTAAAATAAAAACTTTCAAACTCCCCAAAGGAGAGTTGAAACTATTTGATATCTGCTAATTCAACAACGTCAAGCTTAACGGCAGGACTCATTGTTAAAGAGATTGCAGCATTTTTAATATAACGACCTTTTGCTGATGCAGGTTTTTGTTTATTAATAGCCACAAGGAATGTCTCAAGGTTCTCTTTAATTTGAGAAGCTTCAAAACTTGCTTTACCGATACCAGCGTGAATGTTACCTTTTTTATCAACTCTAAAGTTAACTTGACCACCTTTAACATTGTTAACAGCAGTAGCAACATCTGGTGTAACTGTACCAGTTTTTGGGTTAGGCATTAAACCTTTTGGCCCAAGAATACGACCGATTTGACCAACAAGTCCCATACAGTCAGGTGCAGCAACAACAACATCAAAGTTGAAGATTCCCTCTTTGATTTGTGCGACTAAATCATCAGTACCAACAATATCAGCACCAGCAGCTTTAGCTTCATCAGCTTTAGCACCTTTAGCAAATACTGCAACACGAACAGTCTTACCTGTACCGTGAGGAAGAACAACTGCACCACGAACCATTTGGTCAGCGTGACGAGGATCTACATTTAAGTTCATTGCAATTTCAACAGTCTCGTCAAACTTTGCACTTTTTAAATCTTTTACAGTTGTAGTAGCTTCTGCAACTGAATATGATTTAGTATTATCAATTTTTTCTAATAATTGTTTATATCTTTTGCTCATAACAAATTCTCCATAATAATTCTGCCACAAAGTTTTAAATCATTGTGGTCGATGATTTTTGACTAAAATTAGTCTTTGATTTCGATACCCATTGAACGAGCTGAACCAGCAATAGTGTTTGCAGCCATCTCTTTATCATCAGTATTTAAATCTTCAATTTTCGCTTCAACAACTTCCATAAGTTGTGCACGAGTAATTGATCCAACTTTGTTTTTAAGTGGATTATCAGTACCTTTTTTAAGACCTGCTTTTTTCATTAAAAGTTCAGATGCTGGTGGTTGTTTAGTGATAAATGAAAAACTTCTATCATTATAAACAGTAATTACAACAGGAACTTTGAACCCCATTTTATCTTTTGTTTTTTCATTGAATGCTTTACAGAATTCCATGATGTTAACACCACGTTGTCCAAGTGCTGGTCCTACTGGTGGTGCTGGGTTAGCTTTACCAGCTTCGATTTGTAGCTTGATATAGTCCATGACTTTTTTTGCCATTGTCTTTCCTTTTTATAATTTATTAGATAATTTGAATAAATCCAAATCAAAACGCATAGTTCTCAAAAGAAAACTTCACGCAACTAGTCGCTTTAACTACGCTAAGATTAAACTTCTTTATCAAAAAGTCTAACGTTAGCGTAGTAAAAAACTACACTAGATTATTTTCTCTACCTGTGTATAAGAGATATCAACCGGTGTTGCACGTCCAAAGATAGATACATTGAGTTTCAGTGTACCATGCTCTAGATCATACTCATCTACAGTTGCAGTAAAGTTTGCAAACGGTCCGTCAATAATACGAACTGTCTCACCATTGTCAAAAAATACTTTTGGTTTTGGTGCTGCACGATTGTTAACACGATCAAGGATAACATTAATATCATGCTCACTGAGTGGTGTAGGAACATTTGCTTCACCAATAAATCCAGAAACTTTCGGGATTGATTGAATCATATGTTGAATCTCAGTATTGAGATCTATTCTTGCAAATACATATCCAGAATAAAGTGATCTCTCACTTACTTTTTTCTTTCCATCTTTTACTTCGATAACATCTTCAGTTGGAACAATTACATCTGTAATATAGTCCTGTAGACCATGCTCTTCAATCATATTGAAAATTGCGTCTCTAACTGCTCTGTCACTTCCATAGGTTTGGATTGAGTACCATTGATGTGCCATAACTTTCTCCTTAACCTAAAATTGCTGACATAATAGAAGACATAAGTAAATCAACTAAAGCCAAAAATGCTGCTATTGCAGATACAACGATAACAACAGCTATATATGCTTGTTTTACCTGACCTTTTGTAGGAAAGATTACTTTACTTAACTCTAATTTTGCATTGCGAATGTGTTTACTTAAATCCATAAATTCTTTCCATTAACCTTAAAATGTCATTTATTATAAATAAAGCTCAAAAGCTCTACTAATAATAAATGGTGGCAGGCGTGGAGGGACTCGAACCCCCAACACCCGGATTTGGAATCCGGTGCTCTACCATTGGAGCTACACGCCTATTAATAACTGTAAACACCACACTTTCGCTTTAGCGACGGTGGTGTCGGCATTTAGTGCCAGACTTACAGTTTCATCTCTTTATGCATTGTATGTTCTTTACAGAATTTACAATACTTTCTTACTGAAAATTTTTCAGTATGAGTTTTTTTATTTTTAGTTGTGTGATAGTTACGTCTAGTACATTTCTCACAACCTAAGTGAATTGCTTCTCTCATTATTGTTAACCTTTAAAGGGATTTTGCATATCAGCCAGAGGCTAATTATGCAAGAATCTCAGCAACAACACCAGCACCAACTGTTCTACCACCTTCACGGATAGCGAACTTAGTACCTTGTTCCATTGCAATTGGGTGAATTAATTCAGCAGTAATACT
>Ga0256828_1000405_pt1 | contig 29230 bp, 31 predicted proteins | sample CV88metaG_FD_185993 | JGI IMG/M metagenome (GOLD analysis project Ga0256828, IMG submission 185993) | Hydrothermal vent microbial communities from East Pacific Rise, Pacific Ocean - CV88 | ecosystem: Environmental > Aquatic > Marine > Hydrothermal vents | place: Pacific Ocean: East Pacific Rise...
CAAAAAAATCGCCAAAGCAAAAGATACTGGGGAAAAACTTGATTTTATGTCAAATGTAGGTTTTGGAAATAGTAGAAATAGTGTAACTGAAATAGAAGAAGAACCAGAAGTATTGATGCTAGATTTCTCTGATAAAAATATCTATGAAGATATGATGAGACAAGAGCAAAAAAGAAAAGAAGAAGCGAAAAAGAGAGCATCTCTTGCTCCTCAACAAGGTAGAGGTAGAACTGGTGGACAACAGAGAAGAAAACCATCAGGACTTAGAAGAGGTGGAAAAAGAAAAAAATATACAAAAGATGAAAATAAAGAGCAGGTAAAATCAGTAGAGATACCAGAAAATGTAAGAGTATATGAATTTGCTGAAAAGGTAGGTAGAAGTACTGGTGAGGTTATTAAAGTTCTTTTTGCATTAGGAACAATGTTTACACAAAATGATTTCTTGGATAAAGACTCTATAGAGATTTTGGCAGAAGAGTTTGATGTAGAGGTGACAACAATAGACCCATTAAATGCACTAAATTATGTAAAAGCATATGATGCTATAGAGAATAAACATTTAGAAGAGAGACCACCTGTTATTACTATTATGGGGCATGTTGACCATGGTAAAACTTCTCTACTTGATAGAATTAGGTCAACAAAAGTAGCTGCAAAAGAGGCAGGTGGAATTACTCAACATGTTGGTGCTTATCAAGTTGAAAAAAATGGTAAGAAAATATCATTTATAGACACCCCAGGTCACTCAGCATTTACAGAGATGCGTTCTCGTGGGGCTCAGGCTACAGATATTGTTATTATTGTTGTTGCTGCTGATGATGGTGTAAAACAGCAAACAAAAGAGGCTGTTTCTCATGCAAAAGCAGCTAATGTTCCTATAGTTGTGGCTATTAACAAAATGGATAAAGAGGGTGCAAATCCAGAGCTTGTTAAATCTCAATTAGCAGAGTTGGATATTACTCCAGCAGAGTGGGGTGGAGAGTATGAATTTATACCAGTTTCGGCTCATACAGGAGAGGGTATTGATGACCTGCTTGATACTCTTTTAATTACTGCTGAAGTTATGGAACTCAAAGCAGACCCAACTAGAAATGCCAAAGCAGTAGTATTAGAAAGCTCAGTAGAGAAAGGTTTTGGTGCTGTTGCTGATATTATTGTTCAAAATGGAACACTTAAAATTGGAGACCCATTTGTAGTTGGAACAACTCATGGTAAAGTTAGAACTATTATTTTGGATGATGGAACTAGAACCAAAAAGATAGGACCAAGCACTCCTGCTGCTATTGTTGGGTTATCAAAAGTACCAACAGCTGGTGATATACTGATAGTTATGGATAGTGAAAAAGAGGCTAAAGAGATAGCAGATAAAAGAGCAGAGTATGAAAGAGCAAAAGAGCTATCAAAAAGTACAAAAGTATCTTTGGAAGACCTTAGTACTATTATTGCAGAGGGTAATCTTAAATCACTTCCTGTTATTATCAAAACAGATGTTCAAGGTTCATTAGAGGCTATCAAAGGAACATTGCTTGATTTGAAAAATGAAGAGGTCAAAGTAAATATTATCCATGAGGGTGTTGGTGGAGTTACAGAGAGTGATGTTCAGTTAGCAAATGCAAGTGAACATGCTATTATTTTAGGATTTAATGTTAGACCTACTGGTAATGTTAAAAAACGAGCCAAAGAGTTAGGTGTAGAGATTAGAACATATTCAGTTATTTTTGAGCTAGTTGATGAGGTAAAAGCACTACTAGGTGGTATGATGAGTCCAGTAGTATCAGAAGAGGTTACAGGTCAAGCAGAAGTTAGAGAGACATTTACAGTAGCAAAAGTTGGAACAATCGCTGGATGTAAAGTGACTGATGGTGTAATTATTAGAAATGCAGGTGCTAGACTTATCCGTGATGGTGTTGTAGTATATACAAGTAAAATTGCATCACTTAAACGATTTAATGATGATGTCAAAGAGGTCAAAAATGGATTTGAGTGTGGTATTATGCTAGATAGGTTCAATGACATTAAAGAGGGTGATGTAATCGAGACCTTTAAAATGGTAGAAGAACAAGTAACTTTATAAGGTTATTGTAGGGTTATTGTAGGATTGTCGTAAGGTTGGCGTAGGGTTGGCTTCAGCCGACCAAAATAAATAATTAACCCAAAAAATAATAAACGGTAAACAGATGAGAGATGAAGAGATAAAGAGAAAGAGAACAGAGTCTAGGCTTGTGGAGTTAATTCCTGAGGCTCTTTCTACTATGAATGATAATAGAATTAACGGTTTAACAGTTACAGAGGTGGTATGTTCAAGAGGTAGATATGATGCAAAGGTTTATTTGGATAAATCATATCTAAATGAACAAGAACAAGCTGAAGCTCTAAAACAACTCCGTGTTGTTTCGGGTTATTTATCAACCTATATTAGAGATAGTGAGGGTTGGTTTAAAGCACCAAAGTTTACATTTGAGTTTGATGACCAGTTAGAGAGGATTTCTCATATAGAGGATTTGTTTCAACAGATAGCCAAGAGAAAAAGTAAGGATAAATCAGATGAGTCTAAATGAGAAGATTGCAAATATAGTTAAAGCAAATGGTGCAAATTTTTATGGAACAGAGACTATCCAAGAGGATAATAATACAATATTTAGAGTCTATATTACAAAAGAGGGTGGTGTGAGTTTGGATTTGTGTGCTGATATTTCCAATGAGTTATCACCATTTTTGGATGTCAATCCTCCAGTAAATGGAGCTTATTATTTAGAGGTAAGTTCACCTGGTATTGAGAGAAAATTAGAAAATCCAACACATTTCAAATCAGCAATAAATGAGAGAATTAAATTTAAAGTAATTGGTAAAGATAAAGAAAAAGGCATTTTAAAATCAGCTGATAATAGTGGTTTTGTAGTTGAAATCAAGGGTGAAGATAGAGCATTTGATTATTCTGATGTTACAAAAGTCAAAACCTATTTTGAGTGGAATAAAAAATAATTTAGCTTATGACTCAAAAAGAGTTTTTGGAAGTTTTGGATATTTTAGAGCAAAATATCCAACATAATACTCCAAGCAATATCTTAAAAAATAGTTTTCCAAGAACTCCATTTAATATTCTTATAGCCACACTCCTAAGTCTAAGAACTAAAGATGAAAACACAGCAAAAGTGTGTAAAAAACTCTTTTCTATAGTAAAAACTCCCCAAGATATACTATCCATCCCACAAAAAGAGTTAGAAGAGATAGTAAAACCTACAGGAATGTACCATAAAAAAGCTCAAACCATAAAAGATGTCTCACAGACGCTAATAGATAGATTTAATTCAACTGTACCTAAAACCAAAGCAGAGCTTTTAAGCATCAAAGGAGTAGGAGAAAAGACAGCTAATATCGTACTAAATAACGCCTTTGGTATTCCAACTATAGCAGTTGATACACATGTCCATAGAATACCAAATATATGGGGTTTTATAAAAACTAAAAATGAAAAAGAGACTCAAAAAGAGCTAATGCAAAAGATACCAAAAGAGCATTATAGTAGAGTAAATTTTGCTATTGTTAGTTTTGGACAGACTATATGTTTACCTCGAAATCCTAAGTGTGAGGTTTGTCCTGTAGAGAGTTATTGTCCTCATATTCAAAATAGGTAAAGTAGATTATAAAAAGCTTTATGAGAGTCAAGGGGTTTATAAGGTGTTGGAGAGATTGTAGGGTTGTGCTTTAGCCAACCAAAAAGTTAAATAGGGATAAATAAGGAAAAATGCTAATAAAACCAAATTGGGAAATATTCAAATCCAAATTCAGTAATCCACAAGATAATTTTGAGTGGTTTTGTTATCTTCTTTTTTCAAAGGAGTACAATCAACCTTATGGAATACACCGTTATAAAAATCAATCAGGAATTGAGACAGACCCTATAGAGGTAAATGGTGAGGTTATTGGTTGGCAATCTAAATTTTATGAAGATAGTCTCTCTAATCACAAAGAGGATTTGCTTGGTACGCTAACTAAGACAAAACGAGATAATCCCAATATTACAAAAATTATTTTATATACCAATGCTGAATGGGGTCAAGGTAGAGGAACAAAAGAGCCACAAGCAAAAATAGATACAGAAGAGAAAGCCAAAGAGTTGAATATTGATTTGGTTTGGAGAACTAGAAGTTATTTTGAATCTACTTTTGTTTGTCAAGAACAGAGGGAGATTTCAAGATATTTTTTTGAGCTTAATACTAAGTGGGAACTTACAAATAACGGATTTAAAGATACTTTACGCTATTGTTATCTAAAAAATTTTAAAACTATTTCATTACTAGATGAGAAGAAAAAGCGTGTATCAGATATTTTTGTAAATTTAGCCATTATTAAAGAGCGAAAGATTTTTCTACTTAATTTAATTGAAGAACAATCTAATAATTTTCTTGGAAATGATGATTATTATTTATTTAAAGAAAAAGAAGAAGTAGAAAAATCTAATAGATTAGATATTAAGCACTTTTTTAAAATATATGATAAAAATCAAATAGAAAAAATATTTTGGTATAGTTTATCTGCTAGTAAAGCTATATATATTAAAAATAATAAACTTTGTACGATAGAAAATAACATAGAAGTATGTACTCAAAAAGATATAGATAAAAATATATTTGATATAACAATAAAAGAAATAATGGATAAATTATGAAATTTACAAATACAGATAATCCAATAACAGATTTTAATGATGATAAATTAGGTTTTAAACCTTTAGTAAAAAGAATTGCTAATTCTATTATAAATTCAAATATAGATACTACCAACTCCTTTACAATCTCTATCGAAGGAAAATGGGGAAGTGGAAAAACCTCTTTAGTTAATTTAATCAAAAATGATATTAAAAAAAATGATATTGAGAAAAAAGTTGTTGTAATGGAATTTAATCCTTGGATTGTTAATGATTTTGAGCAACTTGTGGAGTATTTCTTTTCAGAGCTTTTAAAAGAAATAGTTCATGAATCTTTTGATGCTAAATTAGAAGAAGATATTTGGAAAGATATTAAGAAATTTGTGGCATTTTTTACTCCTAATAGAATTAGTATCGGTATAAGTGGTACTAAAATGACATATAATCTTAAAGATATTTTATTTAATAAAGATGAGCAAACTCTTTTGGAATTAAAATCTAAGATAAATGGTTATTTAGAAAAATTAAATAAAAAAATAGTCATTATTGTAGATGATATAGATAGGTTAACAGATAAAGAAATAGAGATTTTTTTTAGGTTGATTAAGGGGATAGCAGATTTTAATAATATTATTTATCTGTTACTTTATGATAAGGCTATTGTTGCTAAGTCATTGGAGCAGTTTAAACAGGAGAAAGGAGAAAGATATTTAGATAAGATTGTTCAGTACTCTTTGTCTATTCCTAAAGTGCATTCATATAAGTTAAAAGAGATGCTTAATGAACAGATAACTAGAATCTTGAAAGAAAATCCTACTCATATATGGAATATAGATAGGTGGAGTAAATTAGTTAACATACTAGATAAATATATTAAAAATATTCGAGATATAAATAAAGTAATTAATGTAATTTCTATTGAGTATCCTCAAATTGCAGAAGATGTTGATTTTACAGATTTCTTTATCATTAGTTTAATTAAGGTGCAAAAATATGAACTATATGAGTTAATAAGGGATGGGAAATATATATTTGATTCAAAAGATAATATATTAATGACTAAAGATGAAAAAGAGAAAAAAAGAATAGAAGAGGAAGAGAATAATTTTTATAAACAAATTTTAGATAAATTTGAAGAACACAAAGAACTATTTTATCTGCTTTATCCTCATATTTCAGAAAAAGAGTATTATAAATACTATAAATATTTACCTCATACACATAAAATGCTATCTAGTCCTGATTATTTTGATAATTATTTTACTTTTTCTGTAGCCGAGAATAGTATATCTACGAAACAATATTATAGCATTTCAAGTAAATTATCTTTTTCTGATTTTGAAATATTTAAAAAAGAGATGTTAAATATAAACACACCAAAACAAATTATTTTATTTCGAGATATGATTAAAGAGATAGAGTTTAGAAAAACTTTTAATGAAATAGAGCTTAAAAATATGACTATTAATCTCTTAGCTATCTCTTCAAGATTAGATGTAGAAGATGCCTTTCTTGTAGGATTTATACCTTTTCGTGAATATCTATTATTGTCTTTTGAAGTTTTAAAAAAATCAACTAATAAAAAAGAGATTTTGGAAGATATATATTTCCATTCAAAAATAGTAATATTGTCCTCAAAATTGCTTTTATTTAAAGAGATAAAAAAAGATTCTTCTTTTCAAGATGAAATAGATAAAGAGATTTTAAATAAAATTGAAAGATATTTAAAAGAGACCATTTCAAATATAACTATAGAAGATTTAATTAATAAAAAATATGAAGAGTTGAGATTTTATGCACTTGTTGACTATTTACAATATTTTGGATTATCAATTGATAAGATAACAGAAGAGTTAAATCAAACAATATTTAAATCAAAAAAATATTTTTTCTTAATATTAGATTTACTTCAAACTCGTGTTTATAATAATGGTGATGTCTATGATAGTATCAGTCATAAAAAGTTAAAATCATTTACAAAAATAGAAAAGATTGAAAACTATATAAACAATGAGTTGGATAAAAGTTCACTAACAGATAAAGAACTTAATTTGTTAGTGTGTTGGGAAATAGGTTAAAACACATAAAATACTATTTTAATAAAAGGGTATAAATAATGAATAAAATCATATACATCTTCGTAGATAAAGCAAGAGATATGGACTTTTCAGCCAAAGGGTCAAAATACTATATGTTTAATTTTCTTATCAAAAGCCGACCGTTAGGATAGTGATTTTTTGAAACAGATAAGCAAAGATTTGATGCGTGAGTTTCCCAATGTCAAAGGATTTTCACTCTCCAATATACAGTATATTCGGCGTTGGGTGCTGTTTTATACCAAAAGTGGCACAAGCTGTGCCACTTTTAGCAAAGAGCATTTAGATATATTGACACAGATACCGTGGGGAGATAATCGAGTTATCACTTCAAAAGCTAAAACACTAATAGAAGCACTCTATATATAACGATATAATATAAGGCTTTATAAAAAATTACAAATAGATTATTTTTAATGAATAAAAGTAAAAGGAAAAAAATGATAAAAATATACGGAATAAAAACATGTGGAAGTGTAAGAAAAGCACTAAAATCTTTCAAAGAACACAATATAGAGTATGATTTTATAGATTTCAAAAAAGAGCAAGTAGATGAGACAAAAATAAGAGAGTGGCTCAAAAAAACTACTATAGAGAAATTATTTAATAATAGAGGAACAAAATACAGAACTCTAAAACTAAAAGATTTAAATCTTGATAAAGAGGGAAAAATAGAGTGGTTAGCAAAAGAGAATATGCTAATTAAAAGACCTGTAATTGAATATAATGATAAGCTTATCGTCGGATTTGATGAGGAAGTTTATCGTGATGTGTTTTTGTAGGTATTAAAATGCAAATAGAAAATTTTATAAAAGAGTTTGAGAAAAAATATAACTATAAAGTAGTATATGTCACAAAATACGGCTCAAAGCTCTATGGCACAGATAACCCAAATTCTGATACAGATTATAAAGGGATATTTATTCCTAGTAAAGAGTCTATACTACTTAAAAGAGATATAGAACATTATAATTTTAATTCAAACAATACCAATACTAGAAACTCAAAAGATGATATAGATTTGCAATTATTTAGTATCTATAAGTGGTTTTCACTGCTCAAAAAAGGGGAAACAGGAGCTATTGATATACTCTTTTCTCTATTTAGAGAGGATACACAAATTTATAATAATAGAAATTTTACTCAAAAAGTAATGCAAAACTATAAAAAGTTTTATAATAAAAATCTTCACTCTTTTTTGGGGTATTGTGTTGGGCAGAGTAAACTATATAATGTTAGAGGAGAGAGGTTTAATGAGTTGCATATTTTTGTGGAGTATTTCAATAAATTAGCCCAAAAAAGAGGCAATGAAAAGTTAGAGAGTATGTTTCCTCTTATAGAGGAGATGTTTGATAAGAAAAGATATAAATATATCAAATTTACTACAGCTCCAACTTCTCGTGGTAGTGGAGAGGTAAAAGATGGTGTATATATAGAGGTACTTGGAAAAAGGTTTTTAGGAACTGTTAGTGTTGAGTATTTTTCAAAAAGAATTACAGAGATGGAAGAGCAGTTTGGCAATAGAGCCAGAGCATCAGCCAAAGGAGTTGACTTTAAAGCACTCTCCCACGCTGTTAGAGTAATTGATGAGGTAGAAGAGTTAATAGATAGTGATTTTATAACTTTTCCTCTCAAAAATAGAGATTATATCTTATCTATAAAAGAGGGAAAAGAGAGCTTAGAAGATGTAATGGACTATATAGACCAAAAATTAACTATTGTTAGAGAAAAGCTTGAAAATTCATTATTGCCAGAGAAATCAGATGAGGAGTTTATAGATAGATTTTTATTGGAGTTGGTGAGTTGAGTAAATAATTCTGTGGTATAATTGAGTAAAAAATGGAGATGGATAATGACTATACAGATAAACGACCCTTGGTTTGAAAATCTCTACTATAAAGAGTTTGGAGGAGATAAAGATAAATTTTTAGTTGAAATAAAAGAGATTTTAATGCAAAAATATCAATCAAAGCTTTCAAAAGATGAGATAAAAAAAATAGTAGAAAACTCTCAACGAATTGAAGGGTATGAGTCTGTTTCTAAAGAATTTGAATTAGAAGTTGAAGCTTTTATGGTAGAGCATAATGTCAAAATATCGGCTTAAACAGAGTTCTATCTATATAGATGGAACAGATATACCTAAAAATAGATTTAATATTACAGATTCTAAATTCATTTATACTTTAGAAAAAAAACTTTTAGATGCTTCTTATCGTAAATTTTCTTTTGAATTGAGCTATAAAACGACTCTTGATGAAACTTATTTTATTAATCTCCATAAAAAAACTTTTGAGTCATTATATGATTTTGCAGGAGTTTATCGAAATGTCAATATGACAAAAGGAAATTCTCAATTTTGTTTAGCTCAATATCTCCATAGTGAGTCAAAACGAATTTTCCAAGAGTTAGAATTAGAGAACTATTTGATAGATATTAAAGATAAAAAAACTCTTTTTGCTGAAAGATTAGCTTATTATCAGGGTGAACTTATAGCTTTGCATCCTTTTTATGAAATAAATGGTCGGATTATTAGGCTCTATTGTGATATGTTGGCTCTATTTAATGGTTATAAACCTATAGATTATAGTGAGTCTATTGATAATGGGGCATATATTCAAGCCTCTATTGAGTGTGTGCAGTATGCTGATAGTTCTAAATTGGCAGAGATTATTTTTAGGGGGTTAATTAGATGATGAAACTTATTAAAGACATTTCCATTGATTAGATATAATGATAAGCTAATAGTTGGATTTTATATTGGTGAGTTGAGTAAATAATTCTGTGGTATAATTTAGTAAAAAATGGAGATGGATAATGGAACTTGTTTATTTGAAAAATAAAAAAATATTTACAGATAGTAATCTAAATAGAATTATAAAAGAGTGCTTTTGGGATATGCAGATAAGTTCCGAAAAAATTATAAAGATTGTAAATAGTAATGATTTATCTCAAAAAAAGTTTCTATTTAGAAAAATTTTACTCAATAGCACAAGAGTATTAAATGATTTAAAGATATTTAATCCAGATGATTTAAAAGTTTTAATAGAGGAGTTTAGAGTACCACAATTTAATTATGACTATATCTTTAGAAGATATAATATTGTAGAGGTCTATTTTTTGGATAAGCCACTTTTGATAGATGAGTTAAAATGGGTAGCGTAGATTATAAAAAGCTTTATGAGCTTCAAGATAGAGTTTTAGAGATACTTTTTGCTACAGAAGATATTTTTTATCTTACAGGTGGTACTTGTTTGAGTCGTTTTTATCAAGAGAAGAGATACTCTGATGATTTGGATTTTTTTGCTGATAATGAGCCTCGATTTAAAGTAGGGATAAAAAATATTAAAGCTAAAATGCAAGAAGAGTTTACAGTCTATGAGGATACAGTAACCAAAGATTTTGTTCGGTGGATAATTGATGATAGTTTACAAGTTGATTTTATCAATGATAGAGTCTATAGATATGGAGAGTCTATTTTATTAGAGAGTGGCTATCAGATTGATAATATTTATAATATATTGAGCAATAAACTAAATGCAGTTATTGATAGAGATGAACCAAAAGATATATTTGATATCTATATGATTTCTAAATTTTATAGTTTTAGTTGGCAAGACATTTTAGAAGCATCTCATAAAAAAGCTTATTTTTCTCATGAAGATTTGATTATTCGGCTAAAGACCTTTCCTTTAGAGTTGATTGAGAGTATTAATTTAATAGATTTGAATTTTTTGGATAATTTTGAGAAAGAGTTTCCTTTAATAATTGAGGAGATTAATGAGATGGGGTTTCATAAGGCTATGGAAAGATTGTAGGGTTGTGCTTTAGCCAATCAAAGAGTTAAATAGGGTGGAAAAGTTGTGTATTATCAACATTTAATCTGATATTACATATATTAGCTTCTATTGAGTGTGTGCAGTATGCTGATAGTTCTAAATTGGCAAAGATTATTTTTAGAGGGTTAATTAGATAGTAGAACTTATTAAAGACATTTCCAAAGAGTTGAGATTAATATAAAAGGAAAAAAATGAAAAAACTCCCCATAGGAATAGCAGTATTCAAAGATATAATAGAAGAAAACTATATCTATATAGATAAAACAAAATACGCATATGAATTAATTATAAACTACAAATATACATTTCTCTCACGCCCAAGACGCTTTGGAAAGTCTCTATTTTTGGATACTCTCCAAGAGATATTTGAGGGAAATCAAAAACTATTTGAGGGGCTTTATATTTATGATAAATGGGATTGGAGTCAAAAATATCCTGTTATAAAAATAAGTTTTAGTGGAGATTTAAGAAGCCCTGAAAAACTTAAAAATAGGCTAAATGATACTTTAATCCAAAATCAAAAAAGATTAGAGATAGAGTGTGAAAAAATAGAGGCTTATGATAGTTGTTTTGAGGAACTTGTAAGAGAAATCTATAAAAAATATAATAAAAAAGTAGTAATCCTAATAGATGAATATGACAAAGCAATACTTGATAATCTTGACCAAATAGAGGTAGCTCATAAAAATAGGGAGATATTAAAATCTTTTTATACTATTATGAAAGATAATGAGAGATATATAGAGTTTGTATTTCTAACAGGGGTTAGCAAATTTTCTAAGGCTAGTATTTTTAGTGGCTTAAATAATTTAGAAGATATTTCTTTAAATACTGATTTTGGAACTGTTTGTGGATATACACAATCAAATATAAAAAATGAATTTTTATCATATCTAAAAGGTGTAGATTTAGAAGAACTTAAAAAGTGGTATAATGGATATAACTTCTTAAGTGAAAAAGTATATAACCCTTTTGATATTTTATTATTTATTAGAAATAACTTTAAATTTAAAAATTATTGGTTTGATAGTGGAACACCAAATTTTTTGATTAAGCTTTTTAAACAAGGCAAATATAATCTTGCAAGTTTTGAAAATCTAAAAGTTAAAGAGGCTTTTATTAATGCTTTTGATATAGATAGATTAAATTTAGAGACTGTTATGTTTCAAAGTGGTTATTTAACTATAAAAGAGGAGATACAAAGAAGAAGAAAAATAGAGTATATCTTAACTTATCCCAATTTTGAAACCAAAATGAGTTTTAATGATTATTTACTTGATTATTTGGTAAATGACCATATCCAAAAGGGAATAATTCAAGATAATCTTATTGATATATTAGAGGTAGCAGATTTAAAAAAACTAGAAACTACTTTAAAATCTCTTTTTGCCTCAATAGCTTATAATAACTTTACCAATAATTATATTGAAAATTATGAGGGGTTTTATGCTTCAGTTTTTTATGCCTATTTTGCAGGAGCTGGATTTGATGATATTAGAGCTGAAGATGTGACAAGTAGTGGAAGAATTGATTTATCTGTTTTTATTGATAATAAAGTTTATATATTTGAATTTAAAGTAGATAATAGTGGAGCATTGGAGCAGATAAAAGAGAAAAAGTATTATCAAAAGTATATAGATAAATTTAATGAGATTTATTTAGTTGGGGTAGAGTTTAATAGTGATAGTAGGAGTATTTTAAAGTATGAGTGGGAGAAATTGAATAAATGAAAATATTATTTTTAACTGACATTCCCCACCCCTAAAGTACCAAATAATTAATTTGATAACTCCTACCTAAACACCTAAGCAAAGAATGATGATATTCTTTTAAATTCATAACAATTTGCTGAATATCTCCAATAGAGAGGATATGAATATCAGTAAAAGTCTGAAAAACCCAACGAGTAGTTGGTGTTTGAGTTGGTTTACCTTTTTGGTCAATAAAAAATTCATTCTCTTTTTTAAGAGAAGTTCGAATTTTCATCTCTAAAGAGGCATAAACCATTAAACATAGAGTCATAATAAAAAGAAGAGCCTGAACGAAAATTTGGAAATATATGTGGCTATACTCAAAATAATATAGAAACAACCTTTAAGCCATATCTAAAAGGGGTAGATTTAGTAAGCTAATAAAAATATGATATAATTGAGTTAAAACAAAAGGAGCTAAAAAATGACAATACAGATAAATGACCCTTGGTTTGAAAATCTCTACTACAAAGAGTTTGGAGCAAATGCAACCAAGTTTATAGAAGAGATAAAAACACTTTTGATAGATAGATACAAAAGAGAAAAGCAGATAGTTTCTTTACTACACCAATACCAAGAAGCCAAAATTTCTATAGGACAAATTGCCCAAAATCTTCATATTGATAGAGAAAAAGTTTTAGCTTTATTGGCAAAGCATAATATTGATTTTGTAGATTATGATATGGTTGAAGAGAGAAGTAATATAGATGATTTTCTCAAAGAGAGTGCAAAACACAAGATAAATGAGTTGAAAAAGTAGATGAAGATTATTATTAGTGATACTACAGCTTTGATTATCTTAGCAAAGAGCAATCATCTTAATTTACTTATAAATATTATTGATATTGGATTGCTTGGTATTTTAGAAGCCAATTTTAGGTTAGGGTTTATCTCATATAGAGAACTGTTATATATTTTAGAGGATTTTAAAAGGGTTAATTATCGGTTGAGTTCTGTGTTAGAGAGAGATTTTTTAGAGGGGTTGAGTAGGTAATGGAACTTGTCTATTTGTGGGTTGAGGATTATAAAAACATAATGATATAATTGTATCTAAAAGAGTATCTTGGTTCACAGCTCCCAAAGGAGTACCAGACGAAGCTTGTCCGTTAGTGAACCTAAGCGATATTATTATAACAAATTTTTTGGATATACTAATAAAAAAGGATAAAACTTGGGTTTATAGTTTGAATGGGATGAGAAAAAAGCCAAGATAAATAAATGAAAGTATTGATTATGAATTCAAAAGATGAGATGTTAGAAGAGTATGATTTTAGTAATGGTATTAGAGGAAAATATGTCAAAGCCTACAAAGAGGGTGTAAATATTGTTAGATTAGATAGTGATGTAATGAAATTTTTTCCTGATGTAAAGGCTGTTAATGAAGCATTAAGAATGCTTATAAATTTGATGAATAACAATCAAGGGTCATTAAAATTAAGTTTTTGAAGTCTATTTTTTTCAAATAAAACAAAAATATTAATGTTAAAAATCCTAAAAAATTTGTAGGGTGGTGCTTTCAGCCCACCACAAAACTAAACATGCATAAAAATAAATTCTCGCCGAAAGGCTTCTAAACTTAGACTTCTTATTCTCCTTTGGTTATAATGGTTTTACTTAAAAATTGGGAAATTTAAAATGGGTAATGACAAATCAGATAAAAAAGTAATGTGGCATGAGGTTTATCGTGAGTTGGCTAAGTTATTGACTAAGATTGATGGAGAAGAGTTATATTCAAGATGTATGAGAGATGAAGAATTTTTACTTAATCATAATTGGGCAAAAGATTTAAAAGATAAACATATTACAAACAATAGAACAGGAGATGATTTTATAGTTAACAGTTTTGACCCAATGCAATTTTTTGTAAGTTTTAATGGGTTTGGAATGAAAAAAGAGACTCGGATTGAAAAAATAAATATATATTTTCGTTTATTAGGTTCAAAAAAAGATTATAAAAATATTGATTTTATAGGTTGTCCTAGTCCCATTATGATAGCACTTGTTGCTAATAGAAATCCAGAATCACAAGAAGAGTTATGGGATACTTTTTATAATATCATGGAAAGTGGGAAAAATGCTAATATTGATTTTAAACAAATAAAAAAATGGTATGGAATATCTATAGAGTCATTTACTGTTTTACTCTTTTGGATTGATTCAAAAAACTTTTTACCACTAGATAAAAATACTTTAGCTCTTTTTGAAACGAATAATAAAGAAATAAAATTTAGAACATGGAAAGAGTATAAAGAGAATCTTATTTATGAAAATACAGATATTTATCAAATTATTTCTAAAATGGCTTGGAGTTGTGATGAAAAAGTTATTCAAGCTAAAAAAGAATTAAAAAAGTTTGGTATCACAAAATGTCCAAATAAAAGCTTGAAAATCATAGCTATTAAACCATTATATGGATGTAATGAAAACTTTTTAAAAGGTTTAAAAGAAAATCAAATATATCTTTTTGACAAAGCTTATACCATAGATGAGGGAATGGAAAAGGTTGAGTATAACAAAGAGAATGATATACAACTATTTAATCAAGATGAATTACAAATAAATATTAATGCTATTGTTGGAAAGAATGGTACAGGAAAAAGTACATTAATTGAATTATTATTGGCAACAATTAATAATCTTAATATTAAAAAATCAAATAAAGAATGTATTTTATATATTAAAAATTTACAAGTTGAACTAATTTTTGAAGATTTACATATATATAAAATTAAGATTGATAATAAAAGCGTTCATTTATTTAAATATCTTGAAAATAAAAATTGGGAAGAAATCAAAAAATTACAAAAAAAACAGTTTTTTTATAATATTTTGGTTAATTATTCAATTCATAGTTTAGATAGTAATAAAAATAGTTGGATAGAAGCACATTTTGATAATGAATGTTCTACAGATATAGTTATTGAGCCATTTAGAGAAGATGGGAATATAAATATTCAAGAAGAAGAGAAAAGAGTTAAACAAAGATTGATTGTAAATCTTTTAGAACCCGAAAACTATACTGAAGATGAATATAGTTTTAGACAGATAACAGAAACTTTAAAAGCAGTTAGTTTTATTGCTCTAGGAACTAGAAAAGAGTATGAATCATATAGAAAAGAAGATATGATATTTGATATAAATAAAATCTCTGAACATATTAATAAGAAAATTGAGGATAATATACAGAAAGGAAAACAATCTAGGACAATTAAATCCGTAATGCCTAAAAATTTTTTTTCTGATATTATTTTGAGTAATGGTGTTAGATTTTCTCAATTAAGTTCAGGTGAAAAACAAAAAATATATTCAATAAATTCTATTATATACCATATACAAGAGATAGATAGAAAAAAGAAACATAAACATATTAATCTCATATTAGATGAAATAGAACTTTACTTCCATCCTGAACTACAACGAACTTATATTAATGATATTATTAAAGCCATTAAAAAAGTTGGTACAGAAAATATTTTAGGAATTAATATAACATTTATTACTCATTCTCCATTTATACTCTCTGACATACCTAAGAGTAAGATATTGTTTTTAGATAAAGAGAGTAATGATATAGATGCTAAAACAGTACCACAAGATAGTGGTATTCAAACTTTTGGAGCAAATATTCATACCTTATTAAGCGATAGCTTTTTTATGGATAAAGGATTAATGGGAGAGTTTTCAAAAAATAAAATCCAAGAGATTATGGACTTTTTAAATAACAAAAAAAAGATAGAAGAGATTTCAACCAAAGAGGAGCATATAAAACAAGTTATTGAGAGCATTGGAGAATCATTTTTAAAACAGAAACTTTTAGATATGTATGATAAAAAGTTTATCAAAGAGTATAAAGATAGACAAAAAGAGAAAATCAAAAAGCAGATAGAAAAACTAAATAAGCAACTGAAAGAGCTAGATAATGATTCCAATAAATAAAAATAATAACTATTTAAATGAGTTTATTAGAGAGTTAAGTACCTGTTTGTATAAAGAGTTAAAAAAAGCTATTAAAAATAAAAAAGTTTTAACTCCAAAAAAGAAAATAGTGGTTGATAATTTAAGTGATAATGATATATTATGTTTGCAATATATCAAAAAAAATATAAAAAATTTAATTTCTGCTGATATAAAAGAGCAACAAAATTTTATAGAAAAGCTTACACAAAATTATCCTAATACATTCAAAACTTATAAGACAAATGATACTAAACCAAATCTTTATAAGGCAATAAAATATATTTTTGTAGATAGAGGTTACGAAGCAAAAATATCAAGTGCAAAAGATGGAAAGATAGCCTATAAATTAGTTAAAGAAATTGGTTTAAGTAGTTGTCCTTACTGTAATAGAAATTATATATCCATTTTGACAAAAGAGGATGCAGATAATAAAACAAGACCTCAACTTGACCACTTTTATCCAAAAGCCATCTATCCTTTTTTGGCTTGTAGTTTTTATAATCTTATTCCTAGTTGTTCTCCTTGCAATTTAATGAAAAGTGACAAAGATAGTTATATAGAAAATGTTAAAAGTCCTTATGAGTTAGAGAGTGATAGTTTTAAATTTTCATATATACTTAACAATACAGATATTTTAAATATAGGGATTCAAGATAGTTCAAAATATGACTATAAAGATAGTATCAATATTATATTTGACAAGAAGGATGAAACCAATGAAAAATATTTTGAATTAGAAAAACTTTATAACCAAGAGCATAGAGATATAGTAATAGAGTTATTGGTTAAAAAAGCTTATTACCCACAAAGCTATATAGATGAACTCTCAAAGTTTGGATTTAGCCAAGATGAAATTTATAGATACCTCTTTTCTAATTATAATCAAGATGAGGATTTGCATAAGCGACCATTGAGTAAATTGGTTTGGGATATTTCTCAAGAGTTAGGGTTGATATGAGAAAACATTACAATTTGACATATTTCTCACAAAAAATATTTTTTTATGTTAAAATAACAAAAAACCCAAAAAAGGTAACTTCCCTATGAATATAGAAAATCACAAAAATAGCTTTAATGAAGTATTAACACTTATCCAAAAATCACGACAAGTAGCCTATAACCAAGTCAATCAAACGCTAATGAAACTCTATTGGTCTGTGGGAGAGTATATATCCCATAAAACAACCAAAGAGAATTGGGGCAAGGGAATTGTTAAAGAGTTGGCTAAGTATATTAAAGAAAAAGACCCGACTATTGGAGGTTTTACAACACGAAATATATGGAGAATGAAACAACTCTATGAGACTTATAAAGACAATCCAAAACTGACACCACTGGTGTCACAAGTTTCATGGACTAATAATCTGATTATATTATCAGGAAACAAGAGTGATAAAGAGAAAGAGTTTTATCTAAGAGAGACGATTAAAAATAACTACTCCAAACGAGAGCTTGAACGACAGATTGCTAGTTCTGTTTATGAACGGACTCTTCTTGGAGATAAAAAACGCTCTGCTGTAGTAAAGGAGTTACCACAACAGACACAAGGGGTATTTAAAGATACTTATGTGCTTGAACTGTTGGGACTTCCAAGACAACATAGAGAGCAAGACTTGCAATCAGCTATAGTTGGTTCACTCAAAGAGTTTATTTTGGAATTGGGTATAGGATTTGCATTTATTGGACAAGAGTATCGTATCTCTGTGGGGAATAAAGATTTTTATATTGATTTGCTCTTTTCTCACCGTTATTTGCAATGTTTGGTTGCGATTGAGCTTAAAATTGGTGAGTTTAAACCTAGTGATTTAGGACAGTTAGAGTTCTATTTGGAAGCTTTGGATAGAGATGTCAAGACCCCTCATGAGAATCCAAGTATTGGGATACTTTTATGCAAAGAGAAAGATGATGAGATTGTAGAGTATGCTTTGAGTAGAAGTTTGAGTCCAACTGTTATAGCCAATTATGAGACAGAGCTTATTCCCAAAAAGCTTTTGAAACAGAAAGTTGATGAGCTTTGTAGATTTTATGGGGATGAAGATTAAAATGATAAAAAAACTAACCACACTACTAATATCAGCAACCTTTATAGGTTGTACCCACACCCCACAAATAGTTTATCCTAATAAAGGATACCAAGATATAGAGTGGAGTCAAGCAGAAAAAGCCAAAAATATAGCTATACGACATCTATCTAGTAATGAGTATAGTTCTACTCATCTGATTAGACTCAAAGGAGAGGAGACACCACACTATCATGATAGACACAATCTAACTGTTATGATAATCTCTGGTGAGTCTATTGTGCATTTTCATAACCATGAGGTGGTACTCTATGAGGGGGATGTGATAACTATTCCCAAAGGGATTTACCATTGGGCTGAAAATATAGATAGCGAGGCTTCGGTGGTTTTTGCTATATTCTCTCCTGCTTTTAGAGGAAAAGATATAAGGTTGGCTAGATGAGTAATCAAATCTATATGCAACAAGCCATAAAAAAAGCATGGCAGTATCAATTAAGAACTTATCCAAATCCTGCTGTGGGGGCTTTGGTTTTGTATAAAGGAGAAGTGGTAGCTATAGAGGCACACCAAAAAGCTGGGACTTCTCATGCTGAAGTTTTGGCACTTTTGAGTGCTTATGAAGTTATTTCTAATCAAAAAATAGAGTTTGATAGATTTAATTCTTATAAAGCTCATGATTTTTTATACTCTTTACCAAAAAATTTTTTTGATGAGTGTATTATATTTGTAACTCTTGAACCTTGTTCTCATATTGGTAAGACTCCATCTTGTGCTTCTCTTTTGGCTTGTATTAAACCCAAAAAAGTAATTATAGCTACACTTGACCCTATAGATGGACATAGTGGAGGAGTTGATATATTAAAAGCTCGAGGTATTGAGGTGGAGAGTGGTATTTGTGAGAGTGAAGCTTTAGCTCTTTTGGAGCCATTTTTGATTTGGCAAAAAAGAGCTTTTGTACTTTTTAAAATAGCTCAAACTAGTAATGGTAAGATTGGAGGAGGTTATCTAAGTTCAAAAGAGTCTTTAAAGCATGTGCATCAATTACGAGCAGTATGTGATTATATGATTATAGGTGGTAATACAGTTAGAGTAGATAGACCAACTCTTGATTGTAGATTTACAAAAGATAGATCACCAAATATTGTTATATACTCTAAAAATAAGAATTTTGATAAAAGTATAGCTCTGTTTAATATTCCAAATAGAGAAGTAATTATAACTGATAGTTTGAATTTTGATAAACCATCTTTTATTTTAATAGAGGGTGGTGAGGGAATGATAAATGCTTTAAAAGATAAGATAGATTGGCTTTTACAGTATCAAACTCCAAAACTTTCATCTCATAACTCTAGTTATAATATAGATTTGGATTTGGAGTTTTTATTTATAGATAAGAGAGATATTGATTTATTGTTGTGGAGTAGAGTTGTATTTTAATTTAATTTTATTTCAAAAATATAACCTCTTTTTGGTACAGTTTTTATAAATTGGCGATTTAATTTTTTTCTTAGTCTTTGGATGAGAGTTCTTATTCTATTTGAACTTGCATCCTCATCTGGCCATAGTTCATACTCTATCATATAGTTTGATACTACACTATTTTTATAATTTATTAAAAAATTCAATAATTCACTCTCTTTTTTAGTTAAATGTATTTGCTCTTTTTTATAAAATAAAAATTTATTTTTGGTATCAAAACTAAATTCATAACCTAGATTTATGATTTTGGGTTTGATACTATTTAATCTATTTTTTGCCATATTAATACTAGCATATAACTCTTTTCTATCAAATGGTTTACTTAGATATGCTAGAGGTTCAATCTCTATGGCTTTTTGGATATTATAATTATTGTTATTTGCACTTAGAAATATTATAATTATATCTTTGTAGTTTTGTTTTATTTCCCATGCTGTATCTATGCCATTTTTGTCTCCTTCTAAGAAAATATCCATAATAATTAAATTTATATAATGATTTTCTACTGCTTTTAGTGCATCTAATCCATTAGAGACTATATCTACTATTTCACAATCCAAACTTTGTAAATAGCTACTGATTTCAAAAGCTACTATACTTTCATCTTCTACTATTAAAACTTTTAACATATTAAAATTTTATAATAGATACTGTATTAAAACTAGAATCTATTGTTATTTCTCCTTTGAGTTGATTTTTTACAATAGTTTTAACCAAATTTAGACCAAGAGATGAGTGGTGCTTATCTATTTTATAGCCTTTTCCATTATCTCTTATTTCTAAAAATCTTAAATTATTTTTTGTATATAATTTTATATCTATTATACCTCTATTTTTATCAAAAGCATATTTAAAAGAGTTTGTTACTAGTTCGTTTATAATTAGTCCTATATATATAGACTCTTTTATTGGTAGTTTCATATTTATCTCTTTATTTATTTGGATATTTTGTTTATCCATAATAAAAACCAAATCAGCAATTAGTTCATCTATATACTCTTTCATATCTATAGTACTAAAATTATCTTTTGATAGGAGAATAGAGTATGTTTTGGCTATTGCATTTATACGATTTTCTACAATATGTAATTTTTCTTTGAGTGCTTTTGATTTGGTTGTATCTGTTTGGAGTCTTATTATTGATAATATGATTTGGAGATTATTTTTAACTCTATGATGAACCTCTTGTAGTAGTAACTCTTTTTCTGCTAATGAGTTATTTAACTCTTTTGTTTTTTTTATAACCTCTTGAGTTATAAGCTCTTCTCTATATTTTAACTCTTCTAAAATCAATTTATCACTATTTTCTTTCTCTTTTTGTAGAATTAAATATCTATCTGCAAATGCTAAGGAGAGTACTAATGCCTCTATAGCTGTAGTTTCAATTAATATATTTGGAAAATATATCATAACTGATACTAATCCTAAAGCATCTACAATAATCATTATATATGAAAAAAAGACTACCCCAAATCCTAAAATAAAAAGTCTAGCCTCTTTTACTCCATTATAATAGGCATAAATACCACTAATAAGATTTAATATAATAAATATTGCACCTGTTAATATAACAATATTTAAAGAATACTCTTTTAGAGGGTCTAATATAATAAACTCCAAAATTAAAATAGCTATTATTGTTTTATAAAAAAATTTAATTTTTGGAAGTCTATTTGTTTTTAGGAAGTTCATTGCAAATAGTGCAGATGTGAGTATTAAAAATAGTATTTTATTAATAGTTAATTTTGCTTCAATAGATATAAAATCACTAGGAAAATATATTTGAGTAATACCCAAATAGGTCATTTGTTGATATATCAGTGCAAATAGATATAAGCTATAATATAGATAGCTTTTGTCTTTTAAATATAGAGATACCAATAGAGTATATAGCATCATAGCAAGAATAATTCCAATTAATAATATATCTGTAAATTGTTGGTATCTATCTTGTCGAAAAAAATTATCTCTATTTTTTAGAAAAATGGAGAAATCTATAGGGGTGTATTTAGAAGATACTCTTAGATAATAGCTTGTTTTTGATTGAGGTTTGAAATTTAATTCAAATAAATATGGTATGGTTTTATGGCTTTTTTGTTGATGCAACATACCATTTTGTTCAATTATTTGTAAGTTAGAGTCAAATAGAGTTATATTTTCTAATAAAGGTGAAGAGAAGATTAATAATTTTTTTATATTATCTTTTGTTTTATTTGTAAAATAGAGTTTTATCCATATATATTTATGATTAACTCCTATATTGATATGTTTTATTTGAGATGGTTTAAGTTTTTTGGATAGCTCTTTTTTTGAGATATTTTTTTCTCCAATATATATATAGCTATGTTCTAATAGAGATTGGTCTTTGTTTACATCTATATAGTTTGCTACTAAATAGTTTATAAAAAATAAAATAGATAATAATATTTTCATAAAAATCCTAAAAATAAATAATTAATATTTTGACACTTTATTAAAACTTGCATTAAAAGTAAATTTGGATAAAATACTTATAAAATTTATTTTAAGGTTAATATATATGAAAGTAGTTGTAATACAAGGTCCAAATTTAAATATGTTAGGTCATAGAGAACAGAATATCTATGGACAGATGAAGTTAGAAGATATTCATAATCAAATGAGAGCTTTTGCAGAACAAAATGGTATAGAGATTGAATTTTTTCAGAGTAATTTAGAGGGTGAGATTGTAGATAGAATTCAAGAGTGTTTAGGTGAGGCTAGTGGTATTATAATAAATCCAGCAGCATATACTCATACATCTATTGCTATTCGTGATGCAATTTCAGCAGTACAAATTCCAACAGTTGAAGTTCATCTATCAAATGTATATGCTAGAGAAGATTTTAGAAAAAAATCATTAACAGCACCAGTTTGTGCAGGTCAAATTACAGGTTTTGGTCCATTTAGTTATCATATGGCTATGATTGCTATTACTCAAATTATGAATGAAGTAAAAGCTATGAGAGAAGCACAACAGGCTCAACAAGCAAAACAGGCTCTACAAAATAACTAATCAAATAGGGGTAACTCCCTATTATCATCCTCAAAAGGTAATCCACCTATGAATTATATTATAAAAAATGAAAATGCACTATATTATGAGTGTGGTTATAGTTGCGATAATGCACTATTTATTAAATTGGGAAGTGAGAGTTTTTTTTTAACAGATAGTAGATACCAACAAGAAGCCAAAGAGAGTATCAAAAATGCAACTGTTATAATTAAAAGAGACTTATATAAAAAAGCCAATAAAATTATAAAAAAATCGAAAATCAAAAAGTTAATATATGACCCAAAAGAGTGGAATATATTTGCATTTAAAAAGATTACTCAAGGTTTAGATATAAAATTTAAAGCAGAGTTGGATTTTTCTCATAAAAAAAGAATAATTAAAACTGCCCAAGAGATTGAGCTTTTGAAAAAAGCTGTTCAGTTAGGTGCCGAATCTTTTGATAGGTTGGCATATATAGTTAACAAATATGGATTTGGTAAAAGTGAGTATGAGTTAACATATATGACAAAATCTACACTTTCTAAATATGGTAAAAGAGATTTATCTTTTGACCCTATTGTAGCTATTAATGCTAATGCTTCTAAACCTCATGCTATGCCTACTAAACGAATATTAAAGAAAAATGATTTATTATTAGTTGATGCTGGATTAAAATATAAAAGATACTGTTCTGATAGAACTAGAACTGTATCAGCTATAAATAGTTTTGGTTTCTCTACAGAACAAAGATTTAAAAGTAAAAAGATACAAAAAGCATATGATATAGTTCTAAAAGCTCATGACAGTGCGATAGAAAAAGCTAGAAGTGGTATGAAAGCCAAAGAGATAGATGCCCTCACTCGAGATATTATAACTCAAGCTGGTTTTGGAAAATATTATATTCATTCAACTGGTCATGGAGTAGGACTTGATATTCATGAGATGCCATATATCACATCAAAATCAGAAACTATTATAGAAGATGGTATGGTATATACTATAGAACCAGGGATTTATATACCTAATGAGTTTGGTATTCGTATAGAGGATATGGTTACTATGATAAATGGTAAAATAGAGGTACTATAAAATGAGACAAAAATTATTATTGGTATTGCCATTTTTATTATTAATAGGATGTGGTAGTACAGATGATAATACAACAGAGACTCAGAATGTTGATACATATAGTAACACCTTGGCATTACCTCCAGAATATAATGTAACTTGGTATAAACCAACTACAGATACATCATGGCAATGGCAATTAACAGGAACTATAAATAGCTCTTATAATGTAGATGTATATGATATTGATTTATTTGAAACATCAAAAGAGACTATAGAGGCTTTGCAATCTGATGGTAAAAAGGTTATTTGCTATTTTAGTGCTGGTAGTTTTGAAGATTGGAGAGAGGATAAAGATGAGTTTCCTATAGAAGCTTTGGGTAATGACCTTGATGATTGGGATGGTGAAAAATGGTTAGATATTCGTAATCTTAAGGTTAGAAAGATTATGGAAAATCGTTTGGATTTGGCTAAATCAAAAGGGTGTGATGGAGTTGAGCTTGATAATATAGATGGATATGATAATAGTAGTGGATTTGATTTAACATTTAATAATCAGTTAGATTATAATACATTTTTGTCCAATGAAGCTCATAAAAGAGGTTTAAGTATAGGACTTAAAAATGATTTTGAACAAGCTAGACTATTAGAGCCATATTTTGATTTTTCTGTATCAGAGGAGTGTTTTATAAATAATGAGTGTACTCTTTTGGTTCCATTTATAGAGGCAAATAAGCCTGTATTTGAGGTGGAATATCAAGAACAATATATTACAAATAGTGAGGCTAGAGAAGAGCTGTGTCAAGAGAGTAGGGAGTTACATTTTCAGACTTTAGTGTTACCAATGGAGTTAGATGATACATTTAGATACAGTTGTCAATAATTTTTAGATATAAATTTGTTTTTTATTATTTATAAGATATAGTGATATATATTAAAATAGTAGGAAAGCCGTATGACATTTGAAAATCAGTTTGAATTAAAGATTAGAGCCTTTTTCTTTAATGCCAATACAGACTATTTACCATATTACAAAAATTTCTCTTTTATTTTAGACAAAAGAGATGATTTGAAGTTAAAACAGATACTTCCAATGATAAAAGAGAAAAATCCTAGTTTCTCTTATCCAGAAAAAGAGTTAATATTTAGAGTTAATAATTTGGTGGTAACAGGAGAAGAAAAACTCTCTGCTATCATAGATAGATTAGGAACTGAATTGGTAATTGACCCAGTATTGGAGTATCGTTCAGATAATGGATTAGTAATAAATAATCATGATTTTATGCATCAGTTTAGGAGAGTTTTGGGTCATTATGCCTCAAAAGAGGATTTGGAGTATTATCTAAAATTGTATCCTATACATTATGCGTCAGAGACATTTAATTATGATAGAGAGTATATTGGTGATGCTATTTTGATATTGGCTCACAAAATGATAAAAGATGGAAATCCACACAAAGAGCAGATACTTCAAGCTATCAATGGTGAGTTTGATGGAATATTATGTTGTGAGTATGAAAATAATCTATTTGATGGTGTAGATTATACAGATACAATTAATGAGTTAAAATCTATGGTAACTATGCCACCACTTAATAATGATATATGTGAGAATATTATTAAATCTATTATGCCTAAAAAGAGTAAATCTTATGATATAGATACATTGGAAAATGAAGCTGTAGCATTATATATTGGAGATAAAACCGATATAAAAATTAATGGTATTGATTTGGTAGAGTTTGATATGTCTTATAAATTAGCAGGACAAACTATATTATCTAGTAATCCTACTTTAGCATATAAAAAGGCAGGTAAAATGTTATTGGATGCACTAGATAATGGAGCTACAGTATTAGCATTTGCCAAAGATAAAGATTTGGAGATTTTTAGTTCTATTCATGTAGATGTAGAAAAAACAGTAGGTAGAGATATAGAACTCAAACTTATATCCCTAGCAAAACTCAAAGAGTTAACTCAAGAAGCAGTAGAGGTTTAAAAGCCTACTGCATCTATTTTTCCTTTATAGCATCTACTTTTAGGTGTTTCTCCTTTTTGTAGTAGCTCTTTTAGATTATTACTTCCACTTCCTAAATGTAGCCATAGTTCTGTAATTAGTCCGTTTTTACAATTCATAGTTACATGTTTTCCAGCATCTTTACCAAATTCATTATCAAATACTTTTCTAATATCTTTTAGTGTAACAGTTTGATTTATATGTGTAATAAAATATTTTTGAACTCTTGAGTTATTTATCTGTTTTAATAGATTAATAGCATCAGCATAGTATTGATTGGCATCAGTTCCATAACATGTACCATGTTTTATCCATTCATGACGATGTAGGTTTGAACTATATCCAGTCATATATTTTTGTAATTCCTCTCTAATAGTAGAGTTCAAATCCAATTTTTTTAGTCTATACCACTGTTTGTTTTTATCCATACCTATCTGTTTTTTATCAACATTACAGTATAGATTATTACGAGGTTGAGGCCATAGACCATGAAGTACAAAATGGGAAGCACCAAAATCATTGGCACTCATATTTTTGCACTCTTTTTTATATTGGTGTGTTTGACAAAAAGCATTTTGCCAAGAGATAGCTAATAGATTTTGTCTGCTTGTTTTTTTAGTTGAAGCTTTTTTATTTAGACCACTTACTATTTTATCAAAAAAACTTTTTGGTTTAAAACACTCTTTATCTACCCATCTTTGAGCTATTCTTTCACCTTTAATTAGTGTAAGTATTTGACCTTTTTTATGTTCTAATATTCTATACTCTTTACCCACTTCTAGCTTTATATCATTGGTATTGGTTGTGTGTTTCATATTATTATATGCAGGACAAGCTTTTATTGCTTTTTGATACTCATTTGCCATTGTTAGTATAGGCACTATTATAAGAAATAATAAGAATTTGATTTTATTCATTTTCTCTCCATTTTTTTTTGGGATTATACAATATTTATAAAAAAATGCAACAAAAGTTGCAAGATTACAAATAATATTTTAGTATAATCATTAATTATTTAAAATAGGAGCTTTTTTATGGAGCAGTTTAAGACTTATGCTTTAATGATAGGATTAACTCTACTATTTATATGGTTTGGAGGTATGATAGCAGGTCAAAATGGTATGCTTATAGCTTTTTTAATGGCAATGGGAATGAATTTTTATGCTTATTATTATAGTGACCAGCAAGTTTTGGAACATTATCATGCTATACCAGTGGATAGAAATTCAGCAGGTGAGCTTTATAATATTGTATATAGACTTACTCAAAAAGCGAATTTGCCTATGCCTCAACTATATATTATTCCAGAAGAGCAACCAAATGCTTTTGCTACAGGAAGAGATTATGAACATTCAGCAGTTGCAGTAACAGAGGGGCTATTAAATCTATTAACAGAAGAAGAGGTAGAAGCAGTAATCGCTCATGAGTTAAGCCATATTAAACATTATGATATGTTAATAGGAACAGTAGTAGCCACTATATCAGGTGCTATTGCTATGTTGGCAAATTTTGGAATGTTTTTTGGTGGAAATGATGAAGATAGACCAAATCCTATTGTTATGATGATACTTATGATAGTAATGCCATTAGTTGCTACTATTATACAGATGACTGTTAGTAGAAGTAGAGAGTTTATGGCAGATGAGGGAGCAGCCAAGATGACAGGACATCCTGAGTGGTTACAGAGTGCATTAATCAAACTTGATAACTATGCTAGAAGTATAATCTTGCCAGAAGCAGAGCCACAAAATGCTCATATGTTTATTATAAATCCTTTTACAGGTAAAGATTTTTCTATGCAAGAGCTATTTAGTACTCATCCATCAACAGAACAAAGAGTAGAGAGATTAGAGGCTTTAAAATATAAGATGTAAAATCTAATTATCAAATGATAATTAGATTTTTCTATTTTCTAAAAACCAAATAAAATTTCTCAATCTCTTTTCCATATATAGAAAAAGGAAATTTTTCAACTAGTTTTAGTTTAGTAGTTTTTTTAAGCTCGTCAACTCTATGGTAGTATTGCTTGATACTCTCTTGAGATTTTTTAAATAGTTCTCCCTCTTTTTCAAATAGAGTAAATTCTGAATAGTATTCTCTATCTTCAAAATCACTATCTATAGTTACAAATCTACTATCATCATCACGAATAAATGAACCAACAGCTAACTCTTTAAAAGCATATAGAGAGTTAATATCACAGATAAAATATCCACCATCTTCTAATCTCTCATCTATACATCTCATAAATCTTTTTAGTTCTTTTTGATTGAGATAGTTAACCATATCAAATACAGCTGTTATAACTTGAAACTTTTTATCTAATTTGCACAAATCTATACATTGAGCTTTTATTCCTTTGCTTTGGGTCGTTTTGACCATTAGAGGACTCAAATCTATTCCCATAAACTCTACATTAGGAAAAATAACAGATAATTGTCTGAGAAACTCACCTCTACCACATCCTACATCTAATAGAGAGTTAAATTTGATAGTCTTTAGAGTAGAAAAATAGTTTTCATATAGTTTAGGTGTAACTTCATTGACACCCAAGAGGTCTTCTACTTTTGAGTATAAATCAAGAGCATTAGACACGACTTTTTACCACTTTATTTATTTTTTCATATAGAGATAAAATCTCATCTTTTTTAGCATAATAGCTATTTTTATTGACTATAAGATGTGCTGATGAGTCCATAATCTCTTCTGCTACTTTTAGTCCATTTTCTTTCATAGTTGTACCAGTTTCTACTATATCAACAATAGCATCAGCTAGTCCCACTAGTGGAGCTAATTCGATAGAACCATATAATTTAATAATCTCAACTCCTACAGCTTTTGAAGCAAAATATTTTTGAGTAATATTTACCATTTTGGTAGCAACTTTTATATTAGGTTTACTCCAATCTAACTTATCTTCATTTTTAATTCCGATAGCAACTTTACATTTTCCTAGTTTCATATCTAATAGTTTTATAATATCTAACTCTTTTTCAGTTATAACATCAAGTCCAACTACGCCAATATCAGCAGAACCATGTTCAACATATGTTGGTACATCTTGATTTCGTACATTTAAAAAGCGAAAATCTCCAACTTCCATAATAAGTTCTCGTCCTGAAAATTTGAACTCTCCATCAAATATTTCTGAAAATATCTCCAAAGTCTCTTGAGCTATTCTTCCTTTTGGAAGTGCAACTGTTATCATCTATATTCCTTTAACGCATTTTCCATGCCTAGAAAAATCAATCTCTCGTCAAATATAGCATTATCAAAAAATGAGGCTAACAACTCTCCATTTCCACCTGATATATATAGCTGTTTGTTATTTTGATTTTTCTCTA
>Ga0256828_1000406_pt1 | contig 29175 bp, 30 predicted proteins | sample CV88metaG_FD_185993 | JGI IMG/M metagenome (GOLD analysis project Ga0256828, IMG submission 185993) | Hydrothermal vent microbial communities from East Pacific Rise, Pacific Ocean - CV88 | ecosystem: Environmental > Aquatic > Marine > Hydrothermal vents | place: Pacific Ocean: East Pacific Rise...
TATGTACACAGGAGCATTTTTCTATGCTACTGTTGTCAATTTCTGTATGTATCATCTTCTAAATTGGCTATGGGTACGCTCTGTCAAGGCCGAGAGGGTAGAAAAAAATAGAAAAATCAAAGGCTAAAAAGACAACTAAGCAACTATCATATCCTCAAGCAAGAGTCATATCCCCCTACTTGTGATACCTACGAATGAAGAGTTACAAATGGCGATAGAGGCTCAAGAGTATATCACACAAAAAAGCGTGTGATATATACAATTATAAGACAGATACTCTATTTCGTCCATCGTGTTTTGACTTATACATAGCATCATCTGCTCTTTTTATCACATCTTCAATAGAGCTATCTGTATCAAATACAACCTCAGAGACTCCTATACTGATAGTAAAAGAGATGATTTGGTTCATATCTTTTATCTCAATAGGTGTATTTTCAATAGTCTCTCTTATGCGTTGAGCTAGATTAAATGCTCCATCTTTTGATGTTTTTGGAAGTAGTAAAATAAACTCTTCTCCACCATATCTACAAGCTATATCACTCTCTCTTTTCATATTTGACATTATAGATGCCAACTTCTCGATAACAATATCCCCTGATTGATGTCCATAAGTATCATTGATATTTTTAAACTTATCTATATCTATCATCATCAAACTCAAAGGTTTATCCTCTCTTTTTGCCAACTCAAAAAGCTCTGATGAGATTTCAGAAAAGTATCTTCTATTGTATAGCTTTGTTAAAGGGTCTGTTATGGCTAAACTCTGTAACTCATCTGTTTTTTCCTGTATCTTCTTATCAAGATTTTGGATATGGTCTTGTAGTCTATCTACCATAACATTAAAACTTTTTGCCAAAACACCTATCTCATCATCTGTTTTAATATCGGCTCTTATATCATAATTACCATCAGCGATAACATTGGCTGTATCTGCTAAATCATGTATCGGTTTTAGCAATTTACGGATATAGTACGCACTAACAAGTAATGATAGAACTAAAATCAATATAGCGATATACAATATCTTATCATGTAGGCATTTTGAAATCTCTTCAAGCTCTGAAACATAAGCAGAAGATACAACATACAACTTCATAGATGGTATATACTTAATCCATGATACCTTATCATAAACATAGTGTCCCTTATCAGAAGGCTTATCCCACTTATAGTATAGAACTCCATTGCCTTTTGATGCTTTTATCAAGTCATCATAAATGTATGTCTTCTTACCTGGATTTAGGAACTTTTTAAAATCTTTACCCTCAATATTGCTATTTGGGTGGATTAACATCTTATCTTTATCAAAGATATATATGTAACCTGTCTTTCCAATGGTAGTTGAGTTCATAATCTTTTTCAACTCAGCTATCAGCTCTCTTTTTCTTCGCTCAACCTCATCTTCTATATCATCGATATACATACCTGTACCGATAATCATCTGCCACTTAGGAAAATCTTGGCTATATGATAACTTCTCTATCGGGTGTGGGTCACTATTGTTTTTCATCCACCAGTAACGAGTATAACCCTCTCCAAACTCTCTAGCAACTTGAAGCATACGAGGTACAATAGGCTCTTTTTTGATATCAAGCACCTTTTTCATATTTGTACCTTTTTTTACAAAAGGGTGAACTAATATATTACAATCATAATCAAATACAAAGATATAGTTGTTATGCCCATACCTAATCTTACTTATCCTCTCTAGTGTATCCTCTTTTATTTTTTGAGCATCATTAGGGTTTAATAGAGATTTTATATAAGCATCATCTAACATAGAATATACGATATTTACTATATCTTTCAACTCAGCTTTGTGGTGAGACAGTGACTCTTTTTTAAAGTCATCTAAACTTTTTGCCACATTATCAGTTAAAACAACTACTTTATTTAAAACCTCTTTAGCATTTGCCTCCTCTAGGTTTTTAATCGTATCATCTATCTTTGGAAGAGCCAAAAAGACTATCGCAAAGGTATAAAGAGAGACCAGCACAACAATAACTACTAAAATCTTTTTTAGTATTTCTGACTTAAATGTAAACATAACAAACTCCTTTACCACTCCAATTATAACACAAAAATTAGATTAATCATAAAATTAGAGTGGTTTTTTAACATTTTCCAAGATAATCTCTGTTATCTCATCTATCTTTATACCATTCTCTTTTGTATGTTGGCTCTCTACAATACGATGTCTAAAAACATCTTTTATGATATAGATTATATCCTCTACACTTATACTATCTCTACCATCTAACCACGCCACTGCCTGAGATGCTCTACTTAAAGCAATCGTACCTCTAGGAGATATACCAACATCTATCATCACACTCAACTGTTTACTATATCTAAGTGGATACCTACTAGCAAATACCAACTCCACAATATACTTTCCAATCTCATCAGGTATCTTAACTTTAGCAACCTCATCTTGAGCCTTTAAGATATACTCTTGAGGAATTTTTACAATATCATCTAAATCTTCTATACTCTCTTGCTGTAAAAGTTTCAACATCTTCAACTCTTCAGCCATAGATACATAATCTACAACAGTATGAAGTAAAAACCTATCTTTTTGTGCTTGTGAGAGTGGAAAAGTACCTGTATGTTCGATAGGGTTTTGTGTAGCTAAGAGCATAAAAAGTTTTGGTAAGGGAAATGTCTGTCCTGATATAGTAACTTGTTTCTCTTCCATAGCCTCTAACATAGATGCTTGGCTTTTTGCTGGGGCTCTATTTATCTCATCAGCTAAGACAATATTCCCAAAAATAGCCCCTTTATGAAACTTATATATCTCACTACCATCTTGATGATACAGCCTCTCTTCACCGATAATCTCTCTACTTGTTATATCAGGAGTAAACTGAATACGAGAAAATTTACCATCAATGATAGTAGATAGAGTCTTCACAGCCCTAGTTTTTGCTAAACCAGGTAACCCCTCTATCAAAATGTCACCTCTTGCTAAAAAAGCAATGATAATCTTATTGACTAAAATATCTTGTCCTATCACCTTTGAAAGCATCTGCTCTCTCAAGGCTCTTATAGCTTCTATACTATTCATATCAACTCCTTTTGATATATCTTATTTGAGTATATCATAATATAGAAGCTTATATCAAGTTAGACATCTATACCGTCCCAAAACTCATTGTAGTCTAAATTTGTCATAGCATTATCATCATATAGACTCTGCTCCATCAACTTCTGTTGCTCTTTTGCTAAATACTCCTCTACGGCCTCTTGAACCATAGAGTTTACATCTTTGTGTAATATCGATGAAAAAGCTACCAAATCATCAATGATACTCTGTGGAAACGCTATCTCTATCTCTTCACTCATCATTTAACCTTAGTGATAAACTCTTCAGCCTTTATGGGCTTACAGTAAAGATACCCTTGTATAGTCATATCTTTAAACATCTTTATCAAATCATCTTCAGAATACTCTTCTACCCCTTCGATAATAACTCTCATATCAAGAGTATTTGCCATATCTATGATAGATTTTAGTAGTAAAAACTTCTTTGTCTCTTTATCTATATTTGTCACAAATGACCTATCTATCTTGATATAATCAATAGGTAGGTTGATAAGATAACTCAATGATGTATGTCCTGTACCATAATCATCAATAGCTATATTTATCCCTAAATCTTTAAACTTTTGAAGAAGTGTGGCAAAGTTATCTATATTTTCAGAGAGTGTATCTTCCATTATCTCAAAAGTTAAGTTTCTACCTCGTAAACCATAACTATCCAATAGAAACTCTACTGTATCATAAAAACTCTTCTCCATCAATACAACAGGAGATATATTTACAGATAGTGAAAAATCATCTATACCATTGCTATCTAACTTCTCAAACATCTTTGATGCCTCTATCAAAAGCTTGATAGTCAAAGGGGCTATCATACCACTCTTCTCAGCCAATGTTATAAAGATAAATGGTGATATGTAACCATATTTTGGGTGTTCCCATCTTGCCAACATCTCAGCACCTGTAAAACCACCTTTATCATGAGAGTACTGCCCTTGATATACAAAATATATCTCTCCATTATCGATAGCTGATGGCAAATCTCTCATCAACTCTATCTCTTTTTTTATAGAGTCATCATTGACAAGTTTTGTAAAAGCTATATTGTTAGAACCACTCTTTTGTGCTTTTCTCATCGTATTTTCAGCTGTCTTTAGTAGTTTATAGGCATCTGAGATATTTGAAGAGATGATACTTATCCCTATACTTGCTGAGATATAAAACATATTGTCATCTATACAAAATGGTTCTCTTAATAGATGGATAATCTTCTCTGATAACTGATAAGATTTATCTTTTACCATATCACTACTCATCAAGATAGCCAACTCTTGGTTACCCACTCGAGCCAATAGCATATCTATCTCTAAAATATCCTCTATCTTAGAGCTAAGTTGAGCAAGTAGTCTATCATCTATATCATATCCAAAAACATCATTAAATCTATGTAACTCATCAAACTGTATGTAGATTAGAGCCAACTTATTCATCACATTTGGATACTCTAATTTAGTACTAATCAAATCTAACAAACAAGCCTTGTTGATAAGCTTAGTCAATGGGTCTATTTGTGCTGTATTCATACTATACCCTCTTCTTATATATCTAAAAGCTCAACAAAGTTTTGTCTATATGAATCCATCATTATAGGTTTCTTTAAAAACATATCAAAATACTCTCTCTCTTCACTATACTCTGATGGATAGATAGTCAATGCTGCTATCTTTGTACTTTTATTTTTCTCTCTGGATTTTTTAGCTATCTCCAATCCAGAACCATCTGGTAAGTTCATATCTATAATCATAGCATCATATTCATTGGAGTCTATATACTCTAAGGAGTCAGCAATACTATTGGCTGTATCAACATGGATATCAACATCTCTACTTTTTGTAATTGTATCTATAATTTTCATTTGAAATTCAATATTAAACTCTATATCATCAACTATCAAAACTCGTCTTTTCATATCGCCTTATCCCCCAAATATTATAGCATCGATTATATCATATAGGTTTATATCCTATTCTTAAGAGATGTATCGTATAATCGTTTTTATGAAAAATTTAAAAAACGCTTTACTATTAAAACAATTATACATAGAAAAAGAGATTGGCTTTTGTTATACTTCTGTTATACCGTATAAAGATGATGAACCAAACCTATCTCTACCAGATACGCTAGATGAGTTAAATAGACAGACTCTAAATTGCCATCTTTGCCAACTATCTAAAACCCGTACAAATATAGTCTTTGGAGAGGGTGATGCTAATGCTAAGATTATGTTTATAGGTGAAGCCCCTGGTGCTACTGAGGATAGTATGGGTAAACCGTTTGTAGGTAAAAGTGGTGAACTATTAGATAAGATGCTACATAGTGTACTTAATCTAAAAAGAGAAGATATATATATCGCAAACATAGTCAAATGTCGCCCACCAAACAATAGAGTTCCAACAGAAGAGGAGAGCTACACATGTTTGCCATATCTACAAAAACAGCTAGAGTTAATCTCTCCAGAGATTGTAGTATCACTAGGTGCTACGGCATATAGGTATTTAACTAAAGATAACTCACCTATTAGCAAAGTAAGAGGAGTTATACATCAACTAGATAACTTCAAACTCATACCTACATACCACCCGAGCTACCTGCTAAGAAACCCGAGTGCTAAAAAGTATGTATTTGAAGATTTAAAACTTATCAACTCTTTGCTTCAAAATCCAACGAGATAGAATTGACACAATATCTAGCATTGCGAGGAGTCATCTCCTCACCTCTAAAGATATGTCCCAAATGCCCTTTACATTTTGAACATACTATCTCTACTCTTCTTCCATCAGCATCTATAAGCTCACTCACAGCCCCATCTATCGCCTTATCAAAACTAGGCCAACCTGTCCCTGAGTCAAACTTATCATCAGAGTAAAAAAGAGGAGTACCACACTGCCTACATCGATAGATACCATCATCATGACAATCCCAATACTCACCACTAAAAGCAAACTCTGTACCCTTGTTTAGGATAACTCTTCTCTCCTCTTCACTCAACTCTTTATATCCCATACTAACACTCTTTAGAAGCTAAAATATTAGCTATCTTCTCTACAATGCTTGGGTCTTCTAATGTTGATGTATCTTGTGTGATAGCCTCACCTTTAGCTAAAGCTCTTAAAATTCTTCTCATTATCTTACCCGAACGAGTCTTTGGCAAATCTGGTACAAATGCTACATCATCACATAGAGCGATAGCCCCTATCTCTTTTTTGATGATATCATTTATCTCTTTGACAAGCTCAATCTCATCTCCTAAACCATTATCATCTTTTAAAACAACATAGGCAAATATCCCCTCGCCTTTTATCTCATGAGGCTTTCCTACTACTGCGACTGCTGATACATTTGAGTGCTTTTTGATACTAGCTTCAACCTCAGCTGTACCCAATCTATGTCCAGATACATTGATAACATCATCTGTTCTACCTGTGATAGTGATATAGCCAAGCTCATCAACCATCGCACCATCACCTGTAAAATATACAGCTTTACCATCTTTTTTACAATCTCCAAAATATGACTTAACAAACCTCTCATCATCATTCCAGATAGTTCGTATCATACTAGGCCACGGTTTCGTAATACAAGCAAACCCTTTCTCTCCAACTGGAGTAGCTGTACCATCTTGCTCTATCACTTCAGCCATAATACCAGGAAGAGGTAGTGTAGCACAAGCTGGTTTTACTGGTGTAGCCCCTGCCAATGGTGATATGATATGTCCTCCTGTTTCAGTCTGCCAATATGTATCAACTATCGAACATCTACCACCACCTACTACATCATAGTACCACTTCCAAGATGATGGGTCTATCGGCTCACCAACAGTTCCTAGCACTCTAAGAGAACTCAAATCATACTTATCTGGCTCATTAGCTCCTAACTTATGTAGAAGTCTTATCGCTGTTGGTGCTGTGTAGAACTGATTTATCTGATACTCCTCTACCATTCTCCAACATCTTCCAGCATCAGGGTATGTAGGAACTCCCTCAAACATCACAGTTGTAGCACCACAAGCCAATGGGCCATATACGATATATGTGTGTCCTGTTATCCAACCAACATCAGCAGTACACCAGTAGGTATCATTATCTTTTATATCAAATACCCACTCCATAGTCATCTGAGCCCACAAGATATACCCAGCACTTGAGTGTTGTACCCCTTTTGGCTTACCAGTAGAACCTGATGTGTATAGCAAAAATAGTGGGTGTTCAGCCTCAACCATAGTAGCCTCACACTTACTTGGTTGAGATTTTATAAGCTCATTATATGAGTAATCCCTACCCTCAACCCACTCTATATCTTGATTGTTCCTCTCAACAACACAAACAGCCTCAACAGACTCACAACCAACAGATATAGCCTCATCAACAACAGGTTTAAGCATATAAGGCTTACCTTTTCTAAACGCACCATCAGCAGTCACAACCAACTTAGCATCAGCATCTATGATACGGTCTCTTAATGCTTCAGCAGAGAAACCACCAAACACAACAGAGTGGATAGCGCCTATCTTGGCACAAGCTAACATCACGATAGCAGACTCTGGTATCATAGGCATATATAAAACTACCCTATCACCCTTTTTGATACCAAACTCATTTTTAAACATATTTGCCGTCTTATTTACCTCATAAGATAGCTCAAGATATGTAAGAGTCTCTCTATCACCATTATCCCCTTCAAATATGATAGCAGCCTTATTTTTCTTAGTTGCTAAGTGTCTATCTACACACTGATAAGCTACATTTAACTCACCATCTTCAAACCACTTATAAAATGGAGCATTATCCTCATTGAGAACCTTAGTAAATGGCTTATGCCAATCTAACTTCTCTTTCGCAAAATCTCCCCAAAAGCCTTCATAATCATCATTTGCTCTTTTTTGTAACTCATAATACGCCTCCATAGAGTTTATAGAAGCATCTTTAAACAATTCACTATTTGGATAGTATAGTTTTTCACTCATCTTATATCCTTATATAATATTTTGATATTACCACCCCAACAAACTAACTCAATTTTTGATGTAATAATTTTGTTCATAATCAAGGCAGATTTTTGATAAGCTAACCGTAGTTAACTTGAAAAAATCTAACGCAGAGTATGGACAAAAGTATTGTACCCTACGGGGAGTATTACAAGTAGCAATCTACAAATTCTTCTATTTATATCTCACCTCTTGTAATACTCTCAAATATTGAGTTAGTTTATTGGGGTGGTAATAATGTAGTTTAACAAAAAATATTTAAGTTTTAAAATAAATTTTCAAGAAAAAAACAAATAAGAGTAAAAAGGTCTGCTTTGTTACATTAAGCGATAGAGTAAATAAACTTAACCAAAAAACATATTATAGAGGCAATAGCAATTTTTTAAATACAAAACAGCTATAATTATCAGATGAGACGATATGATAAAGATAGTGCCAAACTACTACTGGATATTATGGCAAATAGGCGAGATGTAAGGGGTGATAGCTTTATAGAGGGTTCTATTGGTGATGATGAGTTGGATATGATACTACAAGCTGGATTGTATGCCCCTTCTGTTGGCTATTCTCAGCCTTGGAAGTTTATCATCATAGAAGATGAAGCTACAAAGAGTTTTGTATATCACAACTTTAAAAAGAGTTTTAAAAAGAGTAAAAAGAGATTTAAACACCGTAAAGAGTATGCTAAACTCAAATTAGAAGCACTCCAAGAGGCTCCTCTTCATATCGCTGTTTTTTATCACAATAGTGGTGGTGATATTTTGGGGCAGACTTCTCAAGATGATGTAGGAAGATATAGTATAGCAACGGCTATTGAAAATATGTGGCTTATGGCTCGAGCTTTAAATATCGGTTTAGGCTGGGTTAGTATCTTAGAGAGTAAGAAGATTAGAAAAAGATTAAACTTAGGTAGTGCCTACGAGTTAGTGGGCTACTTATGTCTAGGGAGAGTGGATAAGTTTTTAGATAAACCTCAACTTCAGATAAATGGTTGGGAGTATCAAAAGAGCAGACAAGAGAGTATCATCTACGATAGTAAAAATCGAGGTTCTAGTAGAGATATATCTACTATCATTGGGGATAAGAGTTATCTAGATGATTTTATAGATAAAGAGGCTGACTTTATGCTTTTGATGAGTTATGCTAAGAGTTCAAAAATCAAAGGTATCAGCCAAGCTGGTATCAAAAACAAGATGTATCTCACCCCTACTTTAGATGCTGAATTTATAAAAACAGGTAAGTTAAAAAGTTTAAAAAAGCTACCAAAAACATCAAAAGGCGTACCAACTCCCGCAACTATAACTAGAGCTATCGAGGTACTATCTCCTTTTAAAGATATGAAGTTTGTATCACTAGGATTACCCAAAAATCCACAAATAGGCTCAAAATCTCTTAGATACTACGATATACCAGCTACCAAAAGATTGGATAAGGGAGCAGATTTTGATGCCTTAGGTATATTTAACTTAGGAGTTAGCTATGCTAAAGAGTTCAAAGTAAAAGGAGAGTATCTAATCATATCTGAATCTATCCCATCTGGTACAACATCAGCTTTAGCATCAGCTTTGGCATTGGGGTATGATGCCGATGGACTTTTTAGCTCTAGTTTCTCCAAAAATCCAAATAAAATCAAAGAGAAAATAATCAAAAAAGCACTAAAGATGGCATCTTGCTATGATGATTTATTTGATAAGTTAAGTGTTGTTAGCGATAATATGCTTCTATTTTGTGCTGGATTTGTTCTAGAGGTAAATTCAAAATACCCCATAGTATTAGCTGGTGGAACACAGATGGCATCTGTACTACTTATCATAAACTCTATATCGAGATATATGGGTGTAGATTTTGATAGCTCAAAACTCTCATTGTGGACTACCAAGTGGATAGTAAAAGATAAAAACTCAGATATAAAAGCTCTACTTCAAATGGTAGATTTTCCTATAAATGCCTTTTATAGTGATTTTGACTTCTCATACTCAAACTACCCATCACTAAAAAAGTATGATAAAGGAGAGGCTAAAGAGGGCGTTGGTGCTGGAGGAGCTTTGATATATGGCTACCTAAATGGCTTACATAAAAGAGAGATAACCAAACAGATAGAAGGTTTCATAAAATAGAAGGATAAACAGATGAGAAAATCACTTTCACTTATAATACTATTGGCTACGGCTATATATGCTCAAGAGCTTTTCTACCCTTATGAGATAGAGAAGAACTCAGAGAGTAAGAAGATAACCAAATCAGAGATACAACACTCATCAAAAGATGATATATATGCCGAGTTTGAGATGATACTCACTTATCAAAAGATAGACTCAAAGAGATATAAAAAATACTCATCAATTTTGGATAAGTACATATCAAAAGTGAGTGAAGATATAAAAAATATAAACACTACAAAGAGAGTATCTCAAATGCTTGAAGAGGCAAAAGAGTATAGTTTTAACTCAAGATACAACTCAAGAGAAGATATATCACTATTTGCCATAACAGATAAATCTATCTCAATAAAAGATGCCAAATCACTATATACAGGTGGTGCGCACGGAAGTTATAGTGAAGATTTCATCAACTACAACATAGATACCCAAAAAATCATCAATATAGATAACATCATCAAACAATCCAAGACTAAAGAGCTAACAAAAGCCGTAGAGAGATACTACAAATTTATAAAAAGGATACCACAAGATGGTTCATTGGTTGATTATGATGGGTGGTTTGAAGATAGATTTATCTTACCTGATAAGAACAATATCGCCATAACTAACAATGGACTCTATTTCTACTACCCAACATATAGCCTAAAAGCTTACTCTTATGGAGATACCCATATACTCATACCATACTATATCCTATACCCTTACCTCAACCACTCATCTATCATAGAGAAGATAGCCAAACCTAAAAGTAGCTACCACTATCAATATGATAATCAATATGCCAATATGAAAGTCGATACAGAGGTAAAAAAACATAAGGTGATACTACATATACAGACATCTATAAAGAGTGATGATAAAAAGATTTATCTATCTATTACAACACCACAATTTCACACAAACAATATAGTAAGTCACTACGATAAAGGCTCATTTCAAACTATAAATTTTTATAAAAAAGGGGCTAAGATATATGATATAGAGGCAAAAAAGGCTATCAAAGCCAACTATCTACTTATAGAGTTAAGTGTTAAAAATCAAAAAAATAGAGAACATTGTGATATAGAGTTTGATATACCAAAAAGATTTGATGAGTTTTTATGGGGCATTAGAGTCACTACCAACATAAAGCCCCTTCACTCTCTACCAGATTATGATGGGTATATTGGAGAGCAACACTTTTATGAGTTTAGACAGAGTGTTCCACTAAGATAACCTATCTTAGTAGGTGTCCTACACCTTTTAGGTAGTATGTAGTTGTGAAAGTTTCAAAAAATTCACAAGCGATACTACTATCTATAATTTTATCTTTTTGACCTAAAAAAACCTCTATCTCAACACCTTTACTTAAGAGAGTATCTATCTTCTTACTATCCCAACGATACTCTAAAAGCTCTCTTAACTCATCTTCTTTGGCATCTGAGATATAGTTTGATATATCTACCTTAGATGGGTATGCTACATTCTGACTAAATGCTTGAATATATGCTTTCATATCTTGTTTAAAGTATCTAAGTTGCGTACGGATAAAACTGGGTTTTCTATTTTGAAAAAAGGCTGGAGATAGTAAAATCAACCTATCTACCCTATTTTTAGAAGATAAAACATACTCAAAAGCCTTGATAGCCCCATAACTAAAACCGACTACAACACCATCTCCACTAGGGATATACTCACCAAATAGCTCCTCCTCCTTAGAGAGTGAAAATCCATTAAAATATCTCATCTATTATCTCTTTAGCTCTTACTTTAGATATACTCTCAACACTCAACAGCTCTTTTGAAACTACCAATATAGGCTCTTTCAACTGAGATACCAACTCTTGAACTTCACTATAAATTGTATCAAACAGCTCATCTTGAGTATCAACTTTAGCTCTAAATCTATCAACCATAGAGAACTCTTCTACTATCTGATAGACTATCTCTTTGGCACTTTTTATATCATCTTTAGAGTTTGAGAAAAACTCACCATAGTAGCTATGGGTATAGACTGCTCCAGATAGGTAAAATTTAACTCTATTTATCAATAGACCTTTTGAGAGTATCTCTCTATCTTGAATAGTTATGCTACTAGAGAGTAGAGTCATCTTATCAAACTCCAAGTCAAGCCATGTAGCTATCACAACTTTTGATGCTTGATATAGTGATTGTATCTCCTTCTCCCTATCTGTAAAGCTCAAAACTTCTCTTTTACCTCTCATAACTTTCTCTTTAACAGCTTCAAAGTTACTCTCTTCTAAAAAATACTGCCCATTTTTTAAAGCATTTAAAGTAGCTTCATTTACCAAAGTATCAAGTGATGCGGCACTAAATCCTACACACTCTCTAGCCAACTTCTCTACATCTACACCCTTTACCTTTTTATCACTAAGATATAGGGATAAAATCTCTTTTCTATCTTCAAAATTTGGCAAAGATAGATGTATCCTTCTATCAAATCTACCAGCACGAAGAAGGGCATCATCGAGTATATCAATCTTATTTGTAGCACCGATAACTATAACACCTGAGTTTGCCTCAAAGCCGTCCATTTGAGTAAGAAGCTCATTTAGAGTAGCCTCTCTCTCATCATTTCTAAAACCATCTCTACTCTTACCAACAGCATCTATCTCATCTATAAAAACTATACTCGGGGCATTTTTTTTCGCTTGGGTAAAAAGTTCAGATACTCTCTTTGCCCCCATACCTACATAAATCTGAACAAAACTAGCACCACTTTGATAAAAAAACGGTACATTTGCCTCTCCTGCTACTGCTTTGGCAACCAGAGTTTTACCAACACCTGGTGGGCCTACCAAAAGCACACCTTTTGGCATTCTAATACCCATATCCATATATTTTTTGGGCGATTGTAAAAAGTCTATAATCTCTTCTAAATCCTCTTTGACAATATCAATACCTGCTACATCGCTAAAGCTTACATTTGAACTAATAGGAGTTATCTCACTCTTAAGCTCATCATACTCACTCATACTATATTTTAACTGTTCAACTCTGTTTTTATGATTTAATTTCAAAAGATATAAAAAAGCAACAAAGATAAGAATAGTCAATATAATCTCCTCTATCAACTCACTATCATAAGATACTTCGATAGGATATTTAGAGGCAAGTGCTGGGATATCAACAGCACCTTTATATATCAGGTAGTGACTATCTTTTGTCGTGATAGTAAGATACTCATCATCAATAGAGAGAGATTTGATATCTCTACTCTCAACTAGCTTATTTAACATTTTAGTATTGATTATATTCTCTTTGATATGGTATCTGTTATATGTCAAGATAGCACTAATTAGAACCAATAAAATTAGTATAAAATTAAATTTTTTATCAGATTTTTGAGAAGTTGCCATCTTTTCTTACCTCCAGAGTATCTATCTCAACCCAATTATTACTAAGCTCCAAATCTGATGCCACTTCCATACGGTTAAAATACTGGTCAAATCCTCTATAAATGCCATCTTTTCCACCCTCAAGCAGTACATTTAACCTATCTTTATGGCTCTTTCTAAAATTGTAGTTCTTATTGGCGATTAGGCTCGTAAGCTCTCTATGTCTAACTTTGGCTATATCACCTCTTACTATATCTTTCATAGTAGCAGAGTAGGTATTGTCTCTTTTTGAGTAGGTAAAGGCGTGTATATGAGTTAGTGGCAACTGCTCTACTCTACTTATAGCCTCTGCCCACTCCAAATCACTCTCTCCTGGGTGTCCTACTATAAAGTCTGTACCGATAGCATACCCCTTACTTGCTATCTTCTCAAACAGTTTGATATCATCTTTAAAACTATTTCTTCTTTTCATCAACTCCAACATCTTGTCACTTGTATGTTGAAGTGCTATATGAAGATGTTTAGCCATCCAAGGCTCATCTAGTAACTCCATAAACTCATCACCTATCTGGATAGGCTCTAAACTACCTATACGAACACGACGAACACCTCTAATTTGACTTATCTTTTTGAGTAGTTTTGCCAAAGATGTACCTCTATCTCTACCATAACTTCCAACATTTGTTCCAGTTAAGATAAACTCTCCAAAACCGTTACTTGCCAACTTTGTAACCTGTGCTAAGATAGTTGCCTCTTCGTGACTTCTAGCCTCTCCTCTTACAGCTGGGATAATACAGTATGAACACTCAAAGCTACACCCCTCTTGGATTTTGATAAATGCTCTACTCTTCCCTATAAAATTCTCAACAATAGTAGAGTCTATATGTTTCAAGTCCCCTATCTGATAAAATGGCTCTTGATGTTTTAGTATCTCATTTATCTTCTCTTTTTCAGAGTGTCCCATAACTCCAAAAACTCTATTTTGTTCAAAAAGAGCCTCCCCTTTTGAGTGAGAGCCACAACCTGCTAAGATAACCTTGGCTTCTGGATTTTTTCTCTTTAGTGATGAGATATAGTTTCTTACCGATGAGTCTGCGCCATTGGTTACAGTACATGAATTTACTACAACTATATCACTATTTAACTCATCAAAACTCAACTCAAAATCTTTTACTTTTGACATCATAACTTGTGTATCAAACTGGTTTGTTCTACACCCAAATGTCTTGAAAAACACCTTTTTCATACTATATCTTCACCTTCTAAATCTTCTGGTTTTCTCGGTTTTCTCACATCTTGATTGAGATATATCGATTGTGTTGGGTATGCCATAGTTATACTATCTTCAGCTTGAATTCTCTCTAAAATCTCCATAGAGATTGTACTTCTTAGAGTCAATGTAGCATAGGCGTTGTTGTGATACCACGCTGATATCCTGATACCGTTTGGCTCTATAAATGTATATATTCTTGGCTCTACATTTGTATTTTTTACACTATATTGGCTTCTTAACTTATTGAGCTGTTTTCTTGTTATCTCTGTATAACCTTTAGAGTATTTTTTTGTAACCTCTTTTGCTATTTGTGATGCTTTTTTTACATTAGAATCAAATGTGATAGTAAAGTCTATACCGTCCCATACTGTTTTTAATCCAGCGTGAGTATAGTTTGCCACCATATCTGTAAAGATAAAGTTATTTGGCACAAAGATAATCCTACCTGCTCTTCTGTTTTTCATATATGTTGTTAGAGTTATATCCTCTTGAAGAGTCATTCTAAGCATAGATATATCGATAATATCACCTACATACTCTATACCATTTCTTACATACTTTATCCTATCTCCAACATGAACAGCTCCACCTATGACTATCACAAACCACCCCATAATAGACATAAACCAATCTTTCATAGCGATAGCAATACCAGCTGAAGCAAACCCCAAGATAGTGACAAGATAACTAACATTCTCAATATAAGCAAAGAGTAGTGTAAATATCAATAGAGTAAAAAATGTGATATTTAACGCTTTATTTATAGTATAAAATCTATCATTATCAGACATATATCTCTTTACCAAATACTTTATAAGTAAGGTAAATACGATAAATACCAAGATAATAGTACCGATATTTAAAGCTTTGTGTATCTCTCTTTTTATATCCTGTTTTAGATTTAGTGATAACTCATCTATCTTCTTTGTATATACACTCTTTGTTGTCTTAAAAATCTCTAACTCAGGCTCAAAAGTCTTTATCTGGTCCTCAACACTCTTTAGCTCATCTTTATAGGCTCTATTATCCTTGTTTAAGTGTAATAAATCTTTTAGCAAATCTCTTTTTTTCTTGAGTTTAAATATCAAATCTTGAATAGATTGAAATCTATTCTCATACTCTTTCTGGTCAGATTTTAACTTCTCTTGGTATGATATAGCTGATATAACGGCTATTGGGTTACTAACAGTTGGAACATCTGCTATCTTAGGAGGTGTTAAAAACCTTTTAAACGGGTCACTCTCATACTCTCTAAGTAGCTGTAACTTCCCACGGATAATACTCTGCTTACTCTTTAACTCTTTTAACTCATCTAACTCTTTTTGAGTCAAATCAAATCTTGACTCAAGAGTCATAATCTTTTGAAAAATCTCTGCTGATTGTGATTTTAACTCTTTATAGAGATGATAGTTACTATATATCTTTGTCCAGATATTATTATCAGATAACTCCTTATCTAGACTCTCTTTTTGGTGTAGTAGTGAGAGTATCTGATTTCTTATCTTCTCCTCTTGAAGCTGTTTTTTTTGTAACAGAAATGACTCTCTTTTTTGTTGCTCTTTTAAACTTTTAGCTACCATAGATTTAGTTGAGGCATTTATCTCTTTTGATGTGGTAGTAACATTACTCTCGATAGGTAAGGCACTCAAAAGAGATATAGTTAGAAAAAAAGAGATGAGAGCTTTTTTTATCATTGATTTTCTCCAAATCTACTTAAAACTCTCTTCACCACATCTTGTGGAGCATCACTTACTATCTTATGAGAACCAATACCTGATGATAAGATAAATTTGATTTTATTGTTAGCACTTTTCTTATCTAAAAAGAAGTGTTCATAAAAGCTATCTACATCTTTGATGATATATGTTGTTGGCAAATTTGATGCCTCTAGTAACTCTTTGATAGTATCAGCATCTTCTCTACTCATCAAACCAAGCTCAACAGATAACTCATTTGCCATAACCATACCGATAGCCACAGCTTCACCATGAAGATACTCTTTATAGTTTGTCTCATTCTCCACAACATGTCCAAATGTGTGTCCATAGTTCAATACAGCTCTAATACCTGATTCTTTCTCATCTTGATTTACAACATCAGCTTTCAACTCTACACTTCTTCTTATAGCCTCTTTTAACTGCTCTTTATCTCTAAGATTAGCTTTAGATAAAAACTCAAAATAGTCACTATCAAACATCACAGCCATCTTGATAATCTCAGCCACACCAGCACTAAACTCACGAGGTGGTAGTGTATCTAAAAATCTAGGGTCGATATATACAGCTTTGGGTTGATAAAAAGCTCCTATTAGGTTTTTACCATAACTGTTATTTACTCCCGTCTTACCTCCAACACTCGCATCTACTTGTGCCAAAAGAGTTGTAGGAATTTGGATAAAATCTATACCTCTTTGATATAAAGAGGCACTAAAGCCTGTCATATCACCTATCACACCACCACCTAATGCGATAAGAAGTGATTTTCTATCTAACTTATACTCAAAACACTCATTCAATATCTGCTCGATAGTATTTAGAGTCTTATACTCTTCACCATCTGGGATAGTTACTACATTTAACTCATTGGCACTAATTGAAGAGAGTACAAAATCAAGATGAAATGCTGATACAGTTGGATTTGTAACAATCACAACTTTTGTATCAAAATTAAGCTTAGGAAGGTTATCAATCGTAATATCATATTTAATTGTTTTACTATTTTGAAGTTCGATAGGTACAGTCATTTATAAGCCTTATTAATAAAATAGTATATATTTTATCTCATTTACACTTAATAATCTGATAATATCCTATTTTTAAGCTCCTCTATCGAACTAATAGCTCCTATATTTTCACTAAATCCCCAATCTACCATAAGATACTCTATCCCAGCTCTTTTTGATGCCTCTTCATCTCTCTCTCCATCACCAACAAAGATAGCCTCACTCCTAGTAACATTTAACTCTTTGAGTATCTTCAACAACATATCAGGATATGGTTTCGCATCTACAACATCATCACTACACACAATAGAGTCAAACATATCTAAAATCCCAAGATGTGAGAGTGACTCTAGTGTAGAGTTTCTATACGCATTAGTAGCCAATGCCAACTTCAACCCCCTATCTTTTAACTCAACTAAAAGCTCATAAACACCATCATAAAGAGCCAACTCTTTTTTGTGATTTTTACTATAATACTCAGAAAAGAGCCTCTCATGTATAGGTTTAAAAGATGGTACATGATAAAAGACTTGAGCTGGATTTATAGTATGGTCATTTATCCTTTTTAAAATATACTCTCTATCAAAAGCGTGAAAACCAAAATGCTCTCTTACATAGTTTATAGCATTAACAATAGTAATAGATGAGTCTATCAAAGTCCCATCCATATCAAAAATAACTACTTTTAGTGACATCACTTCCTCTTCTACCTTATAATAACTTCCCTACACTCATACCGTAGTGGCTTTTTTGATTGATTGACACTTGATGGGTAGTTGAGTCTTTTTGAGAGAAAGTAAGTATGGTTGAACCCATCATAAAGTAACCAAACATTTCACCCTTTTCTAACCATAAATCACTATATGTATAGTGTTTTGAACTATCTGTATCACTATTTGTCTCTATATTTGGCTCAAAAGTAACTAACATCTTACCAACATTTAAAGCACCAACTAATACTAAGATATGTACTCTTCCTTTTACATCTCTACACTCGATAACAACTCTCTCATTCTCTATAAAAAGGTTCTGTTTATTTCTTAGAAGTGGAAAATTTACAGGGTAGAGTTTTCCAACTATGTGTGTAGCACTAATGATTTGTAACCTCATCGGAGAGTGGTATCGGTGGTAATCTTTAGGAGATAGATAATAGTTTACAAACTCACCACCTTCTAAATCCCCTACTATATCTTTATGATACTCACCTAAAAGCTCATCTACCTTGTAACTCATACCTTTTATCTGATAACTTGTAGTCTCTTTTACGATACCATACTCAGTTATCAAAGCATCAACACCAGCTATGATAGTACTCTCATCTCTATCAAACTCTCTATCTACATTTAAAGCTCTTGTAAATAGAGCATTTAAACTCTTATAACTATCAGGTGTGTTAAACTCACTCATATCAAGTCCCATCAGTTTGACATAAGCACTGTTTATAACTTTTTGGATAGCTGGGGGGAACTCTTTTGATGCGAATTTACCAAAAACTTGTGAAATAAAAGATGTATAGTGCCTACTCAATGCCATTTACCTCTTGATAGTGTTTTAAAGCATCTTCCATCAATGCTATATGATAATTCTCTTGATTGTTGATAAAGTCAAAGAATTTTGCCAACTCTTTATTATCTTTAGATACAGCCTCTGCTAACTTTTTACACTCCTCTTTTGCCAAAATCTCTTCATCTATACCATCTTTAAGAAACTTCACCACATCTTCTACTTGATAAAGCTCTTTCATCACAACTCTAGGGGTTGCCAAGATACCCATCTTTGCTTGCATATCTCCAAAACACTTTAGATGAAACATACTCTCATCTATCAATATTTGAAAAATCCTATTCATATAAGCATCTTTACTATGCGCTTTAAGATAGTTATATATCAAAACCAACTCATACTCTTTATAACTCTCCTCAAACAAAAAGAGAGTTAAAGCATCTCTAGCCTCATTAGATAAAGAGTAGCCCTCCATAACTCTGTTCATACTAAAAGCACTGATAACCTCATCACTCATTTGAGTCAATACATTTATCATATACTTAATATCACTATCTACTCTTGAAGCTAAAGCTCTATCCTCTAAACTCATAAGTTGTAACTCTATATCTGATAGTCTAACCTCTATATCTTTTATCAAGATATTAAGATGTTCAACTTTGATAGGTACAGCCCCTCTATCATAGCTATACTCTTCACCTGCTCTTATCATACCATCTTCAATCCAAGTAAAGTGGCGAAACAGGATATCAGCAAAATCAAAAAACTCTCTTTTATGTTGATTACTCATAAATCCTGCCATAAGCATCTCAAGCCAAACCTCATGAACTTTAATCATTACTGTTTTCATCACTATCCTCCTTAGGGGTACATGTCGATTTTATTTTATATGTAATTGGTGGGAAATCTGGCTCTTCTAACCTATGCTCATAAGTCTCCACAGCAGCAGCGATAGCCAATGCTACCATTTCAGAACAAGCAGCATCTTCAGGAGGTAGTTTATCCAGAAGTTTCAAAGTAGCATTTACAAGATTTTTAGCACCTTCAAGATTTAGCCCTTTTGCCTCTTCTGTTAGCATAGAACCAGCTACTATCGTCGTAGTACAACCGATAGCTTGAAATTTTATATCATTTATGTAGGGTTCATCTTCATCTTTACCTATACTCAAATAGATAATCACTTTTTCACCATTTTCTGGATTTTTACCAAGCCCAAAAGCGTCGGCATTATCCATCTGCCCATAATTTTTAGGCTCCATCATATGCATTACCAGCTGTTCATCAACAGTCATAGGCTCATCTCCTAAATATAAGTTGTGACAATTATACCATTTAGATAATTAGATATAGGGGTTAGTATATTTAAGTAGAGTTATGTATAATTTTATCTTATAAATAAAGGATTAGATAATGGCTGTATATATACTTTTTGATACAGAAACAACAGGCAATGGTGATAGTGATAGGATTATACAAGTGGGTGCTATGATTATCCACTCTAAAGATAACATAGAGGTTATAGATGAGATGTGTTCTTGTGATGAACCTATCAAGATAGAGGCGATGGAGGTACACAATATCACACCTGAGCAACTAGAGGGAAAACCAACATATTCACAAACAAGCTTTGCGAGTAAAATAGAAGAGTATAATCAACCACAAAACTACCTAATAGCTCACAACATCAACTTTGACTTGGGTATGTTACAAAAAGAGGGATTTGAAAACAGATATACTCTCATTGATACGCTAAGATGTGCTAAACACCTCTTAGCTAACTCTCCATACCATAGACTTCAATACCTAAGATACTCTCTAGGACTATACAAGATTGAAAATCAAGAGGCTCAAAAACTAGGTGTTGAGATAAAAGCCCATGATGCTATTGGTGATGTGTTAGTGATGAAGCTACTCATCTCTGAGCTTATAAAGATAATTCAAGAGGAGTATAAAGGTATCAATCCGATGGAGAAATTGGCTCAATTAACCCAAACTCCTGTACTAATGAGAGAGTTTAAATTTGGTAAATATAAGGGTGAAGCGATAGATGAGATAGCATCTTCAGATATGGGTTATCTCAAGTGGATGAGAAACAATCTTGAACTAGATGAAGATATGAAATATACACTAGATTTCTATCTGGGTTAATCCATTTTAAGTATAATAATGAGAAAAATATAGGGAGTTGATATATGTTAAGATTTTCCAAAGCCCCAACTAAAGAGTTATCTATAAATGAACTTCGAGTAGCTATACTTACATATATAGTAGCTCAACAGAAAAAAGATAACTTTTTAATCAGAATAGATGATATTGATAAAGATAGTATCATAGAAGGGTTAGATAGTGAGATAGTCCAACTACTTGAGAAGTTCGCACTCAAAGATGATAGAAGATTTCATCAGAGTGAAAATTTGACTATTCATCAAACATTGGCACTAAAACTTCTAAAAGAGAAGAAAGCCTTTATATCTATTGATGATAGAGAGTTAAATGAGCAAGAGATAGAGGCTCTAAAGAGAGATAAAAAGGCTTTTGATATATCGATTAAGATGGAACAAGATAATAACAAAGACAAGGTATGCTCTTTTGTTATCTTAAAAAAAGACTCCACACCAACGAAGAATTTTGCCATTGCTTGTGATGATATCATATCAGATATAGATACTATCATAGATGTTAAAGATAATCTCATGGATATAGCAAAACAGCAGAAGATAAAATCTCTCTTAGATTATCAAAAAGATACAACTCACTACTTTATAGAGCCTATAATTTTTGAACAAAATGAGATAAGACTTCAAGAGCTTTTTGAAGATGGTTTTATACCTGATGCTATACTAAACTATCTACTACTTTTAGGGTATAGTAGCCCTAAAGAGAAAATCTTTACTCTACCTCAAGCTATCAACTGGTACGCTATCGATAGTATCTCATACTCAAATTTAACATTTGATATAGAGGAGTTAAAACTCATCAATCAACAACATCTTTTAAATATGGACGATAAAGAGTTATCAAAAATATTTGGTTTTGCTGATGCTGACATTGGTAAATTAGCAAAAATATACCTAGAAGAGGCTCATACAACAAAAGAGTTAGAGAGTAAAATCAAAGCGATATTTGCTCCTAAAAATTTTGAAGGAGGGTTAAAAGATGATATAATAACCATTCAAAATATCATATTTGACGCACCTATGTTTCATAGCTTTTTAGAGTTAAAAGAGTATATCAAAAATAGAACTGAGATAGAAGATGAGAAACTCGATACTATCTTATCACTACTAATAACAGGTAGCCAAAATGATACAAAATTAAACGATATATACCCTTATATCAAATCTTATCTACTGGAGGTAATTTCATGAACGCACTAATATTCGCACTGGCACAACTAATACACACTGTTATAAATATCTATATATGGGTTATCATCATATCTGCTTTTTTAAGCTTTGTAAGACCTGACCCGTATAACCCTATCGTACAGACGATATATAGATTGACTGAACCTACTTTTAATTGGGTTAGAAGAAAGATGCCATTTTTGATAATCTCAGGTATCGACCTATCACCACTTGTTGTTATATTGACATTACAATTTTTAGATACTTTTGTGATGAAACTCATCTGGGGATAGTTTATGAGAAAAAAGTTTCTACTAACTCTAAGTGTGATGCTCCTAGTAGCTATCACACCTTCTGAAGCTAAAGTTGTAAGCCTTTATGATTTACAACAGATGCCAAGAAGTATCGAGAAAGATTACTACATCTGGAGATACCTAAAGTACCCATCTACTACGCCTTATCAAGCAAAAGTAGCTATCAAAGGTATCTCTCATATCAATAAAAAACTTCGTGTAGCATATCGTAAAAAGACTGGACTAAGTATATCCTCCACAGCTCCTAAAAAAAGAACACCTAAAAAAAGCATATTTAACTGGCGTATCAAAGCTCAAGCAAATAAACTTTTTGCTCATGGTATCAAAATGGTAGAGCAGAGAAAGTTACAAAAAGCAGCTGATGATTTTTATGAAGCATACTACAAATATACCCAAAGATGGGAGAAGGATAAGACTCTATTTTGGTTATATCTACTTACAAATCAAAAAAGTTACCTAGATATGCTAAAAGAGAGTTACCATATCAACCTCTACACTCTTCTAGCAGCTGATTTTACAAATAGTAAATATCCTAAAAGCATCATAACTCCAAGCTCAGATAGAAAACGCTCACCTTATATAAATGAAACCGACCCTATACACTGGGCAAAGATAAAAGCAAAACTAAAACTACCATCTACAAACTTAGAAGAGTTGGCAAAGATGTGTGAATCAAAAGAGAGTATAGGAGTTAGTTCATACATACAAGCAAAAGCCTGTAACTACACAAAATCATACTTTCCATTTCCATATAGAGATATAATGAGAAACTTCACACCACAAAGACAAGCTCTAATCTATGCCATAGCTAGACAAGAGAGTAGATTTGTACCAGCTTCTGTATCTCGCTCTTTTGCTCTTGGATTGATGCAGTTTATGCCATTTCTAATAGACCATGTAGCTAAACAAAAAGGTGAAGTTATAGATTACGATGAGATTTTTAAACCAAGAAAAGCTATCGAGTATGCTGATTATCACTTAGACTATCTCCAAAGCTATCTATATCACCCTCTATTTATCGCTTATGCTTACAATGGTGGTATAGGATTTACAAAAAGACTTATCAAAAATCCAAAATATTTTAGAGAGGGTGCTTTTGAACCATATCTGAGTATGGAAAAGATGAAAAATGTAGAAGCTAGAGAGTACGGTAAGAGGGTATTGACAAATTATGTCATATATCTAAATAAACTAGGCATACCAACTAGAGTATTGACTCTGATAAACCAATTAACAAATCCAAGAAAAACAGATAGATTTAGAAGATAAAAAGAAGGTGGTTCAAAGAGGTGTTAGCCTCTTTGATGAAGATTTATTTTGTTGCTATACTAGCAGCAATTTCTTCGATATCAGCATCACTAAGAGCTTTAGCTTGACCAGCCATAGCATTTTTCATTGGAGAGTGTCCAAAACCAGCTGTATTTTTATAACCTTTAAGAGCTGTTACAATTTCATCTTTACTCATATCTTTAACAATTTTTGATTGTCCTAGAGCTTTATTTTCAAAGTTTTGTCCATGACACCCTTTACAACCAGCTGTATTAGCTGCGAAAAGTGAAGTTGTAGCAACTGCTACTGTTGCGATTACGATTTTTTTCATAATAGTTCTCCTTAAAATTTTTGGAATGTAAATTATATATCAAAAAGATTAAAATATAGTTATATTTTATCTAATGTAGCCAACTATAAAGTAGATATATATTTAGCTACTGCTTTTATATCGGTATTTGTTAGATTTGAAACATTTTTTTTCATCACTGCTCCCATACCGTGTAGATTTAGAGTACCTTTTTTATATGCTTTTAATTGTTTGATGGTTAATGATGGTTTCTGTTTTGCTATGATAGCAGACCTACCGATAGCCATCTTTTCACCATGTTTACCGTGACAACCAGCACACTGTTTATAGATAGTCGCTCCACTCTTAGCAAAGATTGAAGATGATAACACCAATGAAATTAAAAATACTCTCTTCATAACAAATCTCGTTTTAATCTATCCCAAAGGTTAAAACCTTTGAGATGTAGTTTTAGTTTAGCCAAGCTAATTAACAAGATGGAACATTTCCTGAATCTGAAGCAAATTTATAAACAAAATCATAAACATGTTTTTCATATTTTGACTTAAGTGTTGCTCCGTGACAAATATTTGCTACTTCTGAAGCAAATTTACCAGCACCTTTGATTGATTCCCACTCATCTTGTGTATGTTTAGCAGCGAATTTAGCTCCGTTGATACCACAAGCTTTTTTAAGCTTTTTAGAGTAAATCTTTTGTCCTTTTGCTGCGTCTGCTGAAGCAGTTGTTGAAACTACTGCCAATCCTAGAAGTGTTGCCAATGCTAATTTTGTAAATTTTGTCATTGTAAATCCTTTCGTTTTTAAGATGTTGAATGATAACACACAATTGTGTAAAAATTGTGAATAGCATAAACACATTAGTAAAAAATAACTAAAATATGCTTCACTTTGTTACACTATTTGAGCCGACCTATCACTCTATACCTATCCCAATATATATCTATCGCCATATCTAACTCTTTATCGCTAAGCGTCGTAGGCTCTTTAATCCCATATACATCGATAAAAAGGTCACTCATAGCTGATAACTCTTTAGATGGGTGTTGAAGATAGTATTTCATCACATATTTTAAATTTTTCTCTGAACTATACAGCTGAAGATACTTCATAAACATCTGATGTAGTGATGTTGGTAAATCTCTATGGCAAGGGATACATTTTTTCTCAAATATATCACTACCACCAACCCCTATACTAAATAGAACTATAAGCAACATATATCTCACCATCTTAAACATATCACTGTTCCTTTTCCCACTTCTGAGCTTACATCTATATTGATACCATACTCTTTAGTTATATTTTTAACGATACTCAAACCTATACCAAAGCCTCCTTCACTACTATCAAACCTCATATACCTATCAAACATATATGGTAGCTTCTCTTTATCTATCCCTATCCCACTATCTTCTATACTCAGATAACTCTCTTTTGTCACGATTTTGATAAAACCACCTCTTTTATTATACTTGATAGCATTACTTATAAGATTATCTATAACTCTTGTCATCTTATCTCTATCTATATATATCTTACTCTCTTTTAACTCCAAATCAAATCTTATAGATTTACTCTCAGCCAATACATCAAAATACTCTACTCTATCTTTAATCAACTCAGATAAATCAATCTCTTCATCTTTATTTTCCCTGTTTTGTTCAAGTGTGATATATGTTAAATCCTTATAGAGAACAGATACACTCTTAGCAGCACTATTTATCCTATTTAATTTTTTGATATTTTTAGGTGCCATCACATCTTTATCCATCATCTCAATATTTGCCAATATAGTAGAGAGTGGTGTATTTAACTCATGTGTTGTATCTTTTATAAATCTATCCAAAAGAAGTATCGAATCTCTCATCGGCTTGATAAATAACCGTGCTAAAAAAACACCTAAGAGTGAAAATATAATAAAAGAGATTAAACTATAAAAAATCATTTTATGATATATGGCATCTAACCAAATCTCATCATCTTTTATCTCAATAATTAGATATTTTGTACCTAAATAGTAACTATCAAGTGTTTTAACAAAATGTATATAACCACCTTCTAGGTATATATCTCTATCAAAATCTACACTATCATACCTAAGAAGTGAAAATATCTTCACATAATCCATATCATAAATAGCACTTTCAAATCTACTATCTCTAGGATATGAACGATGTTCTGGAAAATAGTGATGTAGTAATTTTAACTTTTTTGTCTGCTCATAAGCATATTTACTCAAAGTTGCTCGATATTGGGCTAAAACCAACTGTTTTTGAGTACCAAAGTAGTATATACCCAAAACAACCATCAAGAAAGTTATTAATGTTATATAGAGTGCTAAAAATCTATAAAGTGATTTTTTTTCACTTTTTAGAATCGAATTTGTAACCTTGCTTTTTGATACTGACAATTCTATCTTTTCCTATAATTTTTCTAAGATTTTTTATATATGTTCTTAATGCCGAATCGCTAGGCTCTTCATCATAATCCCATAAGTGTTTATATATCCTCTCATGTGAGAGTACCTCTGAGCTGTACTTTAAAAAGAGTTTTAAAAGTTTAGCCTCTTTATTTCCTAAAATTACACTCTTACCATCTACTATCAAATCCTCTTTTGTGATATCATACTTTATATCATCATCAATCTCAATATACTCACTAGCCTCATGATAAAAGCTTCTCTTTAGTAGTGTATCTATACGGATAAGCAACTCTTTTAACTCAAAAGGTTTTCTGATATAGTCATCACAGCCACTCTCAAACCCTCTTTGTAAATCATCTACACTATCCATAGATGTTATGTAGATAGCTGGTGCTACAACACCATTTGCCCGACTCTCTCGTAGTAACTCCAATCCATTGATATTTGGTACATTTATATCAAGTAGCAGTATATCAAACTTACTCTCATATAACTTCTCTTGTGCTTCAAAACCATCATAAACAGCTACCACATCATAACCATTATCCTCTAAATACTCACATATTGTATCATTTAGCATCGTATCATCTTCAAGGAGAAATACTCTTGGCATATATATCCTTATTGGTATATTTTGTATATCTTACTATATTTTTCTTGAAATATACTCATCTACTACCCAACTAGCAAAAGCAAAACTACATGTAAATGCTGGTGAGACGGCATTTAATATATGAACACTACCACCTTTTGACTCTACAACAAAATCCTGAACCAGCTCTAAAGTATCTCTATCAAGAAGTTGCGCTCTAATCCCTGCTTTAGACCAGCTATCAAATCCATCTTTATCTATCTTATTTACCATACCATTAGCTAAAGATACTAGATAAGATTTAGAGTATTTTTTAAACTCCTCAAATGCCAAATCTCTAAAACCAAAACTGTTTGTTAAAAAAAGTTTAGCCTCATATCCCAATATAGAAAACATTTCAGATATATTAAAGTTCTCAAACCCTTTATAGTTCTCTCTCCAAAAAGCAGGTATAGCAGTAGGGCCTATCTTTATCGTATTGTCCTGTGTGATAGTATAGTGAACCCCCAAAAATGGATTTTTCAGATTTGGTACAGGATATATATTTCTCTTTATAGGTTTATCATCTTTGGAGTATTTGAGATAAACTCCTTTAAATGGTATGATAGTGTATCTCTTCCCAACATCAAAATCGTGTGCTATCTTATCAGCATAAAGCCCAGCTGTATTGATAATAACATCAGCTTTAAACTCACCTTTTGTTGTAGATATGATATCCTCACCTATATACTCTTTATAACTACAATCAAACTCAAATCTAACCCCATCATTTGCCAAAAGTTCTGCCAATTTCTCTGTAACCTCTTTAGGGTTGATAGTCGCTGTTGATGGTGAGTAGAGAGCATACTTATAAGTTTTGGCATTTGGCTCGATATCACTCAACTCATCTTGAGTAATGATAGATACATCAACTCCATTTATCTTACCTCTTTTTTCAAGCTCAAAAAGAGTCTCTAACTCCTCTTCACTCTGTGCTATAACAACCTTTTGGGAGTAGTTGATATCTATACCTTGATTTTCACAAAAACTCTTCATCATAGCATTACCATCTCTAGTAAATTTCGCCTTTAAAGAGTCTGTTGTATAGTAAAATCCAGCATGAAGCACCCCACTGTTTCGTCCACTAGCATGAAGAGCTACTTTGGACTCTTTTTCTATGATAGTTATAGACTTATCTGGATATTTTTCTCGCAATCTTTTAGCGATACTTAACCCTATGATACCAGCACCTATGATAAGAAAGTTTGATTTTTGTAGATAGTTTTTAGGGTTACTCATAGCCCTCATAAGCTCTAACTCCACTTTAGTATCCATACATAACTCCTAAATTGAAATTAGAAACATTATACCATTGTGAGGATTAAGATGTAAAGATTTTTATAAAAGAAAATATATCCCCCAAATGGGGATATAAAAGGAGTTAAAGATTACAATTTACCATCAAGATGGTCAGCTAATCTTTGTAGTTTCTCTTTATATGCTTCGATATCGAAGTCTTTTACTCTAGCTACTCCATCTTCGATAGCTGCTTGAGCAACAGCACTTGCTACATATACAAGTACTCTTCTATCAAATGGTGAAGGGATAATATACTCAGGTCCAAACTCCATAGTCTCTCTACCATGAGCTGCTTTTACATGAGCTGGTACTTCTTCTTTAGCTAATGCTGCTAAGGCACGAGAAGCTGCCATTTTCATATTTTCTGTGATTTTTGTAGCTCTAACATCTAAGGCACCTCTAAAGATTTGAGGGAATCCAAGAACATTATTTACCTGGTTAGGATAATCACTTCTACCTGTTCCTATGATAATATCAGGTCTAGCCTCTTTTGCTA